>Ga0126380_10000754_pt1 | contig 11418 bp, 10 predicted proteins | sample PanSoiMetPlot_26_FD_92544 | JGI IMG/M metagenome (GOLD analysis project Ga0126380, IMG submission 92544) | Tropical forest soil microbial communities from Panama - MetaG Plot_26 | ecosystem: Environmental > Terrestrial > Soil > Tropical forest > Bulk soil | place: Panama | collected 2016-02-17
GGCTTTTCGATAACGGGGGCATGGGGAAATTGTCTGGCATACACATCGTCCATTCGCATTCCGGTCAAGAAAATGAATGGCGTTCCTTTTGCCGCCCGCAGGGCGGCAACCCCGAGACTATCCGCGTCCGGACCGCTTAATTTTACGTGGAGCACCGCCAGGTTGAATTCCGGGCCGCGAAGAAAGGCGAGCGCTTCAGGCACGCTGGCGGCTGCAGCTACGTATCCGCTCCAGCCAATTCTAGGGTCTGCTGAATGTCCAGGGCGATCAGAAATTCATCGTCCAGCACAAGGCAGCGCTTGCCGGAAAGCAGAGTACCCGACTTTGGCAAGGCCGGCGTCTCCGGGGGAAGGAACTTTCCCTTGTCCTACGAATTGTTGAAGGCAGCATTTAAAAAAGACATAGGCCGCGCAAATTCATGTTTGGGCAGGTATCGAATAGCTTAGGATGCAGGCAATTTCTCTGAGCCGGCATATGACTTCACATGATTATCGGGGCAGGACGGCCGAATGGATCTTTCACGCCTTGCGATCAGTGTCCGCTGCGCAAGCGGCCATCGTTGCGTGAATTCTCGGCTGAAGAACTGGCATTCGTAAAATCATTCAAGGTGGACGAACTTCGGGTCGAGGCCGGAGCGAGTTTTCTGCGCGAAGGCACGCGCAGCGAGTATCTCTATTCGGTCCTGAGCGGCTGGGCGTTTCGCTACAAGATGCTCGACGATGGACGCAGGCAAATCCTCAACTACGCTTTGCCTGCCGATATGCTGGGTTTGCAAGGTGCTCTGATGAACGAGATGGAGCACTCGGTTGAGGCGCTCACGCCCCTTGTCCTCTGCGTGTTCCCGCGCGGCAAACTGTGGGACCTCTATAGTCGTCTTCCTTCGCTGGCATTTGACGTCACGTGGCTTGCAGCGCGCGAGGAGCAACTTATCGACGAACATCTCGTAAGTCTTGGTCGTCGCACCGCGCTTGAGCGTGCAGCCTACCTGCTATTGCATCTATTTGTGCGGGCGGAGGAGGCCGGTCTGGTCAAGAATAGAAGTATCCAGTTTCCATTCACGCAGCAGCATCTCGCCGATACGCTTGGCATGTCACTGGTGCATACAAACAAGACGCTGAAGCGTTTGTTCCTCACCAAGACGGTAATTTGGAAAGACCGCGTGTTTGAAATAATTGACCGCACCGCGCTCGCCGGCATCGCCGGCAGCGATGTCACGCCCCATCGACCCCGGCCCTTTATTTGAAGTCGAGTGAACGGTGCGTTATAGGCAGCGCATGGCTGTCGTCCCTTCCGTGAATCTGGATCAGGTTCGCACCGAAATCGTCAGAGCATGCCACGATGCCGGGCGCGATCCCGCGGAGGTGACACTGATTGCGGTGTCGAAGGCGTTCGCGGCTGATGCAATCGTATCCGTGATTGCCGCAGGTCAGCGTGTTTTCGGAGAAAATCGGGTGCAGGAGGCAAAAGCGAAATGGCCATTTTTGCTTTCGAAGCATGAAAGTATTCAATTGCACCTGATCGGCCCCCTTCAGTCCAACAAGGCAAAAGACGCGGTCGCTCTGTTTGATGCAATCCATTCCGTCGATCGAGCCAGCTTGTGCGAGGCGTTGCGGAAGGAAATCGAGAAGCAAAACCGCCAACCGGTCCTTTTTGTTGAGATCAACACGGGCGCCGAACCCCAAAAAGCCGGCGTGCTGCCGCAAGATGCTGACGCCTTTCTCGCGGCGTGTCGCGATCAATTCGGACTGAGAATTTCCGGCCTCATGTGCATTCCTCCCCTCGACGAAGCTCCCGGACCCCATTTTGCGCTCACCGCCAAGATCGCGAAGCGCAACGGTCTGAAATTATTGTCAATGGGCATGAGCGCCGATTTTTCCGCGGCAATTGCGCTTGGCGCGACCCATATTCGCGTGGGTAGCGCGATATTTGGTGAACGGGCCAAGTAACAGCGACCGGGCAGGGTCTACTCGACGACAATTCTCGTGCGCGGGCCCAGTCGAGCCAGGATTCTGCGCAGCGTATTGATTTCCAGCGCGACGCAACCTGCGGTCGGGGCAAATCCTTGTCTTGCCGCATGAATAAATACCGCGCTCCCGCGTCCGGCAACACGAGGACGTGTATTGTGATCGATCTCTATGATGAAATCGTAGAGATTGTCCTTGCGCGCCAGCCGATCCGCATCTGCGTCGGCTGGCACTTTGATCGGTCGATTGTACCGCCGGTCGTCCGGGTCTTCGCACCAGCCGTCATCGCGACTTATTCGTTGCACCGGCAACGACGTGGTCGGCCGCGGATGCTTGTCTGCACGCCACCAAAGCTGCCTTAGCCGAAAATTGCCGCGTGGCGTCCCGCCATCCCCTTCCCGCTTGTTGGCCTTGATGCCGCTGCGCCCGAGTGCCACTGGCAGCGCCAGCATTCCTGCTATGAGCCAGCCGCGGCTTGAATCGCCCGCCTTGCGGCGTACTGTGATGCGGGACAAGGACCGTTTGGGCATTGTGACGGACCGTTTGGCCTAAATGGCAGTTCCTGCTTGCTCTTCTAGCGCTGAATGTTCTATTCCGCGATTGCGATAAGCGCTGCGTTTGCGTGCTTGAAAGGGCCTTGGAACGATGGCCAATAAACGGACAATTCTGATCGTCGATGACGATGCCGAACTTCGCGAGGCATTGGTCGAGCAGTTGGCGCTGCACGAAGAGTTCGACGCTGTCGCTGTCGAAAGTGGAACCAAGGGTGTGCAAGCCGCAAAAAATGGACAAGTAGACCTGGTGATCATGGACGTCGGCCTACCGGATGTAGACGGTCGCGAGGCGGTACGCATTTTGCGCAAAAGCGGCTTCAAGGCGCCAATCATCATGTTGACGGGGCACGACACCGATTCTGACACTATTCTCGGCCTTGAATCCGGGGCGAACGATTATATCACCAAGCCCTTCCGATTTGCGGTGCTACTGGCGCGCATCCGCGCACAACTGCGGCAGCACGAGGCGAGCGAAGACGCTGTATTCGTCATCGGGCCCTATACATTCAGACCAAGCTCCAAGCTCCTGCTGAATCCCAAGGGCAGCAAAGTTCGGCTCACGGAAAAAGAAACAGCTATTCTCCGTTATCTTTATCGGGCAGGGCAGAAACCGGTGTCGCGCGAAACATTGCTGCAAGAAGTGTGGGGTTATAATTCTGGCGTAACCACCCACACCCTCGAAACCCACATTTACCGTCTGCGGCAAAAGGTCGAAAAGGACGCGGCCGCTCCTGCTATCTTGGTGACTGAAGCTGGCGGTTATAAGCTCGTCCCGTGATTTACGCACACATCAATTCGGCATTCCGTGGATAGACGGGATGGGCCTCGAAGAAGACATCGCCTTTTTCGAGCGAGTGCCGACTTTGGCGGCGCTCGGCAAGCAGGCATTGCGGATTCTGGCGATCGGCGCCGAAACGCGCCATCTACAAAGCGGAGCAGTCCTCTTTTATGCCGGCGAACTTGCAGATGGCGCCTATGTTGTCCAGGAAGGCTTGTTGCTGCTTGAACCGGACACGCTGGCCGAAGGCAACGAAATTACTGTCGGTCCCGGTACGCTGATCGGCGAGATGGCCTTGCTCACCAATACGGTGTGTCAGGCAACGGCAATCGCAAAGGAGCCGACAGTTGTCGTGCGAATACCTCGCAACTTGTTCAGGAAAATGTTGGAGGGTTATCCGGCCGCCGCAGAGAGGCTGCGCGACAACATGACCGAACGGCTACAGGCATGGTCCGAGGAGCTCGCAAGCGTGAAAATCGCCCTGGGAAGGGACAAAAAGCGCTGACGCATGCCACTCTTCAGAGTTCGATCGTGGCTGTTACCGGCACGTGGTCGGAGGGGCGTTTTGCGCCGCGATAATCTTTCGCGATTCTGATTTCCGAAATGTGCGCAGCAAGGGTGTCCGAAGTCCAGACATGATCAAGCCTGCGGCCGCGATCGGCCGTGCGCCAGTTGTCCATCGCCCGGTAGCTCCACCACGTGTAAAGTTTTTGCGGCTCGGGCGTGTGCACGCGCATGCAATCAATCCACCCGCCTGACTTCTGCGCCGCAACCAGCTTCTCGCATTCGATTGGCGTGTGGGATACGACCCTGATCATTTGCTTGTGGCTCCAAACGTCATGCTCGAGTGGCGCAACGTTGAGATCGCCTACCAGCATGGCATGTGTAAACCTTTCAGGCCGCAACCCATTATGCGCCTGCATTTCGTCAAGGAAGTCGAGCTTGTGCCGAAATTTTGGATTGATGTCCGGGTCAGGCTCGTCGCCGCCAGCGGGCACATAAAAATTGTGAAGCGTAATCGGAGCTTTCAGCTTTGCACGCTCTCCCAATGTTACGGAAATATGCCGGCAATCAATCTTCCGGCAAAAATTTTGAATGTCGACCCGCTCAAAGGGCACGCGTGAAAGGACCGCAACGCCGTGATACCCTTTTTGTCCGTTAAGCGCCGCGTGTTCATAGCCCAGACGCCTGAAACGCTTTATTGGGAAGATATCGTCCGGACACTTCGTCTCCTGCAGGCAGAGAACGTCCGGTCGAACGCTCTTGAGAAATCTGGCGACCAGATCAATGCGCAGGCGCACCGAATTGATGTTCCAAGTCGTGATTTTCAGTGACATGGCTTGCAACATAGGGCTTCGACCGCGGACTTTCCATTCGTCCTGGCCGCGGTTGACCCGGCCATCCACGTGTAATTTTCTCGCCGCCGCAAAGACGGCATGCGCGGAATAAGGCCGGGCCTGACTCAAGTCGCCGGTATCAATCAATTGGAATTGGAATTGGGATAGCGGGTGTAGTCGATCTTGAACAATCCCGGATCGGGACGCCTGCTGGTGTCGAGATTGTATACCGCGACCGTGGTGTCGAAGCCCTGCGGGTCGGTTACGGTCCATTGCTTGAGCTGCATGTCCTTGGCGCTGAACATGATCATCAGTCTGCTGGTGCCGACAATTCCGCTCTTTTCCTCGGCAACTACCGTGACGAAGACATCGTCAGCATAGACCGCTAACAGATGCGTATCTTTCCCGAGATCGACGCGATCGGCGAGCAGGAATCGCAAGGGTGTTTGTGACAAAGGATAGACGTCCTGGGTTGCCAGCCGGCGATCGCGCACCACCACCGACGAGCCGTCTGCGATCAGCTCGATGGGACTCGGATCTTCGTACTCAAATCGGACTTTGCCCGGCTTGGAGATGTAGAAATCTCCCTGGGTTCGGCTGCCATCCGGACCGACCTGGATGAAATTTCCGGTCAAGGTCTGCACGCCGGACAGATAGTTGTTCACGCGATCGATGATTCCGCGTTGTTCCGGGGTGAGGGCGCCCTGCGGGCTGGGTTTGCCAAGCAGTGCCGCGAAAGGATTGGAGACCGGATTTTGCTGTGCCGGTGCTACCTGCCCGCGGGCCGGAACTGCAGGTTTGGCGACCGGCGCAGGCGGGATTGCCTGTGCCTGTGACGATGAGGGACGGGACGATGGAAGGGGAACGCCTTGAGCGGAGGCCGGAAGAGCAAGACAGGCAAACAAGGCTGCCAATGCCAATTTGTGGCCAGTTTGCCTCCTGTTTTGAGCCGCCATCACGTTCTCCGCCTCGCGCCCCGCGGTATCGCGATAGGCTTTATATGGGCCGGCTGTGGCGATTTCGCGGCCCAATCCCCGAGCTAATCTGGCTTAATCGTGAAGCCGGCGATTCTCAATAGCCGTCGTCGGCAGAATCTTCAGGAATCAGGATCTCGCGTTTGCCCGCATGGTTGGCCTGTCCGACGATGCCTTCTTCTTCCATGCGCTCCATAATCGTGGCTGCGCGGTTGTATCCGATCTGTAGACGGCGCTGGATGTAGGAGGTCGAGGCTTTGCGGTCGCGCCTGACAATGGCGACGGCCTGCTGGTAGAGATCTCCGCCATCTGCGGCTCCCATTCCCGTCGAGTCAAAAACGGGATTGCCGTCCTCATCCTCCTCGCCGCCCGCGGTCACCTCCTCGAGATATTCCGGCACGCCCTGCGATTTCAGGTGTCGGACGACCTTTTCGACTTCGTCGTCCGACACGAAGGGCCCATGCACGCGGCTGATTCGCCCGCCTCCGGCCATCAGAAGCATGTCGCCCTGGCCGAGCAATTGTTCGGCGCCTTGCTCGCCCAGGATCGTGCGGCTGTCGATTTTTGAGGTGACTTGGAACGACACGCGGGTGGGGAAGTTCGCTTTGATGGTGCCGGTGATGACGTCCACCGACGGACGCTGGGTTGCCAGAATGACGTGAACACCGGCGGCGCGCGCCATCTGCGCCAGGCGCTGGATGGCGCCTTCGATATCCTTGCCGGCCACCATCATCAGGTCGGCCATCTCGTCGACCACCACCACCAGGTAAGGCAACGGGTCGAGGTCAAGGTCTTCCTTTTCGTAAACCGCCTCTCCGGTCTCTTTGTCGTAGCCTGTATGGACAGTGCGCGTGAGTGTCTCGCCCTTTGCCTTGGCCTCGGCGATGCGCGCATTGTAGCCATCGATATTGCGCACGCCGAGCTTCGACATTTTCTTGTAGCGGCCCTCCATCTCGCGCACGGCCCACTTGAGCGCGACCACGGCCTTCTTGGGATCGGTGACGACGGGCGTAAGAAGATGCGGGATCCCGTCATAGACAGAGAGCTCGAGCATCTTCGGATCGACCATGATCATCCGGCACTGGTCGGGCCGCAGACGATAAACCAGCGACAGGATCATCGTGTTGATCGCGACCGATTTGCCGGAACCGGTGGTGCCAGCTATCAGCAGATGGGGCATGCGCGAGAGGTCGACGATGACGGATTCTCCGCCGATCGTCTTGCCAAGGCAGAGCGGAAGCTTCGCGGCACTTTCGTTGTAGTCGGTGCCGGCAAGCAGCTCGCGCAGGTACACTTTCTCGCGTGTCGGATTGGGCAACTCGATGCCGATGGCGTTGCGGCCTGCAACAACCGCCACGCGCGCTGATACGGCGCTCATTGACCGCGCGATGTCATCGGCAAGGCCGATCACCCGCGAGGACTTGATTCCAGGCGCCGGCTCAAGCTCGTAAAGCGTGACCACCGGCCCAGGACGCGCATTAATGATTTCCCCGCGGACGCCGAAGTCCTGCAGCACGGTTTCGAGCGCCGCGGCATTGGCCTCGATGAGGTCGCGTGACAAAGTTGTTCGCTCGCTTGCGCGGGGGGCCGCCAGGAGATTGAGTGAGGGCAGCACATAACCGCTGCCCGAGCGGCGCGCAGCAGCCCGCGGCGAGGCGCGGCGCCGGCGCGCGGGCGCGTCCTCCTCCTCATCTTCTTCTTCATCCTCGATTTCGTCCTCGGAGTCGAAATCGCCTGCATCGAAGCGCGGCTCGTGGCGCTGACCGTGCGCCGCGACCAGGCGTTCACGCGATTCACCGCGGATCATTCGGCCGATGCGCGCCTTCCAGCTCAGAAGCGCATGCACGATCATGCCGAGCCAGGGCGAAGCGCGATCTTCTTCGTTCTCTTCGCTTTCGGTCTCATCGTCTTCTTCGACATCGCGTTTGGGCGATTTCTCACGATCGCCGGGCGCGCGGGCGGCTACCACCAGCGTCAATACGGTCGCGAGACCGAACGTCATTCCCAACACGATACGCGCCAGCCAACCGAGTGGCGCGCCGAACACCTTTGCCGGCAACCGCAATACGGCATCGCCGGCGACTCCGCCCAATCCTGTAGGAAGCGGCCACGATCCGATTTGCGGCAGAGTCGCGGCGAAGGCAGCAGCAAGGGCCGTGGCGAGTATCCAGAACAGGACGCGCCATTTTTCGCCGATCGGTCTGTGCGCAAGCAAACGCCAGCCCAGCAGGGCTTGCGGCGCCAGCAGCAGAATGGCGGCAAGGCCCAGCAGCTGCATTGCCAGGTCGGAGAAAATCGCGCCGGGATAGCCGAGGAGATTGTGGATCGGCTTTTGCGTGGCGTGACTGAGCGACGGATCCTGCACGGACCACGTGGCGAGCGCGATGGCGCCGAGCACCGCGAGTGCGATGAGAGAAAGGCCGGCGAGCTCGCTCAGGCGCCGCCGGAGGATTTCACGCAAATGCTCGGCGACGAAAGCGATGACGTCGAGGCTGCGGTCTGATGCTCGCATGCGTTAGATCCTCAACCCAGCACGGCGACGAGGCGATGCAGCGCCTCCGCCGTGGCCGCCTTATCCTGCACCATCGCGACGCGGATATAGTCCGCGCCGGGATTGCTTCCGTCGCTCTGTTCGCGCGCGAGATAGCGCCCCGGCACAACGCGAACACCCGCCTCGGCCCACAGACGTTTTGTTGCAACCTCGCTGCCGCCTTGTTTCGAGACGTTCAGCCAGAGGAAAAATCCGCCGGCAGGGCGCTCATACCCGTAACGGTCGCCGATGATCTGATCGGCGAGATCGAATTTTTCGGAATAGAGCCTGCGGTTATCGCCCACATGCGTCTCGTCGTTATAAGCGGCGATCGCCACATATTGGGCGGGTGCTGGGACCTGCGGCGCCGCGATGTTCCGCAATTCAAGGTATGGCGCGAGAAATCGCCGGTCGCCGGCGGCGAAGCCGACGCGCAGGCCGGGCAGGCTCGAGCGCTTCGACAGCGAGTGGAATACGACGACGTTGGCGAAATCTGGCCCAGAAGCTTCCAGCATGCCGGGCGGCTCGTGCTCGCTGTAAATTTCGCAGTAGCATTCGTCGGCGAACAACAGGAAGCCAAAGCGGCGCGCCAGCTTCACAAGCCTGGCGAGATAGTCGCGATCGGCAACGGCGCCCTGCGGGTTGGACGGGGAGGCGATGTAACAGGCGACCGTGCGCGCGAGCAGTGCATCGTCAAGCGCATCGAGATCGGGCAGAAAACCGCTTTTGTGCGTCGCCGGCAGATAGACCGGCTCGCAATCGGCCGCGAGGGCGCCGGCGCCATAAGCGGCGTAAAACGGATTCGGAATCAACATCGCCGGCTTGCCGGCGCGGCGCGTGACCCAGCGCCGGGCTGCGATCGCGGCGAGGAATAATCCTTCGCGCGTCCCGCTGAGAACCAGCACTTCGCTTTCCGGGTCGACCGGGCGAGCGAGCTTGTAGCGGTGGTTCAGCCAGCCGGCGACCGCGCGCCGGAACGGCTCAATGCCTTTGTTGGCAGGGTAGCGGCCGAAGTCGGCGATATGCGCGGCGAGCGTCGGGCCGACAAAGGACGGGATTGGATGCTGCGGCTCGCCCACGGAGAGATTGATCGGCGGCTTGCCGGGCTCGATGCCTGCGATCAGTTCGGTCAGCCGTACGAAAGGCGAGCGGGAATCGACCGCCGGAGCAGATGAAGAGGCAGGCTCGCGCTGGGCGGTCATCATGGACATGCGTCAACACAGCGGGTCTGGCCCGCCACACAGGGCTTTCGACACAATAAAGAGGGCGAGGTTAAGACCCGATTAACCAATCGGAAACCGGCCGGTCTTGGCCTCAACCGGTGTCATGCCGGGCCTTCGCCGGCCGAATGGTCCTCGACCCAACGGGACGGAAGGATGCTTCGGTCCGCAGGCGGGACAAACCCGGCCATGACACACGAGAGAGTGAGGCGGTCCATGGAAAGTGTTAGGACGGGAAGGCTTTCGCTCGCGCAAAAAGAGAGGCCCCGGTCCTTACGAACCGGGGCCCCGACGGAAGGGACAGTGCCGGGTTTCCGCCCCTACCGCTACGCAGTGGCGCTACTGCACGGTCTCGCCATGCAGCGCCAGATCAAGGCCTTCGCGCTCGACTTCGTCGGAGACGCGCAGACCGATTACGGCGTCGATGATCTTGAGCAGGATCAGGGAGACGACCGCGTCGTAGACGAACACGATCACAATGCCCTGGATCTGGTTGATCATCTGGGCGGCGTTGCCTTCGATCAGGCCGGCGGTGCCGCCATACTGTTCGATTGCGAAGACACCGGTGAGCGATGCACCGACGATGCCGCCGATTGCGTGCACGCCGAAGCAGTCGAGTGCATCGTCAACACCCAGCATGCGCTTCAGGCCGGTCACACCCCAATAGCAGAGCACGCCAGCCGCAACGCCAATCGCCATCGCGCCGACCGGACCGACGAAGCCCGAGGCCGGAGTGATTGCGACGAGACCGGCAACCGCACCCGAGCACATTCCGATGACCGTTGGTTTGCCGCGAATACCCCATTCGACCAGCATCCAGGTGAAGGCCGCGACTGCCGTGGCGATCTGCGTCACGGTCATCGCCATGCCCGCTTGCATACCGGCGGTAACGGCGGAGCCGGCATTGAAACCAAACCAGCCGACCCACAGCAGAGAGGCGCCGATGAAGGTGAGCACCATGTTGTGACCCGGGCCACTGTCCTTGCGCTTGCCGAGGCAGATTGCGCACATCAGGCCGGCAACGCCCGCGTTGATATGCACGACCGTGCCGCCGGCGAAGTCGAGAACCTTGAACCAGGCGTCGGAATTTCCGTTCGACATGAATCCATCCGAGCCCCAGACCCAATGCGCGATCGGCGCATAGACCAGGATTGCCCAGAGGCCGATGAACCACAGCATGGCGGAAAACTTCATGCGCTCCGCGAAGGCGCCGGCGATGAGTGCCGGCGTGATGATGGCAAACGTCATCTGAAAGCAGAGATAGACCGTCTCGGGAATGGTGACCGCCAGGCCATTCGGAGTGCCGGTCCCGTTCGAGATGTCGCTCAGAATGCCTTGCAGGAATGCTCTACTCGTCCCGCCAATGAACGGTGAGCCGGGGGTGAATGCCAGACTATAGCTGATGACTGCATAGACGATCGTGACCAGACAGGTGACGGCGAAGCTCGTCATCACGGTGTCGCCCACGTTTTTCTTTCGCACCATACCTCCATAGAAGAGGCCGAGGCCCGGAATAGTCATCATCAGAACGAGTGCGACCGAGGTGAGCATCCAGGCGGTGTCGCCCGAATTGGGCGTGCACTTTTCGAGCACAGCTTTTTTAGGGTCGGGATCATTGGCACACGCCGGAGGAGGTGCCGCGGGTGTGGCCGGCGCGGCGGCTGGTGCCGCAGCGGGAGCCTGTGCCTGGGCGTAGGAAGCTTCGTAGGTGGCCACGCTCAGTAAGAGGCCGAGCAAAATCCCGAACGCGAGAGCCAAGAGCCCCGCACGGGACGATTTCATCAACGTCATGATCTTACTCCTGTCCGTATTGATTGCGGTGCGGGTTGTTAAAGCGCCGCGGTATCGGTCTCGCCGGTGCGGATTCGCACCGCGTTCTCAAGATTGAAGACGAAGATCTTTCCGTCGCCGATCTGTCCGGTTTTCGCAGCGCCGGTGATGGCGCCGATGACTTTGTCGACTTGTTTGGTGTCCACTGCCACTTCGATCTTGATCTTCGGCAGGAAGCTCACCGCATACTCGGCCCCACGATAAATTTCCGTGTGCCCCTTTTGACGCCCA
>Ga0126380_10000756_pt1 | contig 11416 bp, 7 predicted proteins | sample PanSoiMetPlot_26_FD_92544 | JGI IMG/M metagenome (GOLD analysis project Ga0126380, IMG submission 92544) | Tropical forest soil microbial communities from Panama - MetaG Plot_26 | ecosystem: Environmental > Terrestrial > Soil > Tropical forest > Bulk soil | place: Panama | collected 2016-02-17
CTGCCGGGCCTGATCGCCGGTGCGATGCTCATCGGGGCGGGCGTCGCCACCGCTACTCCCGTCGGCTTCGCCCGCCTGGCCGCGACCACGCCACCGGGACAGCTGGGGCGGACCATGGGAGCGGCCGAGGCCGGGCGTGAGATCGGCGATGCGGGCGGCCCGGTCCTCGTGGGCGCCTTCGGCCTGGTCAGCCTCACCGCGGGCCTGGGCGCGCTGGCCGCTACCCTGATGGTCTGCGCTGCCTTGGTCGCCCCGCGCCATCGCGCGAGCCATCCCATCCCCGGCCGGCGTCACCTGGGTACCGGCCGACCCGACCCTTTTCCCAGAGCCGAGGGGAGAACCGGTCCCGATGACCACCCCAACCGCTAGCGCCGGCGCGCCGGCTAAGCCGCTGTCGCCGGCGCTGGACAAGACCTTCAAGGTCGGCCTGGTACTCAAGGGCCTCGACGGTGTCCTGGAAGTCGCCGGCGGCCTTCTGCTGCTGTTCCTCAGCCCGCAGGCCATCGAGCACGTGGTCCGGGTGCTGACCGCGCACGAGCTCAGCGAAGATCCGCACGACATGATCGCCCGCTACCTGCTGCACACCACCGCGCACCTGGGCAGGGGCACCACCTTGTTCGGGGCCATCTACCTGCTCAGCCACGGCATCACCAAGATCGTCCTGGTGGCGCTGGTACTGAAAGACAAGCTATGGGCCTACCCCTGGCTGATCGCCCTGCTGCTGGCTTTCATCGCCTACCAGCTCTACCAGATCACCGCCGTCCGTTTCTCGGCCGGCCTGGCCGCGCTGACCGTCTTCGACGCCTTTCTGGTCTGGCTCACCTGGCGCGAATACCGGTCCAAACGGGACCGACGGCACCAAGTCACGGCCCCCGCAGCTGCCCGGTCATCGCAGGATCAACGCGGCGAGGGCGGTGGCGGGCAGCCGGTATCCGCCGCCGGAGGCGCGCCGCGTGCGGGCGGTCAGGATAGCCCGCAAGGCCCTGGCCGCCCCGGCGGTGATCACCCCCGGGACCGGCGGTGATCATTCCTGGCGGCTGGCCCGCTAGCCGCCGCCGCGGCGGAGTGATCCGGCATGGCTGATGCCGCCGCCGCTACCCCACCGGCGCCGGTCGCCCCGGTCACGGTGACGCCGCCGGCTGGGTTGAGCAGCGGCCAGGTTGACGAGCGGCGCGCGGAGGGGCTGACGAACGCGGGCGGGGAGCAGACGAGCCGCTCGGTCGCCCACATCCTGCGCGCGAACATCTTGACCAGGTTCAACCTGATCCTGGGTGTCCTGCTGGTGGTGATCCTGGCCGTGGGCCAGCCGCAGGACGCGCTGTTCGGCGTCGTGCTGGTCACCAACGCGCTGATCGGCATCGTCCAGGAGCTGCGCGCCAAGCGAACGCTCGACCGGCTCGCCGTGCTCACCGCGCCCAAGGTCCGGGTAGTCCGCGACGGCACGCCGCGCGACATCGCCGTGGACGACCTGGTCGCCGATGACCTGGTCGACCTGCGCGCCGGCGACCAGCTGGCCGCGGACGGGGTCGTGCGGGCCAGCGCGAGCTTGCAAGCCGATGAGTCGCTGCTGACCGGTGAGTCCGAGCCGGTGGACAAGCAGGTCGGAGACCGCCTGCTGTCGGGCAGTTTCGTGGTCGCCGGATCGGGCGGCTATCAGGCGACCGGGGTGGGCGCCGAAGCGTACGCCAGGAAGCTGGCGGCGCAGGCACGGCGCTTCACGGTGGTGCACTCGGAGCTGGTCGCGGGCATCAACCAGATCCTGCGCTACGTCACCTGGGCGCTCCCGCCGGTGGCGGCGCTGCTGGTCATCGGCCAGCTGCACACCCACCAAACCGTGCGCGCGGGCGCCACCTCGACGGTTGCCGCGCTGGTCGGCATGGTGCCGCAGGGCCTGGTGCTGCTGACCAGCGTCGCCTTTGGCGTGGCCGCGGTCACGCTCGCCCGGCGCCGGGTCCTGGTACAGCAGCTTCCCGCGGTCGAGGGCCTGGCCCGGGTGGACGTGGTGTGCTTCGACAAGACCGGCACCCTCACCGACGGGACCATCGCCTTCGACCGCCTGATCCGGCTCGATGACCAGGCGCCAGCCGAAGCTGCGCTGGGCGCGCTCGCCGACGACGAGGCCCGCAACGCGACGCTGGCCGCCATCGGGCAGGCCTTCCCCCCGCCGCGGGGGTGGGCACGCCAGGACGCCGTCCCGTTCTCCTCGGCGCGCAAGTGGAGCGCCGCCAGCTTCGCGGGCCACGGCACCTGGGTGCTGGGCGCACCGGAACTGGTCCTGGCCGGCGGCCAGGACGAGCTGCTGCGGCGGGCCGAGGACCTGGCCGCCACCGGGCACCGGGTCCTCGTGCTGGCGGGCACCTCCGGATCCCTGAACGGCCAGGCGCTCCCCCAAGGCCTGCGCGCGGTGGCGTTCGTCGTGCTCGCGGAGCGGCTGAGATCCGACGCCCCGCAGACGATCGGCTACTTCGCCGCGCAGGGCGTGGCGCTCAAGGTGATCTCCGGGGACAGCCCGCGCACCGTGAGCGCCGTCGCGGCGCGCGCGGGCGTGCCCCAGGCCGGCGACCCCATCGACGCGCGGGACCTGCCGGACGACCCCGGCCCGCTCGGCACCGTGCTGGAAGAACACTCGGTCTTCGGCCGGGTGACACCGCACCAGAAACAGGACATGGTCCAGGCGCTGCAGGCCCGCGGGCACACGGTGGCCATGACCGGCGACGGGGTCAACGACGTGCTGGCGCTCAAACTCGCCGACATCGGGGTCGCCATGGGCACCGGCGCGCCCGCGACCAAGGCGGTCGCCGAGCTGGTGCTGCTCGACAACAGCTTCGGCGCGCTGCCCGGCGTCGTGGCGGAAGGCAGGCGGGTGACGGCCAACATCGAGCGCGTCGCCAACCTGTTCATCACCAAGACGGTGTGGGCGACGCTGCTTGCCATCGCCACGGGCGCCGCCCTGCTGCCCTACCCGTTCCTGCCCCGCCATCTCACCATCATCGACACCCTGGCCATCGGCGTTCCCTCGTTCTTCCTCGCGCTCGCTCCCAACCGCCGGCGCTACCTGCCCGGCTTCGTCGGCCGGGTGCTGCGGTTCACCATTCCCGCCGGCGCCATCATCGCCGCGGCGACATTCTCGGCATACACCCTCGCGCGGGCTCGCGGCCTCCCCCTGGCCGAACAGCGCACGGCCGCGACCCTGGTCGCGCTCCTCCTCAGCCTGTGCGTACTCGCCCTGCTGGCCATCCCGCTGACCTGGCGCAGGATCGCCCTGCTCGTCGCCGCGGCCGCCGGGTTCGTGCTGCTGTTCCCCGTGCCCGCGGTGCGCAGCTTCTACGCCCTCGCGCTGCCGCGCGGCGGGATCTGGGGCACGCTGCTCATCGCGGCACTGGGCGCCGCCACGCTCACCGGCTTCTGGGCCCTGTCCCGCCGCCGTGGCCGCGGACCGGCCGAGGTGGGCCGCGACTGAGCCGCCACCGATCGACCGCGTCCGGGCACTCGCCAGGGAACTGACCGCTCCCGGGTGATTGCCGTCTTGATCACGAGGCGGGCGGGGGCTCCGCGGAGCGGTCGGCGCCCACGTCCGCGCCCACCTCGGCGTGCGGTTCGCCACCCGCTCCCGTCCCGGCCGCGGACTCCGCCGTGGCGTCCGCGCCGGCACCGGCCGGCTCCCCCACGGTCCTGGCCGGCGGCTCTCCCGGACCGGCCGCGGCGCCGCCCGTCCCCGCGCCCGCCGCTGCCGTGCCGCCGCCCGCTGCGCGGGCTGCCGCCAGGCCGGGCGTGTTGCTCGGCAGCCCCTTGCCGTAGCGCTGGGTGTACCAGAACCATGCCCCGCCCGCCACGGTCCCGGCGATCGCCACGTACATGTTCAGCCGCAGCCCCAGGAAGTGCTCGGACGGGTCGACCCGCAGCGACTCCTCGAAGATGCGGAACGCCGAGTACCCCATGACGTAAAGCGCGAACAGGCCGGGCACCTTGACGGCGCGATGGTGGCCCAGCCACACCAGGCCGGCCGCGAGCAGCAGGTCGAAGATCAGCTCGTACAGGAACGTCGGCTGGAACGTGGTGTAGCCGAGGTAACCGGGCGGCCGGGAGCCCGGCGGGATGTAAAGCCCCCACGGCAGGCTCGTCGGCCCGCCGAACAGTTCCTTGTTGAAGTAGTTCCCGACGCGCCCGACCGCCTGCGCGACCAGGAGCGCGGGCGCGACGGCGTCGGCGAACGCCCCCGCGTTGGCGCCGGCCCGGCGCACCCGCCAGATGCCCGCGGCCGCGCCCAGCGCGATCCCGCCCCAGATCCCCAGTCCTCCGTCCCAGACCGCGAAGACCCCGTACCAGTGGTGCGGGATGTACTGGGGGGTGGTGATGTCGAAGTAGATGCGGCCGCCGATGATGCCCGCCGGCACCGCCCACAGCGCGACATCCCCGACCAGTCCCGGATCGCCGCCCATGCGGCGCCAGCGGCGCTGGGTGATGAGAATCGCGAGCGTGATCCCGATCACGTACATCAGCCCGTAGTAGTGGACATACACCGAGCCGATGTGGAAGCCGTTGACCGACGGGCTGGGGATATGCATGGCCATGAGTCTGAGCGTAGCCGCCCGTGCCCGGCCCTCGCGGCGCACCCGCGAGGGCCGCCCCGGCCCGCCCGGCCCCGGTCTCGACACGGCACGGTAACCGCGAGACCCTACCTCCGTCGGCAGGGGGCCGGGACCGCGGAAGGACATGCGCCGATGAGCGTCAGGCAGGGACCTTGGACGGCGGTCGACGTGCCGGACCAAAGCGGCCGCACCGCGGTCGTGACCGGCGCGAACTCCGGTCTCGGGTTCGAGGCGGCCGCGGTGCTCGCGCGGCGTGGCGCGAATACCCTCCTGGCCTGCCGCGATGTCGGCAAGGCGGCGGCTGCGGCGGCCAAGATAACTGCGGCCGCGCCGGGAGCCACGGTCTCGGTGGTGCGCCTGGACCTGGCCTCGCTGGACTCGGTCCGCGCCGCCGCGGCGGAGATACTGGCCGGGCACGGGCGGCTTGACCTGCTCATCAACAACGCCGGGGTGATGTGGCCGGCCTACGGCAAGACCGCCGACGGCTTCGAGTTGCAATTTGGTACCAATCACCTCGGCCACTTCGCGCTCACCGGCCTGCTGCTCGAGGCGCTGCTCCCGGTGCCCGGATCCCGGGTGGTCACCATCAGCAGCAACGGCCACCGGGCCGGCCGGATCGACTTCGCCGACCTGCAGTCCGAGCGGCACTACGGCCGGATAGCCGCCTACGGGCAGTCCAAGCTGGCGAACCTCATGTTCACCTACGAGCTGCAGCGCCGGCTCGCCGCAGCGGGCACGCCGACGGCGGCACTGGCCGCCCACCCCGGCGCCGCGTTCACCGACTTGACCCGCTACCTCCCCGGCGTGCTGCAGTCGGTCTACCCGGCGGTCGGGGGGCTGTTCACCCAGAGCGCCGCCATGGGCGCGCTGCCCACCCTGCGCGCGGCCACCGACCCGGCCGCCGCGGGCGGGGAGTACTACGGGCCCAGCGGCCTGGCCCAGGTCAAGGGCTACCCGGTGCGGGTGTCTTCCAACGCCCGGTCGCGGGACGAGAGCACCCAGCGCCGGCTCTGGGCCGAGTCGGAGCGCCTCACCGGCGTCACCTACCCGGTCTGACCCGCGGCGCGCCGCCGCGCACCGGCTGGCCCCGGCCAGGGCCGGGGGTCACCTGAGGCGCCGGCCCATCTCCTTGGCGGAGTAACCGCCAAGGTCGGTGACCGCGGCCTGGAACCGGTCGGACTGCAGCAGCGCCCACAGCGGGGCCAGCAGCGGGCCGTCCATTGCCTCGGCGGCCACGACCAGGTCGTACGGCTCCCGGGTGACCGGGACGAAGCCAAGGCCGAACGCGCGCGCGGCGGCCAGGATGCCCAGCCCCGCATCGCCCCGCCCCGCGGCGACGGCCGCCGCCACCGCCAGGTGAGTGGGCTCCTCCCGGGCGTAGCCGTCCACGTCGGCCGGGGTGATCCCCAGCACGGCCAGCTCATGGTCGAGCAGCACCCGCGTGCCTGCCCCTCGCTGCCGGTTGACGTAACGCACCCCGGGGCGGGCCAGGTCGCCCACGTCGGCCAGGCCCAGCGGGTTGCCGGGGGCGACGATCAGCCCCTGGTCCCGGTGCACCAGCCGCACCACGGCGACGTCGGCGTCGCCGAGGACCCGCCGGACGTACGGGATCGTGTACTCGCCGGTCGCCGGGTCCAGCAGGTGCGAGCCCGCCAGGTGGCACAGCCCGTCGCGCAGCGCCACCAGCCCGCCCAGCGAGCCCACGTTCGAGGACGCCAGGGTGACCGCCGGGTCCTCGGCGCGCAGCGCGGACGCGGCGAGGTCGAGCACGAGGTCATGGGAGCCGATCGCGACGATCGTCCGCTCGATCTCTTCCAGGCCGCGCAGCAGCCCGACGTCGACCTCGTCGCCCGGGTGGTGCCCTTCCACCCCGGCCGGGACGACCAGCAGCCCGTCGGCGCGGACCAGGGAGGTGAGCACCCCGGCGCCCCGCGGCAGCGGGGTGGCGACCATGGTGCCGCCGACCACGCCCAGGCGCACCCGCACCCAGTCGTCCATCCCGAGCGGGGATGCCAGCTTGCGGGCGAGCCGGGCCCGGGCCCGCGGGCGGCTGCGCGGCACCGCGCCCTCCAGCTCCGCGAGCAGCGGCTCGGCGAAGATGTCGAAGGTCAGCGCCGCCGACACCGGGTACCCCGGTGCCCCGAGCACCGGCGTGCCGTCCACCACGCCGAGCACCACCGGGTGGCCGGGCCGCACCGCGACCCCGTGCACGGCGAGCGTGCCGACCCGGGCGACGACCTGGGCGGTGTAGTCATCGCGGCCCGCGCTCGATCCGGCCACGACGATGAGCAGGTCGCAGGAGGTCACGGCCGCGCTGACCGCCCTGGCCAGGCCGGCCGGGTCGTCCGGCTCGATCGGCAGCGTGCGCGCCTCGCAGCCGGCCTCCCGTGCCTGCGCGGCCAGCATCAGCGAGTTGGTGTCGAGGATCTCGCCGGGGCCGGTCTGCGTGCCGACCGGGCGCACCTCGTCCCCGGTGGGCAGGATCGCCACCACCGGTCGCCGGCGCACCAGCAGCTCGGTGGCCCCGGCGGCCGCGGCGGCGGCCACATCCACGGCCCGCAGCCGGTGCCCCTCGGGCAGCAGCAGCTCGGCGGTGCTGACGTCCTCGCCGATCGAGCGCACGTGCTGGTAGGGCGGCACGGCCGCGCGCAGCTCGGCGGCGCCGCCGGCGTAGTGCACGTGCTCGCGCATGACCACGGCGTCCCGGCCGTCGGGCATCGGGTCGCCGGTGTCCACCACGTCGTAGGCGCCTGGTTCCAGGAAGACGGGCGTGGTCTCGCTCGCGCCGAGGGTGTCCGCCGCGCGCACCGCGATCCCGTCCATGCCCGCCGCGTCGAACGGCGGCGAGGACCGGGTGGCCCACACCGGCTCGGCGGTGACCCGCCCCGTGGCCTCGGCCAGCGGAGCCCGGCGCGCCGGGAGCCTGGCCGGGCAGCCGCCAGCCTCGCGCGCGGCGCGCCAGGCATCGAGGGCACGCGCGGCCGGGACGTCGCGGAGGTACGGGCTGCCGGTCATGATCGTGGTCAACGGTACAGTGTGACGTCCACGTCGGTGCCGGAGCCCAGGCCGGTCGCCTCCTCCGGCACCACGACGTAGCCGTCGGCCGCGGTCAGGATCGACAGCAGTGCCGACACCCCGAACAGCGGCACCGCGAGGCCATCCGCCAGCCGGACCTGGACCACGTCGAGCCGCCCGGCTGCCGAGGCCACGTCCCGCGCCAGCCGGGCCCGCACCACCGGCTCGGCCGGCGGGCTGGTGCACCCGCCGGCCCGGCGCACCAGCGGCGTCCCGATCAGCCGGAACACCACCAGGGCCGAGCGCGGGTTCCCGGGCAGCCCGATCACCGGCACCCCCGCGCACTCGGCTAGCAGGGTGGGCTTGCCCGGCCGGATCGCCAGGCCGTGGCACCAGATGCCGGGCGGGCCGAGCCGGGCCACCGCCGCGGCGGTCTCGTCGCGCGCCCCCACCGACGACCCGGCCGAGATCACGATCATGTCGCTGGCGGGCAGCGCGCCGCGCAGCGCGGCCTCCAGCGCCGGCTGGTCGTCGGGAACGATGCCGCCCTGGCGCGCCTCGCCGCCGGCCTGCGCGATCAGCGCGGCGAGGGCGATCGCGGTGGCGTCCCGCACCTGCCCGGGGCGCAGCTCCGCCGTCTCCGGCGGCACCACCTCGTCGCCGGTCGAGAACACCGTGACCCGCGGCCGGGCGTGCACGCACACCTGGGCGACCCCGGCGGCGGCCAGCATGCCCAGGTCCTGGGCCCGCAGCGGGCGGCCCGCGGGGGCCAGCTCGGCGCCGGCGGCCACGTCCTCGTCGGCGCGCACCACGCCCTCGCCGGGTGCCACCGGCCGGGTCACCTCGATGGTCCCCGGCATCGCCTCCTGGGTGTACTCGACCATGACCACGGCGTCCGCGCCGGGCGGCAGCACCCCGCCGGTGGGCATGGCCACCGCCGCCCCAGGGCCGGCCGCGACGTCGGGCTCGGCGCCCATGCGCACCGCGCCGGTCACCTCCAGGTACCCGGGCAGGCCCTCGGAAACGCCATAGGTGTCCGCGGCCCGGACCGCGTAGCCGTCCACGGTCGAGCGGGCGAAGCCCGGCAGCGGGTGCGGCGCGGTGACCGGCGCCGCCGGGACCCGGTGCAGCGCTTCGCCCAGCGGGACGGTCTGGGTCCCAGTGCGCCGGCCCGGGCGGAACCCGGCAAGCGCCTCGGCGACCGTCCGGGTGGTGAAGAACTCGCGGCCCGCGTGGCCGCGGAAGTCAGCCTCCGTGGCCATTCCCCTGGCCATTCAGCCGCACCACGCTCATCACCGGCCCCAGGGCCACCTGGCCCAGTCCGCAGATCGAGGTACGGCGCATCGTCTCCTCGAGCCGGGTGATCCGCTCGTCCACCTCGCCGGGACCCCCGCCGCCCGTGAGCAGGTCGCTGAGGATCCGGTGGGCCTTGGTGGAGCCGGCCCGGCACGGCACGCACTTGCCGCACGACTCGTCGCGGAAGAACCGCAGCACGTTCGTGGCCGCGGCGAGCAGGTCGGTGCCCTCGGCCAGCACGACGAGCGCGCCCGAGCCGAGCATCGAGCCGGCCTTGGCCAGGGCGTCAAAGTCGAGCGGCACGTCCAGCCCTTCGGGCCCGAGGAAGTTGGACGAGGCACCGCCGGGCTGGATCGCGCCCAGCGCCCGCCCGCCGGACACGCCGCCGGCGAGTTCCAGCAGCTGCCGGGCGGTGCTGCCCATCGGCACGCAGTAGACGCCCGGCCGCTCGACGTGCCCGGAGACCGCGAAGAACTTCAGCCCGGTGCCGCCGCCCGCGCCCTGCGCCCGCCACCACTGCGCGCCGCGCTCGGCGATGACCGGGACGTGCGCGAACGTCTCCACCGAGTTCATCAACGTCGGCTTGCCCCACAGCCCGTAGACGCCGGGGAACGGCGGCTTGTTGCGCGGCTCGCCGCGGTGGCCCTCCATGCACTCGATCAGCGCCGATTCCTCGCCGAGGATGTAGCCGCCCGGCGAGGTGAACACCTCGACCGACAGCCACCGGCCGCTGCCGCCTGCGTCCGGCCCGACCAGGCCCGCGGCGCGCAGTTCCTCGATCTCACGGCGGATCACCGCTTCCTCGGGGCCGTACTCGTGCCGGATGAACACCCAGCCTTCCTCGGCGCCGACCGCGACCATCCCCAGCAGCAGCCCCTCCAGCACCAGGTGCGGCTGCTCGGCGAGGATCTGCCGGTCCTTGAACGTGCCCGGCTCGGACTCGTCGGCGTTGCAGATCGCGTACTTCGGCCGGGCGTCCTGCGCCGCGACCAGCTCCCACTTCCGCCCGGTGGGGAACCCCGCCCCGCCCATCCCGCGCAGCCCCGCGTCCTGCAGCGCCGCGGTGACCCGCCCGGCGTCCAGCTCCCCGGACAGGACCGCGCGCAGCACCCGGTACCGTTCCCCTGCCGCTGCATAAGGGTCGTTCGGCTGCCGCTGGCGCTGTTGGCGCTGTTGGCCTGGGGGGGCGACCCCCCTGGAACCCCCCGCTGGCGCAACGCCCCGTTCCTCCGTCACGGGGCCCTGGCCCCGTTGGCCCGGGTGGCGACCTCCGGTAGCCCCTTGGTGCCGTGCGGCGCCGATCACCGCGTCCAGGTCGGCCGTTGCGGCGGCCGGGACCTCGTTGACCGCGACCGCGGGTGCCACGTCGCACCGGCCGAGGCACGACACCTCGGTGACCTCGACCTCGGCGTCGCCGGCGTAGCGCTCCCGCAGTTCCGCGATGCGCCGGTCCGCACCCTGCAGCCAGCAGGACAGGTCGTGGCAGGCGTGCACCTCCACCGTTGCCGGCGGCCGGGTGCGGAAGTGCGGGTAGAACGAGATCAGCCCCTCGATCTCGTACAGCGGCCGGCGGACGTCCCGGGACAGCGCCACCAGTTCCTCGCGCGGCAGCCAGCCGACCCGCTCCTGGATCGCGTGCAGCGCCGGGATCAGGCTGGGGCCGGGGAACCTGCCCGCCCTCGCCTCGACACCCGGCGCCCGCTCCCGGGCCCTGGCCATTACCGGCCCCCGGGGAGGGCTGGGTCGATCCGGACCGCGCAGAACTTGAACTCGGGGATCTTGCCGAACGGGTCGATCTCGTCGATCGTCAGCAGGTTGGCCGCCGCCTCGCGGAAGTGGAACGGGATGAAGCAGTTGCCCCGCGCCTCCCGGTGCGACACCCGCGCCGCCAGCTCGATCGTGCCGCGCCGGGAGGTCACCCGGGCCATGTCGCCGTCCGCCAGGCCCAGCCCCGCCGCGTCGTCCGGGTTCAGGTACACCTCGGCCCGGGGGCTGATCGCGTCCAGCGCGAACGACCGGCGGGTCATCGACCCGGTGTGCCAGTGCTGCAGCAGCCGCCCGGTGTTCAGCACGAACGGGTACTCGGGGCTCGGCAGCTCCTTGGCCGGCAGCCACTCGGCCGGCACCAGGTGGGCCAGCCCGTCGTCGGTGTTGAACCGCTCGCCGAACATCACGACGGTGCCGTCGCTGTGCTCGGGGTCGGGGTTCGGGTAGAGCTTGCCGGTGGCGCCGAGGTTGTCGTAGTTCAGGTTGGTGTAGCTCGGCATCACCGAGACGATCTCCTCGAAGATCTCCCGGGCGGAGGCGTAGTTCCAGTCCAGGCCGATCCGGCGGGCGATGTCCTGGACCACCTCCCAGTCGACGCGCGCCTGGCCCGGTGGATCGAGGACCTTGCGGCCGAGCTGCACCCGGCGGTCGGTGTTGGTGTAGGTGCCGTCCTTCTCCAGGTAGGAGGAGGCGGGCAGGATCACGTCGGCGAACTCGGCGGTCTCGGTGAGGAAGATGTCCTGGACCAC
>Ga0126380_10000757_pt1 | contig 11413 bp, 6 predicted proteins | sample PanSoiMetPlot_26_FD_92544 | JGI IMG/M metagenome (GOLD analysis project Ga0126380, IMG submission 92544) | Tropical forest soil microbial communities from Panama - MetaG Plot_26 | ecosystem: Environmental > Terrestrial > Soil > Tropical forest > Bulk soil | place: Panama | collected 2016-02-17
ACGACTTCCGAGTACATGGGGGTGGGATACATCATCGGGCCACGCGTCGCTGGAGTTCTGTTCGCCGGAGGCGTTTTCTCCTGGCTGGTGTTGATGCCGGCGATTCACTTTTTTGGCTCAGGCTTAGCAACCCCGATCTTTCCAGGCACAGTGCCGATCGCACAGATGTCGCCCACTGATCTTTGGCGTACCTATGTTCGGCCCATGGGCGCCGGCGCCGTCGCATGTGCCGGCTTGATCACGTTGATGAAGACGATGCCAACCATCGTCTCTGCCATTCGCACCAGCGTGAAGCAGTTGGGAGCGGAGAAGGGCGAACGCTCCAATCTGCGTACCGATGACGATTTACCGCTTTCGGTAACCGTCGGGGGTTCGGTACTGCTGATCGTGATGATGTGGGCATTCCTGACGTTCAAACCAGTTCCCGGCGCGCAAACTTCGATGTTCGCCAATATTGTGGCGTCGATCTTCGTCGTCGTGTTCGGATTTCTTTTCGTCACCGTCTCTTCCCGTATTACTGGCCTCATCGGCAGTTCGGCAAATCCTGTTTCGGGAATGACGATCGCGACGCTCATGGCGACCTCTGCAATATTCCTCGCTCTGGGCTGGACTGCTCCGGCGTTTGGAGCTCTGGTCTTGACGATCGGTGGCGTGGTTTGTATCGCCTCCTCAAATGCCGGCGATACGTCTCAGGACTTGAAGACTGGATACCTCATTGGAGCAACGCCAAAGTGGCAGCAGGCGGCTTTGCTGATCGGCGTCACGGTTTCGACCTTTGCCGTTGGCTACACCTTGACCGGTATGAACAAGGGACTTGAAGAATTCAGGCCTCTTATAAAGCAAATGGATCTTTCCCATCTACCGCCCGGCGTAGCTGTTGAGGAAATCAACGGACAGCGTGGGTTTACACGCGATCACTTCAGCTATCGTGATGCCCAAGGCCAAAGCGTCACTCTCCCAGGCCGCGATTACTACGTGCTGAACGCCATTAACTCGTCCGAGATCGCCAGCGGCAAATATCTCTACAATCCCAAAACAGGACAGATTGAAGCACAGTGGATTCAAGGAATCGGCAGCGAGCGCGCTCCTGCTCCTCAGGCGCAACTCATGTCGACGGTCATTAATGGAATTCTGACGCGCAAGCTTCCTTGGGGACTCGTGATGTTGGGAGTCTTCCTTGTCATCGTCGTCGAGCTGCTTGGAATTCGTTCGCTAGCCTTCGCTGTGGGTGCCTACATTTCGATCGGAACTACGCTCGCGATCTTTGCAGGAGGCGTTATTCGCTGGATGGTGGACTCTGCCGTCAAACGCGCAGGAGAGACTCCTGCCGAAAGCGATGTCAGCCCCGGTTCTCTGTATGCCAGTGGTCTAATCGCCGCCGGAGGCATTATGGGACTTGCAGGCATTGGCCTGAAGCTCATCTTCGGCGCCGACAAACCGAACCCGATCGACATCAGCTCGTGGTTGCCTCATATGGGATTCGGCGCTCTTGCTCTGAATGCGGTTGCGGTGGTTACGTTCCTTGTGCTTGGCTGGTCTCTGTACCATTTTGCCCGCAAGCCGCTGGAGAGCACCGAGCGAGTGCCTGAAAGGAAATAACTCGTACTCGGTGTCTGAGCCCCTGTAGAGACGCACGCTGTGTTCCTACCTCGGCCATGGTCTAGGAAGCATTTGGTTTCGAATCCTCATCCTCCTGACCACGAAAGAGTAACGGCACGCTCAACTGCAACACTCGCTCGCGTCGTTCTTCGGTCTCTTGTGCCGCGCTGCGGGCCTTGAGCAGGTCTGAGATTGAGACAATGCCGACGACCTTTTCAGGTTCTTCGCGCTTTACGACGGGCAGCTTAGTGAAGCCGCTGCTCGCCATCCGCCGCACGACAGTCGTGAGCCGTTCGTCGCTATAAACAGTGACAGGCGACGTGATTACAAGCGCTCCTAGTGAGCTTCCTTTTCTGCCAGCGACAAACTGTTCAAGACCCCAGCGAGGGATTACGCCCAGCATCTTCCCGTCGGGATCCTGAACTGGAAAAAGACGCTGTACGCCAAGGTCATCGTTCACTTGCAGAGCTTCGCGGATCTGATCGAGTGATGCATCGGCGGTGAGTCTTGCGATCTGTGTTCGCATAACCTCGTCTACTGCGAGGCTCTCCATAGGATCAACGATGTATTCACGAGAGAGGTGATATCCGCGGCGACTCAGTTTTTCCGTGAGGATTGATCGCGGAAGCGTGAGCACCACAAGGCCATACGAGACTAATGCTGAAATAAGCAGCGGCAACAGCACGCCAGGATCGTGAGTGAGCTCGAATGCAAACACTACCGCGGTTAACGGAGCACCGAGCGCACCCGCAAGCACCGCCGCCATGCTCACAAGCGGCCATAAGCCGGTTCCATAATGGGGAAGAAAGCGAGCTTCGAGTCCACCCAGAGCTCCCCCCATCATCAGCAGCGGAGCGAGAACACCGCCTGAAGTTCCTGATCCGAGTGATACCGACCAGATAATCCCCTTCACGAGAAAGATGCCCAGCAAGACCTTCAGAGTCAGGTCGTGGTCGAGCATGGAGGCGATCACGTCGTACCCGACACCAAGAGCTTGCGGGAAGAAATATCCGCCAATTCCGACTGCTACAGCACCGATCGCAGGCCACCACATCCAGTGCACTGGCAAGTGCGCGAAGCCGTCTTCGACGAGGTAGATGGCTGAACTCAGGACCGCTGCAAGGAGCCCTGCCAACAGACCAACAAGCATGCATGCCGCCAGCCCGGTTGCATCCATCGCGATGTGATGCTCCGGAATGGGAAACAACGGGCCGAAGCCAAGCACGTAGTGTCTGGCTGCAGCAGCGGTGGCACTCGCCATGGCCACAGGAATCAGGCTGCGCGGCTTCCACTCGAATAACAGCAGCTCAACCGCGAGCAAAACTGCAGATACAGGTGCAGCAAATGTCGCCGACATACCCGCGGCCGCTCCCGCAACCAGCAGGGTCTTGCGCTCAGCGCTGCTCATGTGGAAGAGCTGTGCGATCAGCGATCCGACGGCGCCGCCGGTCATGATGATCGGACCTTCGGCGCCGAATGGGCCTCCAGAACCAATCGCAATCGCCGCCGAGACTGGCTTCAGCACCGCAACTCGCGGCTCAACTTTGGCGCCCCTGAGAAGAATCGCTTCGATAGCTTCGGGAATTCCGTGTCCGCGAATCCGCTCCGAGCCGAAGCGCGCCATGATCCCTACGATTAAGCCCCCAACGACCGGAACAAAGATGACTAAGTACCCCAGGGTGTTTTGCGCGGGCGAGGTAAATGCAAAGCCAAACCGATGAAAGAAGAAGAGATTAGTGAAAAAATTTATGAGTTTCAGCAAAATCTGCGCGAGAAATGCGCCGACTACGCCGATTCCAATGCAGATTAAGGAGAGAGGGACGACGCGCAGGTCTGTAGTGAAATCGGCTAAACGCGGTGCGCTAACAGATTGAGTTGTAGACATGGGTCCCGAGCAGCGCTCTTACAAGATCAAGGGACAAACGGATTCGAGTCAGTAACGCTGCTTAAGTATCTAGTTTAGCGCGATGAGAGTCAGGTTTCAGGATTGGTCGCGCGGAAATAAGGTTCTACGCTATCCTTCTTGGTCGCTTTCGCTTTATCCGAGCGGCACTTCAACGCGATTTCGGGGACATAAGAACTTGATTGCAAGGTACACGCGGCCCGAAATGGGGCGCATTTGGAGCGAAGAAAACCGCTTTCGCGCATGGTTAAAGGTCGAAGTTGCGGCCACAGAGACGCTTGCTGAGGCCAGTATGGTGCCTCAGTCTGCCGCAAAAGCCATTCGCGAACGTGGCGATTTCGACCTTCGCCGCATCCACGCCATTGAAGGTGAAGTGAAGCATGACGTGATCGCCTTCACCACGGCCGTTGCCGAGAAGGTTGGACCCGAATCCCGTTGGCTGCACTTCGGACTTACATCGAATGATGTCGTGGACACGGCGCAGGCTTTACAGGTTCATGAAGCGTCGCTGATCATTCGCAACGATCTCGAGGCACTTAAGACGGTTCTCAAACGCCGCGCATTCGAATTTCAGGACACTCCAACAATTGGGCGAACTCACGGAGTTCATGCTGAGCCCACGACGTTTGGGCTGAAGTTAGCTAACTGGTATTCGGAGATTGAGCGCAATATCGAGCGCTTCGAGCACGCGGCCGAGGACATGCGCGTGGGAAAAATCTCCGGGGCTGTAGGAACGTTGGCGCATTTGACTCCCGAGCTGGAAGAGAAAATTTGCGCACGACTCGGACTGAAGGTCGCTGCAATCTCCAGCCAGGTAATTCAGCGCGACCGGCATGCATTCTACGTCGCGACTCTGGCGGTGATTGCCAGCACTCTTGACAAGATTGCTGTCGAAATTCGCCATCTGCAACGGACGGAGGTTCGCGAAGCCGAAGAATATTTCAGCGAAAAGCAAAAAGGCTCGTCGGCGATGCCGCACAAGCGCAATCCAATTACGTGCGAGCAGATTAGCGGATTGGCTCGCATCGTGCGATCGAATGCCCAGGCCGCATTCGAGAACGTCCCGTTGTGGCACGAACGCGACATCTCGCATTCTTCTGTTGAGCGCATCATCCTGCCAGATTCAACGATTCTTATCGATTATTTGCTGCACAAAACCACGCATCTGATCGACACGCTGCTGGTGTATCCCGATCGCATGCTCAAGAACCTCGAGAGCAGTGGTGGTTTGATCTTCAGCGGACAGCTCCTGCTGGACCTTGCCGAATCAGGCATGTCACGGGAGGATGCGTACCGGCTCGTGCAGAAGCACGCGATGGAAGCATGGAAGAACGGCAACAATTTCCGACATGCGGTGAGCACTGATCCTGAAATTCGCGGCAGGCTCTCCGAGCAGCAGATCGACCAAGCCTTCGATTTGAAGCGCCAGCTCGGCAACGTGGGTGGAATATTCAAGCGAGTGTTCTCGCAACGCCAGCCCGAGAAATCCGAAGGCGCTTAGCCTGGGAAGCAATGCCGGAAACACCTCAAAATCTTACGATCGCAGCCACCGGAGCAAGTGGTGCAATTTTTGCCCGAGAACTACTAAGAGCTGTCGAGGCTGACTCGCGAATTACTACAGTCAACTTCATCGCTTCCGATAATGCATTGCGCGTCTTTGCCGAGGAACTAAAGATTCGAGGGCGCAGCGATCTCGTCGAACAATTGCTTCAGGGCAAAAGCAAGAAAATTCAGCAACAAGGCAATAGTGACATCGGGGCAAACGTCGCCAGCGGCTCTTATCCTACTGACGCAATGATCGTTCTTCCCTGCAGCATGGGAACGCTGGCGCGCGTTGCGAATGGCCTTGCAGGCACCTTGATCGAGCGCGCGGCAGATGTTTGCATCAAGGAAAAGCGGCCGCTGGTCTTGTGCGTGCGCGAGACGCCTCTCAACAAAATCCACATCAGGAATATGTATCGAGCGGCTGATGCCGGGGCTACGGTGTATCCGTTGATTCCAACGTTCTACAACCTTCCTGAATCGCTCGAGGAGATGGCTCGGCAGTTTGCTCATCGCGTGTTGGCGCACATTGATCTAAGACAGGAAGGGGCTTATCAGTGGAAGAGTCACTGAGAATCGATCGGGTTGACTGTACTGTACCCGCTACTCCTTCACCGAAATTCCCAAAGCCTTCATCTTCCGATATAGATGACTGCGTTCCAGGCCAAGGATCTCTGCGGCACGGCTGATGTTGCCTTTGCTCTCGTCTAACTTCTTAAGGATGTAGTCGCGCTCATAGGCGGCACGCGCCTGCTGGAGCGATGAGAACTCCGGAGTCGCGCTGCGGCGAGTGCCGTCGCGATAGACGAGCGGCGGCAGATGCTTGCGCTCCAGTTTTGTGGCTCCGGGATTCATGATCACGATGCGTTCGATGACGTTCTTCAACTCGCGCACGTTTCCGGGCCAGGAGTATTTCATGAGCGCTTCCGTCGCGTCGTCTGTGATTTCCCTCGTACGCCGACTATACCGGGCGGAAAACTCCTTGATGAAATGCTTTGCCAGAAGCGGAACATCCTCGACGCGCTCTCGCAGCGGGGGCACATAGAACGGAATCACATTTAGACGGTAGAAGAGGTCTTCGCGAAAGTTTCCGTCAGCAATCTCCTCTTCCAGATTCTTATTGGTTGAGGCGATCACTCGCACGTCTACGGTAATAGGATCGGCGGCGCCCACTGGCGTGAAGCGCTGTTCGTCCAACGTACGCAGAACTTTGGATTGCGTCTTGAGGCTCATGTCGCCAACTTCGTCGAGGAATAGCGTGCCCCCATCGGCACGCTCGAAGGTCCCAACCTTCTCAGTGGCTTCGCCCGAGACTGCTGAATTGCGATAACCGAACAGCTCCGGCTCGATGAAGTCTTCGGGAATCGCCGCGCAATTTACTTCGGTGAAAACATTCTCGCGGCGAAGGCTCTGATTGTGAATGGCATGCGCAACCAGCTCTTTTCCTGTTCCGGACTCGCCATAGATCAGGACTCGCCCGTTCGTTGGAGCCATGAGGCCGATCTGCTGTCGCAAAGCCTTGGTGGGAACACTCTCGCCTACAATGACGCTCTTTGCTTCGAGCTGCTTGCGGAACTCCCGGTTTTCGCCGCGCAGCTTGCGCGCCTCCATCGCATTCTTAATCAGAATCAGCATCCGCTCCAGCGACAGCGGCTTTTCCAAAAAGTCGAATGCTCCGAGCTTGGTCGCACGAACCGCGGTTTCAATCGTTCCATGTCCGGAGATGATGATTACCTCCGGGGGATCCTCGTGTTCTTTGATTTTTTCAAGGGTCTCCAGACCATCGATTCCGGGTAGCCAGATATCGAGGAGGATCACGTCATAGGAACGCGTCTTCAGGGTCTCAAGGCATGCCTCACCGCTCTCAGCTGTGCCGACCTTGAAGCCTTCATCTTCCAGCGCTCCACGCAAAGACTTGCGGATGTCGGCTTCGTCATCGACTACAAGGATGGAGTTCATGAGTAAGCAGAATTTTACAAGCGAGAGCTGGAATTTGTGTTCTCGGCTTCGTTATGTAACAGGCGTTGCGGCCTCCACGGCGACTGGCAGTTCCAGAATGAACCGAGCTCCAACCGGCTGGTTTTCTTCGATTCGGATCGAGCCATTGTGTTCCTGCATGATGCGGCTCACGATGGAAAGCCCCAGGCCGGTGCCGCGTTTCTTGGTTGACACATAAGGCAGGAACAGCCGTTCTTTCACCTCGTCTGTGATTCCGTGGCCTGTATCGGCGATAACGATCTCTACGGAGTCGCGGCTTTCCACCAGACATGTCGAGATGTAAATCTCACGGAGCATGGAATCCTGGAGCGCTTCCGCCGCATTGTCGATGAGATTGGCAATTGCCCGCTTCATCGCTTCGGGATCGGCAAGTACTATCGGCAGGTCGAGAGCGAGGTGAGTCCGAATCGTCACTCCATCGAGCCGGCCGCTGAACAATTGCAGAGCACTCTCAATAATGGAGTTGATCTCACTGGGACGAGGCTGCGCGGTTGGAAAACGCGCCAGCGTCGAGAATTCGTCGACGAGTTGACGGACGGTTTCAACTGCGTTGGCGATGGTGTCCGCGCATCCAGTCATCACTGCGATTGAATTCTTGTCTGGCGGAGTACCTCGCTCCAAATGACGGCGAATTCGATCCGCGGATAGAGCGATAGGTGTCAGTGGGTTCTTGATCTCGTGGGCCACACGGCGCGCAACTTCCCTCCACGCTGCCTGCTTTTGCGCGCGCAGCAATTCAGTGAAGTCTTCGAAGACCATAACATACCCAAGCCGTTGGCGGTCGATGCGCATGGACGCGACTGTTATCGCAACGTTGAGAGTGCCGCCTCCTGATTGCAGTTCAAATTGACTCGTTGTCGTCCCCATGCGGTCGGCCTTGCGCATCAGGTGAATCATCTGCGCGGAAATCTCCGGGCCGAATATATCGCGCAAGGCAGTACCCTCAAATTTCTCTACTGGAATCTTTGGGGGAGCTTCGTCGCGGAACTTCAACAGACGCACAAATGCGGGATTTGCGTGCCGAACTCGTCCAGTTCCGTCCAGCGAAAGCACGCCGGTGGGAATATTCTCAAGGATGATCTCAGTCTGCCGGCGCCGATGTTCAATGTTCGCGTTCGCCCTCTCGAGTTCGCGAGACGACTGTTCGATTTTTGTGCGGCTTTCTTCAAGATCGGCGGCCATGCGATTAAAAGAGGCCACTAACTCTCCGAGTTCGTCCGCTGCAGCGACAGCCACACGGTAGGAGAAATGTCCCTGAGAGAGCTCTTCGGTGGCTTCAGCGAGAGCAGCCACTGGTCGAGTTACCAACTTGGAAATGAACAGGGACAGCCATGTGGCGGCAAAGAGCACGAGTGCGGTTATCAGGAGAAGGAGAAGGATATAAGCGCGACGTACGGCCTTTCCAGCGGTGGCAAGTTCCTGATAATTGCGCTGGCTCTCGGCAATGTGTTGCATTGTGGAATCGAAGTTTGCCGGAAGCGGAATCGCCACGATGACTGCGCCATTCTTGCTTAGTTCACTTCTGGCAGTGGCATAAGCCAGATTCCCCCATGCCAACCGGCGGTTTGCGTCAAGCGCCTCCGTAAGCTGCGGCCCAATTTTTCTCCATTCCGCAGGCGCGTTGATTGAAGCAACCGGGGAATGTCCCTGTAACACAAAGGCGAAGCCACTTTGTAGGGCCGGTTGTTCTTCACGGAGGACTGAGTTGATCGCACCGAAATCCCCGAAATCGAACGATCGTTGAATCCGCGAGTTCGCTGCCAGGGCCTGCGCTTCGGCTTGGGCATTCGAATTCGCGTAATCGACGAGCAGCGCTGCGACTTGCTCCGATCCTTCACGCAGATTTTGCACGGGACGAGAGAACCAGCGATCGATCGACCGATTGGTCAGCAGATATGTGAACAGGAACATGAAGAGCGCCGGCGTGAACGACATCAGGAGCGCTCCGAAGACCATCTTGGTGCGGAACTTCGAACCCAACACGCCAACGCGGCGTTCGGCTAGCAGCTTGAGCAGGTTGCGCAGCAACACAAAGGTCAGCGCAACAAATAACAGGAACACAAGCGCGGAGAGCGCGGTGAGAAGGACCGTCTGCTGTGCTCCGCCTGGGCTTAGGAAGGTCAGATTGAACGCCTGCTGTGAGGCCAGTACCAGGAAAAGGACAAAGATCGCGCTGCCAAGGCCTATGATGAGGGCCTTGCGCTCGACTGGCTTGGGGCTGGTCGGAGGCACGGGTGCTGCACCTGCCGAGATTATGTCATGAGGGAGTAAAGCCATTCACCAACGGATATTGAGGAGCATCAAGGAAGTGGGTCCGCAAGCGCACAGCCGAGGGCGGCTGTACAACATTTCCCAAGTCACCGAGTAGAGACGCAGCATGCTGCGTCTCTACTGTTTACGCCACCAGATCCTTTACGGGCTTGAAAGGCTTTCGCTGGGATTCTGCTACGGCGGAGTACGTCAGATGTCCCTGGAATGTGTTTACGCCTTCACGGATTCCTGGATCGGCTTTGATTGCAGCGTTCGCACCCTTATTCGCTAGCTTCAGCACGTAAGGGAAGGTTGCGTTGGTCAGAGCCAAGGTAGACGTGTGCGGCACTGCACCTGGCATGTTCGTAACGCAATAGTGAACGACACCGTCCACTGTGTAAGCAGGGTTGCTGTGCGTCGTCGGCTTAGCCGTCTCGATGCAACCGCCCTGGTCGATGGCAACGTCCACTATTACTGCGCCACGCTTCATGTGGCTGACCATCTCACGAGTAACAAGCTTCGGAGCTGCGGCCCCCGGAATGAGAACCCCTCCGATCACGAGATCGGCCTCGGCACAAGATTTGGCAATCGTGTAAGAGTTTGATGCCAGAGTTCGGACCTGGCCGTTGAAGATGTCGTCCAACTCGCGCAGGCGGTTCAGGTTGATGTCGATGATCGTAGTATCGGCCCCCATGCCTAGGGCGATCTTTGCTGCGTTGATGCCCACAATACCGCCGCCGATGATCGTAACTTTCGCAGGCGCCACTCCGGGAACACCGCCGAGCAGAATTCCACGGCCACCTTTTTCGTGCTCCAGATAGCTCGCGCCTACCTGCACTGACATGCGTCCCGCGACTTCAGACATTGGCGTGAGCAGTGGCAGCGTTCCATTTCGGTCCGTCACCGTTTCATATGCGATGCCGACTACCTTCTTTTTGAGAAGCTGATCGGTAAGATCAGGGATTGGAGCGAGGTGGAGATAGGTGAACAGAACGAGTCCCTCGCGGAAAAACTGCACTTCCTGCTCGATGGGCTCCTTAACCTTCACTACCATTTCGGCGCGGTTCCATACCTCGGCCGCAGAACTCGCGATCTCCGCGCCTGCCTGTTTGTAATCTCGATCTGGCATCGACGAGAGCTCGCCTGCTTTGGTCTCAACCAGAACCTTGTGGCCGGCTTCGACGAGTGCCTTCACGCCGGAAGGCACGATGCCCACTCTTGCCTCGTGATCTTTTACTTCTTTTGGTACGCCAATAATCATCGTATGCCTCAAAAAATCATTTTCAACACGGAGCCATGGAGGAAGTTAAGGATTGTCACTCTGATCACTGGGTCTCCCTAGTGAATAATTCATTCCCCTGTATCGATCTGTGCACGCTGCAGGCGATCGGAGTAGTCCACGTAGATTGCCTTCCATTGCGTATAGAAATCGATCGCACCGATGCCACCTTCGCGATGCCCGTTGCCAGTAGCCTTGGTACCTCCGAATGGAAGGTGCACTTCGGCGCCAATCGTGGGCGCATTAATGTAGGTGATTCCTGTCTGCAGGTCGCGCATCACTTTAAACGCCTTATTCACGTCGCGCGTATACACCGCTGAGGACAAACCATAGGCCACGTCGTTAGAGATTTCGACCGCCTGTTCAAGACTATCTGTCGGAATCAGCGAAACCACCGGACCAAAGATCTCCTCTTGCGAAACTCGCATTTTTCCGTGCGCGTCTCCGAAGATTGTAGGTTCCCAAAAGAATCCATCACCAAGGCCGCCGGAAGTGATGCGATTCCCGCCACTGAGCAGCTTTGCGCCTTCGTTCTTGCCGATCTCGACATACTTCTGAGTTGTCTCGACCTGCTGCTGATTGATTTGCGGGCCCATGTCGTTCTGCTCGTCTATGCCGGCGCCGACTCTCATCGCCTTCGCTCGTGCCACAAACTTATCGGCGAACTGGCTGTAAACACCTTTCTGCACGATCACGCGACTGGCAGCGGTGCAGCGTTGACCGGAGGTACCGAAACCTCCCCAAAGGGCACCGTCGATGGCGAGGTCCACGTTGGCATCATTCAGGACAATGATGGCATTCTTGCCGCCCATCTCCAGCGAACACGGTTTAAAGTTGCGCGC
>Ga0126380_10000759_pt1 | contig 11410 bp, 4 predicted proteins | sample PanSoiMetPlot_26_FD_92544 | JGI IMG/M metagenome (GOLD analysis project Ga0126380, IMG submission 92544) | Tropical forest soil microbial communities from Panama - MetaG Plot_26 | ecosystem: Environmental > Terrestrial > Soil > Tropical forest > Bulk soil | place: Panama | collected 2016-02-17
CCCTGCGCGGGCCCGCCGGCAATTCCGAATATTGGCGCTTGGAGGATGGACGGCCGTTGATAGCTGAACCGGCCGCTCAAACGGTCTTTGTCGGTAAGGTTGGCATCAACTTTTGCATCCACGAAGTCGGTGTCCTTGTGAAAGGCCAACGTGGCGAAATAGTTGTTTGAGTTTCCGCCCGAAGTCGGTGTGGGCAGCAGAGCAAGAAGTTTGGCGGAAATCGGATCGATCATCGCTGTGGGAATAATGTTGGGGCAGCCCGCAGCGTTCGTGCAGGCCGGATTGTATGCGTCCACGAGACCGTTGGGGCCTTGAACGGTCGCCACGCCAGGGGAAGACGAAGCAACTATTTGCTGGCGGTTGGTTCCACAGAGTTTGGCCGTTCCGCCAGGGAGACAATCGGCGGTATCTCCGCTAAAGGGGTTGTAGATTGCAGAGGTCGAAGCGCTCAAATCGCCTGAACGAAGCGCCATGCTGGGAATACTGACCGTATTGGGATTTGCTTCGTGATCGAGAACCTTTAAATAGTCGGCGAAGAAGAAAAGCTTGTTCTTCTTGATGGGACCGCCAATATTCCCGCCGACATAGTTGTAAACAAGGTGTCCGACCGAACTGTCGAAGAAGTTGCGCGCGTTGAGGTAGCTATTCCGATGAAATTCATAAACAGAGCCGTGGTAGTTGTTGGTTCCGGACTTTAGGATGACATTAGTGACGGCGCCACTGGCGCGGCCGAGTTCGGCTTCGAAGTTACTGGTGGAAACGTCGACGGTCTGAATTGCTTCTAGCGGGGGAATGAGGATCTGTAGCAAACCTGTGCGCTCGTTGTCATCAATTCCCTCGATCTGGTAATTGTTACCCTGGCGAAGCTGTCCGTTGACTTCAGTCTGCAAGGAGTTGCTGGCGTTGAAAAACTGGGAGTGCTGGAAAGTGGCGCGGGTAGTGCCGGGAACGAGGTTGAGCAGATTTTGGAAATTGCGATTGGTCCCCAGGGGCAGATTTTCCGTGAGCACGGTTTCAATCTTGCGGCCGGTGTCGGCGCGTTCGGTCTGGAGGATGGCGGTATCGGCCTCGACGGTGATGGTTTCGGAGATGTCACCGGCCTGGAGATCGAGGTCAATGCGGACGGTGGTGTTTACGACGACGTCCACGCCGGCGCGAGTGGCGCGCTTGAAGCCAGTTTGTTCGGCAGTGACTTTGTAAGTGCCGGGCGGCAGATCCGGGAAAACATAATTGCCGCTTTCGTTGGTTTGCGCAGTGCGGCTAATGTTGGTGTTTGTTTCGGTTATGGTGACCTTGGCATTGGCCATGGCTGCGCCTGTGGAGTCAGACACTGTGCCGAGCAAGGTGGCGTTTACGGCCTGCCCTGCAACAGAGGCTGGAAATGCCACCAGGAAAGCTGCACACAAGAGCGCAGCGACAAATCCGAACAAGGAAAAATGCGAAGCAGCCCGGACTTTCGCCGGGATTAAAGACGAACTTCTCATGACCTCACCCCCGATACACTTCGAAAGGATGTCGACCCCACGAAAGTCAACAAGAGCACTGGAACTGGTTCCACACCCTAGCTGAGCTAAAGGCACAAGTCAAGACAGGATTTCAAGAAAAATGATGGACAGCATCTGGCTTTTGGATCAAAGGCCGGACTTTGCTCTCCGTCGGCGATTGCTAAAGGGCGATTTCGCCAGTAATTTTGCGGATAAATTGAGAAGTGGCCTTTGGAGCTTGCAGGTTGTGCTAGACTGGCACCTCCACGCACGCTTGTCTGCGAAATATTCATGCAACGGGCGGCTGGATTGATTATGGAAGCAGTTCCAAGAAAAACTACGATTCGTGATGTAGCCGAAGCGGCGGGAGTCGGCGTGGGAACGATTTCACGCGTGTTGAATTCCAGCTCACAAGTGAGCCGGGAGACTCGGGCGCGCGTCCTGAAAGCCATCCGGAGGCTGGGTTTTCGTCCGAACGCACAAGCGCGGCGCATTCTGCGACGGCGATCGGAAACGGTGTGCTTTTTGTTGAGTAACCGCGACTTTTTGCACCCTTTTCACGCGCGGATTTTGCAAGGAGTGGAGTCGTATGCAAGCGGGGTGAAGCAGCATGTTTTGTTTGCCGCGCTGCACTACTCTCCCCGAATTGCGCCGGAGAAGATTGACCTGCCACACGTCTTGCAAGAACACGGTCTGATTGACGGAGTGATTCTGGCCGGGACGATCTATCCCAACGTGTTGCGGCGAATTGAATCGATCCATGTGCCACTGGTGGCATTGAGCAACAACGTTGTGGGAATGAATGGCAAAGAGCAGTTTGACCAAGTGGGGTTTGACGACTTCAGCGCAACGCTTGAAGCGACACGCTACTTGACGAGCCAAGGCCACAAAGAAATTGCCTTTGTTGCGGACATTTCCCTGCCGTGGTTCGAGCGCCGGTTTGAAGGCTACCGGCAAGCAATGCGCGAAAGCAGGCTAAAGCCGGTTTTGATGTCAGCACGGGACGCGCAGAACTTCGTTGCGCTCGGTCAGAAGATTGGGGAACGAATCGTAGCCCGTAAGCCGAGACCTACAGCCGTGGTTGCCGGTAACGATGAAATGGCATATGGACTTTGGCTGTCGCTGCGCAGACATGGCGTCAAGGTGCCGGATGAAATCAGTCTGGTCGGATTTGACGATCGCGAAGAAGCGATCTTGATGGACCCGCCCCTGACGACGGTGCGAGTGCACAAAGAAGAGATTGGGCAAACGTGCATGAAGATGCTGCTAGAACGTTTGCACAGTCCGCACATGGCCTTCAGCAAGAGAATCTTGCCGACGGAGTTTGTGATCCGCGGGACAGTCCGGCATCTATAAAATACCTAAACAAATTTTGGAGATCACCGGTTGGCAGTAACCGGAGTTGTTTTTTTGGGGCCTCCGAGCGCCCATCGATCGATTGGAGGCGTGGTGACCAGATACCAGATCGAAACTATTGAAGGTTGATTTGTAGCGTGCCTTGGTGGTTCAAGCCGCCTGTCTGACCGTTGTAGAAAATCTGAGTCTGTCCCGTGATGACTTCCTGCAAGGCGGCAGTGGACTGGGACGGCTTATTGCGCGAGTCACCAAGATATTGCGCCCAGAAAGGATATGTTCCTGCAGAGTTAAAGAACGAGATGGTTACAGTAGCTTTCCCGTTGACCAGGGTGAGCGGGGGCGCGACACCTGCCCCGACACCGACTGGGCCTTGAAAGATGTTGACCGACCCAGTTGGCGTGCCCGATCCAGAAACTGAGACATTAAACGTAAGCGAACCTCCGGAAGGTACTTTCGCAGAAGTCGTTGTAAGCGTAACGATTGACGGTCCTGGCGGATTACCACCACCACCTCCTCCACCTCCTCCTGATGAACCTCCACCGCACCCAGGAATTGCGACAACCAAGAAAACAAGCGAAGCGAAGACGGCACGACCAGCTCTTTCAGGATTTCCCGTCACAGAGAAAAACAAAATCAGCGACAACACGAATATCCCCAGAAGCAGTGGGAGGCTGCCTCCAAAAGGAGGCCTCGTAACTATCGTCCCAAGCGCGACATTCTGAACAACAGCTAGACTACCAGCGCCTCCACTGGCTGCCGTAGTGGTAACCGTTGCGGTTACGTTGACTGGCGCACCGTTAAGGCTAACTGTGGACGGATTGAAACTGACGGACATCCCTGGAGGAAGCGGCGGAAGGAACCCGGGGAAACCGAGCGCAACCGTGCTGGGAGTAGTCGACGCAGGAGTCACTGTGATGGTCGTGGTTGCAGATTGTCCCGCCGTTACGCTAAAAGGGGCCTGTGAGGCCGCCAAACTGAAATCCGGGATGTTCACGATAATTGTGTCACAAGGGGGCGCGGCGTCCGTGTAGTTCGGGTCGCCGTTGTAAGTCACGCAGAGCGCCTCTGTAGATTGTGGGCTCGTAGAAACAGTAGCAGTTAAAGTGGGATTACCGCTTCCATCTGTTCCCTGGACCGTTGTGACTGGTCCGTTTATAGGAGTGTAAGAAGCGGAGAAATTGATTTGACCAGCCAGCGCGGGACCTTTGTCATTGCCTGTAATAACTACTTTTACGGTTATGCTCTGGCCAAAGCTGAGGCTTGTAGAACTCTCGGATTGTGCCACCAAGGTTAAAAACTTTGCGACAAAGCTGACCGGCGGGCTTGTAGATGGGCCGTAGTTAGCATCCCCACTATATTTCGCCGTGATAGTATGGCTTCCACCGGTTGTTATGGTGGTGCTTGAACTGGCGTAGAGTACGACATTTACGCCCTGTCCCTGCGAACTATAGGATACCGCGCCCGGCAGGGGATTACTTCCGTCATAAAAGGTCACTGTCCCAGTTGGGCTTACTCCGGCAACGCCAGTGTCCACGACGATGCCGAGCGAAAATGGTTGTCCAACGACTGCGCCGCTCGGAGGATTGGTCCACTGCTGGAATGTGGGAGCTGGCGTGATAACAAGCGGGTGGGTAGCTGACTTGCTTGTTTGGTAGCTTGAGTCACCTGAATAGTTGGCGACCAACGAATAAGTTCCACCCATAAGTGTGGGAGCGATATCGCGAGTGTAGCCGTCATTATTGAGATTGAAGACCCCAGCACTGCCGTCAAGCGGAGAACCATTGGAAGCCAGAGAAACAGTTCCGGTCGGACAAGCTTTCTGATTGATCTGATCACAGGTAGGGGCTGGAGGACCAGTGCTGCTCGCGACTCCATTCTTGTCTGTAACATACATGCGAATAATGTAGTTGGAGCCGTACTGCAAAGAAGTAGCGTTGCCGTTCGTCAATACGCCATTTGAGTCAAAGGTTGGAACAACGATGAAGGTCTGGCTCGATTCTGAGCCGACGGTGACCTGAATTGAAGAGGAGTCGCTGGGAGCATTGGTGCCGTCACCGGCGTAGTGAGCGGAAATGTTGTAAGTGCCTCCGGGAAGACTCTGCGTTTTAGCGTTAGTGACAGCGCCATTTGTCAGAGTGAACTGATCGAGTCCTTGCGTGGTTCCGTCAGCCAGAGCGGCAATTAAGGAAATGTCTCCTGAGGGTACGCCGGTGCCGGTGTTCGCGTGAACGGTGACGCCAACAGTCACGTTTTCCAACGTGCCGTGAGTAATTCCGGTGGTGGGGGAAAGAGTGAGGGTAGTTGTGGTGGGAATCATGCTCGCAGTGCTCCAGGCGGTGGCGAGATTGTTTACGTTTATCGAGCCGAGGCCGGTGACCATGTCGTAGCCGGGGCTGACCGTCCATGCTTCAGTTGTGGTGTGACTCGGATCCACGAGGACGCCGTTAGTCGAAGCGACAGTTGCACTGCAGTTCAGCGTCCCACCTTTGCAGGGCACGCTGTTGGTGCCAATGCCGGGTAGGCCTGTAGGCAAGATGCTGTTTCCCTTGGTGACATCATTGAAAATGCAGGTAGCAGCTTCTGTAGTGCTCGAAGCGCAGTTTGCTCCGGGCTTCTTTGCGAGCGCGTACAAAACATAGTTGGCATTACCCTGGCGGGGAGCGGAGTCTGAACTGGTGGCCTGCTTCTGGTTGACGAGAGCCATGACGCCAGCGAAGGCCGGAGCAGAAGCAGAAGTCCCACCAATGATGCCGAACTCAAAGACTCCATTCTGGGCATTGCTGATGTCGCAAGTTGGGACGCCGCTTAGCGTAGAGTCGGATTGGCAGTAGATGTAGCCAGTCCCATTGAAGCCTGGACTTGCCAACAGCGACACATCAGGCTGATCGCGGCGACTATCATTTGGCATTCCCGTGATCCCCATTTGCCACGGAGGTTTGGAATAGAGAGTGCTCGGGCCGCCGCTTCCAGCGATCAGATTCAGTGAACCTTGCGAAGCGGAATTGCCGCAGCCGGTTAGAGAGATCTGCGCGCAGTTTTCGTTCCACGGAATTTCGGGAATGTATTTCAGCGCAGAACTGCCAGTAGGGTCATTGGTGGAGGACCAGAATTGCGTCCACTTGTTGACTTCGTCGAAATCGGTGCCACCAAGGGAAATATTGAAAGGAGTTGAAGCGAGTCCACTCACAGCGATGCCATGAGTTGCGGTTTGTTGTGTGTTGAAATTATCGCATCCAGCGCTGCCACCGTCTCCTGAGGAAACAACAGCGGTAATTCCCTGCGCGGCTGCCTGCTGCCAAAGTGAGTTGTAAAATGCATTTCCCGCTGCGCCGAGCCCAGCTTCGCATTCACCATAGCTTTCGCTCATAACGCCCGCAAGATTGTGTTCGATGATGTAAAGAGCGGAAAGGTCGACACCCGCAGATGCCGGGGTGGAAGCGGACACTACAAACTTCACAGTGGCGCCTGGTGCCGTGGCGCCTGACCACTCGACATCGAGGTCGGCTTCACCCTCTTCGTCAAGGGACGTGATACCCGGATCTTCGCCATTCAAAATGATGTTGTTCGCGTCGAAATTGGCGGGGAGAGTAAACATCGAACGAAACATTTGCACGTCCTTTATCTTGATGTTCGTCTCGCCAACAATAGCAATGGTTTGGCCCGCGCCGTTTTTGCCCGCCGCGATGAGCGGTTGGGAGTTGTAGATCGTGGCGAAATCACCCGGACCCATGCCATAAAAGGTGAAATTGGAGTTGAAGGGATCCGGAAAAGTGAGAAGTGGCGTAAGCCCACGCGTTCGAAGCTGGCGCCGGAACCTGCCAAGGATTTTGGCATGGGATTTACGCGGAAAGTTGTGCAGGGAGACGATTCCTGAAACGACAGGTGTGAGTGCGGCGGGGATTTGTGGATCGGAGACGTTCGCGATGTGGTCTTGTGAACCTACTCGGAAATGATGAATGTCAGTATGGAAAGCGTTCCGAACCTGGCCAGCCGAGCCAGAGAACTCAATCACAGTACGCCCGGGTCCAATGTTGATGTTGGTGAATCCTTGCGAGGCCAGCCATTGTGTGACCGTGAGGAGGTCGGCATCGGAAATTCCAAACTGAGCGCCGAACTGTTCCGGTGTGAGCCACTGATGAAAATTTGGACTAGATTTCGATTGTTGGTCTTCGAGGAGCTGGCGAAGAGAGGTTTCCTGTTCCGGGCTGCGCTGTAGGAGAAGGAGGATGCGACTCATCGGCTGCGAATCCGCCACAGCACCCTGATCGAATTCAGCGCGGGCAAGAGGATGAACGTTTCCCTTGAGAGCAACAACTTGTTTTTCGTTGATTGCCTGTAGGATGCGCGGGGCGGAGGCTACGCCTTGTGCAGCAACGAATCGCAGGGGAATCAGAAGAAGACAGAGGAATGCGATGACGAGCCTACAACCAGGATGGCTGAGAGTCATGGGCCGACCACACGCTTGAGAATTAAATTGAGACCTGATGCGGCAACGGCCAGCCAAAACCCGGGACGAGGTGGGCGGCAAGTGCCGTGAGACGCACGGAGACTAACACAAGTTCCGGTAACAGACTAGGTACTTAGTCGGGCGAAAACCGGTACACATCAGGATTTGGCGGCGGAATCGGGCTGTGGCGTGGCGGCGTGATCCAGGACTTCGCGGACTTTTGCGGCCAAGGAGGATGGCGTGAAAGGCTTTTGGATGAAGAAAGTGTCCGCATCGAGCTCGCCGTGATGGAGGATGGCTTGAGGAGTGTAGCCCGACATGTAAAGAACCTTGAGGTCCGGGCGGATCGCTGTGACGTGGGTGGCGAGATCGCGGCCGCCGATACCGGGCATGACGACGTCGGTGAGGAGCAAATCAATGTGACCGGAATGGCTGCGGCAGATGGAGATGGCCGCCTGAGGTGTTTCGGCGGCAAGGACAGAATAGCCGGAGGCGGAAAGAGCTTCGCTGGCAAGTTCGCGAACCTGCTCGTCGTCTTCCGCGAGCAGAATGGTCTCAACGCCGCGTGAACTCGAGGCTTGGTGTTCGACGGAAGTCTGCTCAACTGGCGTGTTGACCAATGGAAGATAGATTTTGAAAGAGGTCCCGCGGCCCGGCTCGCTATAGACCCAGATGTTTCCGCCACTTTGCTTGATGATGCCGTAGACCATGGAGAGCCCAAGTCCGGTGCCCTTGCCAATTTCTTTTGTCGTGAAAAACGGCTCGAAGATTCGGGCAAGATTTTCGGGGTTGATACCTCCGCCGGTATCGCTTACGGCCAGCAGAACGTAGTTTCCGGGCTGAACCGTTTGATGGCTGCGAGCGTATTCCTCATCCAAATAAACATTCGAAGTTTCGACCGTGAGTTTGCCGCCGCGGGGCATGGCATCGCGCGCATTCACGACCAAATTCATGATGACCTGTTCGATTTGGGAGCGGTCGGCGCGAACAGAGCCTAGATTCGCAGCGAGAACGGTGCGCATTTCAATGTCTTCGTTTATGAGACGACGAAGCATTTTTTCGAGATTTTGCACGAGCGCATTGAGGTTGAAGACTTTGGGCTGAAGAACCTGGCGGCGGCTGAAGGCAAGAAGCTGGCTGGTAAGCGACGCGGCGCGGTCGGCCGCGTCGTCGATACGTTCGAGGCCGCCGCGGAATTCGTGGCCGGAGGCGGATGCGCGATCGAGCAGAAGACGGCTGTATCCGCGGATAACGGTGAGGAGATTGTTGAAGTCGTGCGCGATGCCGCCGGCAAGACGGCCGACGGCTTCCATTTTTTGCGCTTGGCGAAGCTGGTGACGCGATTCTTCCAGGTTGACGGTGCGTTCCGCGACAAGTTCTTCGAGGTGTTCTTCGTTTTGGCGAAGCAACCGCTCGACCCGCTCGCGCTGCAAAATTTCCGCCTGAAGTTCCGTCTGGACGCGGTCCTGCCTTTGTTGGGCGATCAGCAAACGCAAACTGGAGCAAAGGAAGGAGATGCCGACAATTAAGAGTGCAGAGAGTGTACGTTCACGCGCGATGTAAAGCGAAAGGACGAGAACAATAAATGCAAAAAGAATTGGGAACAAACGATTCCCGAGGAGCTCGTTGAACAAAGGACGGACTTCGGATTTTTCTATCCTTGATTGATCCCATGTTGCGGCGATGACAATCGGGCAAAGATTCAAGAAAGTCCAAATGATCTCGTACCAGGAACCGGCCTGCAGGGTGCCGCCGAGGTAGTTGTAATAAAAATCGCCGAGGCAGACGAGAACAAGAAAGACGCCGATTCTCCCGAAGAGCGTACGCACCACGCGCGAGTTCGTAAAGGCTGCACGCAACAGAAAAATGCAGGCCATGGCGCCGTCGTATATAAGAGAGCCGACCCAGGTGGTGTGAACCCAGGTGCGCTCGAAGGGCGATCCGGCGGACTCGTGAGTGGGCATGTAGAGAAAGAAGAAATAGATGACGATCCAAAGAAGGACGACCTGAATGAAATCGAGGATATGAATGGGGTCGAATCGGCGAAATTCGAAGTCCGGTTCGAGAAAAAGCGTCAAGCTCACAGGACAAAACCAGAAGACGTCAACGATGTCTGCAATATCAGCCACAGATTGGGAGCGGCTGATCGTTTGCACGTAGAGGTTGCAAAGGGCCGCGAAACAAAAGAGCAACACGGAAAAAGCCACGACATACCAAAAATAACGAGGCAAATTGACGGATCTGCGCGCGGCTTGTAATACAAGAAATAGACAGAGAAGACTAAAGAGTAGGTCGTTGAGAACCACAAAGGCGGGGCCAGGCCTTTGTATTCCCCAGTGGAAAACGACAGCCATTTGAACAGCAGTCAGCAACACCGCCAACGGGATCCAAAAGTTCTTGCCGAGAAGCGAAAATGGCTGTCCCTGGCGACTCAGTGTAAATGTATCTTGCGGCGACATGAGTCCTTAAACGCAAAATAGGCAAGCCAATAGAAGAAATCTGCAGGCATAAAGCCCTGGGCGAGCCTTGTTGAGATCAGTATAGCGGCGGCTTGAAAGCACGAGGTCGCGGCTTGTTCGATCTTTTGCCTAGTAGATACGGGTACTCGGGGACAGGTACTAAAGCTCCGAGTTCCGCGTGACAATGGGGTAGTTCGGCTTGTCAGCAAGAAAGAACTACGACGCGTGATCGATCAAGCGGTGGTGAATTGCGTAGAGAGCCAGTTCGAGGCGGTCAGAGACGCCGAGCTTGTCGAAAATATTGTGCAGGTGGTTCTTGACGGTCTGCTCCGAGATAAACAGCTTTTCGCCGATTTCCTTGTTACGGAAACCTTGCGCGACGAGCTGCACAATTTCCTTTTCGCGATCGCTGAGCAACGGCTTTTCGCGGCGCGGACCGGACTCGGACGATTTGGCGAACGCTTTCATGACCTCGGCGGTCATGCGATTGTCGAGCCAGATTTCACCGGCGTGCACGCGGTGAATGCTCTTTACAAGAAGATCAGTGGCGGATTGCTTTAGAACAACGCCACGCGCACCAAGGCGCATTGCGCGGACAACATCGCGGTCGTCTTCCGCGGCCGTAAGCACAATTACGCGCGTAGGAATCTGATCGAAATTGACCTCCTCCAATACGGCTAGACCATCTTTTTCGGGCATGCGGAGATCGAGCAAAAGAATGTCAGGCTTCAGCTTGGAGAGCAGCTTGATGCACTCGGCGCCATTTTGCGCTTCGCCGACGATAGTGATGTCCTCGTCGCCGTCAATCAGTTTGCGAAGGCCGTCGCGAAAGATCGCGTGGTCGTCCGCCATGAGAATTCGAATTTGTTGTTTGGTCTTCGCCATAATTAGCCGAGCGGAATCTCGATCGTTAGACGCGCTCCATGCCCTGGGTTCGACTCGACAGTCAGAACCCCGTTCACAGCTCGTGTACGCTCCTTAATGGAAATGGGACCCAGCCGCAGACGGTCCAGCTCATCCCCGGTAAAGCGGCCCGCAAAACTGAACCCTTCGCCGTTGTCGTCCACGACCAAAAGAAGACGGCTGTCGTCCTGCGAAAGTTTTACCACGACATGGGTAGCCTTAGCATGCTTTTTTATGTTGTTGAGTGCTTCACGGTAAATCTGGAATAGCTCGCGGCAAACGCGGTCGGGGGCGCGCAAATCGGCAGAATCAATGAGTAAATCTAGGGCCAGCGGGGATTCGTTGCGGAAGCGCTCGGCGAACCCACGCATAAGGTCTACGAGGTCGGCGGACTGGACGCGGACGGGGCGGAGGTCCGTAACAAAAGTGCGGAGCTCGGCAGACTCGTTTTTGACGGTCTGCTGAAGCGAAGTAAGACCGCTGGAGACGGGGTCGTTGGCTCCCGCGACGCGGCGGCGGAGAACGTCGAGTTGAATTTCGATACTTAGGAGTGTTTGCAAGATCCCGTCGTGAAGGTCGCGGGAGATTCGGGAGCGCTCCGCCTCGATGGCGCGAGCGCGCAGATGCCGCAGGAGGAAGAGATTTTCGAGCGAAGGACCGATATGCCGCGCAACGCGCTCCAGCCAGCCGAGATCGTCTTTCGTGTAGGGTTTTTCGTTGGCCTTACCATTCAAAAGAAACAAGCGGCCAACGGGACGTTC
>Ga0126380_10000760_pt1 | contig 11408 bp, 8 predicted proteins | sample PanSoiMetPlot_26_FD_92544 | JGI IMG/M metagenome (GOLD analysis project Ga0126380, IMG submission 92544) | Tropical forest soil microbial communities from Panama - MetaG Plot_26 | ecosystem: Environmental > Terrestrial > Soil > Tropical forest > Bulk soil | place: Panama | collected 2016-02-17
GATCGTGTAGGGCAGGGTGACGAGCGGGCCGTTGGCGGTGCGGATGAAGGTCGGCTCGTCGTCATAGACCCAGTCGCCGATGTATTTCACGCCGGCCTGAGCCAAAAGCTCCGGCGTCTCCAGCGTCTGAGTCAGGCCGGGGCCGAGCCAGCCGACCGGCCGCGTGCCGCTGAAGCGCTCGATGATGTCCATCGAGCGGTTGATCATGGCGGCCTGGTCCTCGACCTTGTGGATCGGCATCTGGTCGTAGGCGTGGCCCATGAACTCCCAGCCGTCGTCGCGGGCTTCCTCGGCGACGCGTGAATAATCCTCGCAGATGCGCGCGTTGGCAGCGAGCGTCGGCCGGATCCCGAGCCGCTTGAACAGCTCGAAGAAGCGCCAGCAGCCGACCCGCATGCCGTATTCGTGCCAGGCCCAGTGCACCACGTCGGGCATGAGCGGCACGCCGGTGGGGGCGGGGAGCACCTGCCGCGCCATCGGCCGCGAAATGTCCCACACCTCGTAGTTGACGATGGTCCAGAACACGACGCGGGCGCCGCCCGGCAGTTTCAGCTTCGGCCGGTCGACGATGGCCGAATAGTCGCAGCGCTCGCGCGGGATCATGGGATTGGTCATGGCATGCCTCGATAATGGTCCGAGGCATCATAGACAACGCGATCGCGCGTGTCCCGTGCGCAGCGCAGCGCGTCAGCGGTGCGCTGCAGACGCGGGACCCCGGTTGCGTGCATCAAATAACCGGGGTCCCGGATCAGCGGTGCAGCGTTTCACGCCGCACCGCGTCCGGGACAAGAGAGCTCTAACCCGCCACCGTGCTCCATTTCTCCGCCAGATGCTCGGCCCCGCGCAGCGACAGGGCGAAGATCGTGTAGGTCGGGTTGGAGGCGCCGGCGGTGGCGAAGATGCCCGGGCCCGCCACGTAGAGGTTCGGCAGCTCGTGGCTCTGGCCGTAGCTGTTCACCACCGAGTTGTCCGCTGCGGTGCCCATGATGGTGCCGCCCATCAGGTGGATGGTCGGCATGTTGCCGCGGCCCGACCAGGATTCCTTGGCCCCCGCGGCCTTGGCGATCTTCAGCCCTTCCTCGAAATTGGCGTTCCACAGGGCGATCGCGTCCTGGTCGTAGCTGTGGACGATCTTTGCCAGCGGCATCCCGAACTCGTCCTTGTCGCTGACGAGCTCGATCCGGTTCTCGATGTTCGGCAGCTCCTCGCCGAACGCGCCGATCCGCGTCAGCCCGCGCGCGGCGCGCTGCATGAAGGCATGCAGGTCGGGCCCGAACAGGTCGACACGGGCATTGGCGAAGCCGCCGAGATCGCTCGTCTTCATGGCCGAGCCGGCGGTGATGAATGACGAGCCGAACGTCCCCGGATGGCTGGTCTTGCCGTAGCGGTCGTACGACATGAACTGCGCACCCGTCGTGCCCATGTGGTTCTGGATGTCCTCGTCGAACATCGCCCAGGTGCCCGAGCTGAAATGCGCCATCATGTACTTGCCGACGAGGCCGCTTGAATTGGCGAGGCCTTTCGGGTGGCGGTCGGTCGCCGAGTTGAGCAGTAGCCGCGGGTTCTGCGCCGACCACGCGGCCAGCACCACCACGCTTGCCTCCTGGACCTGGCGCTCCTTCTTCTCGTCGTAGTACTCGATGCCGGTGATCTTGGTGCCCTGCGGGTTGGTGAGCACGCGGGTGACGGTCGCACGCGGCCGCACTTCGGCGCCGGCCTTGCGGGCATCGGCCAGGTAGGTGACGACCGGATTGGCCAGCGCGCCGATCGGGCAGCCGACGTGGCACCAGCCGTCGTAGATGCAGGCGCGTCGGCCCTTGAACTCGGCCGAGTTCATTCCGACCGCCGCCGGCACCATGCGGATGCCCACGGCCTCAAAACCCTTCAGCCAGATCTCGCCGTGGCGGAAGGTCTTCATCGGCGGCATCGGATAGGGCTTTCCGGCCGGCCGCCAGATTTCCTCGGCCTTGGCGTCGCCGGAGACGCCGATGTCCCCCGCCACCCTGTCGTAGTACGGCGCCACATCGTCATACGAGATCGGCCAGTCCAGCGCCCGGCCGTGCTCGCTCTTGATCTTGAAGTCGTTGGGCAGGAGCCGCGGGAAATTGGCGAAGTAGTGCAGCGCGGCGCCGCCGACGCCCCAACCGGCCTGGTAGACGTAGCCGAACGGGTTCTTGCCCTCGAGCAGGAACGGCCCGCTCGCCGGCTTGATGCGCCGACCCCAGAAGTCCGAGCTGATCAGGTCCGTAAGCTGCCAGTCGGGCCCCGATTCCAGCAGCACCACCTTCTTGCCGGCCTTGGCCAGCACGGCGGCATAGACAGAGCCGGAGGCGCCTGCGCCCACGATGGCGACATCGACTTTCTCGTGCGTGGCCATGGTCACCACCTCCGCTCGGGCGCGATATGCGGCATGTAGGGGATGCCGAGCGCCTGGTAGCCCTCGACGGTGCCGTACACGACGTCGACCGCATCGCTGCGCAGGAGGAAATAGACGAAGCCGGCGCCCGGTCCCTGCCAGCCGTCGATCTTGTTCTGGCGCATCAGGTTGACGAAGTCGCGCTGCTCGATGGCGTTGAGCTCGGCGAACTCGCGGCCGTGCATGGCCTTGCTGGCGCGATCCGCCGCCGCGATGGCGGCGCGGTAGAAGTTTGCATAGGGTGGGCGCACGTTCATGATGCGCGCCTCCAGCAGCGCTTCTTCCGCCGGAACCGACAGCTGCTGGTCGATGAAATGCGCAATGCCGGCCTGCCGCGCGCCGGGCAAGAGCGTCTCGCCCAGCGCCTCGATGGTCTCGGCCTCGTGCGCCTGCAGCAGCCGGAACGGCACGCCGACCGCGCGCGCCTCGCCCGGCGTGAGCAGAACTTGCGAGCCGCCCACCGTGAAGGCGAGCGCCCCCAGTGCCGCGCCTTTCACGAAGGCGCGCCGTTGCATGCTGGTCATGGTTTCCTCCCGTGCCGTGCTGGCACTTGCATGCCGCCTGTTCGGTCGGCGCGACGCAGGAGATCTCGCGCCGTGGCTCTTTGGCAGGATTGCGAAACTCAACGCCAAGTTGGAGACCAAATCAAGCGCCGTGTGGCGACCGCGCGATCCTGTTTCGCCGGGCCGACCGGGCGAGCGCGGCCGAGGCGTTCGCTCAGTCGAGCCTGATTCCGGTCACCTTCGCGGCCTCCTCCCAGGCCGCGGCATCCCTGGCCAGGATGGCGGCAAAGTCCTGCGCCGATCCGATCACCGGATTGATACCGAGCTTGGCGAAGCTCCCCTGCGTCTCGGCAGATTTCAGCGTGTCATTGGTTGCGCCGTTGAGCCGGGCGATGATCGCGGCCGGGGTGGCGGCCGGGGCAACCAGGCCGAACAAGACTTCCGAGGGAAATCCGTCAAAGCCGCTTTCGTGCATGGTGGGAACGTCGGCAAGCTCGGGCCACCGGGCCGAGCTTGCGACCGCGATCGCGCGCAGACGGCCGGCCTGGATGTGCGGGAGCAGGAAGGATTTCGCCGCCACCGTCACCTGAATGGTTCCCGCCAGGATGTCGGTGAGCACAGGCGCAGCTCCCTTGTACGGGACGAACAGCATGTCGGCTCCGGTCCTGATCCGGAGCAGTTCCATCCAGAAGTGCGTATAGATTCCGACGGCAGCGCTGCCGGTCAGCTTGCCGGGATTGTCCTTGGCATAGCGGACCAGCTCCGGCAGCGTACTCGCCGGCAGCGCTGGGTTGACGACCAGAACCGGCGAGTCGCTGGCGAGCGCGGCGACCGCGGCAAAATCCTTGAGCGGGTCGTAGGGGAGGTCCTTGTAGAAGGCGCGCGGGACCGCATTGGTATTGGTGCCGCCGAGCAGCAAGGTGTAACCGTCGGGATGGGTGCGCGCCACGGCGTGCGACGCCACCCGTCCGCCGGCGCTGGCCTGATTTTCCACGTACACGGTTTGCCCGAGCCGCGACGACAATTGCTGCACCACGAGGCGGGCCACGGCGTCGGTCGGGCCGCCGGCCGGGAACGGCACCACCACCTTGATCGACCTCTCGGGATAGGATTGCGCCTGGGCCACGGCGATCGTGCTCAGTCCCATGAGCACGGCCGCCAGCGTCGATCGCAGGAAATGCGCGCTGATCATCGGCCTTTCCCCTCGTGCTCCAGATGGGAGCGAGGTTAGGTGCCGCCGCAGGCCAGTATTCATCGATCTCTTCCTGGGATCAACTTGAAATGGAAGAGCCGCGACACGGCGTTGCACGCGAATGCGTTGCGCGAAAAAACGCGCCAACCTACGATGACCAAAACCGCCCAGGGGCGACGACGATAAACGAGTGGAGGAAACGATGAGGACGGAACGCATCTCACGTCGTGCCGTGGTCGGGGGCGGCCTCGGCCTGACCATTGCGAATTTCCTTCCCGGCCGCCCGGCGCTGGGCGCGAGCCTGGAGGAGCGCGTGGTGACGGCGGCCAAGCCCCTCGGCGCTGGCGAGGTCACCGGGATGATCTGGTCACCCTATCTCGTGCCCATGCAGCCGGTGATCGCCGAGTTCAAGAAGCAGACCGGCATCGGGCTAGGCGCCGTCCAGGACATTTCCATCTTCGACGCGCCGCAGCGCGCCATGGCGGAGGCGCTGTCGCGCTCGCCGCAGTTCGACTTCATCCATATCGACTCCAACATGATTCCGTCGCTCGCCTCGGCCGGCTATCTCGAGCCGCTCGACGAGTACATGAAGAAGGCCGACTTCAAGATCGAGGCGGTCGCCGACTATGCCAACTTCATGACCTACAAGGGTCAGACGTTCGGCGTGCCGACCGACGGCAACGTCCATATCCAGTACGTGCGCAAGGACTTGCTGGAGAATCCTGACAACAGGAAGCGCTTTGCCGACAAGCACGGCAAGGAGCCCGCTTTCCCGACCACCTGGGAAGAAGAGTTGCAAATCCAGGAAGCGTTCATGGATCCGTCCAAGGATCTCTATGGATCGGGCAGCCTGCGCAACCGTGCCAACGGTCCGACCTGGTGGTACATGATCTTCTACAGCGCCGGCGGCTTCCCGTTCGACGACGACATGAAGCCGACCATCAATACGCCGGCCGGCCAATATGCCGTCGACATCTACCTGGCGGACAAGAAGGTTGCGCATCCGGAATCGGCCGGCTGGGGCACGGCGCAGATGATCCCGCGCAACGCCGCCGGGCACACGGTGAGCTGCCAGTATTGGGACGGCTCGGCCAAGTTCAACGAGAACCCGGAAAAGTCGAAGACGGCGGGCAAGTGGCTGTACGGCCTGGTGCCCGGCTCTGACTTTTCCGGCAAGCGCATCCACCGGTCGATCTCGTCGCCGCTCGCCGCGCTCCTGATCAACCGCTACAGCCCGCGCAAGGCGCAGGCCGCCTATTTCGCCCTGTGGCTCGGCTCGGGCAAGAACTCGATCCCGATCGTGTCCGACCCGGTGAACACGTTCAACGACGCCTGGGCCAAGGAGCACATGACGGCGCCCGAAGTCATCAAGGCCTACAGCCCGGCGGCCATCAAGGCGATCGAAGCGAACTTCCAGGTGGTATCGCCGCCGGTCTACCTGACCGGCTACCTCGAGTTCCAGGACACGCTGGGCAAGAACCTGTCCGAAGCCTATGTCGGCCAGCTTGCCGCCAAGGACGTGCTGAAGAAGACCGAGGACGAATGGAACGCCATCGTCCGCCGCATCGGCCGCACCAAGCTCAAGGAGGAACTGGCAAGCTACAAGGCCGTGATGCCGAAGCGCGACAAGCCGGCGGCGTCGTAGGGTCTCGCAGGACATCGCGCGGCGATCTGCCAATGCGGCGAGGCGGAGTAATGCGTGACGGTGCAGCTTGCGCCACCTCTCCCCGGTGGGGAGAGCTTGGCGCGCGCAGCGCGCCGGGTGAGGGGGCCAGGGCCTCTGGATTCAAACTCCCTTGCCCCCTCACCCCATCCCTCTCCCCACAGGAGAGAGGGAGCCGCGCCGAGTTTGCGCGCACCGCCGTGCCTGACCCGGAAAGCAAATGGCGCTGATGGCAGCCAACGCCGCGCCTGCGTCCACTCGCGAGCTCTCGCGCCGGCGCGCGGTGCGGCGCTTCAAGTGGTCGATCCTCGCCCCGCTGATCGCGCTGATCGCCCTGGTCCTGCTTCCGGTGCTGTTCCTGCAGCTCTATTTCTCGTTCCACCAGTGGACCGTCTACCTCGGCTCCTGGTCGGAAGCCGAGTTCGTCGGCCTCGACCTGTTCACCGAGGTGCTGACCGACCCGCGCTTCGGCTGGGCGGTCGTGCGCTCGCTCGCCTTTGCCACCGGCTCGACCATCGGCTGCTTCGTCTTCGGCTTTGCACTCGCTTACCTGATGCACAAGCCGTTCCGCGGCCAGGCGGTCTACTACGCGATCTTCATCCTGCCGATGCTCACCGTGCCGGTGGTGGTCGCCTATACGGGCGAGATGCTGCTCTACCAGAGCGGACCCATCAACGATCTCGTCACCCGCCTCAGCGGCATCGAGTTCAAGCCCGCCTGGCTGACCAATCCGAACATCGCGTTGCCCACCGTGATGCTGCTCGAAATCTGGAACTGGACGCCGTTCCCCTTCATCATCATGCTGGCCGGCCTCGCCGCCGTGCCGCGCGAGCCGCTGGAGGCGGCCGAGATTCTTGGTGCCTCGCGCTGGCGCATTTTCTGGGAGGTGCAGCTCCCGCTGCTGCGTCCCGTCATCTTCCTGGCGCTGGTACTGCGCTTCCTCGAAGCCATGGCCGAGTTTCCCAAGACCTGGGCGCTGCTGCAGGGCGGGCCCGGCACCGCCACCGAGACACTGCCGATCTACATCTTCCTCACCACCTGGCAGTATTTTGAGGTCTCCAAGGGCGCGGCGATGTCTTACATCGTCATGCTGCTGATGATCGTGATTGTGCTCGTGGCGATCAGACTGTTGCGGCGCGAGAAGCGTGCGCTCGACGCCATGTATGGCGGGGGCGCCACATGACAAAATCGCGCCGCCGCCGCGTCAGCACGGCGATCCGCTACGCCGTGCTCACGCTGTGGGCGATCATCGCGTTCTTCCCGATCTATTGGATGGTCGCGACCTCGTTCAAGCCCGACACTCAGTGGTTCGCCTGGCCGCCGGTGTATTTTCCCGAGCCGCCGACCCTGGACAACTACCGCAATGTCTGGTTCGGGGCCGAGCAATACGCCGCCACGCAATACGCCATCTCGTCGCAGAAGCCGCTGATCTCGCTCGGCAACTCGGCCATCATCGCCACCACCTCGACGCTGCTGGCGGTGCTGTTCGGCTCGGTCATCGCTTACGGCGTGTCGCGCCACCGCATCCTGTCGGAAACGCGCATGTTCCAGCTGCTCATGCTGCGCATGATCCCGCCGATCGTGGTGGTTGCGCCGCTGTCGCTCTATTACGCCGCGGTGGGCCTCACCGACACCTTTGCCGGCCTGATCCTGATCTATTTCCTCACCAGCCTGCCCTATGCCGTGTGGATGACCAAAAGCTTCATCGACGAGGTGCCGCGCGAAATCGAGCAGGCGGCGCAGATTCTCGGCGCATCGCGCTGGCGCACCATCTTCGAGATCGTGCTGCCGCTGATCCGTTCCGGCCTGGTGGCGACTTTTCTGTTCATCCTGATCCTGACGTGGAGCGAATATCTTCTCGCCCTCATCATCACCAAGACGCAGGTCACGACCGTGCCGATCGAGCTGTCGAAGTACCAAGGCTCCACCGAGGGCCGCGTCTACGGCCGCCAGGCGGCGCTCTCCGTCGGCATCACCATCCCGCTGATGATCGTCGGCCTGATCATCAGGAAACATCTGGCGCGCGGCTTCAGCTTCGGCATGGTGCGGAGATAGGCGTGGCGCGCATCGAGCTCGTCAATCTCACCAAGACCTTTGGTTCGGTCGTGGCCGTCAAGGACCTGTCGTTCGTCATTGATGACGGCGAGTTCGTGGTGTTCGTCGGGCCGTCAGGCTGCGGCAAGACCACCACCTTGCGCATGATCGCCGGCTTCGAGGATCCGAGCGCCGGCGAAATCCGCATCGACGGCCGCGTGGTCAACGACGTCGAGCCGCGCGATCGCGGGCTCGGCATGGTGTTCCAGACCCATGCGCTGTTCCCGCACAAGAATGTGGCGCAGAACATCGAGTTCGGACTGCGCATGAAGCGCATTGCGGCGAACGAACGGCAGAAGCGCGTGCGGGACGTCGCCGAGATGGTGCGCATCGCCCACCTGTTGGACAAGATGCCGGCCCAGTGCTCGGGCGGCGAGTCGCAGCGCGTGGCGCTGGCGCGCACGCTGGTGACCAACCCGTCTACGTTCCTGCTCGACGAGCCCCTGTCGAGCCTTGACGCCAAGCTCAGGCGCGAGCTGCGCGCCGAGTGCGACCGCCTGCATCAGACTCTCAAGCGCACCTTCATCTTCGTCACCCACGACCAGGAGGAGGCGATGACGCTCGCCGACCGCATCGTGGTGATGCGCGAAGGCGAGATCGAGCAGGTCGGCTCGCCCATGCAGATCTATGCCGATCCGGTCAGCTATTTCGTAGCGGATTTCTTTGGCTCGCCGTCGATGAACCTGGTGGCCGGCGAGATCGTGCGCGAGGGGGAGGGCGCGCGGTTCCGGGCGTCACGCTTCGACATCCCGCTGCCGCCGCGGTTCAAGGCTGTGCCGGCCGGCCGCGCCACGCTCGGCATCCGCCCGGAGCACGTCGGCGTACGCCGCGGCCACAACGGGTCGACCGAGCTTCCCGTGCGCCTGGTCGAGCCGCTGGGCAAGGACACGCTGCTCTATTTCGACGACGGCACCGCGCGGGCGTTTGTCGCGGTCAGCGAAGGCTTTGACATGGCCGAAGTGAAGCCCGGCGACCGCATCGCGCTGTCGTTCGATCCGGAGCGGCTGTATTTGTTCCGCGAGGACGGGAAGCGGATAGGGTAGCGCGTGCTCCGGACGCGGTGCAGCGCGCCATGCCGCGAGCGTGGTCTTGCATCTGAGAGCGCGGTGCACCGCAGATCCGGGGCCCCGGTTGATATGAGCGAACCGGGGTCCCGGGTCTGCGGCGCACTGCACGCGCGCGATTCCTGAATAGGAAAGAGTCAATGCCCGCGTGCACTGCGCCGCGCCCGGGACACGCTCAGCCCACCTTGACCGGCTTGCCGTCCTTCGACGACTGTGCGATCGCCTCGAAGACTTCGACACCGTGCACGACCTCATCGAGCGGCACCGGGTAGATTTTCTTGTCCCGGATGCACGCCGCGAACGTGGTGAGCTCGGAGAACAGCGTGTCGAAGCCGCTCGTCTGCTTCACCTCCGGCTGCATCGAGGCGAGGTGGCCGAGCTTGGGATCGGGCACCGGCGCGAAGCGGAACTCGTCGAGGTTGGGCTTGAGAATCTCGGCAAACGCCTTCGAGCCGTACACGGCGAAGCGATAGTTCGGCACCGTGGTCAGCGAACAGAAGAACGTGCCGGCAATTCCTTCGGCAAATTTCACCAGCACGGTGGTGGTGTCGTCGACGTGCGGCGCCGCGCGGCGCGCCGTGATGCAATGCGCCTCGGTGATGCGGCCGAACAGGTGGATCATGGTGTCGACCGTGTGGATGCCGATCCCGGCCATGGCGCCGGCCGGCGTCTCGCTCGGATCGGCGCGCCAGTAGCCGGGCTGGATGGTGGCGCCGGCGCCCGCCGTCTGCTCGCCGATGCAGGTTTCGACGGCGCCAAAGGCGCCGTCGCGCACGCGCCGCTTCATCTCCTGCAGGGACGGATGGAAGCGGCGGTTGAAGCCGACCGCCAGCACGATGCCGGCTTTCGTGGCGGCGTCCACCGCGCGCCTGGCGTCGTCCGCCGTCAGCGTAAACGGCTTTTCGCAGAACACGTGCTTGCCGGCCGCTGCGGCGCACCGCACCTGGTCGCCATGCTGGCTGTGCGGCGTCGCCAGCACTACCGCGTCGATGTCCGGATCGGCCAGCGCCGCCTCATAGTCAGCGAGCAGCTTGAGCCCGTGCTGGCGGCAGAACTCCTCCACCTTGGCTGGCGTGCGCGTGGCGGCGGCGACGAACGTTATGGCGTCGCTCTTGCCCTGTACGGCAGTGACCAGCGTCTTGCCCCACCAGCCGGGGCCAATGATTGCGGCACGCAGCATATGTCACCCTGGATTGCGGTCGGGCTGACGCCCGACATCGCACGAATGGCGGCTCCTACCAACTTGAGCGTTGCGGGCCTGTCAACATCCCAATAGCTTTTCGCCGGGCCTTTTTGGCTACAAGACCGGGAGGGAGTTGATGAGCTATCGCGAGGCGAGCGAGATCCGGGATGGCATGCGCATCGACTGGGACGTGCCGATCGAAATCGACGACGGTCTCGTGCTGCGCGCCGACGTGTTCCGGCCGGTGAAGAACGGGCGCTACCCGGTCCTGCTCAGCTACGGTCCCTACGGCAAGTGGCTGCACTTCGAGGACGGCTACAAGACCGCCTGGACCCGCATGATCGAGCAGCATCCCGACGTGCCGGCCGGCTCGAGCAACAAGTACCAGAGCTGGGAAGTGTGCGATCCGGAGAAATGGGTGCCGGAGGGCTACGTCTGCGTGCGCGTCGACTCGCGCGGTTGCGGCCGCTCGCCCGGTTACGTGGAGCACTGGTCGCACCGCGAGGCGAAAGACTTCGCGCAGTGCATCGAATGGGCCGGCACGCAGAAATGGTCGAATGGCAAGGTGGGCCTGAGCGGCATTTCCTACTACGCCATGAACCAGTGGCAGGTGGCGACGCTGCAGCCAAAGCATCTCGCCGCCATGTGCATCTGGGAGGGCGCTGCCGATTTCTACCGCGACCTCAGCCACCATGGCGGCATCTACTGCACGTTCGGACAGAATTGGTACGACATGCAGATCCGCACCGTGCAGTACGGCCTCGGCTCGAAGGGCTATCGCAGCCGCATGAACGGCGACTGGGTGTCGGGCCCCGAGACATTGACGCCCGAAGAGCTCGGCGCCAACCGCTACGACCTCGGCGCCGTGTGGCTCGACCATCCGCTCGACGACAAGTACTGGCGCGCCATGATGCCCGACTGGTCGAAGGTCAAGGTGCCGCTGTTGTCGACCGCCAACTGGGGCGGCCAGGGCCTCCACCCGCGCGGCAACTTTGAAGGCTATTTCCGTTCCGCCTCGAAGCAGAAATGGCTGGAGGCGCACGGCATCGAGCACTGGACGCACTACTACACGGACTATGGCGTCAAGCTGCAGAAGAAATTCTTTGGCCATTTCCTCAAGGGCGAGAAGAACGGCTGGGACAAGGAGCCGCGCGTGCTCCTGCAGGTGCGTCACCTCGACCGTTTCGTCGAGCGAGCCGAAGAGGACTGGCCGATCCCGCGCACCAGGTGGACCAGGTACAACCTCGATCCCAACTACAACCTGTCGACCGCGGCCTCGGGCGCGAGCGGAAA
>Ga0126380_10000761_pt1 | contig 11405 bp, 14 predicted proteins | sample PanSoiMetPlot_26_FD_92544 | JGI IMG/M metagenome (GOLD analysis project Ga0126380, IMG submission 92544) | Tropical forest soil microbial communities from Panama - MetaG Plot_26 | ecosystem: Environmental > Terrestrial > Soil > Tropical forest > Bulk soil | place: Panama | collected 2016-02-17
TGCTCGTGCTGGCCGGCACCGGCGGGTTCACCCACGCCGTCACCACGTGATGACCGGGGCGGTGCTGCGGGCCGGGGCGTGGTCAGAGGTCGCGGGCGTCACCGGCGTGGCAGTCGTGGTGGGCGGCTGCGGTGCCGCGTTCCCGGCCGCCGCCACCGCGCTGCTCCCGATCGCTTTCACCCTGCTCGCCGCCGCGGCGGCGTTCGTCCTCGACGAGCCGGCCAGCCTGGTCGTCGACGTGACACCGACCGGGCCCGTCCGGCGCACCGCGATCCGGTCCCTGGCGCTGCTGGCCCCGCTTGCCGCCGGCGCGGTGCTGATGCTGGCCGGTGCGCTGCGCGGGCTGGCGCTGCCGTGGGCGGCGACCGGGCTCGCGCTCGCTGGCAACGTAGTACTGGGATTCGCCGCGGCGTGTGTGGCACGCACGCGTACCGGTGAGCCGGGCGCAGCGGCCTCCGCCGCCGTCGTGCTGATCCTGATGGCGCCCAGTCTCCTACCGCCGGTGGGCCGCCGGGTCAGTACGTTCCCGGCATCCGGCGGCGGGCTGTCGTCGAACACCGTGTGGTGGACCGTCCTCATCCTGTGCGTGGCCGCCGTCGCCGTGTCCGTCAACGGCCGGCCCCTGCCTCGGTGGCTGCCCGGCACCGGCATCACCACGGGACGGGACCTCACCTCATGACGCGCCTGGCGGCCTGGTGCCTGCGGATCGCGGGCGCATGTGGCATCGTCAACGGATTGGGGTTCGGCGGTTTCGCGATTCCGGCGATCGTGAGCGTCGGCCAAGGGCACGGCATCATCTACACCTTCGGGAATCCCACGTACGGCAACGGCCCCTTCGAACGGATCGGGGTGCCAACGACCGTGCCGCTGCTGGCGGGCTTCCTCGCGGCCTGCGTCGTCCAGGTCGTCGGCGGTGTCCTGCTGCTGTGGCCGCGTCCCTCAGGGATCGTGGTCTTGGTCGTGGGGATACTGCTCGGCGCGCCCTTCTGGTGGGGGTTCAATCTCCCATTCGCGTGGCTCAACGCGGCCGTGGTGCTCACCTTCTTGGTCCTGGCGTGGACGGTGCAGAAGGGATCCTCACGTAGTCCGAGCGGAGGTGGCAGATCTTCCGCGTAAGAACAACACCAAACTCACATTCAGGGCAGCCGGGGCTGCTGCGGAGATCGGGCGGGGCTCGTCACGGCTCGCGGATGACCTCGGCCGGGTCCTTGTCCGAGCGCAGGCCCTGATACGACGGGGCCCGCATGCGCCCGGCGCGGGTCCAGCCGGTGAAGGCGACCTCGGCCACGAGCAGGGGCTCGGCCCAGACCGCGTCCCGGGCGTGGTCGGCGGGCAGTGCCGCGGCGAACGGCGAGGTGGCCCGTCGCAGCGGTGCCAGCTGCGCGGTGAGCTGGCGCAGCACCCGGTCGGTGAATCCGGTTCCGACGTGGCCGGCGTAGGCCAGGCCGCCGTCCTCCTGTACCCCGACCAGCAGCGAGCCGATCTGCCCCGAACGGTTCCCCTTGCCCGGCCGCCAGCCGCCGATCACCGCCTCCTGGCGCCGCATGTTCTTGACCTTGCGCCAGGTGCCCGGGCGCTTCCCCGGCTCGTAGCGGGAATCAAGGCGCTTGACCAGCACGCCCTCCAGGCCATGCTGGCGGGACACCGCTTGCACGTCCCTCCCCGGCTCACCGATGAACGAGGGCGGGGTCTGCCACGACGGGCCGTTTATCTGCAACTTCTCCAGCAGTTCCCGGCGCTGGGAGTAGGGCAGGTCCAGCACCGGCCGCCCGTCCAGGTGCAGCACATCAAAGGCCAGGTAGGTGACCGGGTACTCGGCGACGAGCCGCTGCGCCAGCCACGCGTCCCGCACGTGCATCCGGTTCTGCAGCACCTCGAAGTCCGGCCAGCCGGATTCGCCCATGGCGACGATCTCGCCGTCGAGCAGCGCGTCCCGCCTGCCCACGGCGGCGGCCAGGCCGCGCAGCTCCGGGTAGGCCGCGGTGATGTCCTCGCCGGTCCGGGAGATCAGCCGCACCCGGCTGCCCTCGCAGTAGGCTAGCGCGCGCACCCCGTCCCACTTCATCTCCAGCGCCCACGCCTCCTCGTCGGGCGGGAGCTGCGGCTCGGACCGGGCGAGCATGGGCGGCAGTACCCCGGGCAGCGGCTGCCGCTCCCGGTGGATCATCCAGTCCTTGCCGTGGGTCTGGAACAGGGTGTAGCCGCCGGTCAGCCGGCGCCCATGCAGGACCACCTTTACCTCGCGGTCGGTCCACTTGACGGGGTCGAAGGTGCCGCGGTCCCAGATCGTGACCGTGCCCGCCCCGTACTCGCCGGCCGGGATGCGCCCGGCGAAGCTGGCGTACTCCATCGGGTGATCCTCGGTGTGCGCGGCGAAGTGGTTCACCGCCGGGTCGTCGGGCACCCCCTTGGGGATCGCCCAGGAAACCAGCACGCCGTCCCGTTCCAGCCGGAAGTCCCAGTGCAGCCGGCGGGCGTGATGCTCCTGCACCACGAACACCGCGGCCGGCCGCCCGCCAGGCTCCTGCGGGCCAGGCTCCAGCGGGCCAGGCTCCTGCCCGCCGTCCGCCGCCGCCGTCGCAGGGGCACCCGGAGCGCCCGGCGTGCCCGTGACGTCCGGGGTGCCCGGGGCTGCCGGGGCCTCCGGGGTGGCTGGGGCGTCTGGTGTGCCCGGGGCATCCGGCATGCCCGGTGCATCCGGCGTGCCTGGAGCGTCCGGCATCGGCTCGGGTGTCCGCCCCGGGTTCCGTTTCCGCCGATAGGGCTCGAGCGAGTCCATACCCTGGGCTTACCCCCGATCCAGCCGCCCCAGTGCGGTTGTTTGATCACGCTGGCTTCAATGCCGGTGCGCCCCGCCGGCATAGGTGGAGTAGCCGACGGGGCACAGTCGGGCCTTCCCGGCATGGGGTCGGTTGCCGGTGAGAACCACGTTAACAATCGCCGCTGAACCTGATCACTCACTGGAGATATGCCGAACATAGCCTGGATGATTGCCGGACGAAGCCCGCCGGGCACTCGCATCGCGCGGCCGGTACCGCCCGCGGCCCGCGACGGGCGGGAGGCTGGGGTGTCCCGGCGGCGGGTAGCGTCGGGAGCATGTGCCGCAACATCACGACGCTGAGGGGCCTGGAACCGGCGGCCACCAGCGAGGAAATTGAGGCAGCCGCACGCCAGTACGTGCGCAAGGTGAGCGGGGTCCAGTCGGTTACCGGCCGCACCGAAGCGCCGTTCGAGCGCGCGGTCGCGCTGGTCGCCGAGGCCACCAGGGAGCTACTGGCCGAACTGCCGCTGCGCCAGCAGCCGCCGCCGACCCTGCCGCCGCTGCGGCGGCCGGGGGTCAAGGCCCGCCTGGCACGGGCCGGGTCCGCGGCAACGGCGCCGTCCCAGTAGCCCGCCAGACGTCCCCGGACCCTCGCCGGAGCGCCACGCCTGCCCGTCTGCGGGCTGCCGCGTCCCGGGCCCTTCCGGAGGAAGCTACGCCCTGCCGCCCATGCGCTGCCGCACCGCCTCGTAGACGAGGATGGCCGCGGACGTGGAGACGTTGAGCGAGTCGGCATGCCCGAACATTGGGATACGCAGCCGCACACTGGCGCGCTTCAGCCAGGCGGCCGGGAGCCCGCGCGCTTCTGAGCCGACCGCGATCGCCGTCGGCTCGGTCAGGTCGGCGTTGGTGAGCAGCACGTCGCCGTCCGGGACCGCCGCCACCAGGGTCAGCGCGCGCTTCTCCAGCCAGGCGAACACCTCGGCGGTGCTGGCGGAGGCGACCGGCACCGAGAAGACGGTCCCCTTGCTGGCCCGCACCACGTTCGGGTTCGCCCAGTCCGTCACCGGGTCGGCCGCGATCACCGCCGCGACGCCGGCCGCGTCCGCCGTGCGCAGGATCGCGCCGAGGTTGCCGGGCTTCTCCACGCCCTCGCAAATCAGCACGAGCGGGTTGGCGCCGGTCTGCAGTGCGCCCAGGCTGGTGCGCACCGCCGGCAGCACCGCGAGCCAGCCATCGGGCGACTCCCGGTAGGCGATCTTGCCGAACACGGCCCGGCTGACCAGGATCACCTCGGTGCCTAGGTCGCTCACCCGGTCGATCATCGGCTGTGCGCCGGGACCGGCCAGGGCGGGACAGACGTAGAGGGAGACCGGGCAGGCACCGGCGGCCAGGGCGAGGCCGAGTTCCTCGAGCCCCTCGACCAGGGTCACCCCGGCCCGGTCGCGTGCCCGCCGGTGGCGCAGCGCCACCAGTTGCTTCACCCGGGGATTGGCCAGGCTGGTAATCTCCAAGCCGGCCTGCGCGTGCGCACCGGCTGCCATGGCCTAATCGTAGAGGCCGCACGCCCGTCCTCGATCTGGTGCGGGTCAGGCCGGAACCCTGAGGCACTGCCTAGTTCTCGCGGGGGAAGAACCTGTCCAGGAAGTCGTTACGGAACTTGCCCGCCGGATCCAGGGAGCGAGCCAGGGCACGGAAGTCGTCCCAACGGGGGTAACGCGCGCGCACTGCCCGCGGCGCCATGCCGAACACCTTTCCCCAGTGCGGCCGGGCTCCCAGCGGCGCGAGCCGTTCCTCGACCGCGGCGACCACCGGGCGCACCGCGCCCGGATCGAGGGCCCAGGTGAAGTGCAGCGCCACCGAGTCCTGGCGGAAGCACATGCTCATCCAGGATTCGTCCGCGGCCACGGTGCGGATCTCCGCGATCTGCAGCACCGGGGCGAACAGGTCACCGAGCCCGGCCAGCGCCGTGATCGCGGGCGCGGCGGCCTCGCGGGGCAGCAGGTATTCCGACTGGAGCTCCGTGCCGCTGCTCGGGGTGAAGTCCAGCCGGAAGTGGGGAATCCGCTCGTGCCACGGGCCGGGGATGCCCTGCTGCGGCGTGGCCTGGCCCGCGGGCATGCCTGGCACGGGGTGTCGGGGCCCGTCGGCCGGGCGCGCCCCGTGCCACGGCCGGCCCGCGCGGAACCGTGCCTGGTCGCCGTCCCGGTGCTTGAGCCACACCTGGTTGTGGTAGCTGCCCTGCCAGTCGGTGAACACGCTAACGCTGTAGGCGGCGTCCATGATCTCGTCGAAATGGCCGGTGAGCTCCCCGGCCGGCAGGTCCTCGTAGACGTACTGGCGCACCCGGTAGGCCGGGACCAGGTCCAGCGTAAGCGTGGTAACGACGCCGAGCGCGCCGAGCCCGACGACCGCGCCGCGGAACCTGTCGCCGTCGCCGTCGGCGGCCAAGGTGGCCAGGCCGCCGTCGGCGGTGACCAGTTCGGCGGCGCGCACGGCGCTGGCCAGGTTGCCGTTGCCGCTGCCCGAACCGTGGGTCGCGGTCGCGCACGCCCCGCCGACCGAGATGTGCGGCAGCGATGCCAGGTTGGGCAGCGCCCAGCCCGCCGCGTTCAGCCGCTGCGCCAGGTCGCCGTACTTCAGGCCGGCCCCGACGGTCACGGCCGCCGCCGCGGCATCGATGTCGCAGACGGCGGGCAGCCCGGCCGTGGCGATGAGCACGCCGTCAGTGTCGGCGATCGGGCTGAACGAGTGCCCGGTGCCGAGAGCATGCACGCGCGTGTTCTCGGCGACCATCGCCCGGAGTCCCGCGACGGTGCGCGGCCTGCGCACGCGCACCGCGTGGAACGCCACGTTCCCCGCCCAGTTGGCTGGCCCGCGCCCCAAGGAGTGCCTCCGGGTACCGCGGCGATAGTTTGCGAGACGCAACCTTATCGATCAAGGACAGCCGGTGCGAGGCCCGGGGCGGCGCGTCGCTCGGCTCAGGCCCAGTTCCCGGCCAGAGTAAGAATGATCACGCAGAACAGGATCAGGGCGGACACCACCGTGACCATGAACATGTCGTTCGCTGGTCCGCGCTCGGCAGCGTGGCGGCCCATACCTGAAAGCTCTACACCCGCAGACGTCTCGAGGGAAGCCCATCCGGACGACTCGGTACAGGTGTGAGCGCCTATCACTGGTGAGGCTTGGTGCGGGGGCGACGGATATTAGGGTGGGCGGGTCGTTTGCCGGCTGGAGGAGGTGTCCGGGGCTGTGCCTGATGCGCCCGCCTTGACCGGCGAATCCGCTGAGCGGTGGCGGGCGGTGCGCCGGGTGCTCACTGCTCACCGGTATGAGCTAGGGCGGGTGGCGGCGCGGTTGTATCCAGAGGTGCCACGGCTGGCCTCGGCGGACCTGCTGTGCCGGGAGGAGTGGGTGCCGGCGCTGCCGCTGGAACTCGATGACCTCGCATTGCACTGGGATGGCGGCGGGCCAGGCCAGCAAGGAGGCCCGGGCAACCGGGACGGGGCGGAGGCGGGGGCGGCGCGGTATGCGGAGGCTTCGCGGGGGGTGCGGCCGTTGCGGCCTGGCGGGGAGCGGTACGGCAGCTACACCGAGGCGGTGGCTGCGCTGGACCGGCCGGCGCTGTTCGAGAACCGGCCCTGCTACCGGCTGCTGGACGCCCGGCTGACCGCCCCGCCGGGGCTGCGGCTGGGGGAGACCTCCTATTTCGAGGGGATCGACCTCGGCCACGCGGCCGCGCACGAGCTGGCCGCGGCCTGGGAGCGTGCCCGGGACGCGGTGCGCATGGCCGACCTGCCGCTGCGCTCCCTGGCCGGTGACCCGTGCGCGCTGGCCCGGCGCCAGTCGCTGATCGCGGTCACCACGCTCACCCTGCGCCGGGACGCGGACGGTGCCGCCTCGTTCGTGCTGCACTGGCGGGATCCCGCCAAGGTCAACCACGGCGGCGGGCTGTACCAGGTGATGCCGGTCGGCCTGTTCCAGCCGGTGACCGGCGCGGCCGCGGCCCTGCGGCACGACCTGGACCTGTGGAAGTCCATGGCCCGCGAGTACAGCGAGGAGTTCCTCGGCACCTCCGAGGACTACCAGACCAGCGCCGGGCTGCTCGACTACGACGACTGGCCGTTCTACCGCCGGCTGGCCGGTGCCATGCGCGAGGGCCGGCTGACCGTGCACTGCCTCGGCCTGGGCGTCGACCCGCTGTCGTTCGCTACCGACCTGCTCGCCGTCGCGGTCTTCGACGCCGGCCTGTTCGACGCCGAGTTCGCGGGCCTGGTCGCGCGGAACGCCGAGGGCCGGGTCATCACCGGCGGCGGCTCGGCCGGAATCCCGTTCACCGCCGATTCCATCGCCCGGCTCACCGACGGCAGCGAGCCGTTCCAGGCTGCAGGGGCGGCGCTGCTCCGGCTCGCCTGGAAGCACCGCAGGCACCTGCTCGGCTGAGCCTCCGCGCCGGCGCGGGCGGTTCAGCCGGGCTGATCGGTGCGCAGCATGCTGTACCAGATCCCGTCCCGGTACGCGCCGTCCCGCCAGCCGACGCTGCGGAGCACGCCCTCCCTGGTGAACCCGGCCTTCTCCAAGGCCCGCTGCTCCGCCACGTTGCCGACCTCGGTGGCCGCCTCGATCCGCTGCACCGTGGTGTGCGCGAACAGGTACCGGGCCAGCAGCCGCTGCGCCTGCGTGCCGAACCCCTTGCCGCGGGCCTCCGGCGCCAGCGCGATCCCGATGCTCCAGTAGTAATAGCCCGGTGAGGGCGACACCTTGCGCCAGGACACGAAGCCGAGCCGGTCGTCCCCGCGGACGACCATCAGCACGCCGATGTCGTCGCTGATCAGCCTGTTGTCCGCCCACCATTGCCGGTACTGGGTGAGCTTGTGCCAGCCCAGCCACGCAAACTCACCGGTGGCCGCCGGGTCCTGGGTCAGCCACTCCAGGATGGGCAGGTCGGCCTCGGCGACGGGCCGCAGCGTCAGTTCGCCGTCCATGACTGACATCATGCGTCGGCCGGCAGATCGGTGCGCAGCAGGCTGTACAGCGCCCCGTCCCGGTAGGCGCCGTCCCGCCAGTACACGCCGCGCATCAGGCCCTCCCGGGTGAAGCCCGCCTTCTCCAGCACCCGCTGCTCGGCCAGGTTCTCCGCCTCGGTGATTCCCTCGATCCGGTGCGCCGTGGTGTGCGCGAACAGGTACCGGGCCAGCGCCCGGTGCGCCTGCGTGCCGTACCCCTTGCCGTGGGCCTCCGGCAGCAGCGCGATGCCCATGCTCCAGTAGTAGGACGGCGGGAAGTCCACCTGAAACCAGGATACGAAGCCGAGCCGCTCACCGCCCCGGACGACCAGCAGGACCCCGCCGTCGTCGCCGACCAGCCGGTCTTCCGCCCACCCCTGCCGGAACCGGAGCAGATTGCGCCACCCCGTCCAGGCGTACTCCCCGGCCACGGCCGGGTCCTGGGTCAGCCGCTCCAGGAGGGGCAGATCCTCCTCGGCAACCGGCCGCAGCGCGAGAACATCCTCCATGGGGGCAATCATTCCTTTGTTCATAACGACCTGCGGGCACCACCGCCCGCCCGCACGCGCGCCGGGCCTCGTGGTACCGCCACCGCCAACGGCCGACGGCTCGGGCAGAGAGAACTCATCGGGGCTGGTGTCAGGTGGCTCGGTTAGGCCGCGCCGTAAGAGCTGCCCGACCCCGGCTAGGCCGTGCCTTACGAGCTGCCCGACCCTGGCTTGACCACGTCCACGGTCATGAGGTTGATGGGCTTGGCGCACCCCAGCGTCTTGTGCCGGATGTAGACCTGCTTGGTCTGGTTCGGCGGGTAGACCTGCAGGTAGGCCGAGTTCTTCGGATCGCACCTGGACGCCGGGTAGTTCTGCGCGTTCACGATCCGCAGCAGGGCGCTCGCGCTCGTCTGCGGCTGGAGGGTGACCAGGCGCCGCGGGGTCGCCGGGTTCTCCTTCGCGGCCTTGCCGATCTGGGTGCCCGGATTCCCGGTGGTCAGGGACACCCCTGGGTAGCCGTACAGCGTGCACGTTGCATTCGAGACGTTCGTGAAGACGATCGTGGTGTAGACGCTGCCTGCCGCGCCCTGGGTGGCACCCATCTTCAGCCGCAGCGACCTGGTCGGGCAGGGGCCCGGGCCGGACGATGCCGCCGGGGTGGTGGCCGGCGCCGCGGGAGTGGTGGCCGGCGCCGCGGGGGTGGTGGCCGCCGGGGTGGTGGCGGACGCGGTGCTGTCCGGCGCGGCCGGTGCGGCGTTGCCGCTTGCGGTGGTGCTCGAAGAGCTGCCACACGCCGTGGCGAGGGCCGCGACGCTGGCCAGCGCCGCAGCGGCGAACGCTCGCCTGGCCACACGCGGGGTTAGGTCCATCACGATTTCCTTCTGGCTGGGTCGGCTCCGTGAGCCGTGTGACAGTTATGACGCTGACACCGGCTTCTCGGTTGCACGTCCCTGCCGCTTCGTCCAGGGCCCGGCGGCGCTGGACAATGGGGCTGTGATCCAGATCGAGCCGGAACGCTTTGAAGAGATGGTAGTGGTGGCGCTCGATGGGTTGCCGGAGCAACTCGGCGCAATGATGCGCAATGTCGCGGTCACCGTCGAGCACGGCCCCGGGCCGCACGGGCTGCTCGGCCTGTATCAGGGCGTGCCGCTCACCGGCCGCACCACCCAGTACGCCGGGGTGCTTCCGGACCGGATCACCATCTACCGCCTGGCGATCTGCGCGATCTGCGACACCGAGGAGGAGGTGGCCGACGAGGTGCGCCGCACCGTTATCCACGAGGTCGCGCACCACTTCGGCATCGGCGACGAACGGCTTCGCGAACTCGGCTGGTGAGCCTGGCCCGGCCGGGCGGGCTGCGCGGCCGGGCGGCGGACCGGTGCCGTCGCGTCGGTAGAGCTGGCGGGTGGTCCGCCGCTGGCACGGCGCGCATGGATCTGTCGCTGCGCCGTTCCGCGCAGCTGGCGGGGGGAGCCGGCTCCGGCTGAGCGGGTGGCCCGGATCTGTCACGATGGTCGGGTGAAGTCGCCCTCCGAGGTCCGGGTCCGCCCCGCACGGCTGGCGGACCAGGCGGTGCTGCTCGAACTGGACGTGATCTCGTGGTCACCGGAATCGGGCTTCCCCTCGGTCATGGCCCCCGACCTGCGGGACGTCACCTTCTTCGGTACCGGTAACCCGCCCGAGGCCCATCTCGTCGCCGAACTGGACGGCAGCGTCGTCGGCTACATCCGGCTCAAGCCGCCCTCAAAACTCCCCGAGAACGCCCACGTCGTCCAGGTGCAAGGGCTTGCGGTGCATCCGGGCGCGCGCCGCCGCGGGGTGGCGACCGGCCTGCTGGACACGGCGGAGGCAACTCTGCGCGAACGCGGCACCCGGAAGCTGACACTGCGCGTGCTGAGCACCAACGAGGCGGCGATCCGCCTCTATGAGCAGCACGGCTTTGTGCGCGAGGGCACGCTGCTGGAGGAGTTCTGCATCAACGGCCGTTTCGTGGACGACGTGATGATGGCCAAGAAGCTGTGATGGACGAGCCGCAACTGCGCGCCTACCTGGACCGCATCGGCGTCGAGCGGCCCGAGGTGCTGGACGCTGGCGCGCTCGCTGGCCTGCACCGGGCGCATCAACTGACCGTCCCGTTCGAGAACCTGAGCATCCACCTGGCCGAGCCCATCTCCCTGGCCGAGGGCGACCTGTTTGCCAAGGTCGTCACCAGGCGGCGGGGAGGCTTCTGCTACGAACTCAACGGCACCTTCGCGCTCCTGCTCGAAGCGCTGGGCGCCCGGGTAACGCGGGTCGCGGCCCGCGTCTATGGCGGGGATGGAAAGCTCGGGCCGCCGCTTGACCACCTGGCCCTGGTGGTGCGGCTGCCCGGCGGCAGCGGCCCATGGCTCGCCGACGTCGGCTTCGGCAGCAACAGCACCTACCCGCTCCGCTACGACAGCAGGGAAGACCAGGACGATCCGGGCGGCCGGTTCGCGCTTGCCGACACCACCGACGGCGATGTGGAGGTGGCCAAGAACGGCGAGCCGCAGTACCGGATGGAGCAGCGGGAGCGCCGCCTGGACGAGTTCGGGCCGACCTGCTGGTGGCAGCAGACCTCGCCGGACTCCCACTTCACCCTGAGCACGATCTGCTCGCGGCTCACCGAGGACGGCCGGATCTCACTCAGCGGCCGCACCCTGATCCGGACCAGCGGCGGGACCCGCACCGAGCAGGAGCTGGGCGCGGACGATGAGGTCCTGGCCGCGTACCGGGACCATTTCGGCGTCGTCCTGGACCGGGTTCCCGCCGTGGCCCATTCCCAACGGAAGCGGTGATCCCGGGTGAGCAGCCAGCGCGGTGACATCACCGTCCCCGGCCGCCCCATGGTCCACGAGGTGTCCGCCGGGATCTACGCCTACGTGCAGCCCGACGGCACCTGGTGGATCAACAACACCGGCTTCCTCGTCGGCCCGCAGGGCGTCATCAGCATCGACTCCTGCTCGACGCAGCGCCGGACCCAGGCCTACCTCGACGCGATCGCGGCGGTCACCCCCGCGCCGGTGCGCACCCTGGTCAACACCCACCACCACGGTGACCACACGTTCGGCAACTGCCTGTTCAGCGGAGCGGCGATCGTGGCGCACGAGCGCGCCCGGGAGGAGGCCA
>Ga0126380_10000762_pt1 | contig 11404 bp, 7 predicted proteins | sample PanSoiMetPlot_26_FD_92544 | JGI IMG/M metagenome (GOLD analysis project Ga0126380, IMG submission 92544) | Tropical forest soil microbial communities from Panama - MetaG Plot_26 | ecosystem: Environmental > Terrestrial > Soil > Tropical forest > Bulk soil | place: Panama | collected 2016-02-17
CGACCATCCTGGACGTGCTCATCGGCGCGGTCACCTTCTCCGGGTCGATCATCGCGGCCGGCAAGCTGCAGGGCGTGATCAACGCGGCGCCGGTCACCTTCCGCGGGTCGCGCGCCGCCAACGTCGCCGCGGCCGTGGTCGGCGTCGGCGGCGGCATCTACATGATCGCCACTCCCAGTGTGCCGGTCATGATCATCATCATCCTGGCGGCGCTGGCCTTCGGGGTGACCATGGTGATGCCGATCGGCGGGGCCGACATGCCGGTGGTGATCTCGCTGCTGAACGCGTTCACCGGCACCGCGGTCGCGATGGCCGGGTTCGTGATCGGAAACTGGGCGCTGATCATCGCGGGCGCCCTTGTCGGCGCGTCCGGCAGCATCCTGACCAAGCTCATGGCCGACGCGATGAACCGCTCGCTGCGCAACATCATGATCGGCGGCTTCGGCACCGGCGACAGCACCCCCGCGGTGGCCGGGCCCGGCGGCGACGTGCGGTCCGTGGCCGCCGACGACGCGGCCATCCAGCTCGCCTACGCGCAGAAGATCATCATCGTGCCGGGGTACGGCCTGGCCGCCGCGCAGGCGCAGCACCAGGTCGCCGAGCTGGCCGCGCTGCTGGAAGAACGCGGCGCGGAGGTCAGCTACGCCATCCACCCGGTCGCCGGACGGATGCCCGGCCACATGAACGTCCTGCTCGCCGAGGCCAACGTGCCCTACCCGCAGCTCAGGGAGATGGAGGAGATCAACCCCGAGTTCCCCCGCGCCGACGTGGCGCTGGTGATCGGGGCGAACGACGTCACCAACCCGGCCGCGCGCCGGGCCGGTACCGCGATCTCGGGCATGCCCATCCTCGACGTGGACCAGGCCAAGAGCATCATCGTGATCAAGCGGTCGATGGGCCACGGCTACGCCGGCATCGATAACGAGCTGTACGTGAACCCGAAGACGAGCATGCTGTTCGCCGACGCCAGGTCGGCGCTGACCGACCTGATCGCCTCGGTCAAGACCCTCGTGGGCTGACCCCGCCGGGCCCGGCGAACTCCTCGAACGCGGCGTAGGCGCGCGGTCCCCAGACCGTGCCCGGCCCGCCGTTCATCAGGATCGCCACGCCCATGGCCTCCGCGACCTCCTCGGCGGTCACGCCCTGGCGCACCGCCGAGCTGGCATGCGCCGCGATGCAGCCGTCGCATTCCCTGGTGACCGCGATGGCCAGCGCGATCAATTCCTTCACCGTGGCCGGCAATGCGCCGTCACCCATGGCCGCCCCGTGCAGCGCGGCGTACCCCGCGTACACCTCGGGGATGGCCGCGCGGAGGCGCCGACCCGACGCCTTCAGCTCGTCCTGGGTCTCGCGGGCCGTCGTCACACGGGCCTCCTCGGTCGCAGTCGTGAACCCCTGCTGAGCTATGGTCGGTTCCGGGGATCATTGAACGCCAGTGCCCGCGGCACGGCCAACGAAAGCGGTAGCGGTGAGCACGGTCGAGTCAGATCTGGACGTCCCGGGCGGCGCCGCGCACCCCGCGCCGGGGGATACCGAAGTCACCACCGCACGCCTCGCCCGGGTCGGCGACCTCGACGTGCGGCGGCTGCTGCCGCGGCGGCAGCGGCGCAGCGTCGGCGCGTGGTGCTTCGTGGACCACTACGGCCCGGCCTCGGTGGACGGCGTAGCGGGCATGCAGGTCCCGCCGCACCCGCACATCGGGCTGCAGACGGTCACCTGGCTCATCGAGGGCAACGTGCGGCACCGGGACAGCCTGGGCAGCGAGCAGCTGATCCGGCCGGGCCAGCTCAACCTGATGACCGCGGGCCGTGGCATCGCCCACTCCGAGGAATCGCCGGAAGACCACGACCCGTGGCTGCACGGGGTGCAGCTCTGGCTGGCGCTGCCCGACGCGCACCGGCAGGCGGCGCCCGATTTCGAGCACCACCCGGAGCTGCCTGCGCTGCGGCTCGGCGGGCTCGACGGATGCGTCTTCGCGGGTTCGCTGGCCGGCGTGACCTCCCCTGCCCGGGTGTTCTCCAGCCTTGTGGGCGCGGAGCTCAGCGCCCCGGTGGACGCCCGTGGCACCGTGCCGCTGGCACCGCACCATGAGCACGTGATCTTCATGGCCTTCGGCACGGCCGCCGCCGGCGGGACCGGCCTCGCGCCCGGCAGCATGCTCTACCTGCCCACCGGGCGCGACCAGGTGGAGATCACCGCACGGGCGGGCGCGCGGGTGTTCCTGCTGGGCGGCGAGCCGCTGGGCGAGACCTTGCTGATGTGGTGGAACTTCGTGGGACGGACCCCGGGCGACATCGCCGCGGCGGCGCGCGACTGGGCCACCGGGCAGCGGTTCGGGCAGGTGGCCGGGTACCGGGGCGCGCCGCTGGCCGCCCCGCCACTCGACCCGGTGCGGCTGGCCAGGAAGGCCAGGTAGCGCGTGGACACAGCGGCGCTCGACGCGTGGCGGGACCGGCCCGTGGCGCAGCAGCCGGACTGGCCGGACCCCGCGGTCGTCACGGCGGTCACCAGCGAGATCGCCAGGATCCCGCCGCTGGTGTTCGCCGGCGAGTGCGACATCCTCAAGGAGCGGATGGCCGCGGTGGCGCGCGGCGAGGCGTTCGTCCTGCAAGGCGGCGACTGCGCGGAGACCTTCGACGGCTCGACGGCCGACGCGATCCGGGGGAAGCTGCGAACCCTGCTGCAAATGGCGGTCGTCCTCACCTACGCCGCGAGCGTGCCGGTGGTGAAGATCGGGCGGCTGGCGGGGCAGTTCGCGAAGCCGCGCTCGTCGGGCGCGGAGACCCGCGACGGGGTGGAACTGCCCGCTTACCGCGGCGACGCCGTCAACGGGCTGGAGTTCACCGCGCAGGCCAGGGCGCCGGACCCGCAGCGGATGCTGCGCGCCTGCCATTACTCGGCGGCGACGCTCAACCTGTGCCGGGCGTTCACCCAGGGCGGCTACGCGGACCTGCGCCAGGTGCACACCTGGAACACCGACTTCGTGGCGGCCAGCCCGGCGGGCCGGCGGTACGAGGCCCTGGCCGGCGAGATCGATCGCGCGCTGACGTTCATGCACGCCAGCGGCACGGACCCGGCGGAGTTCCGCACGGTCGAGTTCTACTCCAGCCACGAGGCCCTGCTGCTGGAGTACGAGCGCGCGATGACCCGGATCGACTCGCGCACCGGGCTGCCCTATAACACCTCGGCCCACTTCCCGTGGATCGGCGAGCGCACCCGGGCGCTGGACGGAGCGCATGTCGAGTTCTTCCGCCACGTCCGCAACCCGGTCGGCGTCAAGCTGGGGCCGTCCGCCACACCGCAGGACGCGCTCGCGCTGGTAGAACGGCTCAACCCGGACAACGAGCCGGGCAGGCTCACGTTCATCACCCGGATGGGCGCGGCGGCGATCCACTCCGCCCTGCCCCCGGTCGTGGCCAAGGTGACGGCGAGCGGCGCGCAGGTGGCCTGGGTGTGCGATCCCATGCACGGGAACACGATCGAGGCCCCGGACGGCCGCAAAACGCGGCGGGTGGAGGACATCCTCGCGGAGGTCACCGGGTTCTTCGAGGTGCACCGGGCGCTGGGCACCCACCCCGGGGGCATCCACATCGAGTTCACCGGCGACGACGTGACCGAGTGCGTTGGCGGGAGCCACGGCCTCACCGAGAACGACCTCACCGGCCGGTACGAGACCGCCTGCGACCCGCGCCTCAACCGCAGCCAGTCCCTGGACCTGGCCTTCCGCGTCGCCGAACTCTACCGGAACTGACCTGCTCACCGAGACTGCCCTGGCCGGCCGGAGGTGTCTCAGCGCCTCCCGGTGCCCTTGTGCGCCTTCGGCCGGTAGGGGCCGGGGGTGCGGTGGGACCACCCGGCGGGGGGCGGCGTGGTACACCCCCAGCAGGCGGGCCTGCCGATGAAGTAGAGCGGGACCGACGGGGAGTCCGTGGGCGGGTTGGTGGGCAGCAGCAGCGGCGGGCGCGGCGGCTGGTTGAAGTTGAAGTCCTGCACTATGTTCCCGAGTATCGGCAGGGCCTCCCGGACGTCGGGCCGCCGGTCGGGCCGCCCGTCGGTCTTGGGGTTGATCCGGGCACCGCCGAGGAAGTCGTCCTCGATGAACTTCAGGTAGGCGTCACTGCTGAGCGTTTGCGCGTCGATGTGGCCCTGCTTGGCGTACGGGGAGATGACGATGCCAGGGACCCGCATGCCGTAGCCGTTCTGGTCGACCGCCGGGGGGACCACGTGGTCGTAGAAGCCGCCCCAGTCGTCCCAGGTCAGGAAGATCGCCGTGGAATTCCAGTTCGGGCTCCTCATGGCGGCGTTGATCAGCGCCGTGACGTACGCCTGGCCCCGGTGGACGCTGGCCGGCGGGTGCTCGCTGTCCGGGCCGGACGGGGTGATCCAGCTCACCGCCGGCAGGGTGCCGGTGGCGGCGGCGTGGAAGTAGGAGCTCAGCGGCTGGATGTTGTGCAGCTGGTGATTTTCCTGCACGGTGCCGAACAACGGGAGCGGGTTCCAGATCCCCGGCGTGGAGGCGGTCTGCCGGACCGTGACGCAGGTCTCGTCCTGGTCGTTCCGGCAGTCCGGCTCCGACCCGGACTGCACGTAGTACGCCCAGCTCACGTGGTGGGCGTAGAGCAGCCAGGTGATGTCGGTCCAGGCCAGGTTGATCGAGGTCTGCCCGGTGGTCAGCTCGCTGTGTACGGCCTTCCCGAACGTGTCGATCGTGTATGGCCCGGCGGTGTCGTTGACACAGCTCATCGGCGAGCGGTTCTTGCACCTTGCCGACCAGCCGGAGACCAGGTACAGGTGCTCGGGCAGCGACCACGATTTCACCGGCTCGAACATGTGGTCCTGCAGCACGAAGTTCCTGGCATAGGCCCAGTAGTTCGGTATCTCCGCCTCGGTGTGGTAGCCCATGACGTCGGGGACACCGGACTTGCCCCTGCAGGCGGGGTTGTTCGGCTCGCGGCAGGAGGCCTTCGCCAGGTCCCGCTGCCGGATGAACCCGTCCATCTTGCCGTGGTTCACGTCGGCGATCGAGTTCGCCAGGCCGTGCGGCCCGCCGCCGTTGATATCGCTGGTGTCGTGGTAGGGGGGGTCACATCCGCCCGCGGGGTCGGGCACGCAGACCGTCGGCACACCGTCGTGCATCGGGATGCCGGCCGCCCCGGGATAGGTCCCGAAGTAGCTGTCGAACGACCGGTTCTCCTGCATGATGATGATCACGTGCTTGATCTTGTGAATGCCCGGTGGCACCACGTAGCTGCCCAGCGCGCCGCCCGTCGCCGTCTCCACCGGGTCGCCCGTGGTGCAGGCGGTCAGCAGCGCTATCCCCAGCACGCCAGCAAACAAGATGCGAAACGACCAGAGGCGGGCTCGCCTGGCTCCCCTCACTGGCGCCTCCCCCGATCCCAGGAGCCAGCCGCCCAGCACGGCGCACCGCTGGCGGCGAGCAAATTGACCTCCCGACGGGCAGCTACCGGAATGGGCGAGCATCATGGCCTCGCCCGCGGCGCCGGCGACCACAGGAGCGGCCCTGGGGCCGGACCCGGTACGTCAACGAACAAACCGGCCAGATTGCGCCAACGGGCGAGCACCTACAGTACGGCAGCCTGAGATGTGCGGGTGCGCGGTCGGCAAGAGCGGGGCGCAGTAGGGCAGGCCCTATAGATCATCCAGCCTGCTGCGCGGCATAGATCTACGGGACACGCCCCAAAGCCGGCCTCCGCAGGCCCACCGCCGGGCGGATCGAGGCAACCAAGCCGTCCCGCCCCCCTCCACGGTGAGCCCGCGGCGGCCGGAGTCATGCCGCCAGCCACGCGCCGGGGCCCGCCGGGCTACCTGCCGCTCCCCCCGAAACGGCAGGTAGCCGGGCTGATGTCAGGAGATTAGAGGCAACGCCTGGCCCGGGCATCGGCAGAACTATGTAAGTGGCTATGTATTCGATCGCCGCGAAGTGACCAGGCAAGGGCACCCGTGTCCGGCCCCCATATGTACCGGGTCGTGGTTATTCTGGTTTCACCCAGCTGTACATGTACACATACCCGGTCGGCGCCAGAGTGCCTGGTGGCCTGGCAGGGGGCGAGGCAGGCTGCACGGTAACGAGGTAAACGAGATCCGGACTCATTTGCCCCAGGAACCAAACAGCTTCGTGGGCCGTGAACGCGAACTCACGGAGCTGGGTGAACTGCTGGGCGTGACCCGGGCGCTTACCTTGTGCGGGCCGGGCGGCATCGGAAAGACCAGGCTGGCGCTGCGGGTCGCGCATACCGAGTCGGCCACGTTCGCTGACGGCGGTTGTTTCGTCGACCTGGGTGATCTCTGGCAGGGCGATCTCGTCGTCCCCCAGGTGGCCTCGGCCCTGGGCATCAGCGAGGAGCCTGGGCGGCCGCTGCTGGACACGCTCGCCGACGTCGTGGCGCCGCGGCAGCTGCTGCTGGTCCTGGACAACTGCGAGCACCTGATCGACGCGTGCGCCGCGATGTGCCAGCGGCTGCTGGACGCCTCGCCGGGGCTGATCCTGATCGCCACCAGCCGTGAGCCGCTGCGGGTGGCCGCCGAGACGGTCTGGCAGGTTCCCCCGCTGGCCGTCGCGCCCGCTGAGCTTGACACCGCCGAGGACGCGAGCCGCTATGGGGCGCTCCGGCTGTTCGCCGACCGGGCCGCCGCCTCGCTCCCCGGATTCGCCATCGGCCCGGCAAACGCCGGCGCGGTCGCCTCGCTGTGCCGGGCGCTGGACGGCATCCCGCTGGCCATCGAGCTGGCCGCCGCGCGGGTGCGCGCGCTGTCGGTAGAGCAGATCGCCGAACGGCTGGGTGATCGCTTCGCGCTGCTCACCACCGGCCACCGGGCCGCGCCGCCGCGGCACCGCACCTTGCGCGCCACCATCGACTGGAGCCATGACCTGCTCAACCCCGAAGAGCAGGTGCTGCTACGGAGGCTGTCGGTGTTCGCCGGCTGGTCGCTGGAGATGGCCGAGCAGGTGTGCGCCGACGCGGACATCCCGGCCGCCGCCATCCTCGACCTGATCGCCGCGCTGGTGGATAAGTCCCTGGTGGTGGTCGATACCGAGGTGCTGGGCCAGGCCCGGTACCGGCTGCTGGACACCATCAGGGAATACGCGGTGGGGCGCCTGGCCGAGGCCGGCGAGGCTAAGACCTTCCAGCTCCGGCTCCGCGACTACACGCTCGCGGTGGCCGAGCACAACATGGCCATTGGGCTGGCCTGGGTCCCGGCGCCGTGGTCGGCGCGGGTGAACGTGTTCCGCAGGTACGACGCGGAAGTCGGGAATGTGTGGCAGGTGCTGAGCGGCTGCCTGGCCGACGGCGACGCGGAAACCGGGCTACGGATCTGTAACGCGATCCGGCCGTGCTGGCTGGTGCGGGGCACCTTCGCCGAAGGCGGCGAGTGGCTCAGCTCGTACCTGGATCTCGACACGCCGGAGGTGTCCCCGCGGGTCCGGGGGGCCGGCCTGATCGGGCGGGGGCAGCTCACCTTGTCCAGCGACCCCGCGCTGGCCGGGTCGCTGGCCGAGGACGGGCTGAAACTTAGCCGCGCCGCGGGGGACGACTTCTGGAGCGCCTCCGGGCTCAGCCTCCTGGCCGAGGTCGCCTTGCACACCGGGCACGCGGACGACGCGGCCGCCCGCGCCGACGAGGCGCTGTCGATCGCCCGGGCGGCCGGTGACGGGTGGAACGAGGGATACGCGCTGGGCATCAAGGCGGCGATCGCCGGGGTGAACGGCAGCCTGCGCGAGGCGGAGGACCTGGCGAAGGCCTCGATCGCCGTCATGCGCCGGATCGACCAGCAGTGGGGGACCGCGCGGGCGCTGCTGGGCCTGGGTGACCTGGCCAGGCTGCGCGGCGATCCGGGCGATGCGCGCCGCCAGTACCTGGAGGCCCTGGGCATCCTGCGGGAGATCGACGCCCGGCCGGAGCTCGCCCGCTGCCTGGCCGGCCTGGGACGGGTGGCCATGGACCTGGGCGCGCTCGCCCTGGCGCGCGAGCACCTGGGCGAAAGCCTGCGGCTGTCCCATTCCACCGGCGCGCGCATCGGCGTGGCCCGCGGGCTGGAGGCGTTCGCGGCCCTGGCCACGCGCGAAGAACTGCCGGAACTCGCGGTGCAGCTGACCGCCGCGGCCACCGCGCTGCGCGAGGTGGCCGGCCTGCCGGCGCTGTCCGGCGCGCGTACGGAGCGGTACCTGGCCTCCGCGCGCCACCTCGGCGACCCCGCCGTAACCCGGCTGTGGAACCGTGGCCTGGCCATGACCAGCGACGAGGCGGTCGCGCTGGCGCTGGACATCGGCACGGGCACGCGCAACACCGTCGCGCTGACCGCGCTCGGCTCCGGCCAGGAGCGCACGGCGCCGCCCGGCATGCTGACCCCCAGGGAGCGCGAGGTCGTCACGCTGGTCGCCAGTGGCCGCAGCAACAAGGCGATCGCCGAAGAACTCTTCATCAGCCCGGCGACCGCCGCCAGGCACGTCGCCAACATCCTGGCCAAGCTGGGGTTCAACTCGCGCGGCCAGATCGCCGCCTGGGCCGCGGACCAGCAGGCCTACATCAGCCACCCGGGCGAAGATCCGCCGTCGGTGCGCCAGGCTTAGCTCCCCGATGCCTGACTACTTTGACCTCGGCGGCTATACCCGGCAGGTGACCACGGACTCGGACCGGGCGCAGACCTGGTTCACCCGCGGGCTGCTGTGGGCGTACGGGTTCAACCACGAGGAGGCGGCCGCCTGCTTCGAGCGAGCCGCCGCGGCCGACCCCGGGTGCGTGATGGCGTACTGGGGGCTGGCCTACGCGCTGGGCCCCAACTACAACAAGCCGTGGGAGGCGTTCGCCCCGGAGGAGGTGCCCTCATCGGTCTCCCGTGCCTCGGCCGCCCTGGCCGCGGCCGCGGTCCTTGCCGAGCGGGCGGCGCCGGTGGAGCGCGCTCTGGTGGGCGCCCTGGCCTCGCGCTACCCAGTCGCGGGGGCTTCCGCCGCTGGGCCGGCCGCGGCCGGGGATGGCGCGGCGTGGAACGCCGGATACGCCGGCGCCATGCGGGAGGTGTACCGGGCGTATCCCGATGACCTGGACGTCGCCGCGTTGTTCGCCGACGCGCTGCTGAACCTCACCCCGTGGGCGCTGTGGGACCGGGTGACCGGCGCGCCGGCCCCCGGCTCGGCCGCGGTGGAGGCCAAGGACGTGCTGGAACGCGCCCTAGCCAGCCCGGGCGGCGAGGCGCATCCAGGCGTCCTGCATATGTACATACACCTGATGGAGATGTCGGCCCGGCCCGAGGACGCGCTGCGCGCGGGCGACGGGCTCCGGGATCTGGTCCCGGACGCGGGCCACCTGCGGCACATGCCCACGCACCTGGACGTGCTGTGCGGCGACTACCGGAACGTGGTGTCCGCCAACACCGCCGCGATCACGGCCGACGAGAAGTTCCGCGCGCGGCACGGCGCGATGAACTTCTACACGCTGTACCGGGCGCACGACTACCACTTCAAGATCTACGGCGCGATGTTCCTCGGCCAGTCGCAGGCCGCCCTGGACGCCGCGGACCAGCTCGCGGCGGCGATCCCCGGCGACCTGCTCCGGGTGAAGAGCCCGCCCATGGCGGACTGGCTCGAGGGTTTCGTGCCGATGAAGCTGCACGTGCTCATCCGGTTCGGGCGCTGGCCAGACATCCTCGCCACGCCGCTGCCCGAGGACCCGGAGCTGTACTGCGTGACCACGGCGATGACGCATTACGCGAAGGGCGTCGCCGCCGCGGCGACCGGGCAGGTCGGCCAGGCCGCCGAGCAGCGCGCGCTGTTCACCGCCGCGGCCGCTCGGGTCCCCGAGTCCCGCACCGTTTTCAACAACACCTGCCGGGACATCCTCGCCGTGGCCGGGGCCATGCTGGACGGGGAGCTGGAGTACCGACGGGGGAACTACGACGACGCCTTCGCCCGGCTGCGGCACGCGGTCGAGCTCGACGACGGGCTTCCCTACGATGAGCCGTGGGGCTGGATGCAGCCGGCCCGGCACGCCTACGGCGCGCTCCTCCTGGAGCAGGGACGGGTGACCGAGGCCGAAGCCGTCTACCGGGCCGACCTCGGCCTGGACGACACGCTGGCCCGGTCGAGCCAGCACCCCGGAAACGTCTGGAGCTTGCACGGCTACCACGAATGCCTGATCCGGCTAGGCAAGTGGGAACAAGCCGGCCTCGTCAATCAGCAACTCAAGATCGCTGCCGCGTACGCGGACGTGCCGGTCGAGTCGTCGTGCTACTGCCGCGGGGCCGCCGCGGCCAGCTAGCGGGCCGCCCGAGCGGGGTGCGCGGCGGGCCCGGCTCTGAAGCTCGAGGGTCGCGCGGCGCGCGATATCCGCCTTACGTGCGAGTGGCGGCCACGGTGAGATGCGGCCGTTCAGTTGCGGCCAGGCCAGGCGGGTGCTGGCCTGGTGACGTTCGTGCCTGACCTGGGTGCCCAACGTCCCTAACCTGCACCCTGCGGCGCTGTGCATGCTGAAGCTGTCTGGGGAGGTGCGCGTGGCGAAAGGGCCCGGCTGATTTCTGACGGGGGAAGTACCCGCACCGTGCCACCGGGGTCGCCGGCACCGCGAGCACAGTGCCCAGGTCACAGACCTTGCCCGGCCAGGTGGGTCCGGACGCGCCGCCGTAGCCAGGCACCGGCGAGCGCTCCTGAGCAGGCACAGATACCTCACTGAGGGAGAGGAACGGCGTCCTGTTCTCACACATGTCTCCTGATTCAACAGGGGCGGGCCGTTAGCTGGCCATCGTTCGCGGTACGGGCCGCCGCCACCTCCAAGGAAACCCCCCGGAGTGGTTGTCAACGCAATGGTCCTAGTTGGTGGGGATTACGGCAATCCGCCCACTGCCGGACGACGAACTACCGGCAAGACGCACAGTGAAACATACCCAGGACGGAGTGCCCGGCCATGCCAGCTCAGAACATCAAAAGAAACCTCGCCGCGGCGGCCAGCGCGGCTGCGCTCGGCCTTGGCGCCGCCGCGGTTGCCCTTAGCCCTGGTGCCGCCACGACTGCCCCGGCCCCAGCCAGCATCGCCGCACCGACCTGGCGGGCGCTGGGCACCGCATCTGGCGGGGAGGTGGTCTCGGGGGACCTGTACAGCTTCTTCGGCGATGGGTCGATCAGGTGGATCACCGATCCGGGAGCCTCCGCGCCGGCCGGGCAAGCGCAGGGCACCGCATCTGGCGGGGAGGTCGTCAGGTTGGGCCTATACAGCACGGCCCAAGGCGATGAGCGCGCCTAGTCGTCGGGTTCATCGGGGAGTAACCCGCGCCCAGGTGAGCGCTAGGGAGGTGGGGCATGGCAAGCATCACGCGCGGCGTCTATTACGCGGTCATGCCCTGCGGCGCCGCGCGCCTAGTCGTCGGTAACTACCGCGCGCTGTGGTGCCGCGAA
>Ga0126380_10000763_pt1 | contig 11401 bp, 9 predicted proteins | sample PanSoiMetPlot_26_FD_92544 | JGI IMG/M metagenome (GOLD analysis project Ga0126380, IMG submission 92544) | Tropical forest soil microbial communities from Panama - MetaG Plot_26 | ecosystem: Environmental > Terrestrial > Soil > Tropical forest > Bulk soil | place: Panama | collected 2016-02-17
ATGCAGCACGTAAAACAACTGAGGTGATCGCAGGGTAAACGGAATCGGAAATTCTGTCAAGCCCTTGTTTGAAAAAACTGCACTTTTGGCCCGTTTTTTGCGTAACTGTATAATTCGGAACTACCTAGCCAAAGTCGGGTCAGCCGGAAGTCGATTCAGCGGGTAACCTGAGTGTCTTGCTCACCGCGCCAGGTCTCGCGCGTCCGTAGGACTGGAGGTGTAGTGGCATGAAATCATTCCGAGCAGCGAGTGTGTTAGCAGTCTTTGCGGGGTTAGCCTTGTCAACAGCGGTGGCTCAGAATCCTCCGCGGTCCACGGCCGACTCCATGCGAGGTCACTTTGTTTCGGTCAATCGCCGAGTTTTAGAAATGGCGAAAGACTTTCCCGAAGACAAGTACGAGTTCCGCTTGAAGCCCGAAATGCGCTCCTTTGGTGCCGTCATCGTGCATATCGCGTCGGGAAATGTCTATGCGGCAAAAGCAGGCCGTGGCGAGAATGTGAATTGGGATGAGTTGGATCCCAAGAACTACAAGACCAAAGGCGAGGTCGTTGCACTTCTGGAGAAGAGCATTACCGACGCAAATGCAACTCTGAAAACTCTGCCGGACGCATCGTTTGGCAAGAGCGTCGAGCCCTGGCTAGAAGTCACCGAGCACACCGCGGAACACTATGGCTTGCTGGTCGCTTATTATCGCGCGAATGGATTGGTTCCACCTGCATCTCGTCCGAGCAAGTAAGTATTGGAACAGCGAAACGCGCCGTTCGGCGGTTCAGCGCCGGTCGCGTGGGCTTACAGTCGTGCTTGCAGCTTCTTTCTGCCTTTCGTCGGCGAGCATGACGATGAGGCGCGCGGTCTCTTCGATGCCCATCGAGGTGTTGTCGACAAGCACGGCGTCGGCGGCGCGCACCAGTGGGGACACTTTGCGTTCGCGGTCGCGGCGATCGCGTTCGCGCACCTCATCGAGAACTTCGGCGAGCGTGAAGGCTTCGCCTTTTTCCTGATGTTCTTTCCAGCGGCGCTCTGCGCGCACGTCGGGCGAAGCGTCTAGAAAAATCTTCAGCTCCGCGTTCGGGAAAACGACTGTGCCGATGTCGCGCCCTTCCATCACCACTCCGCCGCCGGCTCCGGCGCGCTGCTGCTCGGCCACCAGAACGCGCCGCACCGCGGCAATGGTTGCGAGCACGGAAGCGGCCTGAGCGACTTCGGCGGTGCGAATCTCGTTGGTCACTTCGCGCCCGTCGAGAAACACTCGGTTTTTTGCGCCGACCGTTTCGCATTCCGGCGTAGGAGGTTTCAGTTCGATGTGCGTCTCTTTCGCCAGTGCTTCCAGGCGCGCGTCATAGTTCAGCGCGACTCTTCGCTCAAGCGCTTTCAGTGCGAGCGCGCGATACATCGCGCCACTATCCAGGTAGGAGTACCCGAGAAGCGAAGCAACGAGCCGTGCCACGCTGCTTTTGCCCGATCCTGCCGGGCCATCAATCGTGATTGTCAGTTTTGGCATGCTTCTTGGTAGCGCGTCTTGTGGCACAGCCATTCCTGACCGTGCGCATTTCTATCACCGCTCGAGGAAGGGCATGGCAGAAATTCCTGCGCTACTAAAATCCCATAATGTTATAGCCGCAATCGACGTAAATGGTTTCACCGGTGATGCCGGAGCCCGCTTCGGAAAGCAGAAACGCCGCCGTGGCGCCCACTTCCAGCGCATCGACATTGCGTTTCAGCGGCGCACGTTCGGCGTGCGATTTCAGCATATCGCCGAGTCCGGAGATTCCGCGCGCAGCGAGGGTCTTGATCGGACCCGCCGAAATCGCATTGACGCGAATCGCTTTCGGCCCAAGATCGTTCGCCAGATAGCGTACCGTCGCCTCCAGAGCGGCTTTGGCCACGCCCATCACGTTGTAGCGCGGTACGACTTTTTCCGCGCCGTAATAAGTGAGGGTGACGATTCCACCGCCGTTCGGCATGAGCGCCGCGGCGCCGCGCGCCACGGCGATCAGCGAGTACACGCTGATGTCGTGCGCGATGCGAAAGCCCTCCCGTGACGTGTTTACAAATTCACCGCTTAAATCCGTGGCTTGCGCGAACGCCACGCTGTGTACCAAGCCGTGCAGCTCGCCGTATCGCGCTTTTAAATCCTCGAATAGCTCGGCAATCTGCCCGTCGGAAGAAACATCGCACATGAATCCAGCCGCGCCGGGCAGATCCGCGATCAAGTCTTTGGCTTCCTGCTCCAAACGAGCGTTCTGATAGGTGATCGCCAGCCGCCAGCCGGCTTCGTGGAGTTTCTTGGCGATGGCCCAGGCAATGCTTCGCTTGTTGGCCAGGCCGAAAATCACCGCAGCTTTCTGAGAATCACTCACAGGTGCTCCGGGGAAAGCAGAGTTGAAAGGTTAAAACAAAAGCAAAGCCAGTTTGCTGCGACGTAAGTTTAACAGTGTTCGCTCGTCACTTGCCACTCGTCATTCCCACCTCTTCTAAATCCTATGAAACGCCTTCTCGATTTCTTTCACGGAATACCGCAGCACCACCGGCCGCCCGTGCGGGCAGCTCATTGGGCAATCCGTTTTCGCCAGCGCGTCCAGGAGCCACTCCATTTTCGAGGGCTCGAGCGGCATATTCACTTTGATGGCGGCATGACAGGCGGTGGAGGCCGCGATTTTGGCCTGCAGCGTTTCAATGGAAATCGCCGCGTTCTCGCGTTCAATGCCGTCAAGAATTTCACGCAGCAGCTTTTCCGCATCCGGTGCCGCCACACCCGCGGGGACCGCCTGAATCGCCACGCTTTTCGGCCCTATCAGGTCCACTTCGAAGCCATTTGCGCCAAGCTCCTCGGCGATTTTCTCAAACGTGACAATTTGCCGCGGCGAGAGCTCAATCACCAGCGGCATCAACATGCGTTGCGCTTCGATTTTTCCTGCGCGGCGTGCTTCCAGGTGCTGTTCGAATAACACGCGCTCGTGCGCCACATGCTGGTCCACAATCCACAGGCCTTCGCCGTTCACGGCCACGATAAAACTGGAATTGACCTGGCCTAGGGGTTTCAGATCGACAATTTGCTCAGGACGAGGCAGCGTTGCCGGAGCATCTGCGCTCGGCGCCGCAAGATTTCCCGCCCACGTTGATCCCGCTGCAATCTGCGCAGCAGTGGCAACTCCACTCGCTCCCCGCGGCGTGCTCGAAGTGAAAGGAATGCGTTGCTCGATGGGCTGCATCGGCGCATTCGAAAGGTCGAAACCTCCATCCGAACCAACGCCAGCGCTCGATCCAAAATCTTCCATCGGCGGAATGACCGCACGCGGAGCCGCTGATCCCGCGGGCGCTGGTGTGATTCCTCCAGAAAGCGCGCCGTTTCCAAAGTCAGCGGCGCCTTGTGGAGCAAGGCTGGTAGTCGCAGCCGCAAAACTCGCGATCGGCCGCGCGCTCATTAACGCCTGGCGAATCGTGTCGCGCGTAAAATCGTGCACAAATTGCGAGCGGCGGAAGCGCACCTCGATTTTCGCCGGATGCACGTTGACGTCCACTTCGTCGTACGGCATCTCGAGAAACAGCAGCGTCGCGGGGAAAACCATCGGCGGCAAGATGTTGCGGTAAGCTTCGTGAATCGCGTGCAGAATCAGACGGTCGCGCACCAGCCGGCGATTCACGAAAATGTAAATGCCGTTGCGGTTCAGCCGCTGCACTTCCGGGCGCGAAGTGAAGCCGGTCACGGTAAGCGACGCTCGTTCTTCTTCCGGATCGAGTTGCGGCTCGGTGATGGCCGCGCGGAACGGCGCGGAAACCGAAGGAATTTCCACCAGTTCCTCGAGCGCCTGCCGTCCCAAAAGCTGGTAAACGCGGTCGGCGAGCTTCTCAGCGGGCGCGCAGTTGATGATCTCCTGAGTCGGCGTCGAGAGAATGAATTGCTTGCCGGGATTGGCCAGCGCGTAGTGCGTCACGAGCGAAGCGATGTGGCCCAGTTCGGTCGCGTCGGATTTCAAGAATTTCCGCCGCGCGGGGACGCAATAAAAAATGTCCGCCACGCTAACCGTTGTTCCCGCAGGCAATCCGGCTGGCTTCACGCCAACGAGCTTTCCTCCCGCGAATTCCACGCGCGTGCCTTCGCCTTCGCTCTCATCCCGCGTTTCGAGCAGAAGGCGCGACACGGCCGCAATTGACGGCAGCGCTTCTCCGCGAAAGCCAAGCGTCGCGATGGAGAGCAGATCGTCGGCAGCTTTGAGCTTGCTCGTGGCGTGACGTTCGAACGCCAGCAGCGCGTCGTCGTGAGTCATCCCGTGGCCGTCGTCGGCTACGCGAATCATGCGCTTGCCGCCCTGCTCGACCTCGATGCGAACGCTCTTGGCGCCGGCATCCAGCGTGTTTTCGAGCAGCTCTTTCACCACCGACGCCGGCCGCTCGACCACTTCGCCCGCCGCAATCTTGTTAGCGACGGACTCAGGAAGTATGCGTATTCGGCTCATTCTCCCCTTACCGAGCCCCTATATCGTCCGCTTCGGTCACGGCCCCGGCCATCAAGGAAATGATGAACGCACCTGCAACGATTATCGTCACCTTCCAAGAAATAAAAAGAGAGGCTACGAACATCACCGGGAGCACGTAATAGCAGATTGCCGGGACGTAGTTGAACCAGCGCGGTTCTAGACTCGTCGCGCAGCGTGGCCTCGCGCGCAAGACCAAAGATGAACTTGAAAATGGCCTCAGTGGTATCTAGTAGCCAATCCATCGCAGGCGTTCCATACCTAAATTCGCAGACAAGGATATCATTTGGCGGCTTTCTTGCCTTCGGGCTTGATCGCAAGGCCGAGCTCGTCGAGTTGCTCAGGATCCACTTCGCTGGGCGATTCTGCCATCAGGTCTTGTGCCGCAGTCGTTTTTGCGAAGGCGACCACCTCGCGGATAGATTTTTCGCCGGCGAGCAGCATCGCGATTCGATCCACCCCGAGCGCGATTCCTCCATGCGGCGGCGTGCCGTAGGTTAACGCATCCAGGAAGAAACCGAAGCGGCGGCGAAGCTGTTCGTCGCTCAAGCCGAGCGCTTTGAACAGCCGCTCCTGAATGTCCTGGCGGTGAATTCGAATGCTGCCTGACCCAAGCTCGTATCCGTTAAGCACAAGGTCGTAGCCCTTCGACCGCACTTCCCACGGTGCCGCCTCGAGCTTGTCCAAATCTTCGTCTACGATCCCGGTGAACGGGTGCTGCGCGCTGACCCAAATCTTTTCGGTTTCGCTCCACTCGAACAGCGGAAAGCCCGTAATCCACAGGAATTTCCATTGCGACTTGTCGATCAGGTCAAGCGCCTCGCCGAGTTGCAAGCGCAACTGCCCGGCGATCAGCGCGGCTGCTTCCGCGCCTTTGATTTGTTCCTTTGCAGAGACCGCGACGACAAGGTCGCCGGACTTTGCGCCGCAAGCCTCGGTCAGCTTCTTTACGTTTTCCGCGCCGATTATTTTCTCGACAGTCGATGACAAGCCCTCCGCCGCCACTTTCACAAAATAGGCGCCGCGCGCCTTCAACGCCCTGGCCTTCTCAGTCAAATCGTCCATCTGCTTGCGCGAATAACCCGCTGCGCCCGGAGCCGCCAGCGCGAACACGTTTCCTTCAATTTGCAGTTTCTGCTTGGCTTCTTCCGGAAAGCAACTCGTCACTTCGTGCAATTCCATGCCAAACCGCAAGTCCGGCTTGTCGCTGCCATACTTTCGAATCACGTCCTTGTACAGCATGTGCGGAAACGGCGCGCTCACGGTGATTCCCGCCACCGCGCACGCGCGCACCATCACCGTTTCGATCACGTGAAAAATATCTTCCTGCCGCGGGAAAGACATCTCCAGGTCGAGCTGCGTGAACTCAAGCTGGCGGTCCGCGCGCAAATCTTCGTCGCGGAAGCACTTCACGATCTGAAAATATTTATCGAGCCCCGCAATCATCAGGATTTGCTTGAAAATCTGCGGCGATTGCGGCAGCGCGTAAAACTGCCCGTGATGGATGCGGCTCGGCACGAGAAAATCGCGCGCCCCTTCCGGAGTCGAGCGCGTCAGCATCGGCGTCTCGACTTCGATGAAACCGAGCTCGTCCATTACCTTGCGCATTTCCAAAATGATTTTGTGGCGCAACACCAGGTTGCGGTGCGGCTTCGGGCGGCGCAGGTCGAGATAGCGGTAGCGCAACCGCGTCACTTCTTCCGCGTTGATTTCGTCCTCGATGGCAAACGGCGGCGTCTTCGCGTTGTTCAGGATGTGCAGCTTTCTCGCGACTATTTCGATCTCGCCGCTGGCCAATTCGAGATTCGCTTTCTGTCGCTTCACCACTTTGCCTTCGACGGCCACGACAAATTCACCGCGCGCCTGCTCGGCTTTAGCGTGAGCCGCGGGCTGCGTCTCTTTGTTGAACACCACCTGCACGAGCCCAGTGCGGTCGCGCACGTCAAGAAAAAGCAAATTCCCCAAATCGCGTCGCCGATGCACCCAGCCCATGACGACCGCGTCACGCCCGTCATCCTTCGCGCGCAATTCGCCGCAGTAGTCCGAGCGCTTCAAATTGCCAAGAAAATCCAGCAAGGTTTCTCCAGTAGCACAGCCACTCTTGCCTGTGCGAGTCTAGTTGTAGTGGCGGGTCTTTAGATCGTCTACTCAGACCGCGTTATTTTCCTGCAAAAAATCAAGCAAAGTCGGCTCGGTAAATTTCGCCTGTTCACCGGTCGCCAGCGTCTTCAACGTCCACTCGCCGCTCGCCACTTCATTATCGCCGAGAATAAGCGCATACCGCGCGCCCAATTTATCCGCCTGTCCAAGCGCTTTGCCGAATTTCTGTTCCACGGGAGGCAACTCAACGCTGAACCCCGCCGCGCGCAAATTCTTCGCCGCCTGAACGGCTTTCGTGTATGCCTTCTCGCCCATCCAGGCAATATAAACGTCGCGCCCTTTAGCCGCAGGTCTCTTGCCCGCCTCCTGCAAGGACAAAATGAGCCGGTCTTCGCCGATGGCGAAGCCCGTTGCCCGCGTCGGCGGCCCGCCAAGCAATTCCATCAAGCCGTCGTACCGTCCGCCGCCGCAAACCGCGTTCTGCGAGCCCAATCCCTTCGCAGTAATCTCGAATGTCGTCCGCGAATAGTAATCGAGCCCACGCACCAGCCGCCAATTCTCGCGATATTTCACGCCGCGCAGTTCGAGTTCTTTCTTCACGCCGCGATAATTCTCTGCGCACTCTTCGCAGAGGTGATCGGCGATATGAGGCATCCCTCCAATGAGTTTTTGCTCGTTTTCGAGCTTTGAGTCCAGCACGCGCAATGGATTCGTCTCGATCCGCCGCTGGCTGTCCGGTCCGAGCTTGTCCTTTACTTTCCGCAGCTCCGCGCGAAGCAGTTCTACATATTTCGGGCGGCATTGCTTGTCGCCAATGCTGTTGATGTCCAGTTCCACGCCTTCCGACCCCAGCCGCTTGAAAAACGTCATCACCATTTCAATCAATTCCGCGTCAATCCCAGGCGCATCCGAGCCGCCCAGCACTTCCGCGTCAATCTGATAGAACTGCCGGTAGCGCCCTTTCTGGGGTCGCTCGCGCCGAAACATCGGCCCAATCGTGTACAGCTTCACCGGCTGCGGTAGCTGCTGCATGTTGTGCTCGATGTACGCGCGACACACGGAGGCCGTAGCTTCCGGGCGAAGGGACACGCGATCGCCCTGCAAAATAGTTTCTAGAACCGCGACGTAATGATCGTAAGCCGCTGATGAAGCTTTTGCGTCGCGCCGGACTTCAGCTTGCTCCAGAGTCGACAAGTGGTCCTTGAGAAGCGCGAGTCGCCGGCGGTTTTCCGGTGTGTTGAATCCGGGATTCGCCTGAAAAGCCTCTTCGAGCGCTGGCGTGTAACCTCTTGGTGTAAAGAATGGCCGTGGAGAGGGAAGTTCGGTTACCTTATCCTCAAACGTATACATCTCCTTGGACACCACATCAGTTTCAGCGCCAATCGAGCGCGCAAACAAATCAGTCTGCTCGAAAATGGGGAGTCGAATCTCACCAAAGCCGTAGGAGGTGAAGACCTCTTGAGCGATTCGTTCGACGCGATTCCACAGCGCCGTTTCCGGCGGCAGCAGGTCGCGTGTGCCTTTGATGGCCTGGAACTTGCGCCGTTCTTCTTTCTTTGCTGCGCCTTCGCTCACGCGGTGGGTTCCTCGCGATAGATATTTTTGTAACCGACATAGCGTTTAGCGTACGCATCAATCGTGGCTTTATCGATTTCGCTCAGCGCGCGCTTCACTTTGCCCGGCGAGCCCATCACCAGGCTCCCCGGCGGGATCGCCGTCCGTTCAGTGATTAACGTTCCTGCAGCCACGATGCTTCCCGTACCCACAACCACGCCATTCAGAATCACCACGCCCATGCCAATCAAGCTGCGCGATTCGATCGTGCACCCATGCAGCGTCACGGAATGGCCTACGGTCACATCATCGCCCAAGATCAGCGGATACTCGTCGCGCATCACGTGGCAAATCGAGCCATCCTGAATATTCGTTCGCGCGCCGATGCGAATGTAATGCACGTCCCCGCGAACCACCGCGCACGGCCAAACACTCGAATCCTCGCCAATCACCACGTCGCCAATGATCACCGCCGCCGGATCGATGTACGCCGAAGCCGCAATTTGCGGGCTCTTCCCACGGTAGGGCCGGATGTCAGGCTGTCGAGTCAAAACTCGTTCACAATCCTTAAGCGTCAGTTCTCAGTCCTCAGGTGTCGGTCGTCAGTTGCTCACACGAAAACTCGCGTCACAACGAATCAAGCCAAGATAACATTCGCCTCGCACGACTGACAAGGAAACGCCAAGGCTCTAAGACTAGAAGAGTGTGATTCGTGAGGTAAAATCAGCGTATGAGGCTTGACCCGATAATACCATCCCGCTGTATGGTGGGTAGCACCAGCCGTGCAGCGGGGTCTTATAAACCCCGGAAAACGCCAGATTAGCGTCCCGGGAGGGGGCAGCACCCTCACCCACTACCAGACCTTCGCAAGGATTCCGTTCACGGGGGCACCATTCACCGGACGGGGTGGTTTGATCTTGCGTTCCACACGCCAAACTCAAACCTTTCCCGCCCCTTCGGCGGCAGCCGCGGCGCTTCGTCTAACCCCACTTCTTCAGCTTCGGCCAAGCTTGCTGCAACGTGCCAAACTTCGGGCGTCGGACCACAAACACATCAAAGTGTTCGTAGGGCATCGACAGCGGATGATCCACGGTGCCAACTTTTTCCACGCTCTCGAATTCCTTCGAAAGCGTCTCGTAGTCATCGCCCATCACAATCATGCATTCCCCGGTGTAACCGCGCGGGCCCCAATAGTAATAACTTTGGTGCCCGGAAAGCGCCCCCGGCAGGCCCATCTTCGTGCCAAAGAAATCGATCGCCCCGGCTTGCCCGTAATTCTGGCCGAAGATTGCGCAACTCTTCTGCTCTTCCGGCGGCAGTTTGAAGTAAGCGCTGGCCACAACCTGCGCTATCTCTTTCCACCCGAACTGGTCGGCATAGAGCTGCGGCAGCGGTCCCTGCCTGCTGTTCTCGAGTTTCGGCGGAGCCAGGTGCATGAACTTGGAATACGCAATGTATTGGTTCACCGTCAGCATCGGGAAATAGGCAAAGGGCGCGAACATCGCCCCGGTGACAAGCAGTGCCGCAATGTAGGAGGGCTTCAGCCAATTCCACGCATGCCGCTCCGCCCAATTCTGGAATGCCACCGCCCCCGCAGCAAACAGCATGGGATAAGCGGGCGCCATGTAATAGATGCGCCCGTGAAGCACAAGCATGCACAACAAAATGACCAGAAAAGTCCAGCCAAGAGCGCGAATGCCTTTTCCCTCGCGATCCCGCATCAGATGCCACAATCCGGCAAGCCAGAGCGGCGCGGAGAGCGGATGCATGATGAATCCTTGCTGCAGAAGAAAACCGAGCCAGCTCAGTTCCGTGTTGCGCCCGCTGGCCTGCACGTTTTGCAACAACTCAATCGTGGGGAAGTGCCGGTGAATTTCCCAAATGAGATTCGGCAGAAAGATGAGGAAAGCAATCACTCCACCAAGCCAGATCCACGGTTGTGCGAAGTGCCGCCGCTGCTTGGTCAGCAGCAGACCAACGAACAGGCCGAACCCGAAGAAAAGCGTGGAGTGCTTGTTCTGCAAGCCCACCCCTGCAACAACTCCAAAGAGCAGCCAGAGCTTCGGACTCGCGCCGTTGAATATTTTCAAGACGATCAGCGCAGCCCCCATCCAGAAGCAGGGTTCGAAGGCGTTCATGGTTAGCAGGCTGTCGATCCCCAGATAAATTGGAGCCACAATCACGGCAACGCACGCGAGAGCGATGGCGTAGCGCCGCGCGCCAAGCTCCTTGGCGATCAAGCCGGTGAGCAGCACCTTCAGCCCGGCGGCAACCGCGGGCAAAGATCGCAGCGCGTGCAGCGAATCACCCAGCGTAACGCGCTCGAGCCAGGTGACCGCCGCAATCAGCGGCGCCTGGTCCACGTAGCCCCACGCCAAATGATGGCTGCAAGCGAGGTAATACAGCTCGTCAACAAAATACCCGTAGCGCCCATCAACGAGCATGTGCAGCAAAGTTAGAGCAAGCGAAAGCCCACCAAGAAGCAGCCAATCTCCCCGGCGATTCTCTTCCGCTGTCGGCAGTGTCTCCACAAGGCCCTCAAGTCACGAAACGTAAGTTGAATACAGAAAGTTCCGCGAAGAGAATAGCAGAAGTGTTTCAGAAACCGCTGCGGCCCGGGGCCAGCAGACCGAGAGGAATCGATGGAATACCTGATCGGTGTTGGACTAGCAGTGGTGGTGTGCGCTTTCGCCACGTTGGTCGGATTTGATCGCGACCGCGTCTTCTATCCGACGCTGGCGACAGTAATTGCCACCTATTACATTTTGTTTGCCGTCATGGGGAATTCCAGCCGGCGCTGGCGTTGGAGTCCCTGATAGCAGGTGCCTTTCTCGCGCTGCCCGTGGCAGGCTTCAAAAAGAACCTTTGGCTGATTGTCGCTGCTCTCGCCGGGCACGGAGTTTTCGACTTCTTTCACCACCGGTTCATTCAGAATCCCGGAGTCCCGGTGTGATGGCCTGGATTCTGTCTTTCGTTCGACGTCCTCGCTGGCGTTTTCCTTGCCATGTTGCTCGTGCGACGCTCCGGATTCGCTTCGAAGATTTAGAAGTAGGACAAAAAGGCTCTTCGCGCGCCCGCCGCCCACGCGCTAGCACCCAGCCGTCATCCCGAACCCCGCGGTTTTTGCGGGCGACGTACTCTGCCCCCTCGAGCGGTTTCTGCTCGATGAATCCTGGCTACTTATTAGCCCCGCCCCGGTCCCTGTGAATATCGCGGAGGTGGCAAAAAACTGCTCAAGAACCATCTCGAAATGCCTCAATAGAATCAAAGG
>Ga0126380_10000764_pt1 | contig 11398 bp, 10 predicted proteins | sample PanSoiMetPlot_26_FD_92544 | JGI IMG/M metagenome (GOLD analysis project Ga0126380, IMG submission 92544) | Tropical forest soil microbial communities from Panama - MetaG Plot_26 | ecosystem: Environmental > Terrestrial > Soil > Tropical forest > Bulk soil | place: Panama | collected 2016-02-17
CTGGACGAGGCGGAATGCCGGGCGCTGCGGGTGCTCGCGGACGCCCGGATGATCCCGCCGCTGCGGCTGCGGGTGAGCCTGCCGCGGGCGTCCTGACCCCGGTCGAGCCGGGTCAGGCTGCTCGATGACCTTCGGTCATCTTCGCCGCGGGCCGCAGTGCTGGCCCGGGGGGACGACCCCCCGGAACCCCCCGATGGCCGGGTCAGGCTGCTCGATGACCTTCGGTCATCTTCGCCGCGGGCCGCAGTGCTGGCCCGGGGGCAGCGTTCCCTGGCGCAGGGCCTGCCAGGTGTGAAGTTGCCACCAGACTGCGCGAAGCGGTTGAATCCCACGCTTGTTATTCACTAGTGTCAGCCCCGACTGATCACTCCACAGTCGTCACGACGGCGACGGTGATCGGCACCGCCGTAACCAGGCACCTGGCCCTGTGGGACCGTTGGGGAGACGGTGACCAGGTGGAGGCCCCCGGGCGTGCCCCCGCTCCGGGAGAACTTCACCGCAGCGTCGCCGCGGCCGGTTGTGGCAAAGGTCGTAGGGTGCTCGTTTCGGCCCAGGCCCGTCAGATCACCTGGTCGACGGGGGTGGAAAGGGAGCGCGTCACTACGTGGATACGCATCGGGTCGCCAAAATCTCCTACGCCCGGCGCTGTGCCACCATCGCGGCCGCAGCACTGGCCGCCGCTGGACTCCTCACCGTAGCGGGGTCGGCCGGGGCCCAGCCCCAGCCAACGGTCAGCCAGGTACAGGCCAAGCTCAAGAAGCTCACCGTCAAGCAAGACTGGCTCATCCAGAAGTACGACCAGGCCACCGAGGACCTGGCCTCGGCCCGGCAGCGGCTCAAGCTGGTCAACCGTCAGGTCGCCCAGGACGCGGCAGCGGTCAAGGCCATGCGAGACGAGATCGCCCAGATCGCCTCCAACGTCTACATGAACGGCGCCATGAGCTCGGTGGCGGCGCTGCTGACCTCGGCGGATCCCGAGACGCTGCTCAGCCAGTCGGCCATCCTCACCCACCTGTCCACGGCCCAGTACCAGGAGCTGCAGCAGGTCCTCGCGACCGACCGGCAGCTGGCCGGCGCGCGCGAGATGGCCAAGCGGACCGAGCAGGCGGTGCACAAGCTGCAAAAGCAGCTCGGATCCCAGCGCGCATCGCTGAACAAGCTCATCGCCGAGCAGAAGGCCCTGCTGAGCAGCCTGACCGCGCAGCAACGGGCGCAGCAGCTCGGCGGGGGCGGCACCACGACTGGTGGCGGCACCACGACCGGCGGCGGCGGTGGCGGTGGTGGCGGCTACACGGGCCCCACCGGGACCCAGGCGCAGCAGGCGGTGGCGTTCGCCTACAACGCGCTCGGCTGCCCCTACGTCTTCGGTGGCACCGGTCCGTGCAGTTCCGGTTTCGACTGCTCCGGGCTGACCAGCGCGGCGTGGGCCTCGGCCGGGGTGTCGATCCCGCGCACCAGCTACGGACAGGCCACGCTGCCCGCCGTGTCGCTGTCCGCGCTTCAGCCGGGTGACATCCTGGAGTTCGCCGGGGACAGCCACGTCGCGATCTACGTAGGCGGCGGGATGCTCATCGATGCGCCGCAACCAGGAATGAACGTGGAAAAGCTCAGCATGTCCTCGTCTTGGTACGCGGCGAACATTAACGGCGCCCACCGGCCCTGATGGCGGGGACGAGAGGCGAACCCTGCTCAACTGCTGCGCGGCTTTCGCCGGGCGCCCGCCGTCCTGGTCGGGGGCGACCCCGAACCCCCCGCGTGGCGGGGCTGGCTGCCAGTGCTGTGGTCCTGCCCCCGGGAATGATCGGCTCGCCCGGTACTTTAGGATTCTTTACCGTGCCGTCGGGGCGGATGCCGGCCCGCCGCTACGGGCCCGCGATCCGGGGAGCGCTGTGCCATGCCTAAGGTCCTTGTTTTGACCAACGACTTCCCGCCGCGGCCGGGTGGGATCCAGTTCTTCGTGCATTCGCTGGCGCTGCGGCTGCCGCCAGAGAGCGTGACCGTCTACGCGCCCGCCTGGGAAGGCGCGGCGAAGTTCGACGCGGAGCTGCCCTTCCCGGTGGTCCGCCACCCCACCTCGCTGATGCTCCCGGTGCCCTCGGTGGCGCGCCGTGCCGAGCACATCATCGAACGCGAGGGCTATGACACCGTCGTGTTCGGCGCGACAGCGCCGCTCGGCCTGCTCGCGCCGAGGCTGCGCCGGGCCGGGGCCCAGCGCCTGATCGCGCTGACCCACGGTCATGAGGTCGGCTGGGCCGCCCTTCCCGTTGCCCGTGGCATCCTGCGCCGGATCGGTGATTCCGTGGACGCCGTCACCTACCTGGGCGACTACACCCGGGTGCGGCTGGCGCGCGCCCTGTCCCCGGCGGCGGCGGCCCGGATGACCCGGCTCACCCCCGGCGTGGACACCAGCGAGTTCTACCCCGGCGCGGGCGGACAGGCGATCAGGGAGCGGTTTGGCCTTGGCGACCGGCCGGTGGTGGTCTGCGTGTCGCGCATGGTGCCCCGTAAGGGCCAGGACACCCTCATCCACGCCTGGCCGCTGGTGCTGGCTAGCGCGCCCGGCGCCACCCTGCTCCTGGTCGGGGACGGCCGGTACCGCAACCGCCTGGAACGGATGGCGCGCCATCTCGGCGTGGCCGGTTCGGTCATCTTCGCCGGCGCGCCGTCCCGCGCCGAGTTGCCGGCCTACTTCGATGCCGGAAACGTGTTCGCGATGCCCTGCCGTACCCGCCGCCGCGGGCTCGACGTGGAGGGCCTCGGCATGGTCTTCCTGGAGGCCGCCGCGACCGGGCTGCCGGTGGTGGGGGGTGACTCGGGCAACTCGGCCGACGCCATCCGCGACGGGGAGACCGGGTATGTCGTATCCGGCCACGGCGTGGCGGATCTGGCGGACCGGCTGAACCGGTTGCTCACCGACCCCTGGGCGGCCAAGGCGATGGGCGAAAAGGGCATGGCCTGGGTGCACCAGGAATGGCGCTGGGAGATCATCGCGCGGCGCTTCGCCGAGATCCTGGCCGGGGACTGACCCCCGGGGCCAGCGCCCGCCGGTCATGGCAGGGCGGCCAACGCCGGACGGTCAGGAGTAGAGCGCCTCGATCTCGTCCGCGAAATCCTTCATGATCACATTCCGGCGGACCTTGAGCGAGGGGGTCAGGTGGCCGCCCTGCTCGGTGAAGTCACCAGGCAGCACGCGGAAGCGGCGCACCGCCTCGGCCCGCGACACGGCCTTGTTCGCCTCGTCCACGGTGCCCTGGAGTTCGGCGAGCAATTCGGGGGCCTCGATCAGCTCGGCCGTGGTCGCGTCCCGCAGCCGCGGGAACTTGGCCTTCCAGATCTCCACCGATTCCTCGTCCGGGGTGATCAGGGCGGCCACGTAGGGCCGGCTGTCGCCCACCACCAGGACCTGGCTCACCAGCGGGTGGGCGCGAATCCGGTCTTCCAGCACCGCGGGCGCGACGTTCTTGCCGCCCGCCGTCACGATCAGTTCCTTCTTGCGCCCGGTCACCCGCAGGAACCCGTCGTCGTCGAGTTCCCCCATGTCCCCGGTGAGCAGCCAGCCATCGGTCATGACCTCCGCGGTGGCCGCCTCGTTGCGCCAGTAACCGCCGAAGATGGTCGGCCCGGCCAGGAGGATCTCGCCGTCGTCGGCGATCTTCACGCTGACTCCCGGCAGTGGCTGGCCAACGGTACCGATCTTTATGTGGTCTGGCCGGTTCACCGTCGCCGCCGCGCTGCTCTCGGTCAGCCCATACCCCTCCAGGACGGTGATCCCGGCCCCACGGAAGAAATGGCCGAGTCGTTCCCCGAGCGGGGCACCCCCGGACACCGCGTACCTGACCCGGCCGCCCACCGCGCCGCGCAGCTTGGCGTAGACCAGGCGGTCGAACAGCGCGTGCTGGAGCCGCAACAGTGCGCCCGGGCCGCCGGACGACGAGGCGGCACCGGTGCCGGAGGCCTGGCTCCACGCGATGGCGGTCCGCGCCGCGGCTTGGAAGATGCGGCTCTTCACCGGGCTGGCCGAGGCCCGCTGCTCCGCACCGTTATAGACCTTCTCGAACACCCGCGGCACGGCCAGGATGAACGTGGGGCGGAACGACGCCAGGTCTGGGAGCAGGGTGGCCACGCTGGGGGTGTGCCCGAGCACCACCCCGGACTCCACGCAGCCCACCTGGATGATCCGCGCGAACGAGTGCGCCAGCGGCAGGAACAGCAGCGTCGACGCGCCCGGCGTCTCGAAGATGGCCGGGAGCCAGCCGTGCATGACGTTCCGCACATCCGCCAGCAGGTTCTCGTGGGTGAGCTCGCACCCCTTAGGCCGGCCGGTGGTGCCGGAGGTGTAGATGATCGTCGCAAGGTCGGCTGCGCGCCGGGACTGGCGGCGCTGGTGCACCTCGTCGTCGCCGATGCCGGCGCCGGCCGCGGCCAGCGCGGTCAATGGCTCGACCGGCACCGGGTGCCCGGGCACGGCCAGGCCGGCGCCGTCCCCGCCCTGGCCGGCCTGGCTCTCCGGGATCTCGATCTGCCATACCCGCGTCACGTGCGGTGCCGCGGCCAGCGACCCGGCGGCGGTTTGCAGGTGGGCGGGCCTTTCCACGATCAGCGCCCGGGCGCCGGAGTCGGCCAGGATCCATTCCACCTGCTCGGCCGACGAGGTCTCGTAGATGGGCACGGTGGACGCACCGGCCGACCAGATGGCGTAGTCGGCGACCGTCCACTCGTACCGAGTGCGGGACATCAGCGCGACCCGGTCGCCCGCGGCGATGCCCGCGGCCATGAGCCCCTTGGCCAGTGCCGTCACGTCGTCGGCGAACTGCCGGGCGGTGACGTCCTGCCAGCCGCCGTCCCCCGCGGCGCGCTTGCGCCGCATGACCACGGCGCCCGGGTCGCGCGCGGCCCGCTCGAACACGACATCGGTCAGCCCGGCTGACGGCGGTACGTCGACGGCGGCAGGGGTGTTGTACTCTCGCATGCCGCCAGACTAGTCCTGACGGGCCACCCGGCCCGCGCCCCTCGCGCCGGAATCGCGCCGTCGCGGGCCGCGTGCGGTGCACCGGCGCCAGCGTTCCGCGCCCGCCGAGGTGCCGGGGAGTCCGCGGCGGCGCCGGGCGGGCTGCTCTTAGCCTGTGGGCATGCGGGTTCACGTGATCAGCGACGTACACGGCCGGGCCGGTGCCCTGCGCACCGCCGGGGCCGGCGCGGACGCCCTGTTCTGCCTTGGCGACCTGCTCCTGTTCGTGGACTACGCCAATGAAGCCCACGGGATATTCGCCGAGTTGTTCGGCGCGGACGCGGCACGGCGGTACGTCGCGCTGCGGACCGCGAAGCGATTCGGCGAGGCCCGTGACCTGTCGGCCGGCCTGTGGCAGCGCCTCGGCGGCGACGCCGCGGCCCGCGTGCGCGCCGCCGCCGCCCGCCAGTACGCGGAAATGTTTGCGGCGCTTCCCGAGCCGGCCTACCTGACGTACGGGAACGTGGACCTGCCGCAGATGTGGGCCGAGCATCTGCGGCCCGGTCATCATGTACTCGACGGCGAACTGGTCGAGCTTGACGGGTGGTCGTTCGGTTTCGTCGGCGGTGGCCTGCGCTCGCGGTACCGGACCCCCAACGAACTCGACGACGATGTCTACGCGGCGAAGGTGGCGGCGGTCAGCGGTGCCGACGTTCTCTGTACGCACATCCCGCCCGCCATCCCCGAACTGCTCTACGACACGGTCGCGCGCCGGCTGGAACGCGGCAGTGCCGCGCTGCTGGCGGAGATCAAGCGGTCCCAGCCCCGGTATCTGCTGTTTGGGCACGTCCATCAGCCGCTCGCACGCCGGGTACGGGTGGGCCGCACCGAGTGCATCAACGTGGGCCACTTCCGGGCGACCGGCCTGCCGTACGTGCTGGCGTTGTAGTGCGGCGGACCAGCCGCCAGATGGCGGTACGCTCCGAGCATGGCCGCGAGCACCAGTTCTCACATCATGATCGCCGCGCCGCAGGCGGCGGTCATGGCGGTGATCGCCGACTTCGCCGCGTACCCGCAGTGGGCGTCGGCGGTGCGGGCGGCGGAAGTGCTGGGCGAGGAGCCGGCCGGCCGGGCCAGCCGGGTACGGTTCACGCTCGACGCGGGCGTGGTGAAGGACACCTACGTGCTCGGCTACGACTGGGACCGCGATGCCGGGGTGCGCTGGCACCTGGCCGAGCCCGGCACCGTGATCTCGGCGATGGACGGCGGCTACCTTCTTGCCGACCGCGGCGGGGCGACCGAGGCAACCTATGAGCTCACGGTGGACCTCCGGATCCCGATGCCGGGGCTGCTGAAGCGGCGCGCCGAGAAGATGATCATCGATACCGCCCTCAAGGGCCTTAAGAACCGGGTGGAAAGCCGCCCCGGCGATGGAGAGGACAGCAGGTGACACAGCCAGGTGGGTCCGGCGACCTGATTGGTGACTTCCAGCGGTGGTTGCTTCGTTCCGGCGCGCGCGGGATGAGCAGGGAGCTGGCCGACCAGGTCCGCGCGGCCCTCGGTAAGAACCAGTCGACCGGCGACGTCTGGGAGGCCGCCACCACCCATCCGGTGCCGGCCGAGGCCCCGGAATGCGCCTGGTGCCCGCTGTGCCGGGCGGCCCGGATCGTGCGGGAGGCCAAGCCCGGACGGGACAAGCGGGTGGCTGCGGTCGGCGACGCGCTCACGACCGTGGTCCAGGATGCCGTGTCGGTACTCGAAGCGGCCCTGGCGGCGACCGGCCGGAGCGCCGGCGGGAACGGCCGGACGGACGGGGCAGGCCCGGGTACCCGCGGTTACCCCGCGGCGGGCGCGGGCGCGGAAGCGGCCCCAGGCCCCGGCGGGCAGGCACCAGCGCCGGGCCCCGGCGGGCAGGCACCAGCGCCGGGCCCCGGCGGGCAGGCGGCGGCGCCAGGCCCTGGCGGGCAGGCACCGGCACCCGGCTCGGGCGGGCAGGCGCCGGCGCCGGGCCCCGGCGGGCAGGCGGCGACAGCGGGCTCCGGCGGGCAGGCGGCGGCAAGCCCGGACGGACCGGCGGCATCGGGCGCGGATGCACCCCAGCCGCCGGAATCTCCGGAAGAATCCCCGCATGAGCCTGACGATCGGGGTTGATGTCGGAGGCACCAAGGTAGCTGCCGGGGTCGTCGACGAGCGTGGCCGCATCATCGAGAAACTGCGGCGTGCCACCCCGGCCGCCAGCCCGGAGCGGACCGCCGCGGCGATCGCCGCGGTGGTCACCGAGTTGCGCGGTCGCCACGAGGTTACCGCGGTCGGGGTGGGCGCGGCCGGGTTCGTGGACGAGGCGGCCGGCACCGTGGTGTTCGCGCCGAACCTGGCCTGGCGCGGCGAACCGCTGCGCGCCAAGCTGACGGGCATGCTGGGCCTGCCGGTCACGGTGGACAACGACGGCAACGCCAGCGCCTGGGCCGAGGTCAGGTTCGGCGCGGCGCGCGGCCATGAGCACGTCATCTTCGTTTCCGTGGGCACCGGTATCGGCGCCGGTTTCATCCTGGGCGGCAGGCTCTACCGGGGCCGGTGGGGGATGGCCGGGGAGCCCGGGCATGCCCGGGTGGTGCCCGACGGGCGGTTGTGTGGCTGCGGGAACCGCGGCTGCTGGGAGCAGTACGCCAGTGGCAGCGCGCTGGTAACGGAGGCGCGTGACTTCGCCATGCGCTCGCCGGGCGGGGCGATGCGCCTGCTCCAGCTGGCCGGCGGCAACCCGACCGCGATCACCGGCACCCACATCACCGTGGCCGCCAGCGAGGGAGACCCGGCGGCGCTCCGCTGCTTTTCGATTGTCGGCACCTGGCTCGGGCAAGGGCTGGCCAACCTGGCGGCGATCCTCGATCCCGGGTGCATCGTGGTCGGCGGCGGGGTCAGCGAGGCAGGGGAGCTGCTGCTCGGCCCGGCGCGAGCTGCCTTCGACAAGGCGCTCCCCGGCACGGGATACCGGCCGCAGGTGGAGATTCTCCGGGCGGCGCTGGGCGTGGACGCGGGCATCGTTGGCGCCGCCGACCTGGTCCAGAACGGCCACCGGGCAGGCTAGGCCGGCCCGGGGATCCGGCGGGCCTAGACCACCGCCCCGTCGTCCGGGCCCGAGTCGCGCGGCGGCCGGTCCCCCATGCGGACGACCAGGGTCGCGAAGCCACCGACAAACGCAGCCACGGCGGTGAACGCCGCCCAGCTTGGCACCTGCCAGCTCAGCATCACGGCGAGGAGCAGGTACGCGGGCCCGCCGAACAGGGCGACCCAGGCGCCCTTGGTGACCGGGTCCAGCCGGGGCAGGGGCGGCGGCACCGGGGGCACGAAATGATCGTCGTCGTCGCCGGGTGGCGGCGCGGGGCTGGCCGGCCGGACGATGCGGATCTGCGGCGGGCCAGGGTTGATGCCGCTGAATTGCCCGGGAATCGCTGGCCGGCCCGGGCCGGGTTGCTGCCCCGCGCCGACGCCGGGATCGTCCGGGCCGGCCACGTCCGGGCCGGCCATGTCCAGGCCGGTGACGTCCAGGTCGGCGGTGTCCGGGCCGCCGCTGTCCGGGCTGGCCGCTTCCTCGCCCGGCGCCCCGGGACCAGGCAGGTCCTCCCTGGTGGGCCAAGGCGCGGGCGTGCCGTCGGCAGCGCCGGGCGTGGCGTACTGGGCGACCAGGTCCCGCCAGGCCGCCTCCTCGCTGGAGTCGTCGGTCATCTTGCGGTCACCCCCGTCATTCCTTCCCGGCGCGGCTGTGGGCACGGACGAAGTCCAGGCTGCCGTCGAAGATCTGCTCGGCATCGTTATCCAGCGTGGCCACATGGTAGCTGTTCGCGCATTCGCGCACGGTGAGCTGTGCAGCCGGCAGCGCGGATCGGAGGACCTTCATGCTGGCCGGTCCCACCACGTGGTCGGCCGCGCTGAGGTAGACCAGGACCGGCTGGGTAACCTCGGCAAGCTCCTGCTGGGTGACCTTCCACAGCTGCGGCAAGGTCGCCGCGGCGCGCACCGGCACCCGGTCGTAGCTCAGTTCGTGTGCGCCTGGTTTCTTGATGTCGCTGCCGATCCCCTTCAGCGAGGGCACGAGGAACTTCAGGACCGGCGCCAGCAGGAACAGCTTGGTGTCGGCCGTGACCGAGGGGTTCACCAGCACCAGTCCCGCCACGCCGTCGCCGCGCAGTTCGGCCATCCGCAGCGCGAGGCAGGCCCCCATCGACAGGCCCATGAGGAAGATCTCGTCCGCGTGCCCGCGCAGCTCCTCGTAGGCCCGGTCCACCTCGGCGAACCAGTCCTCCCACCGGGTGTGCGCCATGTCCTGCCAGGTCGTGCCGTGGCCAGGCAGCCGGGGCAAGGAGACGGTCAGCCCGGCGGCGGCGAGGCGGTCGGCCCACGGCCGCAGCGTCGCGGGGCTTCCGGTGAACCCGTGGCAGAGCAGGACCCCGGTACTGCCCCCGGAGTGGAAGAAGGGCTCTGCCCCAGGCATCACTGGCATGACGGCCGTCCTCTCGCGCCTGCGCTCTCCCGCATCGTCGCACGCCACCAGGACAGAGCGCACGTTGAAAGAAGGAGCCGGGCAGGGCGCGGAAAGTCGCCCCGGGGGGTGAGAGCCCGGCAGGCCAAGTCCATCCGGGCGGGGACTGCCGGTGACCTCCCGGACGTGGGAGCATGTGAGCATGGGTTACTGGGTGGTCAAGGCGATCCTTGGGCCCATCCTCGCGATCTTGTTCCGGCCCTGGTCGGAGGGGGTGGACAACGTGCCGCGCGAAGGGCCGGCCATCCTCGCCTTCAACCACCTGTCGTTCTCTGACCACTTCTTCGGCCCGCTGCCGCTGCCGCGCAAGGTGACGTTCCTGGCCAAGTCCGAGTACTTCACCGGGCGCGGGGTGAAGGGCCTGATCAGCAAGGCCTTCTTCCGCGGAGTCGGGCAGATTCCGGTGGACCGGGCCGGGGGCGAGGCAAGCGAACGGGCGCTGCGGACCGGCCTGCGGGTGCTGGCCGAGGGGAAGCTGCTCGGCATCTATCCCGAGGGCACCAGGACGCCGGACGGGCGTCTCTACCGCGGCAAGACCGGGGTCGCCCGGCTCGCGCTGGAGTCGGGCGCACCGGTGATCCCGTGCGCCATGATCGGGACCTTTGAGATGCAGCCACCCGGGCGGCTGCTGCCCCGGCTGTCGATCCGGCCCGGCGTCAGGTTCGGCAAGCCGCTTGATTTCTCCCGGTACGCGGGCCTGAAGTCGGACCGGCTGGTGCTGCGCGCGGTCACCGACGAGATCATGTACGCGGTGATGAACCTGTCCGGCCAGGTGTACGTGGACGAGGACGCGCGGCGGGCCAAGAAGCGCGCCAAGCCCGGCATCCCGGAATCCCCGGGCGCCGCCCCGCAGCCGGACGGTGCCGCCAAGCCGGAAGCGGTCCCCAGTTCGGCCCCGGGACCGTCCTAGGCGCTGCCGCGGGCCCAGCCTTTCGCCCGGCCTACCGCGCGGCGCCAGCGCTCGTGTCCCTCGTCGTCGCGGCCCTGTGGCCCGAACCGGCGCCCCAGCCGCCAGGTGTCGGCCAGTTCGGCCGGCGAGGACCACACGCCCGCGGCGAGCCCGGCGAGGAACGCCGCGCCCAGCGCCGTGGTCTCCATGATCTCCGGCCGCTCCACCGGGACCTGGAGCTGGTCGGCCTGCAGTTGCATCAGCAGGTCGTTGGCGCTCGCCCCGCCGTCGGCCCGCAGCGTGCCGTTAGCGCGCCAGTCACCGGTGACCATCACGTCGAACACGTCGCGGACCTCGTAGGCGATCGCCTCCAGGGTGGCGCGGACCAGGTGCGCCCGGGTGGTGCCGCGGGTAATGCCGAACACCGCGCCCCTGGCGTCGGGATCCCAGTCGGGCGCGCCGAGCCCGGTCAGCGCCGGCACGAACACCACTCCGCCGCTATCCGGAACGGACCGGGCGAGCGACTCGCTCTGCGCGGCGTTATCCAGCAGCCCGAGCCCGTCGCGCAGCCACTGGATCGCCGCCCCCGTCACGAACACCGAGCCTTCCAGCGCGTAGGTCAGGGTGCCGGTGCCGTCCATCCAGGCCACCGTGGACAGCAGCCCGTTCCCGGGGCGGGCCACCGTGCCGCCGGTGTTGGCGAGCACGAACGAGCCGGTCCCGTAGGTGCACTTCGCGTCGCCCGGCGCGAAGCACGCCTGGCCGAACAGCGCCGCCTGCTGATCGCCGGCGATGCCAGCGATGGGCAGGTCCAGGCCGAAGAACGCGGCCGGGTCGGTGCGCCCGGCGACGCCGGTGGAGGGAACGACCTCGGGCAGGGCCTCGGCCGGGACCCGCAGCAGCTCGCACAGCTCGGCGGACCACCGGCCCGCGGTGATGTCGAACAGCAGCGTGCGGGACGCGTTGGACGCGTCAGTGACATGGCGCGCCCCGCCGGTGAGCCGGGCGATCAGGTAGGAGTCCA
>Ga0126380_10000765_pt1 | contig 11385 bp, 10 predicted proteins | sample PanSoiMetPlot_26_FD_92544 | JGI IMG/M metagenome (GOLD analysis project Ga0126380, IMG submission 92544) | Tropical forest soil microbial communities from Panama - MetaG Plot_26 | ecosystem: Environmental > Terrestrial > Soil > Tropical forest > Bulk soil | place: Panama | collected 2016-02-17
AGATCGCGCTGATCGAGCGCCGCCTGTTTGCCGCCGGCGGGACTCCGGCCGGCGATCGCTGGTCGGCGCGGCCGCTGCTGCGGCGGGTCGCGGCCGCACGGCGGCGGTTGCGGCGCCGGAGTGCCGCGGAGCCGGAGGCGACGCTGCCGGCCACACTGAACCCGCCGGGGCTGCGCGCCGCCGCGCCCGCGCAGCGCTGCGTGGCGCGGTGACGGACGTCATTTGCGACGCAGATATTGGAACAGGGTCTGCTCCCACCACTCGCTTTCGATCGTCTCGAGGAGCGCGAGATTGAGCGGCTGGCGCAGCGGGCTGCCCATGGGCAGCGCGATGCCGTAGTTCTGGTTGTCGAAGGTTACGTCGAGGACGCGTGCCGTGCTGGAAAAGTTCTGCAGCACCAGCCAGGTCAGCAGCGGCCGGTCGTAGACGAACGCGTCGATGCGGCCCGCCTCCAGCGCCTTCAGCCCTTCCTGCGGATCGGCGAAGCCGCTGTAGGCGATCCGCTCGCGCCTGAGATAGCCGACCGTCGCCGAGCCGGCGACGGCGCCGACCCGCACGGACCGCAGGTCGTTCTCGCCGTGCACGACCCCTTGCAATTCGCGCTTGGTCAGCGCCGACGTGAGCCCGGCCGTGAACACCGCGATGGTGACGACGGACGCAATCATCCAGGCGACCGCCAGCGTGCGGCCCGCCAGGGTCTGCGGGGCATTCTGCGCCGCGCCGGCCTGCGTCATCGCTATGGCGGACCACCAGACGCTGGAGCCGAGCCCTTTGGCCACGCCGCCGCCATAGTTCTCGTTGTGGCGCCGCTCGAACAGCCAGACCAGGAAGCCCACGCTGAGCGCGATGGCGATCAGCGCCAGCACGGCCTGCAAGAAGCCGAACGAGAGAAAGATGCGCGCCACCGAGGCCCAGCGGTTCTCGTCAACCGTCGAGACCGCGATCCCGAGGCCGGTGGTGTAGAACGGCTGCGTGAACTCGACCATCCGCTGTCGCGCCGCCGTGATCGTGATGGCGGCGATCGCCGCATCGAAGGATTCGCCGTGGGTGCCTTCGATGAGCGCGTCGACCGTGGGCTGCTCCGACAGCCGATAGCGCAGATGCAGCCGCTCGGCGACGCGCCGCCACAGGTCGATGCTGATCCCCTGCCAGTTGCCGTCGGCCGTCTTGATGACGAACGGCGGCGCTTCCTTGATGGCGACGACGAGCTCGCGGTCAGGCAGGGCCGGCGGGCTGGTGGTCTCCGCTGCGGCGACGCCGGGGTGGGCCGCCGTCAGCACCAGGAGGGCGAGCACGCGCGACGGCCATGAGCCGCCGCGACGAGACCGGCGACGACACGCCATCGTTGGAGCCTGGCAATGTCAGGCGCGTTGTGTCGTCACCGCGCGGTAGACCAGCAGCACCACAACGGCGCCGATCACCGCGACGATCATGCTCCACAGGTTGAGGCCGGTGATGCCTTCCGCCCCGAAGAGAGCGAACAGGAACCCGCCCGCGATCGCGCCGATGATGCCGAGCGCGATATCGAGCAGCATGCCCTTGCCTTCCTTGTTGACGATCTTGCTGGCGATGAATCCCGCAATGAGGCCGAGAATGATCCAACTGATGATCGACATAGGCGTTCTCCATGTGGTTCGTGGCCAGGATGCCGGCCGCGTGGGGAGCGGCGCAGCTTCACAGCTCCGCGGCATTGAACGTATTGCAGGCCGCCGGGTTGCCCGAGTTGAGACCGGTCATGAACCAGCGCTTGCGCTGCTCGGACGAGCCATGCGTGAAGGCGTCTGGAACGACGTAGCCCTGCGATTTCCGCTGCAACATGTCGTCGCCGATCGCGGAGGCGGTCTGCAGCGCCGCCTCGACGTCGCCCGGCTCGAGAAACTTCAACTTCGCCTGCGACCGGTTGGCCCAGACGCCGGCGAAGCAATCCGCCTGCAGTTCGATGCGCACCTGCAGCTGGTTGGCTTCGACGCGGTCCATGCCGCGCTGCATCTCCTGCGCCTTGGGCAGGATGCCAAGCAGGTTCTGCACGTGATGACCGATCTCGTGGGCGATGACGTAGGCCTGCGAGAACTGGCACCCCTTGCTGCCGGCCGGGCAGCCGCCGAAGCGCGTCTCGATCTCGCGGAAGAACGCCGTGTCGAGGTAGACCTGCTGATCGTTGGGACAATAGAACGGACCCATCGCGGACTGGGCGGCTCCGCAGGCCGACCGCGTGGCGCCCGAGAACATGACCAGCGTCGGCGCGCGATAGGTCACGCCGCCGCTGCGCAGTATCTCGGTCCAGCGGTCTTCGGTGTCGCCCAGCACCGCGGCCACGAACTGCCCCATCTGATCGTTGGGCGCACCGGCCTCGCGTGGCTGCGACGGCGGCGCCTGGGTGGTGTCGCCGCCGCCCGTCAGGATCTCGGCGCCGCCGATGAGCAGGCGCGGGTCGATCCCCAGCGCCCAGCCGACGAGCCCGAGGATCACAATCGTACCGATGCCAAGGCCGCCGCGACCGATCGGCATGCCGAACCCGCCACCTCCCTCGTCACCCCGGCGGTCTTCGACGTTGTCGCTGCGGCGGAAATCATCCCAGCGCATGAGCCACTCCACGAAAATAACAGCACCGCGGCGGCGCCGAGCCGCGCGGAAATCGCGGCACCGTCTGGCGACGGTGCCGCCGTGGACACGGCGGCGCCCGGCATCGCTGCCGGCGGCGCCGCAGGATCAGGCCGCCCGGTCCATGAACGCGGCGGCTTCCTGTCGTGTCGGCAGGCGCCCGTTGGGCGTGAGCTTGTCGACCACGTTAGGAAGAATTTTCGACAACTGCGCAAGCAGCTCCTGCTCGGACATCCCGCTGCGTTGCGCCAGCTGTTTGAGAACATCGGGACCAAGCGCCGGCCCGAGCTGATTGGCCGGAACCTGCTTGTTCTGGCCGGGGCCTATCCACGAGTTGATCTCATCGCCCAGGCCGTTTTGCTGGAAGCGGTTGAGCAGGCCGCCGAGGCCGCCGAGGAGCCCGCCATCGCCTTCGTCGGGCGGCGCGGCCGCTGAGCCCTTGGCGGATGCGTCCGGCGCGCCTCCCTTGAACAGCGAGCCCGACGCCAGCAGGGCGACGAGCGCAAGGATCAGCGGTTTGGCAAGACTGCCCTTGGGAACGGCAGAGCCGACGATGTCATCGAACATGCCCATTGTTTTCTCCATGACTAGGCGGATCAGGGAGTGCGCGCAGCCCGCCCGGTGGCGAGCGGAAGACGCGCACCGCTATTGCGTCACGAGTGCTTCAGATCGTCCGGCACCCGGCCACCGTTCTCGGCGAGTTTGGTCATGACCTGCTTGTGCAACCAGAGGTTCATCGACGCCGAGTCGTTCATGTCGCCGCTGTAGTGCAGTTCCTGGGCAAGCTGCTTGCGCGCCGACAGGCTGCTGTCGAGGTTGAGCAGCTTCATGAGGTCGACGATCGACTTGCGCCAATCGAGCTTCTCCTTGTTTTTTGCCGCGAGGCTGGTGAGGACGGCGGCCACGTCGATCGAGGATGGCGGCGCGACCTTTGACTGGGTCGGTGCGGCGGACGCCGATGCCGACGCGGACGGAGCCGAGGGGGAGGCGCCGGAGGTCGAGGGCGCTGCTGTCTGCCCCGGGGCGGCGCCTGATGCAGGCGGGGCCGGGGCGGCCTGCGCGGCTGCCGGATGGTGGAAGATCGCCGACATGATGTTTCCGAAGATGCTCATCTTTTTTGCTCCCTGGGTTGACAACTCCGTGATCGGATGCCGCGTTCCTGCATGGCAGGCCAAAGGGTTCTGTGCCCGGCTCCTGGCGCTGCTTTAAGACGCGCGGTTGACGTTGCTTGTGTTCACATCACCCGTCGTCTCCATGCGGCCCGGCGGCGTGTGGGCTCACGTCGATTGGCTGGCCATCTTGTTCTTCACCAGCCCGACCAGGACCGTGACGATTGCGCCGGCGACGCCGCCACCCACGGCTTGGCCGAGAACCGCTCCGATATCGGTCGTACCGGCCGCCCCTGCCAGCGCCGGAATGATGGCCTGAAGGATTTGCCCGCCGCCGACACCGCCGATGGCGCCGGCGATCGTATTGCCGAGCTTGCCCAGGTCGTAGTCCTTGAGACCGGCGCCCGCGGCATGGCCGCCGACCACGCCGGCGATCAGTTGGATGATCAGATTGATGAGCGTAGCAGACATGACTGCCCTCCTTCGCCTGTCTGGAGCGCGCAGGGCAAAATAGAGGAGCGTATTGCGCCAACGTTACTTGCGGTCTGGCGAAATGCGCCGCGCTGTTTCGCCCAAAATTACTAACCGGCCGTCATGGCGGCGGTATGAACGAGTCTCCGCGACCCTGGTGTCTGCGCGGCATCGGTCCGCCGCCGGTTCCGCCGATGTCAAACAGACAACATGCGGATGCGTGTGCACTCATCCGCCCGGTCTCTCGCAACTTGCCGTCACCCGTCACGTCACAACTCTACGTGTGACGGCCGGCAGTGTCCCGCGACTGGCGGTCAAGCACCATCGGGGTATTCCCTGAATCCGGCTGCGCACTCTACCGAGGCGGGTGAAGGTATCAAGATACCTTCGAGACGGCCGAGCGCCGCGGCAGGGCGGCGGCCGACAAACCAACGAGCCCCGCTCGTTTGAGGTTATTTGGAGGTGGGAATGACCGCTGGTGGTGCCTGGCCTGCGGCCGGCGGCGCGGCAGCCGCCGGAGCCGCCGGCGGAATGCGCGTCAGGCTCTCGATCGCCGAGCGCACGGCGTCGCGTCCGCGCCGCTCGCGCACCGCATCGAGCAGCGGGGCGGCGGCGCCCGAGCGGCGGATCAGCATCTGGGCGTCGGGGAGCATGACCGGATCCTCCCATCGCCCCTGCACCACGAAAGGCAGCTCGAAGCCGTCGCTGGCATTGGCATTGATCAGCGTCGCCGTACCTTTGAGGTCGAGGTCGCGCGAGGGGATCGACGCCGAGCCGGCGAGCGCCAGCCGCACCGCCGAACCTTCCAGGCGCATGTCCTGGGCGGTGGCGATGCCCTGCTGAATCTTGAGCGCCACGTTGAGCTTGTCGAATGGCGTGCGGCCGCCGCGGAAATCCCTTGTGTCGGACAGCGGCCGGCGCTCGAGCCGGCGCAGCAGCTGCTCCAGGTTGAGGCCCGCCAGCGCGCCCTGCTCCGCCGTCAGGCTGGCCTGACCATTGACGCTGCGCGCCATCGCCAGCACGCTGGCACCCGAGGCCTCGATCGCCACCGCCAGGTTGCCCTTGCCCTCCAGCCGCCGCACGGCGAACAAGTCGCCGAGGCACGTCTCCAGGTCGACGTCGCTGAACTGCAGCTGCGCCTTGAGGTCGATGCCGGAATCGACCTTGGCGAGACCCACGGTTCCCTTCAGCAGGCCGCCGAATGCCTGCGATTCCCCGATCGACAGCATGAGCTTGCCGCCGCGCAGGTTGGCAGCGACGGCGGTGCGTCCGAGCCGGGCGCCGAGCAGCGCGACTTTCGCGGCCGACAGGCGGAAGTCGAGATCGAATCCGCTGATCCCCTCGAGGCCGATCTTTCCCGCGCTCCACTCGCGCTCGTCCCGCGTGAGCACGCGCAGGGTGGAGACATAGGGCGTGAGATCGAGCGCTTCCGTCGCCAGTGTGCCCTGCAGGATGGGCCTCCCGTCGCTGCCGAGCGTCAGCACGCCCTCGGCGCTGTTGCCGTCGAGTTCGAGGTTGAGGCGGGTCATCGCCACCGTCGAGCCGACCACGATGGTCTGCGCCCGCACGGCGAAGCGGCCGAGCCCGCCGCCCGGCAGCGACCGCAATCCGCCCCAGCGCAACGCTTGGCGCAGCGACGGCGCGTCCGCCGCCAGAATGCCTTCCACCTTGAGCGTCGGGTTGCGGCTGAAATGGCCGTCGAAGGCGAACTTGAGCGGCGCACCGGTAAGGCGGACTTTTACGCCCGAGCGGCTGCCGGCGAGGGCGGCGAACAAATCCGCCACCGTGACGCCGACGTCGACCGGCTCGTTGCGCCACAGAAAGCGTCCCGTCGCACCAAAGCTGCGGGAAATCGACGGCCATGCCAGCGAAAGGCCGACGCCGGCGAGCGTCTCGGAAATCCGATGCCGCTCGTCGTGTACGAAGATCGTGCCATCCGTGACCCGGATCTCGGAGAACGACAGCAGATGGTCGCTGCGCTTGGCATCGGGGCCAAGCGCGCGCCCGAGCGTGTCGATGAGCGCCGACCAGTTCGATCGCCCTTGTGCGTCGAAGGTCACGGCAATGCGCGGCCGCACCAGCCGCACGTCGGCGATTTCGATGCGTCCGACCAGCAGCGGCAGCAGCCGCAACCGCGCCGTCAGGCCTTCGGCGGTCAGCGCCGCCTCTTCGGCGCGCTCGTCGCCCAGGACGACGTCACCCAGTGTTACGCCGGCCGAGGGAAACAGCGAGACCACGGCGTCGCCGCGCAGCACCGGGTCGAGGCCTGTCACCGCCTTGATCTCGGCCTTGACCGCATCGCGCACGTGATCGGCAGGAATGAACAGAGGCACCAGCGCAAATGCGCCGATACCGGCGGCGACGAAGGCGGCAACACCGATACCGAGCCGCTTGAAGCCCTTGGCCGCGATCACAGGAGAGGGTTCCGTTACTGAAACTCGGTGGGGACACCACTATAGCAACCGGCGGTGGCGGCGCAACGTGGGGGCGCTCTGTGTCGGTTTCATGGCTTGGGCGGGCAGTGGCTGGCCCGCCACAGGGCGTCAATGCGAGCCGCTGGTAAAGCCGCTCGGCGCCGTCATATCCTGCGGGAGCGGAATGCGGCTGGTGCGCGCCAGCCACACCACCGGTAAAAATCCGGCCACCACGATCGCCAGTGCCGCGACCGCGCCCTGCTCGAAACTGCCGCGCGCCGCATAGCCGTACACGCTGGTCGACAGCGTCTCGAAATCGAGCGGGCGCAGCAGCAGCGTCGCCGGCAATTCCTTCATGGCATCGACGAAGACGAGCAGCGCCGCAGTAGCGACGGCGGGACGCAGCAGCGGCAGTTCGACCGTCGCCAGCGCGCCGATGCGCGTGCGGCCGAGCGTGCGCGCTGCCATTTCCAGGTGCGGCGAGATCTTGTGAAAACCGGTTTCCACCGTGCCAGTCGCCACCGCCAGGAACCGCACCACATAGGCATAGATCACGGCTGCGCCGCTGCCCATGATCAACAGTCCGGTGGGCACGCCGAACAGGTTGCGCATCGCGGCGTCGATGACGTTGTCGAAGGCGACCAGCGGCGCCATTGCGCCGATCGCCAGCACGGTTCCGGGCAGCGCATAGCCGAGCCCGGTCAGCCGCACCATGGCGCCGAGCGCGTGGCCGCGCGCATGCTGTTCGGCATGCGCCAGCATGAAGCCGAGGGCGCAGGCGATCGCCGCGGCGCTGCCGGCGAGCGTCATCGAATGGCGGATCAGCACGAAAAATTCCGGGTCGAAGCCGTTGTTGGCGATCAGGTGGACCGCCTCGCGCGCCAGGAAGCTGGCCGGCACCAGGAAGCCCAGCGCCAGCGGCGCCAGGCACGCGGCAAAAGCGGCCCATGCCCGCGTTCCCGTCAGTTGCACCGGACTGCCGCGATCATGCGTGCGTGCCGATCCGGCATAGCGCTGCCGGCGGCGCCCGAAGCGTTCGAGCAGGATCAGCGCCACCACGATCAGCAGCATGACACAGGCGATCTGCGCGGCACCCGCTAGGCTGCCGCGATTGACCCAGGTGGCGTACACGGCGACCGACAGCGACTGCACGCCGAGGTATTCGCTGGCGCCGATGTCGTTGAGCGTCTCCATCAGGGCGAGTGCCACACCGACCGCGATCGCCGGCCGGGCCAGCGGCACGGCGATGCGAAAGAACGCGGCGCGGCGCGAGGCGCCGAGCGTGCGCGCCACGTCGAGCACGGCGGCGGACTGCATCAGGAAGACCGCGCGGGCGCACAGGTAGACGTAGGGGTATAGCACCAGGCCCATGACGAAGATGCCGCCGTAGAGCGAGCGGACCTCGGGGAACCAGTAGTCGCGCCGGCTGGCGAACCCGAACAGGTGCCGAAAGGTGCTCTGCACCGGCCCGAACGCGTCGAGCAGGTCGACGTAGCAATAGGCAACGATATAGGTCGGCATGGCGAGCGGCATGAGCAGCGCCCAGTCGAACAGCCTTTGTCCGGGAAACCGGCACGTCGCCACCAGCCATGCCGTGACGACACCCGTGACCGTCACCACCAGGCCGACGCCGAGCAGCAACAGGGCGGTGTCGGTGATGGCATTGGGCAGCACCACGTGGACGACGTGGGGCCAGACATTGTCCTGAGCGCTGCCGGCAATGGCCAGCAGGCCCGCGACCGGCGCCACGATGATCGCCGCCACGAGCGCGGTCGCCGTGAGGGCGGCACGGTCCTGGTGCAGCCACGCGCCGACCCGCGCCAGCGCACCGCTGTGCACAGGGCTGGGCGCGGTGGCGCTTGCGCTCAACGATCGAATCCGACCTTGTCGACCAGCGTGCTGGCCGCCTTGCGATGCTTGGCCACGTCGTTGAGCGACAGGGAGTCGGGGCGCAGCGCCCCAAAACTCTTCACCGTGTCGGCGATCGGGGCCTCAGCCACCACCGGATATTCATAGTTGAGGTCGGAGAAGATGTGCTGCGCGCTGTCCGAGACGAGAAACTCCATCAGCTTTGCTGCATTGGCGCGGTTGGGTGCATGCTTGGCCATGACCAGGCCGGAAATGTTCACGTGGGTTCCGCCGCCCTCAAACGTGGGGTTGATGGTCCTGATGGCGTTGCCCCACTTGCGCTGGTCCTCCTCCTTGGCGTTGCGCATCAGCCCGACGTAGTAGCTGTTGCCGATGGCGAGGTCGCAGACGCCGGCCAGGATGTCGCGCGCGCCTTCGCGGTCGCCGCCGGACGGCTTGCGTGCTAGGTTGGCCTTGAGGCCCTTAAGCCAGGTTTCCGTCTTCGCTTCGCCGTGCTTGGCAATGAAGGCGGCGAAGAGCGACGTGTTGTATGGATGCTGGCCGGAGCGGATGCAGATTTTTCCGCGCCACTTGGGATCGGCGAGACCTTCGTAGGTCAGGTCCGTGTCGGCGACGCGGTCCTTCGCCACATAGGCAATGCGCGAGCGCAGCGTGAGCGCGTGCCATTGGCCTTGCGGGTCGCGGAACTGCGCGGGAATTGCCTTGTCCAGCGCGTCGGACTTGACCGGCTGAGTGACGCCGAGATCGATTGCCTCCTGCAGCCGTCCGATGTCGACCGCGATGAGCAGGTCGGCTGGCGAGTTTACGCCTTCGCTGCGCATGCGCTGGGCGAGTCCGTCGGCGGCGAACAGCGTGTTGACCTTGATCCCGGTCGCCTTGGTGAACGCTTCCAGCGCCGGCCTGATCAGCCCGGGCTCGCGATACGTATAGAGGTTGACGTCATTCGATTGAGCGAGCGCCGGAGCGGCCGCCAGCCAGGACAGCGTGGCGGCGCCAACGAGACGCGCGACGAGACGACCGCGGACCATGACGGCAACTCCTAATGACGGGGCGAAATCCCCGGACGGATATCGCCTGGCGCAAATTCAGCTTCAACATCAATATCTTGGAACGGTTCTAGAATGACAGGCTGGAATGTTTCGAAACTGGCTGGCGATGGGCTGATGCATCAATGGACTAGCGCGCAAAGCTCCGCCTCGAGGCCGCGCGTGGGCGCCGATGCGGCCAATCGGCGCGCCCGCCATTCGCACGCGGCCTCGCGGCGCTAGCGACGCCGGCCCAGTGCGGCGTGCCGCCGCCCGGAGACCTGCGCGATCTCGGCCACGAGCTTGTTGATCAGGGCATGGCCGAAGGAGTGGTAGCTCTCCGCCACCATGACGAAGGCGCCGGGACCGCCGATGACATTGTCGCGATAGTAGGTGGTGAGTTCTTGGCGCGGATCGACGCGCTCTGGATTTCCCGGGTCCGTCGACTGGCTCGCGATCACCAGCCCGTTGATCGTCGCGCCCTTGTTGACCGCGTCGTCGCGCGCCTGCGTGATCATGCGGCCGCTGTTGTTGACCCCGTCGCCGGACACGTCGATGGTGCGGCGTTGCGCTTCATACGGTGCGCGCTCCAACTGCGCCGCGGAGAAATCGAGCGCGGCGCTGATCGACGTGCGGCCGGTAAACGAACGCGGCGCCTCCGCGAGCTCGTCGACGAACTGGCGCGCCGTGGTCTCGTCGCTGATGATCGACCAGTCGACCACGACCTTTTGCGCCGCTACGCCCGCCCACTCGATGAAGGTCGCCGCGATGCGACGGTTGACGCCGGAGCGGACCGCCTCGAGCACCCGCGGATCGGTTAGAGCATCGACGTAGCCCTGGCGCTGCATCTGGAACTTGCCATTGTCCATGCTGCGCGACACGTCCGCCGCCAGCACGAGCAGCAGATCGACAGGTTCTTGCGCGTGGCCCGGCCGCGGCGCCGCGGCGGCCAGCATCGCCACCGCGGCCAGCCCGGCTCGAAACGTGTACCGCATGACGTCCTCCACCTCGTGGGGCTGCTCAATAACGCGCCAGGAAGGCAAGGGTTGCAGCCTTGCGCTGCGCCGCATGGTGGGCAAACTCGCCTCGCACGGCACCAATGATTCCACTCGAGCATGGCGAATTTGCCCGCCATCGTCGGGGAAATCGCATGGCGGGCAACGGCGCGACCGAATCGCACGTGCGCATGAGAGCAAGGCGCCTCGCGCCATTGCCCAGCGTACGGCGGACGGGTGCGTCACGAACCTGTGTCTGAGCTACCGCAAGCTCGCGTGTTGCGGCCGCTCCTCCTGCGCGATCTCGGCAACCAGCTTGGCGACCAGGGCATTGCCGAACGACTTGAAGTTCTCCGCCACCATGACGAAGGCGCGGGGCCCGCCGATGACGTTGTTGCCATAATATTGCGCCAGCCCGCCGGGCGGATTGGTGTGCTCCGGGTTCCACGGCGTCGGCGAGTCGCTCAGGATGACAAGGCCGTTGATCGTCACGCCCTTGGCGACGGCTTCGTCGCGCGCCAGCGTCACGTCGCGGCCGCTGTTGTTGGTGCCATCGCCCGATACGTCGATGGTGCGGCGCGTTCCTTCATAGGGCGCGCGCTCGAACTGGGCCATGGCGAAGTCGATTCCGGCGCTGATCGAGGTCCGGTCGGCAAACGAGCGAGGCGCCTCGACCAGGCCGTCGGCGAAGCGGCGCGCCGTCGTTTCGTCGCTGATGGTGGTCCAGTCGATCACCACCTTCTGCGACACCACGCCCGACCATTCGATGAAGCACACGGCGATGCGGCGGTTCTTGCCGGACTGGATGGCCTCGATCACGCGCGGGTTGGTGAGCGCTTCCACATATCCGGTCCGCTGCAGCTTGAATTTCGGATCGTCCATGCTGCGCGACACGTCCGCC
>Ga0126380_10000766_pt1 | contig 11354 bp, 12 predicted proteins | sample PanSoiMetPlot_26_FD_92544 | JGI IMG/M metagenome (GOLD analysis project Ga0126380, IMG submission 92544) | Tropical forest soil microbial communities from Panama - MetaG Plot_26 | ecosystem: Environmental > Terrestrial > Soil > Tropical forest > Bulk soil | place: Panama | collected 2016-02-17
ACCAGCGGGTATGCCAAGGCCCTTGCGGGTCGTCACGGAGTGCCAATCCTGCGCAAGCCCTATCAATTTGCGGCCCTTGCGGAAGCGGTTCGATCGACACTTCGTTCGCGCGCGAACCCAGACCAAGCCCGGTTACTTTAGTGCAATTCGAGCGTCTATCGCCTTCCGCCCACGGCTGAGCTGATGGTAGCGTTTGGCTTTCGGGACCACGCTGCAACGGCCGCTGCCGTTTAATGGGAGGCCAGAACATGGGCCAATTGCGTATCGTTATGCTATTGGGTGGCGCATTTTTGCTTGGCGCAAATGCTGCCTCGCCTGCGCAAGCCGAAGAATTACGCGTCGGGTTCATTGCGCCGATGACCGGCATCTTCGCCCAAGTTGGCAAGGATATGGTTGATGGTTTCCAGATGTATCTGGAAGAGCACGGGAACAAGCTTGGCGGCATGGACGTCAAGTTTATCCTGGAAGATGACCAGGCGAAGCCCGACACTGGAGTGACGAAAGCTAAAAAACTTGTATTGAACGATCAGGTGCAGATGTTCGTCGGGGGCGTGTTGGCATCCACGGGTTATGCGCTGGCGCCCGTAAGCACCGAAATGAAAACGGTCTATATCGCTTCCATCCCGGCAGCCGATGATCTGACGCAACGACAGGCCGACAAATTTCCCTATCTGATCCGCACCGGCTGGTCATCCTCGCAACCGCACCATCCTTTAGGGCAATAGGCTTGTGAGCAGGGTTACAAGAAAATCGTCGCGGTCGGCGCCGATTACGCCTTTGGCTACGAGTCAGTTGGCGGTTTCCAGAAAGCTTTCGAAGATTGCGGTGGAAAAATCGTGCAAAAGATTTGGCCGCCGCTCGGTACGAAGGATTTTGGGCCTTTTATTCCAACCATCAAAGCTGACGCCGACGCCGTGTTCACGCTCATGGTTGGTCCGATGGCGTTGCAGTTTCCCAAGCAACTGAGAGCTGCCGGATACAAGAAGCCGATTGTTGGAGGCGGCACCAGCTATGACGAGTTCGCCCTGCCGTTCATGGGCGATGAGGTTGTCGGCGACGTCCCTTGCAATACAGTGCCGCTATTACCCTCCGAAAAACGAAGCGTTCGTAAAAAAATATCGCGCAAAATACGGCAAGGTGCCTTCCTATTTTTCGGAGAGCAACTACACCACCGCGCAGCTGATTGACGAGACCATCAAGAAGGCTGGTGGCAAATGGCCGGGCGCTGATCAATTCGTGAAGATCATGGCCGGACTAAAGATCGACGCCGTGCGCGGAGCCGTATCCTTCGACGATTTGCGCAATCCCGTCCAGGACATCTATATCAAGAAAGTCGAGAAAAAGGTGATGTTCGGCTACGACAAGCCAGAATTGTGGAACACGGTGATCAAAACCTATCCAAGCGTCGGTCAGTTCTGGACGTATGGAAAAGACAAGTTCCTGGCGCAGCCGGTCTACAGCCGCGACTTCCCTCCCTGCAAGTTCTGCGAATAGACGAAGTTTAGCTTCAAAAATGAAAACCCCGGCTTGCGCCGGGGTCTATTTCGCGCATCACTGCTCATGGGCAAGGATGACGACGTCCATCGTTTCCAAGAAACGTTCCGCTCCTCGGATCATAGGACCTGTACCTGCGCGCGCAATAATTCACGTCGGCGTTGCCAGCACGCGCGTAAACTCCACGATAATATGGAGAACTGCCGTAGTACGCACCGCCACCGATCGGCTGAGAGTAGTATGACTCGTCCACTACATAATAGGGATCCGCATAGTAGGGACTCGCGTAGTAGTACGGCCCACCATAGTAGCCGCCGTAGTATGGTGCGGCTAGCGCCCCACCGATAAGTGCACCCGCGGCGACTCCCGCGCCGATACCCCAGCCCCAACCTCGACCCCACCCCCATCCTCCGCGCCAGCCCCAGCGCACATGTTCGATGCTGTTCGAGGTCGCGTTCTTGATAGCGAGAGCGCCGCCGGTAGGCGCGGCCGAGGCGATGCTGGCATACGAGTGAACGACAACGCTGATTAAGGCGGCCGCTATCAACTTCGTGATGGCTTTAGACATTATACCTCAGTCTTTGATTGGTTAGTCGGCTACGTCTTCTTGGGTTCTTTCGGCTTTCCACCCTAATCTAGACCAGTTGCGCGAGAGGCGAAGTGGACTTTGGTCCACTGTAACCGACTGCCCTGCAAGTAATTCCTTTGCACGTTCACTCCGGCGCCTACATGATAGCTGTGCGGCGGTAGTGCGAACGATTGTTTGAACGCCCGCACGAAGTGACCGGTACTCATTTCATCACGGCAGCCAGGGCGGACAAACTCACGTGATCGGTCAGTGTTCCTCATGCACAGGCCGGCGGGGAGACCGTATGGCTGGTGCCTTCACGAATAGCTTCACTCGGCAGGAATCGGCGTTGCGGGAGCCGTCGGTGCCCTGACCGCCTGTGAGGGAGCCGATGGGCCTTTGAGCGGACGCTCCTCCATCGCAATCAGGAAGGCCATCCCGAAGGAAAGTACCAAGCCACAGGTGAGAAACACGAAACGGAAGGCATACGCGAGCTCAGGCGCAGAGGCCGTGCGCGCCAGCATTTCGATCGACATTCCAGCGACACCGCCCAGTCCACCAAGCACGATTGCACCCAGCAGGGCAACGACCAGCGCCGAAAAGAGCGATCGAAAAAAATTGGCCGCTCCCGTAGCAATTCCCATCTGAGAGCGCGACACCGCGTTCTGCATGCAGACAGTCGACACGGGGAATACTGTGCCTAGCCCGGCGCCTATAATGAGCAGGAGCAGCAGCACGATCCAAGTGGGCATCGAGGCGGGCCAGATGGCCAATGGCGCGAGCGAAAGGATTGATAGCGCGAGCCCAATCAGCGAGACGCGCTTGTAGTGCACCATATGCGTCATAAGTCGTCCGGTAATTGTGGAAAACGTGACTGTTGCCGCCATCAGCGGAATCAAAGCGAGGCCCGACTGGCTCGCTGAGAGATGCAAAACGACCTCGAAATAAAGCGGCACAAAGATTGTCATGCCGACCAGCGTGCCCATGTTGCACGCACCGGCGAGTGTGGCGCAGCGAACGACCGCATTTCCCAGCACAGTCAGTGGTAGAAATGGTTCGCGCGTGGTTACAAGACGCCAGGAGAACGAGCCCCACAGGATCGCTGATAAAAGGAGTAGCGCGCCAATTTGCGGCGAAACCCACTCGAAGCGTCTTCCTCCCCAGGACAGCGCAAGCAGAAGAGCGATCGACGCCGACATCATAAGCAGGGCACCGATGATATCGAGGCTGTGCTTGCGCGCATGAAATGGCACTCGGCGGAGCACGCTGGACGTCATGCCGAGTGCAATAAGCCCGAGCGGCAGGTTGATCCAGAAAATGAGCGACCAGTCGATGTGCTCGGTAAGAAATCCTCCCAGCACCGGGCCGCCGACCGAGGACGTCGCAAATACCGCGCCAATATAACCTTGGTAACGGCCGCGCTCGCGAGGTGAAACGATATCGGCGATAATGGTCTGCGCCAGCGCCATCAACCCGCCGCCGCCGAGGCCCTGGAAGCCGCGCGCCAACACCAAGGCCGTCATGCTCGGCGCCAACGCACAGGCGACCGAACCGGCTACGAAAATTCCGATCGCAGTCAACATCATGACACGCCGGCCATGAATATCCGCGAGCTTGCCATAGAGGGGAGTTACGGCGGTGCCCGTGAGCAAATAGGCGGTCACAACCCACGACAGATCATCGAGATTGCCGAAATGCCGACCGATGGTGGGTAATGCGGTGGCAACAATTGTCTGATCGAGTGCACCCAGGAACATTGCGAGCATGATGCCGAGCACAATGGTCCTGATTTCCGGATGGCTCAGCGCTTGCGGCTCAGGTGGCGTTTCGGCTTTTGGGGGGCGAGCCTTGGGCTTCACCTTGGGGGATATCATCGCGCGATCATGCAAATTCATGGCCGACAACCGCTCAATGCCCTGCCAGCTCCGGCAAAGCAAGACGCCTCCGCGCGGGGGTGCTATGTGCAATAGCTGGGCGCGTTTGACTGATTCTGCGGTGCCAGCAACTCAATTTGGATCATGACGGCGATGAAACGTCGCTTGTACTTACAAAAATTCGCCATCATTGTAACGACCCTTTCCGCGGTCTCAGCCTCTTTCGCGCGAGAGATGTTGCCTCCGGGCTTTGTTTATTTGCGCGATGTGGATCCCAGCATCCATCAGGATATCCGATACGCAACGAGCGATAACTTTACCGGCCGCCCGCTCCCGGGCTATGGCGCCGCCGAATGCATCCTGCGCCGAGAGGCGGCCGGAGCGCTCAAGCGCGTGCAAGCCGATCTCTTGCGCGAAAACCTGAGCTTGAAGGTTTACGACTGCTACCGACCGATCCGCGCCGTACGCGGAATGGCGGCCTGGGCTCATGATAACGACGACAACGAGAATACGCGCCGCTTCTATCCGGCAGTGCACAAGCGGAATTTGTTCGCGCTCGGGTATATATCTGCGCAGTCGCGACATTCTACCGGAACTGCGGTTGATCTCACGCTGGTGAAAATGCCGGCCGCAGCCGTGGACCGGTTCGAACCGAACGCGCGCTATGGAGCTTGCAATGGACCGGTCGCCAAGCGTGCACCTGACAACAGCGTCGACATGGGAACCAGTTTCGATTGCTTCGACACGAGGAGCTATACCATGAGCGGGGCAATCAGCTCCGAACAGCGACGTTGGCGGAACGTATTGAATGCCGTGATGCATCGACACGGCTTTGCCAACTATTTCCGCGAATGGTGGCACTATTCATTTTATGGCGCGGCCGAACCTCGCGCCTATGATTTCGCGATAACGCCGCGCGGGCGGTGAAGTTACGTTTACCTTGAAGACTTTCGCTTTGCCCGCTTCGGCCATTTGCCCGGCCAGCTTACAATGTAGTTGGCAAGCTTCTCGTCTGGCACGTCCACTTCGCTCGCCGCGACACGCCCGCGTACCGAGATGCCCGCTCGATGGACGGTTTCAGGATCGCCGGAGACCAGCGGATGCCACCATGCGAGATCCTTGCCTTCAGCTACCAGGCGGTAGGCGCAGGTCGGCGGTAGCCACCTCAGCCGCCGGACATTGCGCGGCGTGAGCCTCACGCAATCCCTCACCTTGGCGTGGCGATGGGGATAGTCGCGGCAGCGGCAGGCTGCGCAGTCGAGCAGCTTGCAACTCACGTTTGTGAACAGGGTATCGTTCGTATCCTCATCAACCAGCTTGTTCAGGCAACAACGGCCGCAACCGTCGCATAGGCTCTCCCACTCAAAGCGCGTCATTTCGGACATGAGCTTGCGGCGCCAGAAAGGGGGGTCCGAATCGGGCATATCGGGAATCCTTAGACGAACGTGTACCCTCAGGCTGGGGTTCGTCATATTTCTTCAACCTCTCCTATAGCGAGAGGTTCTTCAACTTCTGCCACAAGAAGAGGTCTAAAAAAGGGGCTTGCTGGAAGAAAAGCGCCGCCATGCGGGCCAAAGGAGCTTGGGAAACGTCCACCCCGGGCCATTTTTAACCGCAATTTTCATTCACCTTTGCCACAGCCGGGGGGGAACCGTAGCATTGGCTGTGGGTTGGCCGATCGGCTAAAATTCATGTATCCGGTCTTCCCGGACTTACTCCACGAGCGGCAAAACCTTGCGCGACCTGTTTCCCGAGGATTGGAAGCCCAGCATCAAGCGATTCCTGCTCGGGCTGGACGCATGGGTTGACTTCAGCGTCTTTCGCAGCGCCTCGGGCCTGCGTGAAAGTTATGAGCGCTTTTCCACCTTCATGGACCGCTTTCACGTGTCCGGTTGGCGGCGGGGGCTCAATGAGCTGGTATCAGAAGGGGCCACCCTCGGCACTTTCGGCCTTGTGGTGATGTTGGCACTGGCGGTGCCTGCGTTTCGCGAGACGTCCGATGACGATTGGTTGAAGAAATCCGAGCTGGCAGTGACTTTCCTTGACCGGTACGGAAACGAGGTCGGCTCGCGCGGCATTAAACATAATGACGCGATACCGCTCGACCAGTTTCCCGATCATTTGATCAAGGCCGTGCTCTCCACAGAGGATCGGCGCTTTTACGAACACTTCGGCATCGATCTTCCGGGCACGGCGCGAGCACTGGTCGCCAATACGCGCGCCGGCGGGGTCGTACAGGGCGGCTCTTCCATTACCCAGCAGCTTGCGAAGAACCTGTTCCTCAACAACGAGAGAACCATTGAGCGCAAAGTCAAGGAAGCGTTTCTCGCCATGTGGCTAGAAGCGCGCCTGACAAAGAACGAGATTCTCAAGCTTTACCTCGATCGCGCCTACATGGGCGGCGGCGCGTTTGGGGTCGACGCCGCCGCGCAATATTATTTCAACAAATCGGCGCGGGATGTGAACCTTGCAGAGGCCGCAATGCTCGCAGGCCTGTTCAAAGCGCCGACCAAATTTGCGCCCCATATCAATCTGCCGGCAGCACGTGCACGCGCTAATGTTGTGCTCGACAACCTCGTCGAGGCCAACATGATGACCGAAGGCCAGGTATTCGGCGCGCGGCGCCACCCCGCAACGCCCGTCGACCGCCGAGACGACCGCGCGCCAAATTACTACCTCGACTGGGCGTTCGATGAGATGCGGAAGCTGGTCGATACTTTTCCAAAATCGATGACCGAGCGCGTTTTCGTGGTGCGCACCGCGCTCGATACCAGCCTGCAGAACAACGCTGACGCGGCTGTCGAGTCATCGCTGCGGCAATATGGCCAGGAATACCACGCAAAACAGTCTGCCGCGGTACTGATGGATGTCGATGGCGCAGTGCGTGCGTTGGTCGGAGGCCGCGACTATGGCGCGAGCCAATTCAATCGCGCGACGGATGCGATGCGCCAGCCGGGTTCTTCGTTCAAGCCTTACGTCTACGCGGCCGCGCTTATGAATGGCATGAAGCCGACCTCGATCGTGGTCGACGGTCCGGTCTGCATTGGTAACTGGTGTCCGCAAAACTACAGCCATGGTTACGCCGGCTCGATGACGCTGCAACAAGCTCTCACACAGTCGATCAACACCATCGCGGTGAAGCTGTCGATCTCGATCGGTAACGGGAATGCGAAGGTCGGGCGCGGAAAGATCGTCAAGCTCGCCCACGACATGGGACTGCGCACGCCGCTGCCGGATACGCCATCTCTGCCGATCGGCGCCGACGAAGTTACGGTGCTGGATCACACCGCCGCCTACGCAGCCTTCCCCAATTTGGGCAAAGCCGTAACGCCTCACGCGATCCTCGAAGTGCGGACCGGCGCCGGCGATCTGGTGTGGCGCTTCGACCGCGACGGTCCTAAGCCGCGGCAGGTAATGCCGGCTGGCGTCGCCGCCGACATGATCAAGATGATGAATAACGTTGTCGAGAACGGCACGGGCCGCCGGGCCCGACTCGATGGCGTTGCGGCCGCGGGAAAAACCGGCACGACCAATGCGTACCGCGACGCCTGGTTTATGGGTTATACGGGCAATTTCGTCTGCGGCGTCTGGTTCGGCAATGACGATTATCAGGTCATGAATCGCATGACCGGCGGCTCGCTGCCCGCGATGACCTGGCACAAGATCATGGCTTATGCGCACCAGGGGATTGAGGTCAAACAGCTTCCGGGCCTCGGGGCGCCGCAGGTCCGTCAGCAGCCCGCCGTGGCTGAAACGAAATCGAAGTCGAGCGAGCCCGCACCGCCTCCCCGGCCGGCACTTTTGACCAAGCGGGGAGCCGACATCCTCGTACGCGTGGAGCGCCTGATGGATGATGCCAATCGCGCACTAGGACCTGCACCTCCGACGGTTTCAACTGTCAAAGGCAGGCAGGCTGAGGCGCCGCGCGGGGGCGCTCTTGCCTCCTCGCTGGAAGGGCGTCCATTCGGAAATCGTAACTGATTGGCATCGCAGACCGGCGTATCCTCGGCAGAAGTATGCATTTTACCTAACGGATCGCTCGTGCGACTGCTTTTCGGAACATTGTTTGGTCTTGCCGTGGCCGCGGGGGTCGGACTGGGCCTGACCTACTATTCACTGACTCACGCGACTACCTTCGGAGGTTTGTCGATTGAAAGCTGGACTGCCTGGCCCAAAAGCGGGACTACCGATGCCGATCCCTACGTGCGTGCTTCGATCGCGCGCACCGGACGGCTGCCGACTGCGATGGGCGACGGCGTATCGTTTACGCTGAGCTCCGACGACGACGGCAAGGCTCTTGACGGTCGCTGCGAGGTCGTTGTGTCTGGCATTACGCCGACAGCTCGCTTCTGGACTTTGACGCTCTACAATCCCGATGGGGCGCTGGTCGCCAATTCGACAAATCGCTACGGCTTCACCAGCCAAGAAATCGTTCGACGTTCCGATGGCAGCTTTGACATCGTCGTGGCACCTCGTGCCAATCCCGGCAACTGGTTGCCGACCGGCGGTGTTGAACGCTACGAACTTGTGTTGCGCCTCTACGACACGGCGGTAGGAGTTTCGACGAAAGCTGGCCGTGAGGTGCCGATGCCGGACGTCGCGACAAGGAGTTGTCCATGATCGTTCGCTGGGCGCTTCTGATTTTGGGCGGGGTGTTGCTCGGCGGAATCGTCCACCTTGCGACCGTCATCATACTTCCACGCACGGCGACGCAAGATGCCTATGCTCGGCTAACCCCCATCGCGCCGGTCAATACCGTCGTCGCCCTGCCTGCGCCGACGCCCGAGAAAGCAGTGATGCCGTTTATGGATCCCGCCTTTGCCAGCGCTGTGTGCCGTTACGATCTTTCGCAAGGGCCATTGAAGCTCACCGTACCGGTGAGTCCGGGATATACGTCTGTGTCGTTTTACACTCGCTATGACGTTGCCTATTACGCGATCAATGACCGAGCCGCAGGCCGCCGGATCATCGAACTCGACCTGATGACGACTGCCCAGCATGACCAGGTGCCGGAAGACGAGGAAATCACTGCGGCCGACCGGTTGATTGTAGAGTCGCCGACCTTGACCGGGCTGATCGCGATCCGCGCCTTGGCACCGGAGCCTGGTCTGATGCGCGTTGCAGAAAGTACTGTGGCAGCTTCAAAATGCTCAACCCAGCAGCCTGAGCCCCCGCGTCCGCCGCCACGACCGGTCGAGCCGGCACGCCCGCGCAAGTAGCGGCGTTAGCGAGCCGACGCGAGACTCGGCTCGCGCACCCATGTTGGCGGCAGCGTGTCGCGCATCGCCACCGATCCAGTCGTGGATGCCATCGGTTACCAATGTTTGATTGACGCGGCCGAAGTTGCTGTTGGCTCAGCCGGGAATAAGAGCAAAGGCGACGAGCAGAAATATATGCCGCCAAATGTGGATTCGATTCAGCTCAACGCGCTGCACGACGACGACGACGGCGGCCTGCATTATTGCCAGTATCAGGTTCAAGGCCGTTCGATCCATCCGAACCACGCTCGATGCGGATCACAGGCAGAATGATCACTGTCGCAGGTTCGGTATTAGCGTCGACATATTTGCCGCGCGGGCTCACCTCGTCGGGAAATCGGATGACCTCACCCATTGAAAAGTTCCCCCTGCCCCGACCGCATGCCTCCTCGAGACCACCGGTTCGGCGCCTTTCCGCAATTAAAGGACTTGCAAGGTTAACGGTCCGCTAACGTCGCGCGATTAATCTGCGCCATCCCGCAGTGGCGTAGCGTAGTCGTAATGGTGAAGCCTTCCTCGTCCAATCCCCTGGACACCCTCGTTGATCTGGCGTGCCGGGACGGTGTCGACATCCGTCCCACCCTGCTGCGCGTACTGACCGACCTCTACGTGCAGAAACCCGTCCATAGCCCTGAGGAAGAAACACAATTCATCGAACTGGCGCTGGGACTTGTCGAGGCAGTGGATACGCAAACTCGGGCCACCGTGGCGGCTACATTGGCAACCTATCCCGCCGCTCCCGAGGTCGTTGTCGGCAAGTTGAACACCTCACCCTCCTCGCGTGCCGCAGCAGGTAACAAAACTGGCCAAGAGGATTTGATCGACCTGTTCTTTTCGGCTTCTCCGGAAGAGCGACGATTGATACTTGTCAACCTCGAGTTCGTATGCAGGAACACAGCGCGCCGCGCTTTGCCTGTTGCCGGCGAGCTGCTCCGTCGACTTGAAAGCGCGGCTCTGAAGAGCGATCCCGGCGAGTTTGGCCGCGTATTGGAACGCGCCCTCGGGATCAGCCGCGAGCTGGCCGACAAGATCACGCGCGACTGTTCCGGGGAGACAATCGTAGTTGCGTCGAAGGCGATCGGACTAAAGACAGACGTGCTTCAGCGCATTCTGCTATGTCTGAACCCCGTCATCGGACAATCGAGCCGCCAAGTATACGAGCTGTCCCGTTTGTTTGACGAGATCAGCCCTGCTTCAGCTGAATACATGCTCGGCATCTGGCGAATGAGTCCACGGCGGAATTCGATTCACGCCTCTGTCTACTGGAACGACGAACGGAGTGGCCCGCGCACGTCAACAAGACCAACTTCACATCGCGGTGCCGCAAAGAGCGAGGAGCCTCGCCTGCGCTATAAAAGCAACGAACGTTAAATCGAATCCTAGACGACATTGTCCAGAAAGCTTCGACCCGAACGATCTTCAACTTCAACAACCCAAAGATCTGGATCGAATCGAACTTCTTTTACAAGACGCGCCTCGATTTCGACCTCGGCCGCCGGCTGGCCGTGACCAATGGCGGGCGTGAAAATGCGATCTGCGGGCCTTGCCTCTCCAAACTCGGACTGAGGTGCGGGTCCATACAGGAATCCGCTGCCATCGAGCCTGTTGATCTTGATAAATATAGCGCCGGCTTCCTCGGCGCCTCGCCGACGCACTGCTGCAAATACGCCCTCGACAGCACAACGACGAAGATATGCCGCGACCCAAATGCCGGACTTCAATCGCATCAGCTTACGTAACACGATTGATTGTCGGGTCGCTATTCACTCCAGCGGACGACCTGTCATGGCGGAAAGCTCGCGCACCACACGATCGGAAATTTGCCCGGTGACCGGAAGGCGGTGATCCCGCTCAAATTTTTCGATTGCGAGACGCGTGTCCGAATCGAAATTGCCGGTCGGCTTTATCTGCCCATAACCGAAATCAGCGAGTGCCCGTTGCACGGCCATCACCCGCTTCGATGGCGCAATAAGTTTCGCGATCGGATCCGGCGCTGCGTTCGGTGACATGGCTGTATTTGCCGCCCGTACACTGGACGTGACAATCGTGCGCAGAAGACCGTCACTGGGTTCGGCATTTGTTTTCAGTCCGGCGGCATGGATGAAATCGCGCAAGGCGCCATCGGTTTTGGCGCCCCAGATCCCGTCCGCTCGCCCGTCG
>Ga0126380_10000767_pt1 | contig 11353 bp, 10 predicted proteins | sample PanSoiMetPlot_26_FD_92544 | JGI IMG/M metagenome (GOLD analysis project Ga0126380, IMG submission 92544) | Tropical forest soil microbial communities from Panama - MetaG Plot_26 | ecosystem: Environmental > Terrestrial > Soil > Tropical forest > Bulk soil | place: Panama | collected 2016-02-17
AGCCCAAGACCCTCGACGAGATCGGCAAGGTCTACGGGGCGACCCGGGAGCGGATCCGCCAGATCGAGTCGAAGACCATGTCGAAGCTGCGCCACCCGTCCCGTTCCCAGGTCCTGCGCGACTACCTGGACTAGGCGGGCCTCCGCGGAGAATTCCCAGCGGCCTGCGTCATCGCTTCCCTGAGGCAGCCGTCATCCGAACTTGGTGACGGATACCGCTGGGAGGTGACCGCTAGCGCTGGGCCACAACGGACGCCCGGCGAACTACGAGGTCACCCACTGGGTGGCAGGCGGCGCTCAGCGGCTGGAGCCTCGGCCGTGCCTGGCGACAGGCGGTCGGTCTCGTCCTGGATTTCGAGGGCGACGCGCGCCAGCGCCTCGCCGTGCTGCCGCCAGTGGTGCGCGCAGAACAGAAGCTCTCCGCCTCCGGCGAGCACGACGCGTACGTATGCCTGGGCACCGCAACGGTCGCACAGGTCCAATGCACTGAGCGGCTTCGTAGGGGCTATAGCGCCGGTCATGTCGCCTCCCTCGCGTCGTGCCACTGGCGCGGTTCCCGCGCCGTCATCCGCTTTTTCCATCTACTACCCCAAACAAGGGGCAGAACCATGACGTTCCCAGCCGCGGCCCAGCTACGCCAAGAGCGAACGGTCGCATATCAGACCTCAGCCGTCTCGTTACCCACGGCACCCCACCGCGTATCCGGGGTTACCCTGTGTGTCCGGCGGCGTGGCGGGCGTGCCTTGTCGGTGCGGCGGGCTAGTCTTCCGTGAGGCGGATCCGGGCGCTCCGGCCGCCGCCGTGCGAGGAGAATCCGTGACTGCCGAACCTGCCGTGGCCCGGCCCCGCGCCGGGGCCCTTACCGCCGATGGCTACACGGCCCGCCACTTGTCGGTGCTCGAGGGCCTGGAAGCCGTGCGCAAGCGGCCCGGCATGTACATCGGCTCCACCGACGGCCGCGGGCTGATGCACTGCCTCTGGGAGATCATCGACAACGGGGTGGACGAGGCGCTGGGCGGCCACTGCACCAGCCTCGAGGTGGTGCTGCACCCCGACCAGTCCGCCGAGGTGTGCGACAACGGGCGCGGCATCCCCGTCGACGTGGAGCCCAAGACCGGCCTTACCGGCGTGGAACTGGTAATGACCCGGCTGCACGCGGGCGGCAAGTTCGGCGGCGGCTCCTACACCGCCTCGGGCGGGCTGCACGGGGTCGGGGCGTCGGTGGTGAACGCGCTGGCGGTCCGGCTGGACGTGAACGTGGAACGTGACGGGCACGAGTGGGCGGCCAGTTTCCGCCGCGGCGTGCCGGGGGAGTTCGCCGGCCCGGGCCCGGCAGCGGCGTTCAAGCAGCGGAAGGGCCTGACAAAGGTCCGCCGGGTGGCGAAGAAGGTGACCGGGACCAGGATCAGGTTCTGGCCCGACCCGCAGGTGTTCGTCCGCGACGCTCAGTGGAGCCTGGAGGCGCTGGTCCAGCGCGCCCGCCAGACCGCGTACCTCGTGCCCGGGCTGACCATCAGGATCGTGGACGAGCGCGGTTCCGGCGATCCGCACGAAGAGGTGTTCCAGTTCACCGGGGGGATCGGCGAGTTCTGCGCGGAACTGGCTCCCGGGGAGCCGGTCACCGACGTGATCAGGCTGGCCGGTTCCGGCAGCTTCACCGAGACCGTGCCGGTGCTCGACGGGAAGGGCCACATGGTGCCCACCGAGGTCGAGCGCGAGCTGCTGGTGGACGTGGCGCTGCGCTGGACCTCGGGCTACGACTCGGTGAGCCGGTCGTTCGTCAACGTGATCGCCACCCCCAAGGGCGGCACCCACGTCACCGGGTTCGAGCGGGCCCTGGTCCGCGCGCTGAACGAGCAGCTGCGCGCGGTGCGGCTGCTCAAGAACGGCGACGAGCCGGTGACCAAGGACGACGTCACCGAGGGGCTCTCCGCCGTCGTCGCGGTCCGGCTTCCGGAGCCCCAGTTCGAGGGGCAGACCAAGGAGGTGCTCGGCACCCCCGCCGCGTCCCGCATCGTGGCGCAGGTGGTCAGCGAGCAGCTGCGGACGTACTTCTCCGGGCGCGGGAAGGCCAAGCAGCAGGCGCGGGCCGTCCTGGAGAAGGTGGCCGCCGCCGCGAAGACCCGGATCGCCGCCCGTGAGCACCGGGACAACCAGCGGCGCAAGTCGGCGCTCGCCGCCTCCTCCCTGCCGGCCAAGCTGGTGGACTGCCGGTCCGCCGACGACCGGAGCGAGCTGTTCATCGTCGAGGGCGACTCCGCGCTGGGCACCGCGAAGCTGGCCCGCGACTCGGAGTTCCAGGCCCTGCTGCCGATCCGCGGCAAGATCCTGAACGTGCAGAAGGCGTCCCTGTCCGACATGCTCAAGAACGCCGAGTGCGCCGCGATCATCCAGGTCATCGGCGCAGGCTCCGGCGCCTCGTTCGACCTCGACGCGGCCAGGTACCAGCGCGTCATCGTCCTCAGCGACGCTGACGTCGACGGCGCGCACATCAGGTGCCTGCTGCTGACCCTGTTCCACCGGTACCTGCACCCGATGCTGGAGGCTGGCCGGGTGTTTGCCGCGGTGCCGCCGCTGCACCGCATCGAGCTGACCAACCCCCGGAAGGGGCAGCAGAAGTACACCTACACCTACTCCGACAGCGAGTTGCGCCGCACCCTCCTGGAGCTGGAGCGCAAGGGGCAGCGCTAGAAGGAGCCGGTGCAGCGGTACAAGGGACTCGGCGAGATGGACGCTGGCCAGCTCGCGGAGACCACCATGGACCCACGGCACCGGATGCTGCGCCGGGTGCGGATCGAGGACGCCGCCGCCGCGAGTTCCATATTCGACCTGCTCATGGGCTCCGACGTGAGCCCGCGCCGCGACTTCATTGTGAGCGGGTCGGCCGAGCTGGACGCCTCAAGGATCGACACCTGATCCGTCCGGCCGGGGAGTCCGGGGGTTGCCCCCCGGGCTGGCAGAGCATTGTGAGCGGGTCGGCCGAGCTGGACGCCTCAAGGATCGACACCTGACCGGGCCTGCTCCACCGCCGCGAGGCGGGCCAGGCTGCCCCAACTCGCGGATGTTCCGGTCCGCCGGGCAGGGCTGCCGGGAGGTCATGCCAGACGGGCCACCGTAACGGGCGACTGTGGACGCGCCCGCTGCCGCCAGGGAGAATTGCGTGTGCCGGCGGGACGTGAGCCGCGCGAGCGGATGGGCCCGGCACGGCGGATGGAGGGAGTCCCGGCTCATGGCCGAGCCCTTGCTGTGCGTGCGCGACGCGGAGGAGGCCGCCGCGCGGATCTTGCCGGCCGGCATCCGTGACTTCGTGGCCGGCGGCAGCGAGGCCGAGGTCACGCTGGCCGCGAACCGCGCCGCGCTGGACGCGGTGTTCCTCACCCCGCGGGTGCTCGGCGGGATCACCGCCTGCGACCCCGCTGCCATGCTCGTCGGCTGCCAGTCCGCGCTGCCGGTCGCCATCGCGCCCATGTCCTACCAGCGGATGGTTCACCCCGAGGGAGAACTCGGGATGGCCCGGGCCGCCAGGGAGGCGGGAATCCCGCTGACCCTGTCGATGATGAGCAGCAGCCCGCTCGAAGAGGCCGCCGCCGTGGGCGGGACGCTGTGGCAGCAGCTGTACTGGCTGCGGGACCGCGGCCAGGTGACCGGCATGATCCAGCGCGCGGAGGCGGCCGGGTGCCGGGCGCTGGTGCTGACGGTGGACGTGCCGCGCCTCGGGCGCCGGCTGCGCGACATGCGCAACGGCTTCGCCCTGCCGCCCGGGGTGACCGCCGCCAACCTGCGCGACGAGGCCGCCGACCTGGTGCACCGGCCCGCGGTGGGTGCCTCCGGCGTTGCCGTGCACACCAACTACGTCTTCGACCCGTCACTGAGCTGGGACGACGTTGCCTGGCTGCGGGAGACGACCCGGCTGCCGCTGGTGCTCAAGGGGATCCTTCACCCGGACGACGCCCGTCGCGCGGTCGAGCACGGGGCCACCGCGATCGTGGTGTCCAACCACGGCGGCCGCCAGCTTGACGGGGCGGTCGCCAGCGCCGCCGCGCTGCCCGGCGTCTGCGAGGCGGTCCAGGGCCGGTGTGAGGTCCTGCTGGACAGCGGGATCCGGGGCGGGACCGACGTGCTCAGGGCCCTGTCGCTGGGAGCCTCGGGCGTGCTGCTGGGGCGTCCCGCCCTGTGGGGCCTGGCCAGCGGTGGCGCGCCCGGCGTGGCACGGGTGCTGTCCCTGCTCGCCGAGGAACTGACCGAGGCGATGCACCTGGCCGGCTGCCCGGACGTGGCCTCGGCCCGGGGGCTCTGCGCGGCAGGCGCCGCGCCGGGGTTCTTATCACGCGAAACGCGCCCCCAAACCGGGCAAACCGGGCGGTGAAGCGGCCGTTTCCCGTGATATCACGGGAAACGGCCGCCATCAGGCGGGCTGGGACGGCCGGTCAGGCCGGGGGAGCCAGGCCGCCCAGGGCAGCCAGGGGCTGGCGTACCCGGATACCCGAGCCGTCCCTGCGGCCGTCGGCCGCAGGGAGGTCCACCGGCACGCCCGCGTCGGTGGCCCCGCGCGCCGGGCCCGGGCCGGCCCAGGCCAGCACCAGGGTGTCCTCGCCCTTGAGGAACCGGTGGCAGCGCACCCCGCCGGTGGCCCGGCCCTTGGGCGGGTACTCGCCGTACGGGGTCAGCTTCACCGTCGCCGCCCCGGTTCCCGGGAGCGCGCCGGTGCTGCCGGCCACGGTGACCACGACGGGTTCGCCGGCCCCGGAACTGTCCGAGCCAGGGCCGGTCGCGACCGCGCCGAACCAGGTCACCGAGGCGCGCGCGGACAGCCGGATGCCTGCCATCCCGCCCGCCGGCCGGCCCTGCGGCCGGACCGCGGCCGCCGGGAACTTGAGCAACTGGGCGTCGGTGGTGATGAACACCAGGTCGCAGTCCTCGCTGGGCAGCTGGACCGCGCCGACCACCCGGTCACCGGGCTTGAGCGAGATCACCTCGAACTCCGAGGAGCTGCCCGGGTAGTCCGGCGCGACGCGCTTGACCACGCCGCTCGCGGTGCCCAGCGCCAGCCCCGCGCCCGCCGCGTCCGGGGCGGCCAGGCCCACCACGGTCTCCCCGGACGCCAGCGCCGCGAACTCGGTGACTAGGGCGCCGCCCGCCAGGCTTGGCGAGTTCGCGCTCGGCGGCAGGGCGGGAATCTCCAGCGCGCTGACCCGGATCAGCCTGCCGTGTGAGGTGACCACGCCGAGGGCTCCCCGTGCGGTGGTCCGCACGGCGGACACCACCACGTCGTGCGCGGCCCGCGGCCCCGCCGCAGCCGCACCCCGGCCGGGTGCCCCGGCGGCGGGCGGCGGGTCTGCGGGCACGTCCCGTTCGGCCAGATGAAGCGGAGTGCGGGCGACCAGGCCGCTGGACGACAGCAGCACCTGGCACGGGTCGTCGGCGACCTCCAGCGGGACAGCCGCGGTCCGCGGTGCGCCGGTGCCCTCCAGCAGCACCGTGCGGCGCGGGTCGGCGAACCGCTCGGCGACGCTCGCCAGCTCGCCGGAGACCACTTCACGCAGCCGCGACTCCGACTCCAGGATCGCGGTCAGCTCCTCGATCTCGGCGCGCAGCGTCTCCGCCTCGCGCTCCAGCTCGAGCCGGTCGTAGCGGGTCAGCCTGCGCAGCGGCGTGTCCAGGATGTAGGCGGCCTGGATCTCCGACAGGTCGAACACGCTCATCAGGCGCTCCTTGGCCGCCGCCGCGTTGTCGCTGCCGCGGATGACCTGGATCACCTCGTCGATGTTCAGCAGGGCGATCATCAGGCCGTCGACCAGGTGCAGCCGGTCGGTGCGCTTGCGCCGGCGGAACTCGGTGCGCCGGCGGGTGACCTCGATCCGGTGATCGACGTAGATCTGCAGCAGCTCGCGCAGGCCCAGCAGCCGCGGCTGCCCGTCGACCAGCGCGACGTTGTTGATGCCGAACGTCTCCTCCATCGGCGTGAGCCGGTACAGCTCGTCCAGCACCGCCTCGGGGTGGAAGCCGGACCGGATCTCGATGACCAGCCGCAGCCCGCGATGCCGGTCGGTGAGGTCCTTCACGTCGGCGATGCCGGCCAGCTTCTTCGCCCCGACCAGGTCCTTGATCCGGGAGATGACCTTCTCCGGGCCGACGTTGTACGGCAGTTCGGTGACCACGATCCCGGCGCGGCGCGGGGTCAGCTTCTCGACCCGGGCGGCGGCGCGGGTGCGGAAGATGCCGCGGCCGGTCTCGTACGCCTCCCGGATCCCGTCCAGGCCGACGATCTTGCCGCCGGTGGGCAGGTCCGGGCCGGGCACGAAGCGCATCAGCTCGTCCAGGCCGGCCTCGGGGTGGTCGATGAGGTGCCGCGCCGCGGTGATCACCTCGCCGAGGTTGTGCGGGGCCATGTTGGTGGCCATGCCGACCGCGATCCCGGACGCGCCATTGACCAGCAGGTTGGGCAGGCCGGCGGGCAGCACCTCGGGCTGGACCTCGGTGCCGTCGTAGTTGGGCTGGAAATCGACGGTGTCCTCGTCGATCGAGGCCACCATCTCCATCGCGGCGGCGGTCAGCCGCGCCTCGGTGTACCGGTAGGCGGCGGGCGCGTCGTCGCCGCCCAGGGAGCCGAAGTTCCCGTGCCCGTCCACCAGCGGCAGCCGCATGACCCACCACTGCGCCATCCGGACCAGCGCGTCGTAGATGGGGGCGTCCCCGTGCGGGTGCAGCCGTCCCATCACGTCGCCGACCACGCGCGCGCACTTGACATGGCCGCGGTCGGGCCGCAGGCCCATCTCGTTCATCTGGTAGAGGATCCGGCGCTGCACCGGCTTGAGGCCGTCCCGCGCGTCAGGGATCGCCCGCTGGTAGATGACGGAATACGCGTACTCGAGGTAGCTGCCGCGCATCTCCTCGGCGACATCGATGTCGACGATGTTCTCTTCGAAAGCCTCGGGCGGTGCGCCCCCCGCGTGGCGGCTGCGGGAGGTGGTGGTCGCGGATCGTCTAGCCATGTCCGCCATTGTGCCTGTCCCATACGTCACGAAGGGTCATGGCACGCTGGGGTACCAAGGCCAACCTGGATCCCACTTCCCGGATGGGGGTACGGCGCTAGCGTGACGAACCAGGCTGACCCCGGTTACTTAGCGGAGAAGCCGCCGTCGACGAAGATCATCTGCCCGGTGATGTAGTCGCTGGCCCGGCTGGCCAGGAACACCGCTACCCCCTCGAAGTCGGCCGGTTCCCCGTTGCGGCCGACCATGGTGCGGGCCGCGAGCGCCGCCAAGCGCGCCGGATCGCGCGCCACCTCGGCGGTGAGCGGGGTGGCCACAAAGCCGGGGACGAGCGCGTTGCAGCACACCCCGCGCGGTGCCCAGGCCTCGGACTGGGACCTGGTCAGCCCGGCCAGCCCGGCCTTGGCCGCGCCGTACCCGCCGCTGTTCCCGAAGGCCCGGACCGCTTGCTGGGAGGCGACGTTGACGATCCGCCCCCAGCCGCGGGCGGCCATCTGCGGGCCGAACCGCTGCCCGAGCAGGAACGGCGCGGTGAGGTTGACGGCCAGCAGCGTGTCCCAGTCGGCCGTGGTCAGGTCCGCCAGCGGCGGGCGGATGTTGACGCCCGCGGCGTTGACCACGATGTCGGGCTCGCCGAACTGCCCGGCCGCCGCGGCGGCGCCGCGCTCGATCGCTGCCCGGTCGGCGAGGTCGGCGCTGACCCAGGCCGCCTCGCACCCCTCGGCCCGCAGTTCGCGCGCGGTGCGCGCCAGCGGCTCCTCGCGCCGGGCCAGGAGCACCACCTTGGCGCCCGCCAGGGCCAGCGCCCGGGCGGACGCGCGGCCGATGCCCGAGCTTCCGCCGGTGACCAGGGCGACCCTGCCCTGCAGCGAGAACAGCGAGGACAGGAAGCCTGAGTCAGAGCGCGGGCCGGGCGCCAACGAGTGACCGGGCGCGCGCGGCGAGGCGGCAGCCGCTGTCGAGCGCCTCCACCGGCGGCTTCTTGTCCAGCCACGGGATGAGGAACCCGGCGCAGAACGCGTCACCGCTGCCGGTCCCGTCGATGAAGTGCTCCACCACCTGGGCCGGCGCGTGGACGGCCTCGGGGCGGCCGTTCGCGAACAGCGCGCCGTCGGGACCGAGCTTCACCACCACCTGCGGGTACCAGGCGGTCAGCACCCGTGCGGCCTGCGCGGGGTCGTCGCGGCCGGTAAGCACGCCGGCCTGGGCCGCGTTCACGAACAGCAGCGTCGCGCCGTTGGTCAGCTCCAGGAACGGCTCCGCGCCGGCCCGCTCCAGCGGCGCGACCGATGCGCCGTCCACCGAGATGGTCATGTCCGCCTGGCGGGCGAAGTTCATCGCGGTGATCGCCGCCGGCCGGGACCCTTCGTTCAGCAGCGTGTACCCGGACACGTGCAGGTGGCAGCCCGGGGTGAACAGGTCCTGCGGCAGGTCGTCGGGGGACAGCGCGGCGTTGGCGCCGGGATCCGAGAGCATCGTGTTGTCGCCCTTGTGGGTGATCATCACCACGCAGGTGCCGGTGGGCCGCTCCGGGTCCATGACCAGCCGGGCATCCACGCCGTAGCCCATCAGCTCCATGTCCCGGTTGCGGCCGGCGATATCGGCGCCGCGGCGGCCGACGAAGGCGACCTCCGCCCCGTCCACCGCCAGCCAGGCGGCGATGTTCGCGCCCGAGCCGCCGCCGTGGGCGGTGACCGCGGCCGGGGTATCGCTGCCTTTCACCAGCGGAAGCGCGGCACGGGCAACCGTGTCGGTCATCAGGTCACCTACGACGACAATGCGTGTCATGTCGCCACCACCTCGATCACGGAACTGGGCCGACGACGCCCCACTGCGGCCCAAAGCACAGGGTTAGCGGTTACAAAACCTAACAGGTGAGAGCCCTCCGCTCGGGGCGTTCAGCCCTGAATCCCGCTGTGCGAACATTCCAGTCATGTCACAATGCCCCGCCCCGGCGCGCCAGGGGGCCCGGCCGGCTCAGTGAGCGGGCCTGAGGCGGCTCGGCGGTGAGCCTGGGACGGCTCGGCTAGGCTCGGCCGGGGAGGTGGACCGGACATGGTGTGGTCCTGGCGGTTGGAGAAGGCGGACGGGACACCGGCGAGCTCCGGCGACGTGCCTAAGGAGGCCTTCGGCAGCCAGGGCGACGCGGAGAACTGGCTCGGGGAGAACTGGCGCGCCCTGCTGCAATCGGGCGTTGACCAGGTAACCCTGCTGGAAGAGAGCAGGGTGGAGTACGGGCCGATGAGCCTGCACCCCGGGCACTGACCCGCGCCCGCTCGCGCCCGCGGTCAGGGGCGGGCCGGCGGGCTGACCGTCCGTGCCGGGTCGCGCTCGATCACCGGGCCGAGTACGTCGTCGATCTTGCGCATCACCTCGTCGCCCAGCCGCACGCCGGATGCCTTCACGTTCTCCCTGACCTGCTCGGGCCTGGTGGCGCCGATGATCGCGGCGGACACGCCCGGGTTCTGCAGCACCCAGGCGATCGCGAGCTGGGCCATGCTTAGCCCCGCCTCCTCCGCCACCGGGCGCAGCCCGGCCACCCGGGTCAAGATCTCGTCGGTGAGGTAGTCCCTGATGAAGCCGGCCCCGCTCGCGTCGGTCGCCCGGGACCCGGCGGGCACGCCCTGGCCCGGCTGGTATTTGCCGGTGAGCGCGCCCTGCGCCATCGGCGACCAGACAACCTGGCCGATGCCCTCCTTCAGGCACAGCGGGAGCACCTCGGCCTCGATCACCCGCCACAGCATGTTGTACTGCGGCTGGTTGGAGACGAGCCGGTCGAGCCCCATCTGGCCGGCGATTTCCAGCGCGGCCGAGATCTCCTCGGCACGCCACTCCGACACCCCGATGTAGAGCACCTTGCCCTGGCGGACCAGGTCGTCGAAGGCGCGCAGCGTTTCCTCGAGCGGGGTCTCATGGTCGTAACGGTGTGCCTGGTACAGGTCGATGTGGTCGATCTGCAGCCGGCGCAGCGAGGCGTGCGCGGACTCCATGATGTGCTTGCGGGACAGGCCCCGGTCGTTGGGCCCGGAACCGGTCGGCCAGAAAACCTTGGTGAAGATCTCGACGGACTCACGGCGGATCCCGTGCAGCGCCCGGCCCAGGACCGCCTCGGCGCGGGTCCCGGCGTACACGTCGGCGGTGTCGAAGCTCGTGATGCCCTCATCCAGCGCCGCCGCGACGCAGGCCTTGGCCGCGTCCTCCTCCACCTGCGACCCGTGGGTGATCCAGTTGCCGTAGGCGATCTCGCTGACTTTGAGGCCGCTGCGGCCCAGATGACGATGCTCCATGACTAGCGACCCTAACCGGGCCGCGAAGCCCGTCCCCGGCCGGGGGAGAAGCCCGTCCCCGGCCGGGGGAGCGGCGCCTGTGCCGCCTGCGCCGGTGCTGCGGCCAGAACCGTGCTGCGGTCAGAAGGTGTCTCCGGGCTTGACCCGCGGCTTGGGCATCCGCAGCTTGCGGATCTGCAGGGCGCGCATGGCCGCGTACAGGCCAAGGCCGCGGGTGCTCTGCCCGGGCAGCCGCTCGGCGGCCAGGGCCTTCACCCGCCGGGCGATGAAGATGCCTTCGATGCCCATGACGGCAACCGCCCCCAGCACCAGCAGCGGAACGATCGACTGCACGATCGGGGCCCGGATGAACAACAGCACCAGCAGGCCCAGCAGCCCGTACATGTAGTACTCGCTGACCCGCCGCTTGGCGTCGACGTAGTCGCGGGCCAGCGCCTTGACCGGGCCACGGTCCCTGGGCGGCAGCGCCCACTCCTCGCCCCGGCGCACCGCTTCCATCCGGCGGGAACGGTCCCCGCGCTGCCGGTCCCGGGAGACGCGGGCGGCCTCCTTGCGGTCCTTGGGGGCGGTGTAAGGCTGGCGGCGGCGGCGCTCGGCCTCGCTGCGCTTGGGGGTGGGCCTGCCCTTGCCCGCCGTCACGGCGTGCGAGTTGGCGAGGGCATCGTCAGCACCGGACGTGGCACCGGAGCCGTTGGCGGCGTCCTGGCCTGACCCCTCGTCCGTGCTGGGGCGGCTTCGTCGGAACACGCGCCTAGCTTACGCGCAGATAGCCTGGTTGCGGACTGGCCGGAGAAAGGCCGCCGGCCGCGGCCGGGCCCGCCTCCGCAACGTCGCGCTGGTCGTGGTGACGGGCACGCGGTGACCGCGTAGGCTGGGTGAACCAGCTCGCAGGGAGGCCGCTGCCGACGATTGGGCGCGGCTGGCGGCGCCGTAGGGCTAGCGCAGCGGTCACACACGATGAAGGGGAAGGTCGCGCCCATGAGCGTGATGAAAAGGGTCTCGATGATCTTCAGGGCCAAGGCCAACAAGGCCCTGGACCGGATGGAGGATCCCCGCGAGACCCTGGATTACTCCT
>Ga0126380_10000768_pt1 | contig 11352 bp, 8 predicted proteins | sample PanSoiMetPlot_26_FD_92544 | JGI IMG/M metagenome (GOLD analysis project Ga0126380, IMG submission 92544) | Tropical forest soil microbial communities from Panama - MetaG Plot_26 | ecosystem: Environmental > Terrestrial > Soil > Tropical forest > Bulk soil | place: Panama | collected 2016-02-17
CCACGCGGCGAGTGTTCCACCCGTGCCGCCGCCAAGGATGACGACATCGTATTTTTCCGGGCTATCCTTTGGCATAGAAGGAGCGTTTTGCGTTGGTGCTTCTCTTTCTCAAAAAGGTGTCATGATGGATTTCCCGAGGGGTTGGGCGAACATCGCCGAGTCGAGGTAGGCACGAACACGTAAGACGACTCCTGGTGGATGGCTCCAGTGATTGTGGGCGAGCAACTCGATCTAGACATCGGCGGAGCAATTTTTCAGTCACTGCCGCTTTATCGGACCGACGGTAAGCCGCCCAAACCGCTTCATCGTTTTCGAAATCAAAGCCACTCATGCACCCATATTATCCCAGCTCGCCCACTGGCGGCGACAGCGCGGTTGGGAGATTTTGAACTAACGCGCGCGAGGTGATCCCTACTCCCTCATTTGGGAGATAGACTCCAGGCTTAAAGTGGTTGGCTCGCCCCATGAACTTCCATTGCCTTCAATGCATCGGCCCTCGCCGCCGCCACGAGCGGCCAGGCAAAACGCTTTGCGGCTCCGAAGCCGTTCGTGGGTCAGGTCGTTTAAAGCGTCAACAAGATCGTCGACATCAAGACGGCACATGTGGCCGACGTCCGCGTGCGCGAGGCGAATGGTGCGGTTATTACTTATGAGAAACGTGCCTGCAACTGGCAGGTCTTTCTTGCCCGCCTTGCCTTTGGCATATTCAAGTCGATGGCCGAACAACCGATATAGTTCAAGGAGGTCATTATTAGCTTCAACGATAAGACCAAACTGGCGGATCACCTTGTCGCCCTCGTCGCTCAACACGGGTAAGGCAAGCTGCCTCCTTATCCGCGCGGAAAGCAAATCGTCCGCAGGTTCCGGGGAGATCGCCACAACTTGTACGCCGAGTTCACGCAACTCCGCCAGACGCCGCTGAAAGCCGCGCAGGTAGAGCTCGCAATAGGGACACCTGCTGTCGCGATAAAAAACAACCACAACATGTCCTGCGCGAAGCAGAGTGTACAAGCGCACCGCGTTGCCATCTGTATCGGGCAAAATGAAGTCGGGCGCGGAATCGCCAACCTTTAGGAAGCACGAAGGCTGCGGCTCTTCCAATTGGCGAGGGTCCGCTGATAACAACTGCTGCTTCGTCTCATCGCAAGGCATTCATTACTCCTTCCTAATGGCAGTCTCCCGGCAATCCTTGAAAACGTATGATTCGCGTGTACCAACCGGGTCTGGTGATAAGCAGGCCACCACGATAAAGCCTCGCCACGTCCCTTTTCATTGTCTTTACCCTATTATAAGAGTTTTGAGGACGGACATTTCAGGGGATTTAAAGTTTCTTCTTGAAATTAGCTAAACGCGGTGCGGTCAGAGACGCACCAAGGCCTCTTATTGTTGTTTAGAGGCGGGCGGCGCCAGGCGCTGAACTAGCGCTTGGAAACGTGGATCGTCTCGCAAAGGATCCCAAAGAGGGTTTAGTTTGAAATCGCCGTATGTCGGCTGAGCTAAAACGTTCCTGCCCGCTGGTTGGCCAATGAGCGCTTCTAAAGTAGCAATCGCGCGATCGCGCTGGCCAGTCCACCCGTAAACAATGCCCAAATTGCAATCGCCGATTGGCGCATCGGTGGCAGAGTTCTTCATCTGCTCCCGTGCACGCAGCGCCTCGGCGACCGCCAATTCGCGGTTCTCCAACCCGGCATCGATAATTGCAAGGACGCCCAGTTTGCGACCGCTGCCGGGATCAGCCGCGACTGCGTTTTCAATATCTGCCCGAGCCGTCAGAAAAGCTGCTTGGGAAGCAGATTTGTTTCCACGAAGTCGCTCCGCCAACGCTTGGAACCACGCTTTCGGATAGGACACTCCGGTATTAGTGATTCTGGGCAGATCGGTGGCTTCCAACATGCGCAGTATCGTTTCGGCATCGCGATCGCCCAAAGCAAGCGTCAATCCAGTTAGGACCTTGTCATGTTCCGTAAGATCATTTGCTGCGGCGCGCTCGGCCAAGGCAACGCGCAGCGGCCGTGAATCGGCACCCTGCTCGAGCGGGCCAAGCGCTCCTTCCAATGGCAAATCTCCAGGATGCTCGGGATCGCTGGCGATCATTTGCCTGATGAGATGGTCATAATCCTCGTAACGCCGCATCAGGCGATAAGTCTCCGCCACAACGAAAACGTTACTGTCGAGGCGTGGCTCCAGCGCTATCCCACGGGCGAAACCTCGAACAGCATCGTCCCATCGTCCCTGGCCACGTGCGACCCGCGCCGCAATCATCTCAAGCTCAAAGTTGTTTGGAAGAGTGCGCCGCGCCAGGTCTGCCTCTAAACCAGCCTGCTTGTAATCTTTGGTGACGCGAAAAAAATGATATGCCTGGGCCAGATGCAGTTCTCCGGCGTCGGGATCGATGCTACGGGCGTTTTGGAGCGCGATCTCGGCAAGGCTGCGATGATCGACTGCTAACTCTTCGGGCTTTGCGCCTGTTTGATTGGTGAAGAAAAAGCTATGCGCCTTTGCCAGCTCGCAGTATGCAAGCAAGAACCTGGGGTCTCGCGCGACCGCTTTCTCGAGTAAGTCGATCCTGCGCAACGCATCGCGGCGCGCCGACGCTTCATCGCGAAAGCTGAGGGGACCATCACGAGCACGCAAATAGAGCTCGTATGCCTCCGTATCTGTTGTCGGCGGCTGATTCAGCGCCGACTTTTCGCGAGCCGAAAGTTGTGTACGCAACCGGGTAGCGACGGAGCGCGTGATTTCATTCTCCAAGCCGAACACATCTCTGATCGGCTGTTCGTAGGTTCCAGTCCAAGGGTGGTCACTATCACGGCTATCAACGAGTCGCAGTGAAACGCGCACAACGTCATTCGCTCGCCAGACCGAACCTTCGAGTAAATGTCTTACTCCGAGCTTGCGAGCGATCGCAGGAAGATCGCGCTTCTTTGCAGGCAGATAAGAACGAGTACTTGCTCGTCCGATTACTTTCAGGTTGGCAAGGCGAGCGAGGCCGTCCGCGATTTCATCCTGCATTCCCACGGTGAAATAGGTGTCCTCGCCATTTGGGCTGAGATTTTCGAAAGGCAACACCGCAATCGAACGTTCCATCTCGGCGAAAGATTGCGCCCGCCGGTACAAAAGGGTTGCAATTATAAGGGCCGTAAAGAAGAGGGCTAATCCCGCTGCCGCCACAATCAAACGTTTCCGTCGCAAGCGTGCTCTGGGTTCAAATTTTTCGTGGCAACGATGGACCGCCGCGAGAAGTTCACGCGCGGTTTGGGGTCGCTTCGCAGGATCGACAGCCAAGATCGACTTCAGCAGCGCAATCACCTTCACGGGAACGTGCGTGGCTTTCAGCTGTTCGAGTGGTAGCTTCTCTCTGCTGGATCGAATCTCCTCCAGCGTCTCTCCGTGAAACGGCGTTCGTCCGGTAAGAAGGTACCACAACGTAACGCCCAATGAATAAATGTCGGAGCGTGTGTCGATCGCCGGTTTGCCAGCTTCGGCAAACTGCTCCGGGCTGGCGAACGCTGGTGTGCCTATAAAACCAGCTTCTGTTTGATCCATCGTATCCGTTTGCGAAGCGACGACTTTAGCCACGCCGTAATCGATAATCTTCACCAAGAGCAGCTCGCTCGCATCCGAAGCGATCATCAAATTCGAGGGCTTAAGATCTCGATGCACAACACCGCACGCTTCCGCGGCGGCAACTCCACGCGCTGCCTGCTCGATCACTTCAAGCGCGAGCGACAATGGCAGGGGTCCGGTCCGTTGCACGCGGGCTTGTAGCGTTTCGCCTTCGACAAGCTCCATCGCATAAAAGTATTCGCCGTCCTGCTCGCCGTAATGAGTCACCCGGGCAACGTTCGGGTGATGAATCTGCGCAGCAGCGCGCGCTTCACGCAAAAATCGCGCGCGAGCGATTGGATTTTCCGCCAGCTTCAGACTGATAACTTTGAGTGCAACGAGGGAATTTAAAACGGTGTCGCGAGCCCGATAAGTTACGGCCATTGCTCCGGCGCCGAGCGCGATTGGAAATCCGCTGGGATCTGTCTCAACCTCAAACTGGCCATAGCGCAACAGACCGGGCGTGACTCCAGCGTGTCGTCGCGATTGCTCCTCCTCCGAGGTGGCCCCCCAGTCGAAAAGGCAACGCAGACATTCTCCGTTCGGTCCGAGCTGGGTTAGTGGCCGCCCGCAACTGGAGCAAGACCCGGCTTCGGTAGGTCCGGCTTTTGTTGCTGATTCGGCACCAATGTTCTCATCAGCCATAAGGGTTCGCCGGATTTGATTACGTCATCAATATTTGGTGAAGATAACGCAATTCTTCGTCCACGTCCGCCGGATCGGAAACCGTGCTGGCTACTTCCGTTCGCAGCGAATCACGGTAACGCTGACGCAAACGCCAAAGCCATGTGCGCAAAGTTGCGATCGGCACACCAAGTCGTGCTGCCACTTCCTCTTGATTCGGTGGAGTCGCCCCTGCGCCTGCAACAAAAGGTTTTAGCTCGTCAAGCCATTGAGCTTTCCCTTCCGCAACCAGCTTTTGACGCAATTGTTGCCACGAGCGTTTCGCAATCGTGAAGGCCCACGTAACATCGAACGACGTACTATCATTCAGGTCAGCACTGGCCGATATTGCTGCTTCGGCTTCAGCTAGAGCTCGATCGAGCGAAACAATCTGGCGCCCGCCTCCGCGTTTTAGCGCGTGTGCGCGACCATGCTCATCCAATACAAAATTCTGCAGGGAGGTTAACAGAAAAGTACGGAGACGACCTTTCTCCCGATCGGCGCTGCTCAGAGCGCTGTGCTCCACAAGGTAGGCAAAGAACCCTTGCACCAAATCTTGGGCGTCGGCGGAAGAATATCCGCGGCGGCGAAGAAAAGTGTACAGCGGTGGCCAATACGCTTCAGCAAAAGTGGCGAGCGCTTCCCGCATCGATTCATCGGAGTCGGCCTTCTTGGCCTGCAGTACGACGGTCCAATGCGTCGTCTCGAACGGCGCACCCCCTTCTTGCAACGTTCCCGGTATCGGTTTCGTACGTCCGAAGTCTAACTGAATGGGCTGATGCGCTGCGATCAAAATTGACCGCGCACAGGTACCAGCAAACTTGACCAGTCTAGCCTTATTATTCGCACTGCTTTCGCAATCTTCGAAACCATCTGACCGTTTTTAGCAATCGGGGCAAGCAGGCGTGGAAAATGACACGCGGCAAAGAGCGCCTAACGAGATGAAAGCCATCCGACGACTCATCGCACCCGCCAACACGCTTCGAGCAAAATTCATCAACTTCACGTACGGCGCCCATGTAGACCGCGAAATCTCTCTCAGGTCTCCCAAACTTTTCACTTCGGCGTCATGCTGCGGCGAAAACTTCAGATTCGACACGATCCGTGTGCCTGTTAAACGCGCGACGCAATTTTGCTAATGCAGCTAGTTCCAAACGACGAACTCGCTCGTGCGTGAGACCGATTAGCTCGCCAACTTGCTCAAGCGACTTTGCCGCCGTGCCGTTTAGTCCAAAACGGTGCGCGATGATTATTGTCTCCCGTTTGTTCAATGTTTTCAAGAGGCGACCGATCTGTTCCAAGAAATCCTTATCGCGGAGAAATTCGAACGGTGTAAGCGATTGGTCATCCTCAATATTTTCGCAAAGCGGAGTCTGTTCTTCGTCACTTATCGGCGCGTCAAGCGATGCTGGTCGCAAACCCACTGTCCTTAAACGCGCTATTTTTTTGTTCGGAATCCCAAGTTCTTCGGCGAGCTCCTCGTCGGTGGGTTCCCGGCCAAGCTCATTGCTCACTTGTGCTGAAACCCGGCGCATCCGCGCAATTCTATCTACAACTTGAGCAGGCAAACGGATCGTCTTGCTCTGATTGACAAGTGCGCGCTTGATTGCCCATTTGATCCACCAACTTGCATACGTGCTAAGTTTCGAGCCCTTTCGCGGATCAAATCGCCCGACTGCTTCCATTAGACCGATGTTTCCTTCCGAGATCAGATCAAGCAAGGGCAAACCAAGGTTAATGTAATCGCGTGCGATGGTTACGACGAGCCGCAGGTTCGCGCGAATCATCCGTTCGCGAGCTCCTGCTTCGCCATTCCGCACTCTGCGCGCGAGTTCGATTTCTTCATCGGGCGTTAGAAGAGGCACTCGCCCCACCTCTCGCAAATAGCTGTTGAGTGCGCCGTCGCTCTTGCTCACCCCCAACCGTAGCGGATCGAGGCGGTCTGCCGCTACTGCGCAGTTGTCAGATTTTGAGATCGTACTCGCGAGGTGCTCTTGGCTCTACCGTTTGGGAGAGTCGGTTTTTATGCCACTTGGCAATTGCCAATGCTAGCATACGGAGATCGCTTGAAGGCAAATGGACGGCGCCGCGCAGTTAACGCCTTGCTCTACGTTCTTACGTGTAATCGAACACCGTCATGAAACCGAAATCCATATGCAGTTGTTGGTGGCAGTGGAAAAGAGTCAGGCCGGGATTGTCTGCAACAAAATCAACCTCCAATTGCTGATAGCCGCCTAGCATGACCACGTCCTTCATGATGCCGGCGGTTTTTGTTCCCGCGAGATTGGTAAGCTCAAAACTATGGCGATGAAGATGGATAGGGTGAATGTCGTCACTCGCGTTGCACATCCGAATGCGATAACGTTTCCCTTGTTTCAAATGAAATGAAGCCGGGGCCATTTCGTTGCTCATGGGATAGGCGACCCAATTGATGGTCCACCGGTTGAAGCCTTCTTCAGCAGCATTGTCTTTCGCGAAAGTCATGTCGAGGGTTTCGTCCGGCGCGAGAGCGGACGCGTTGGGCTTGGCAAAATTAGTGTAATCCCAACGAAACGGCTTAGGTTTCACCCACTGGGGTTTGCCAGATCGACTCGCGTATTCGACAACGACACCCATGCCATGGCGGCGATCGTCATCTGCGAGATCGCCCAGGATCCACATACCTGGGTGGTTCATTTCTACGACGGCTGAAATACGCTCCGCTGTGCCGAGCCACAGAACCGGAACGCGCACACGATTCGGTACTGGGTTGCCGTCGAGGGCAATGACTTCAAAGGAGTGGCCGGGTAAGGCCAGGCTCCGAATTTCCGTCGCGCTGCCATTCAAAATGTGAAAGAGAACGCGCTCACCCTGTTTAACTCGAATTGGTTCGCCATGCCCAAGCATCCTGCCGTTAATGGTAAAGAACTTGTAACCCACTTCGTATCCGTGCGGCATGCCTTTGGCGAGAGAAGCCTTCATGGCGGCTTCGCCAGTATATTTTAGATCTTTGTCAATTGCCGATGGCGATAGAAAATCCTGGGGCATGTCGCCACCGCGACTCAGAGTCGGCTCGAACTCTTTCAAGACAAGGAAGACTTCGCGGTCGTAGCCGCCCGGATTCTCTTTTGGCTCGATGTAAACGGGTCCAACTTGACCGCCATATTGACCCGCCGAAAGATCGGCACCGGTGCGATTGTGCGTGTGGTAAAAGCGCAAACCAGCCGGATTCGGCGTAAAGGTGATGCGGCGCTTCCCGTGAGCAGGGATGAAGGGCGTGCCCTCCTCGGCAGAGCCATCGACGTCTGTAGAGACTTTCTGGCCATGCCAATGCAACTGCTCAGGTGTATCGGTGTGATTAAAGATGTCTATCGTCACCTGCTGCCCTTCTTTAAAGCGGAGAAGCGGTCCGGGAAACTGACCATTGTAAGTAGTGCTTGAAAGAATTTGGTTAGGCGCAATCTCAATAGGGGATGCCCTTATGCGCATCGCATAGTCAGCAGCCGTTTCGCCTTGGTCAGCAAAAACACTTTTCGGAGAAAACAGAAGCGCGCCCGCTGCAAGCCCTGTAGTCCGAAGGAACTCGCGCCTCGATTCAACAATTCTCGTCATTGAACAAATCTCGCCTTCAGCAGCCGGATGTATAATTCAACATTCAAGCCGCGCGGGCTTTTCGGTGAATTGATTGCGGAATGAGTCACCATGAACCCTTCTAAGAAGACTCTCTGCACTAACTGGCTGGGCGCCATGATTCTTGTCCAGCCACTGACGGGCGGCGTTCGAGGAATAATGCAGCCGTGTTCACGACCGCGACCTTCATAGGCTATGTCCTAGCCGGGCTGACGGGAGCATTTGTCGCGACTCTGGGCATCTTCCTGCCTGCGTTTATATTTGTAGCAATCAGCGGCCCGCTTGTGCCGCGCATGCGTCGCTCGCCTGTTGTCGGCAGCTTTCTCGACGGCGTGGTTGTCGCGTCGATGGGACTGATGACAATCGTAACATGGCAACTTGCGCGGTCCGCACTCGTCGATTGGCTCACCTTTCTATTGGCCGCGCTGAGCGCAGTGCTGCTCATTTTGTTCAAAACCAACTCCGCATGGCTTATCCTGGGTAGCGCACTGATCGGTTTGATTGTTCGATATTGACGCGACAACCTAAATGTCCGGCCATCTCGTGGGGCGAACGAGACCAAGCTCAGCCACCTCTGGCTCGAATCAAGGCTTGATTCCTCGTTTTGAAATATGAACACACTACCAACGTTCAATACCCTCATACGACTAAGGTCAATAGACGTGTAAGATGTTAACCTACATCATCAAAACGGATCTGAATCATGCGGAGAACTCCTCCCCTGCTCGGTTCTTCGCTTCTTCCGGACCCGCGATCAACCGAAACAACAAGCGGGGAAGACACAGGAAGAACCACATGAACAGACTGATCCTCCGATTCCAAAAAGTTACTCTTCTGCGCCTTATCGTCTTTGCGCTTGGCTGCATTATGCTTTTGCCAACCGCGCAGGCGGTAAGCCCGCCGCCGGAGGGTGCCTACCCCAATTTTACCACGGCTGTGGGGCAAAACGCCCTTCTGAATCTCACCAGTGGGACTGGCAACAGTGGACTTGGGGCTTTGACCTTGTTTACCGACAGCACCGGCAGCTTCAACACCGCTGTTGGCGCTGGAGCGCTTTTGTTCAACAACTCGGGCTTAAACACCGCCGTAGGCGCTGAAGCACTCTTATCTAACACAAACGGCACAGCCAACACGGCCACCGGACTAGGCACTCTGTTCTCGAATGCAATTGGTGACTCGAATACGGCCAATGGCGCGTTCGCGTTGTTCGGCAACACGACAGTTGTGAACAACACAGCTATCGGGGATGGCGCGCTACAAAGCAACACTACCGGCAATGGCAATATTGCCTTGGGCGAAAGTGCGGGCGGCTTTCTAACTACAGGCGATAACAACATAGAAATCGGCAATCTGGGAGTTGCTGGCGAGTCTAACAAGATCCGGATCGGCGATCCGACGATTCACACGGGGATATTTCTAGCTGGAATTGTTACAATGAATCCCGAAGCACCGAACCAGGCAATTCTACTGGATCCCACGACCGGCCAACGGGGAGCGCGAACGTTGGCACCTTTCCACCTGGACCGCCGGGGCCGCAGTGTATCCCAGGACCTCAAGGACCTGAAGGCGCCCCTGGGCCACAAGGTTCTCCGGGACTACAAGGGATACAAGGCCCTCCCGGTCCGATAGGCTCACCTGGGCCGCAAGGCCCGAAAGGTCCTCCCAGGCCACAGGGTCAGCAAGGACCGCAGGGAGAGCAGGGTCCACAAGGTGACGCTGGGCCAAAGGGTCCCCCTGGTCCGCAAGGACCCCAAGGAAGTCCAGGACCACAGGGACCTCAAGGTCCTACCGGGCCACAAGGCCCTCCTGGCCCACAGGGACCGCAGGGACCGCAAGGACCGCAGGGACCGACCGGGCCACAGGGCCCTCCGGGAATTGGGGTAGTTATTACGGTTCCAGAGAACACTGCTGTTGGCGACCAGGCACTTGTTAACAACACAGGAGCAGGCAACACGGCCATCGGCTTCCGGTCGCTCCTTAGCAACACTAGCGGGGGCACCAATACGGCTGTGGGTGACCGTTCCCTACAAAACAACACCACGGGCTCCGACAACGCGGCCCTCGGTAAGGATGCGCTTTTTAACAATACAATTGGCGTCCTAAACACGGCGATTGGAAGAGCTGCGCTTGCTAACAACACTGAAGGTCCCGAAAATACGGCTATCGGTGTGCAAGCGCTCGATACGAACACCACCGGCGGTCTTAACGTCGCCGCAGGGTTCCTAGCGCTCCACAGCAACACCACTGGCGACGCCAATACAGCTGTCGGTGAGCGCGCCCTACGAAACAACACCACGGGCAATTTTAACACGGTCTTGGGCCCACTTGCCGGCGCCAATGTCGTTACGGCCAATAACGTTGTTTGCATCAATAGTCCAGGCGGAGACGTGCTCGGCAGCACTTGGATTGGCAACATCTTTGGCACGGCTACGCAAAACGGCACAACAGCCCCGGTCATTGTATCCGCTGATGGCCAACTTGGCACGACCCCTTCCTCGGAGCGCTTCAAAAAGGACATCGCCACCATGGAGAAAGCCAGCGAAGCAGTCCTGTCACTGAGACCCGTGACGTTCCACTACAAGACCGACGTTAAAGCAACACCGCAATTCGGTTTGATCGCCGAGGAAGTCGCAAAAGTGGATTCGTCCCTGGTAGTGGCCGATAACGAGGGGAAACCGTTCACCGTACGCTACGACGCGATCAACGCCATGTTGCTCAACGAGTTTCTGAAAGAACACAAGGCCTTCGTCGAAGAACAGCGCAAAGTGCGGGCGCAGGGAGCGACCATTGCGCGCTTGGAACAGCAAGTTGAAGCGCTTACCGCAGGCCTGCAAAAAGTGAGCGCACAGCTTGAACTAAGTAAACACACACCGCAAACCGTGTTGAATTGCCCGCTCGGCTACAATGCCGACACGAAAGGGGTGACACCGTGATGAGATCTCATCATTTGGGCTTCCGGCATGTGCTGCTGGCCATCTTGCTCGCAGGGATGGTCACGATCGCCCAAGCACAGCGCGAACCCACCTTAGCTCTGCTCCGCAGCGGAGCAAGCCCTCTCGTCGTCGGTGGCGTATCCGAATACACTCCATTCAATGTCGTCGGTCCCGACGGTCAGCTCACCGGTATGGATCGCGAGATCATTCGTGCGGTAGCGAAACGCCTGGGCATCAAGCAGGTGGACTTCAAGACGATGACGTTTAGCAAGCTTGGCCAGTCCTTGCTGGACGGGAAAATCGACCTGATCGCCAACAACTATTGGCCGACGCCTGATCGCGAGCGACTATACGCCTTCACCATGCCGTACTTCGTGCGCGGCGGAGTGGGCTCAATGTGGATCGAGGGGACCGGCCCGTTCGACACCGCAGCCACAATGGGCGGGAAGCGTATCGCTGTATTAAAGGGAAGTTACCCGGAGGCTTGGACACGGGAGCACGTTCCAACTGCAATCATTCTCCCGGTGGACGGCACATTGGC
>Ga0126380_10000769_pt1 | contig 11351 bp, 10 predicted proteins | sample PanSoiMetPlot_26_FD_92544 | JGI IMG/M metagenome (GOLD analysis project Ga0126380, IMG submission 92544) | Tropical forest soil microbial communities from Panama - MetaG Plot_26 | ecosystem: Environmental > Terrestrial > Soil > Tropical forest > Bulk soil | place: Panama | collected 2016-02-17
CGCAGGCGCGCCGCCGACACCGCGGCCCGCTCCGTCACCCGCACGATCTCGAGCGACAGGATGCGCTCCAGCATCTGGTGCGGCTGGATGATGACGTTGGAGGCACCCTTCTGTTCCATCACGCGCGCGGGCATTCGGCGTTCCCCTCTTGCAATCGTCAGTTCTTTTCGATGCGGATCACCTGCGGAGCGCCCGAGATCACCCGGTCCCGTTCCACCGCCGCCAGCGCCTTTCGTACCGCATCTTCGGTCGTCGCATAAGTGATCAGGATGACCGGCACCGGCTCGGCGGCGCTCGCCGGGTCGTCGCCGCCATGCGGGCGGCCGCCGCGATGGCGCTGCACGATCGATTCGATGGAAATCTGCTGCTCGGCCAGGCATTGCGCGATGGTCGCAAAGGTACCGGGCCGGTCGAGCGCCAGCAGGCGGATGTAGTAGCCGCCTTCGTGGCGCTGCATCGGCGCCTTCTCGCTGACCGCCAGCCGGGCGGCCGGACGGCCGAACGGTGGCGTTCGCACGCCGCGGGCGATGTCGCCGATGTCGGAGACCACCGCCGAGGCGGTCGCCATGCCGCCGGCGCCGGGACCGACCAGCGTGATGGCGTGCACGGCGTCGGCGTCCACCGTGACCGCGTTGGTGACGCCCATGACCTGGGCGATGGCGGAGTCCTTGCGCACCATGGTCGGGTGCACGCGCTGCTCGATGCCCGTCTCGGTGGCCACCGCGACGCCGAGCAGCTTGATGCGGTAGCCCAACTCGTCGGCGGCATCGAGGTCGGCGGGCGTGATCGAGCTGATGCCTTCCACATAGATCGCATCGGGATCGACCTTGGTGCCGAACGCCAGGCTGGCCAGGATCGAAAGTTTCTGCGCGGTGTCATGGCCCTCGACGTCGAAGGTCGGATCGGCCTCCGCATAGCCGAGCCGCTGCGCGTCCTTGAGGCACTCGGCGAACGACAGCTTGTCCTGTTCCATGCGGGTGAGGATGTAATTGCAGGTGCCGTTGAGGATGCCGTAGATGCGCGCGAGCTTGTTGCCGACCAGGCCTTCGCGCAGCGTCTTGACGATCGGGATTCCGCCGGCCACCGCGGCCTCGAAATTGAGCGCGACATGCTGCTTCTCGGCGACCGCGGCCAGCGCCACGCCGTGACGGGCGAGCAGCGCCTTGTTGGCGGTGATCACCGACTTGCCCGCCGCGAGCGCCGCCTCGACCGCGGTCTTGGCCGGGTCGCCGGCACCCCCGATCAGTTCGACGAACACGTCGATCTCGGGATCGCGCGCCAGCGCGATAGGATCGGCGACCCAGCGCATGGCGCCGATCTCGGCGTCGCGCTGCTTGCCCGGCGTGCGGGCACTGACCGCGACGATCTCGATCGCCCGGCCGCAGCGCGCCTGCAGCGCCTCGCGCTGGCGCTCGATCAGGCGCACCACCGAGGCGCCGACGGTGCCCAGCCCGGCAACACCCACTTTCAGCGGCGCCACCATGGAACGTCCGGAAAGAGTTGAGAAAAGGTCCCTCAGCGACGGTTCGCCAGGGGAACGACGTTGTGCAACTTTTCCGGCGCCGATTCAAGAAAGCGGCGGATATTGCGGGCGGCCTGGCGGATGCGCTGCTCGTTCTCGACCAGCGCGATGCGGATGTAGCCTTCGCCGTGCTCGCCGAAGCCGACGCCCGGCGAGACCGCCACCTCGGCCTTTTCCACCAGCAGCTTGGAGAACTCCAGGCTGCCGAGCGCCTCGAACATGTCGGGCAGCGGCGCCCAGGCGAACATCGAGGCGGCGGGCGGAGGAATCTTCCAGCCGGCGCGGCCAAAGCTCTCGACCAGGGTGTCGCGCCGGCGGCGGTAGCAGTCGCGCATGTCGCGAATGCAATCCTCGGGGCCGTTGAGCGCGGCGGTGGCCGCCACCTGGACCGGCGTGAAGGCACCATAGTCGAGATAGGATTTCACTCGCGCCAGCGCTGCGATGATGCGCTCGTTGCCGACCGCGAAACCGATGCGCCAGCCGGGCATCGAAAAAGTCTTCGACATCGACGTGAACTCGACGGTGCAGTCCATCGCGCCCGGGATCTGCAGCACCGACGGCGGCGGATTGTTGTCGAAGTAGACCTCCGCGTAGGCAAGGTCGGAGAGGATGAGGATCCCATGCTTCTTCGCGAAGGCGACGAGGTCACGATAGAAATCGAGGTCGGCCACGTAGGCCGTGGGATTGGACGGATAGCAAACCACGACGGCGAGCGGTTTCGGGATCGAGTGCGTCACGGCGCGCTCGAGCGCCGCGAAGAAGGCCGGTGTCGGATCCGATGGCACCGACCGCATGACGCCGCCCGCCATGAGGAATCCGAAGGCGTGAATCGGATAGCTGGGGTTGGGCACGATGATCACGTCGCCGGGCGCCGTGATCGCCTGGGCGACGTTGGCAAAGCCCTCCTTGGAGCCGAGCGTGGTGACGATCTGGGTCTCCGGATTGAGCTTCACGCCGAACCGGCGGTCGTAATAGGCGGCCTGGGCGCGTCGGAGGCCCGGAATGCCCTTGGAGGCGGAATAACGGTCGGTGCGCGCCTTGCCGACCGTCTCCTTCAGCTTCTCCACCACGTGCGGCGGCGCCGGCAGGTCCGGATTCCCCATGCCGAGGTCGATGATGTCGGCACCCGCATTGCGCGCCTGGGCCTTGGCGCGGTTCACCTGCTCGAACACATACGGTGGCAGGCGGCGGATGCGATAGAAATCTTCCATGCGTCGGGTCCTCAGGGCACCATCGGAGTTGAGCGCATCCAGGCTGCTCCCGGCGCGAACCCCCGGCTTTTTTACCACGGGTTGCGGGCCGCGACAGTCCCCGGATGGGATTCACCGGGCGGCAGGCTTCCTGGCGGCCGGGGTTGCAGCGGCGCCGGCGGCCGACGCCGCTGCGTCGGCGTTGGCGGTTTCGGCCTGCTGGCGGTCGCGGATGGCGGACAGCTCGTCGGAAATTCTTTGCCGCTCTTCGGCCGTGAGCGGCTTGGTATCGCGTGTGGCTGGCATGTCGTTCACGGCCGGATAGGCCGGCGTCACCGCCGGCCGGGCCGGCACAGCGGCCGGCTCCGCCACAGCGGCCAGTTGCGACGTGCAGCCGGCGCTGGTGCAGGCGAGCAGGAGCAGCGTCGCCAGCCGGCGCAGCCCTGCAACTTCGCGGCGAGAGGATTCGGCGGGCATGCTATGGACTCGAAGTAAGTACTCGGAATTCACAGGTGAGTTTCTGTCTCGACGGGACTCGCAAAAGGGCGGAACATGTGGGGAACCTAGACCGCCAAGATGGCCTAACTAAGAATGGTAAAAGCACCGTCAAAGCACCCTGCCAGGAAGGTCCGGCGAGCCCACCGCGGGGCCGCCGTGATTGCGCCCGTGGCGGGCCCAGCGGCCACCGCCGCGGTCTCAGGGGCAGCGGCATCGGCGGCGGCACCGGCGCCCACGCCCTCTGCATCGGCGGCGCCGGCCGAACCGACGCAGCGGCCAGCCATGAACGACAAAAAAAGTCCCGGCGATGTCGGCCAGATCCGCGCCGTGGACATCGAGGCCTTTGCCCGGAACGCCGCGCGCCTGATCGAGGAGGGCGGCAAGGCGATGGCGGCCTACCTCAAGCCGCGCGAGGAAGGCCAGATCAGGAGCGAGATGCCGGACGAGGTCGCCGAGGTCGTCAAGACGCTCGGCCAAGTGCTGGAATACTGGCTGAGCGATCCGCAGCGGGCGTTCGAGTTCCAGTCGGGCCTCGCCCGCGACTACCTCGAACTGTGGGCCGCCACCGCCAAGCGCATGGCCGGACAGGAGGCGCCGCCGGTGGCGCAGGCGGATGCCAGGGACCGGCGCTTTGCCGACCCGGAATGGTCGTCGAATCAGTTCTTCGACTTTCTCAAGCAGGCCTACTTGCTCACCGTCCGCTGGGCCGACCACCTCGTCCACGACGCCGAAGGCATCGACCCGCACACCCGCCACAAGGCCGAGTTCTATATGCGCCAGATCGCCAACGCGATCTCGCCGTCCAATTTCGTGCTGACCAATCCCGAGCTCCTGCGCACCACGCTGTCGTCCAATGCCGAGAACCTGGTGCGCGGCATGCACATGCTGGCCGAAGACATCCAAGCCGGGCGCGGCACGCTCAAGATCCGACAGTCGGACCGGACGCTCTTCCAGGTAGGAAAAAACCTCGCGGCCACACCCGGAAAGGTCATTTTCCAGAACGAGCTTATGCAGCTGATCCAGTATGCGCCGACGACCGAGACCGTGCTCAAGGTACCGGTCCTCATCGTGCCGCCGTGGATCAACAAGTTCTACATTCTCGACCTCACGCCGGAAAAATCCTTCATCAAATGGTGCGTCGACCAGGGCGTGACCGTCTTCGTCATCTCGTGGGTCAATCCCGACGCCCGCCTCGCCCGCAAGGGTTTTGAGGATTACATGCGCGAGGGCCCGCTGCAGGCCCTCGACGTCATCGCCCAGGCGACCGGCGAGACCAAGGTGCACACGATCGGCTACTGCGTCGGTGGCACGCTGCTGGCGGTGACGCTGGCGCACCTGGCGGCGAGCGGCGAGGACCGGGTGGTGTCGGCGACGCTGTTCGCCGCACAGGTGGACTTCACCTATGCGGGCGACCTCAAGGTGTTCGTCGACGAGGAGCAGATCCAGGCGCTGGAACGCCGGATGGAGGAGCAGGGCTATCTCGAGGGCTCGCACATGGCGGGCGCCTTCAACATGCTCCGCTCCAACGACCTGGTCTGGCCCTACATCGTCGGCAACTACCTGAAGGGGCAGCCGCCGCTCGCCTTCGACCTGCTCTACTGGAACTCGGATTCGACCCGCATGCCGGCGGCAAACCACTCGTTCTACCTGCGCAACTGCTATCTCAAGAACAGCCTCAGCAAGGGCGAGATGATCATCGCCGGCCGGCCGATCGATCTCGGCAAGGTCACGGTCCCGATCTACAACCTGGCGACGCGCGAAGATCACATCGCGCCGGCGAAATCGGCGTTCCTCGGCTCGAAATTCTTTGGCGGGCCGGTCAGGTTCGTGCTGGCGGGCTCCGGCCACATCGCCGGCGTGGTCAATCCGCCGGCCAAGGCCAAGTACCAATACTGGATCGGCGGCGCTCCGACCGGCAGCCTCGACTCATGGCTGGCGCAGGCGCAGGAGCACCCTGGCTCGTGGTGGCCGGACTGGCTGCAATGGATCAAGGAGTTCGACAGCAAGGAGGCGGCGGCGCGCACGCCCGGCGGCGGGAATTTCAAGGCCGTCGAGGACGCGCCGGGAAGCTACGTGAAGATGCAGGCCTGATGGCGGCCGCCCGCCGCGCGTGGCGGCTTCGCCTCGCCCCCGATGCGGCGTCATGACCTCGCCCGCCCGCGGGCGCGGAGAGGCGAGCCACATTGCAGACCAGCGGGGGATTTGGTGTTCTGATAGTGTGGCACCGGGTGACCGTCGCGAGGCCTTCCATGACCCACGAACTGTTCTGGCTGGTGCTGACCATCATCATGACCGGGCTGCTGTGGGTCCCCTACATGATCGACCGCGTGCTGGTGCGCGGCCTGGAGGCGACGGTCGACAATCCCGGGCCGAACGCGATCCCGCAGTCGCCGTGGGCGCAGCGGCTGATGGCGGCCCACACCAACGCGGTGGAAAACCTCGTCCTGTTCGCACCGCTCGTCATCATCCTGCATCTGCTCGGCATCTCCAACGACCTGACGATCACGGCCTGCGTGCTCTATTTCTCCGCCCGGCTGGCGCACGCCGTCATCTACGCCTGGGGCGTTCCGGTCTTCCGTACCCTGAGCTTCCTCTCCTCATGGGCCGCGCTCATCATCCTGGTGCTGTCGATCTTTCGCATCGTCTAAAGCAATTTCCACTCGCTGTGACTCGTGACGCTTGCGCCGTAGATACCATGGGGCGATGGGCGTGCATCCGATAGGTTTGGGTTTGCACACTCGAACCATCGGAGATGTCAGATGCACGCACCGAACATTTGCACGCCCATCGCGGACCATAATGGCACGATTTTCGTGGCGATCGAACTGAGCCAGAAGACTTGGTTGGGAAGCCAGTCCTTGTGCATGTCGACCGCGGCGACGCGCTGCGCTCCATATGGCTCCGCGCGCCGCCGCTGCGCCAAGCCTCCATTCTCACACCCAGCCAGTCAGGGTGCTTGACTCAAAATGCCCCATATGAGGGTGGGCAAAGGCGCGGGAACGCTGCGTTCTCAACGCATGTTGCAGGTCGATCGCGCCGTGCCCACGCGGTCTTTTTTTTCGCGACCGCACGCGTGGGCATGGCGCGCCCTGAAGCGCCGGTGCAATTGAAAGGCTGCGCATCGCGCGCCTTTGCCCACCCTACGGCGCAAGATAGAGATGCACGGCGCCCTAAGGAAACAGCGCCGCCTGGTGGAGGCCCATCGTCTCGGGAAAGCCCAACATGACGTTCATGTTCTGCACCGCCTGGCCCGACGCGCCCTTGGTGAGGTTGTCGAGCGTCGACACGATGATGGCGCGGCCGTCCACGCGGTCGGCCGCGACGCCGATCATGGTCATGTTCGATCCGCGCACATGCCGCGTCTGCGGCACCTCGCCGAGCGGCAGCACGTGCACGAACGGCTCCTTGGCGTAAGTCTTGTCGAGGATCGCCTGCAGCTCCGCGGCGCCCCGGCTGCGCCGCCCGCGCACATAGATGGTCGCAAGGATGCCGCGGTTCATCGGCACGAGATGCGGCGTGAAGCTCACCGTCACCGGGCGGCCGGCCGCTTTGGAGAATTCCTGGTCGAGCTCGGCCATGTGGCGATGCCCGCCGACGCCGTAGGCGTGAAAGCCCTCGGACACTTCCGCGAACACCATCTCGTCCTTCGCGGCCCGCCCGGCGCCGGTCATCCCCGACTTGGCGTCGATCACGATCTCGTCGGGATCGATCGCCTTGTTCTTGAGCAGCGGCAGCAGCGGCAGCAGCGAGCAGGTGGTGTAGCAGCCCGGATTGGCGACCAGGTGTGCGTGTTTGATGTCGCGGCGATAGACCTCGACCAGGCCGTAGACCGCCTTGTCCTGCAACTCGGGCGCATGGTGCTCGTGCCCGTACCACTGTGTATAGGCCGCCGCGTCGCTGAGGCGGAAGTCGGCCGAAATATCGACCACCCGCATGGTCGGGACTTCGGCGAAGATGTGCTTGATGACTTTCTGCGTGGTGGCGTGCGGAAGCGCGCAGAACACGAGATTGAGGCCGGAGCCGCGCCAGTCGACGGCGTCGAGAGCAATGAGCCTGGGCAGGTCATAGGGCGCGAACTGCGGAAACACCTCGCGCATCTCGCGGTTGGCCTTGCGGTCGGCGGTGAGCACGGCGATCTCGGCGCGCGGGTGGCCGAGCAGCAGCCGTACCAGTTCGGCGCCGGTATAGCCTGACGCGCCCAACACTCCGAGCTTGACCTTGGTGACCATGCGGGATGCGCGCTCGTCTCGAATGCGCGCGCCGTTTACCGGCGGCTCAACGGCGCGTCAAGCATGTGTGACACGTTGCAATTCGCGCGCAGCGAACTCGGCACGCTCCCTCTCCCCTGCGGGGAGAGGGTTGGGGTCGGCAAGTGACTCTCGATAGGCTTGTCCCCCCTCACCCGACTTGCTTCGCTTCGCTCGCAAGTCGACCTCTCCCCGCCCGGAGAGGTCGAGCAAGCGGCGCGCCCTCGCAGATCAGCGCCCGCCATCACTCCAGCGGCGGCAGCGTGCGCACCCAGGCGACGAGCGCGTCGAGATCCGGCTGGGTGAGCTTGCTGAAGTAGACGTGGCGCGCCATCGGCGGCTTGAAGGTGCGGCCGTCGCGTCCGATCCCCTGCGTGAGCGCGCGCTTGATCTCGTCGTCGCTCCACTTGCCGATGCCGGCGGTCGGATGCGACGTGATGTTCGACGCGCGCGCCGTGCCCCAGGTGTCCTTGAATTCATATCCTCCCCTGCCCCACCAGTTCACGTAATCCTGCGTGCCGTCGGGTCGCCGGGAATGACACTCCATGCAGTGTGCGATGGTCGCCAGGTAGAAGCCGCGCTTGACCGGGTCGCCCAGCGCCGCCTCGGCGATCGGTTTTTCGCCATTGGGAATCGGCTCGGCATGCGCCGCCGCCTTGTACACCGGCGCCTGCACGGCGTTGCGCACCGGCGCGGCGGCACGCACATAGGCGACGATGGCGTCGAGATCGTGGGCAGTCAGGATGCGATAGAAGGCGAACGGCATCTGCGGCGCCAGCGGCACGCCGTTGGGTCGCACGCCGTCGGTGAGCGCGCGCTTGAGGTCGGCCTCTGTCCAGCCGCCGATGCCGGTGTCACCGTCGGGCGTGATGTTGGAACCCTTCACGGTGTATTTCGGCGTGTCCCAGGTCTGCGATCCGCCGGAGAACCGCTTCTCCATAACGAACACGCCACCCGCGCCGCGCGGCGTATGGCAGCCGTCGCAAGCCATCACGGCGTTGACCAGATAGCCGCCGCGCTCGACCAGGGTTTCGGCCGCCGCGCCACAGATCATCGTGCCAAGCGCTACCGCACACAGCCAGATCCTCACCATCATGAAAGCCCCCGTTGAAATGCCTGCACCGCAGGCCGGCGCAGCCCCACGCGGCGCCGACCCAGCCGCCTGACCGGCCGGTCAGAGCACGGCGTTCCAGCCGACGGACACCAGCCGATAGCCCGTGCCGTCCTTTTCCACATAGCCGACCGACGGGAACGGGAAGTGGAAGCCGGCAATGAGCGCCTTCTCGGCCGCCGCCATGTCGTAGAACTTCCGCCGCGTCGCCACCGCCTTCTCGGGCTCGATGTCGAACGCCACGTGCCAGTCGGGATTGCGCAGGAAGAATTGCGGGATGTTGGTGACGTCCGACTGCACCAGCATGCGTGCCGAACCCGAAGCCACCGCGAAGGCGGTATGGCCCGGCGTGTGGCCCGCCGCTTCCAGCGCCGTGATGCCGGGCGCCACCTCCTTGCCCCACTCGTAGCGCGTCACCTTTGCGGCGATGTCGGAGAGAACTTTTCGCGTATTGGCAAAGTAGCCCTTCATCATGTCGTTGGCGGCCTTGCCCATGTTGTCGTCGCTCATCCAGAACGCCCAGTCGGGCGCCGGCGCCTTGATCTCGGCATTGGGGAAGGCGAGCCCGCCGTCGGCGGTACGGATGCCGTTGATGTGGTCAGGGTGCAGGTGCGACAGCACGACGATGTCGATCGCCTTGGCGTCGATCCCGGCCGCCGCCAGGTTGGCCTGGAACAGGCCCATGGTCGGGCCGGCGCCCGGCGGAAAGCCGGTGTCGATGAGGACGAGCTTGGAGCCGGTGTTGATCACCACCGGGTTGAACGTGATGGTCACCTGGCCCTTCGGCATATAGGCGGCCTCGGCCGCGGCCAGCGCCTGCTCTTTCGGGATGTTGCGCACAAAGCCATCCGGCATCGGGATGGTGCGGCCGCCGTCGGAAATCTGCGTCAGCTCATAGTCGCCGACCTTGTAGCGATAGTAGGCGGGCGCCTGCTTGCCGGCGGGCGGGGCGGCCGCGTGCGCCGGCCGTCCGCAAGCCAGCGGCGCGACGGCCGCCGCCGCCACGCCGGTCATGATGCTTCGTCGCGTGAGCTGCATGTCGTCCTCCCCGTGTTGCGTCATGGTGCGGTCGTCGTTCAAATGCGACGCACTCATGACCGCGATGATAGCGCATCGCGGCCCGCTGGCGGACAAAAAAAAAGCCACCGAGTACCTTTCGACGCGCAGCGAGGTGAGGCTGCAACATCGCATAAACCAATCATTAACCTTGGGCGACCTAGTTTTCCGGCGGGCGCGGGGCGTGTCGGTTGGGTGGGCGTACCCATGTCCGTGTCCGCGCGCGCGAAAGTCGCCAAGGTCATCAGCCCGTATGGCCCGTTGACGCTCGCCGATCTGCCCTCTCCCAAGACGCAGCGCTGGAGCATCCGCCGCAAGGCGGAGGTGATCGCGGCTGTGCGGGGCGGGTTGCTGTCGCTGGAAGAGGCCTGCAGCCGCTACGCACTGGGGGTCGAGGAGTACCAGTCCTGGGAATATTGCATCGACCGCTATGGACCGCCGGGGCTCCGCGCGACTCTCACTCAGTTCTACCTGGCCAATGGCAAGCGCAAAGTGGCCGGCCGTGCATGCGGCAGCGAGACGGCTGCGCCAGCGACGCGCGTATCCGCACCCGATCCGGAAAACGGGAAGCATGTCGCCATCGGCGGACTCGGAAGCGGACTCAGCAATGGCGGGACCAAGGGTCCCGGCACCGAACCTGCGGGCGGCGCTTCGACCAGCATGAACACAGACTGCGCCACCGGATTCAACGTTGGGTGGCGCGCGGCGGACACGGCCGTGCGCGCAGGCGCATCCGTGGGGGAGACCTGGGGCGATGTCCAAAGCTCTTCAACGACGGAACTTCCACTCCAATGGGACTGATACGGCTCCGCCGCCATTCTGTGTGGAGCGATGAGCAGCGGGGCGAGCGAGCGAGTGGAGAACACGCATGGCTTCCTGGCTCGATCCCGGAGAAGACATATTGCACCTGCTTCGGGGCACGGATGTTCCGCCTTCACCGCCACATTCCGAAACAATATTGAACCTTCTATCGTTGATTTTAATCTGCGGAATGCTGTTTACGGTTCTGATCACAAGTGCAATGCACCTGTGGTACCGGCGCGCCGAAGCGCTGCGACTGAAACGACGCATCGGCGCGGTTGCACGGAAACGTGTGAGCATCGAGAACGAGGCCGAATGACAGGCCGGGGAGCGAGCGGTCGCCAGTCAGCGCGGACACCGGCGCAATGCCCAGCGTCCTGGGTTCGGCACAGTGGGCGCAAGCCGCGATGTTGCAGGTAGACGCCGCGCCCAGACCACCGGAAACCGGCCTGAAGCCCGCTCTCGACTAGATGACCGGGCTCCACGGAACCGGAATCTCGCGATAGCCGGTCGCCGTCTTCTCCACATAGGCCAAGCCAGGGAACGCGTAGTGGAAGCCCTGCACCAGCATGCGGTCTGCCGCCAGCATGTCGTAGACCTTGCGTCGCGTTTGCTCGGCCAGCGTTCCGTCCTGGTCGTAGAACGCATGCCAGTCGGGATGGCGCGCGAACAGCCAGGGCACGTGGGTGACATCGGCCTGGACGTAGACCTTGTCGCTGCCCGAAGCTACGATGTGCGACATGTGGCCCGGCGTGTGACCGGGCGTGGCCACCGTCGTGATGCCGGGCGCCACTTCCTTGCCAGCCTCGTAGGGCGTCACCTTGCGGCCGAGCGCGTCGAACACGCGGCGCAGGTTCTTGAACACCTCCTGCATGCGGCCGGCCGGCGCGCGGCTCATCTCGCCGTCGTCCATGAAATACTTCCAC
>Ga0126380_10000770_pt1 | contig 11343 bp, 13 predicted proteins | sample PanSoiMetPlot_26_FD_92544 | JGI IMG/M metagenome (GOLD analysis project Ga0126380, IMG submission 92544) | Tropical forest soil microbial communities from Panama - MetaG Plot_26 | ecosystem: Environmental > Terrestrial > Soil > Tropical forest > Bulk soil | place: Panama | collected 2016-02-17
AGATCGCCGAGCGCGAGCAGGCAGCCAAGCGTCGTGCCGTGATGACCGGTGCCGAAGGCGAGGGCGGCCTCGATTTGAATGCCGATGTCGTTGGCTCTTAGTCCGCCGCGCGCGTGCGCGCCATGAACGACCAAGCGGCCGGCGCGGACTGGCCAAAGCCCGGCGAGACTTTGCGCCACCCAGTCGCTGTCGGCGACGGGCTCGATCCTGAGCGCATCAGCCGCTGCCTGCCCCGCCGCCACTGTGACCACCTCGCGTAAGCCGGTCTCGTCGGGAGGGCTGCGGAAATGAATCGCCACTTGCCAGTGTCCATCATCGCCCTCGAACGCGGCACAAGCCGTATCCTCGGCCCCCGAGGCTTTCGCCGAGATAAGCGGCAAGCCGGCGGGGGTTGACTCGTCGCAGGTGAGGCGTGCGACAGTGGTGGGCGCCTTCATGCGGCGCAAGTTTGCCCTTCGCATTCGCGCGCGCAATGGTTATCTAGGCGTCGTGACCATCGAAAGAGCCCATTCCACCGAGATCGAAGCCCTTGCTCTGGCCCGCCGTAGCGGCTGGCCGGAGGATTTGCGCGTGCTGCTCACCCGCTATCCGCGCGAGCAGTGGGACTCTCACGCCAACCTCGGCGACATGGCGCGTTTCTGGCTGTCGCGCCACGCCATGTTTCGCGAGTTGTCGGAAGCAATTGGACGGATCACGGTGCAGTTTCGCACTGGACAGCTTTCGCCTGCCGAATTTGCCCGCCAGTTCGTGCCCCGTCTGCAGTTCATGCTGGACCAGCTGAACGTCCATCATCAGATCGAGGACCTGCATTACTTCCCGATCTTTCGGGATGCAGACGCCCGCCTGACCCGCGGATTCGAGGTGCTGGAAGGCGATCATCATCACATCCACTCCGACATGGCGAGTACAGCAGGAACGGCCAATGCATTGCTGCAGGCCCTGCAAGGAGATCCTGACACGCTGCGCCGTTGCGGTGACGCCTATGCGGATGCGAGCGGATTGCTCGTGAAGGGACTGATGCGGCATCTCGACGACGAAGAAGACCTGATCGTGCCGCTGATCCTCGACCGCGGTGAGGACGCGCTCGGCGTGTCGCACGGATAATTGTCACTCAATTCACCAATTGCGCTTGGGGAAATTTCCATTTGCCGTTCAGAATGTCGTCCCGGGGACGATAGAGCCGCACCATGTAATTCCAGCCTTTTATGGTCGGCAGGCAATTTGGAATCTTGCTGTCGCAACCGCCGAACTGGATGGCCACTGAGCCGTCCGCGCTCTTCTTTGCGGTGATGCTGTTGAATGAATAGGCGTTGTACTGGTTTTTCCGGAAGTGACCGGTCTCGTCATAGACGCTGACCGACCAAAAGGCATCAACGGGGACCTTGGCCGGAACGTTGAGCTTGTAGATCGCAGCGCCGTCGTTCTTGGCCGGCGTGACATTGAGATAAATCGCGTCCTTGTCGGGATTGCCGCCCCAGCCTGACGCGGTGCCGATCAGGTGACGGACTGCATCGACCTGCGTTCGTGATCCGAACGCCTTTTGCAGGTCAGGCAGCGTCGTGTTCAACGCCAGCAGCAGATCGCGCACCTTCTCGTGACTCACCGGATCCCAATTGGTCGCCTCGAAACGCCCGGGAGCCTTCTGCTTGACGACGACCGCATCCTGCAAGCCGTGTGCCTGTTTCATATCCTGCGCGTCGGCGGGATTGACCAGGATGCGCAGCGCCACAAACAAGTAGCGCGTGCCGACTTCCGACCTCGTGTACGTGTAGTTGCCGCCGCCATAGCCGACCTCGAACACGTAGTGGTTCTCGTTGATCGCCATGATCGACATGAAGCGCTTGCCCGGCTTGGGCAGGGTGACCTTTACCGGCCCGGCATCGAGATCGAACACGGCTTCCGAATAGAGCGTGTCGCGGTTCGGCCGCACGCCGGTTCCCTCAAGAGGCAGCTCGCGGAGGTGGACGAACTTGCCGAGCGCCCCGCGCTTGACGAACTGGGCAAAGTACATGTCGGTCTCGGCCCGGTTGAAATTGTCGGCGGTGACCGTCACGGCATTGCCGGCAGGCGATTGCGCCCGCGATGCGCCAATCATGCAAACCAGGACAAGGCCGGCGAGAACCGTTCTATTCATTTTTCTTCCTCCGCCGTATCACGTCTTCGGTCGACTTCTTCAGACCATGGATGAATTTTTCCGTCTGCGTTTCGCTGATGCGCACCAGCGGTGGCGGGTAATACGTGCCGTCGGACACATCTTTCGACGGTCCGTAGAAGCGATAGGTCAGGTTATATTTCTTGCCGGCTGGCGTCGGCATCCAGTTTGATTCCGGAATGCCGTCGGGTTGTTTCGGTCCAAAGACGAGCGTGAGGGAGCCGTCATCGTTGAATTTCAGCGCCGATTGCTTGTTGAGCAGGTATCGTTTGAGCGAATTGGGAATCACTTTGAAATCAGCGCCGTCCACCGCAACGACGGACCAGAAGTAGCGAGTCTTCGAGACTGGCAGCGCATCCTTGGGATAGGTCTGCGTATAGGTCTGGCCGCCGTCGAGACCCTGGCCGGCGAAATACACGACTTCCTTGCTATTGTTCGCCCATATTCCGGTGTAGTTGGCGATGCTCCGCATCACGTAATCCGTGCGGTAGTTGCCGATGAGGCGCGGACGAACCCAGCCGTTTACCACCTTGCCTATTTTCTGAATCTCTCCCTGGGAGGCCGGGATCGCATACTTGCGGATCACTTCATCGATGCGCGCACGCTGCGCCGGATCGGCCGCCGCCTTGGCGACTGCATGCGTTTTGTCGCGCACATCGATCATGCCGACATTGAGATCGGCCTCGCTTGCGAGGATCTCCTCGGTCTTGTCGAACCCCTCCACGCCCGGCAGCTTGCTGTTGGGAAAATCCGGCTTCACCACCGCGGGCTCGACCACGGGGGAGCCGGTGGCCTTCATTGTGACCTTTTTCTGCAGTGTGACCGCGTCGGCCGGATTGGCGCCAAGTTCGATCCGCATGAGGATTCGCGACTTCCTGCTGGGAAGATCGACCCGCTGCGTGCCTTTCGGCAGGATGATCCCTTTTGCCCCCTTCAGGCAAAAAGCGAACTTTCCGAACGGGTGCTTCGGGTAGTTGCGCTCATTGATGTTGGCGGTGACCTCGCCCCAGCCGTTGAGAGCCTGCACGGTGTAATAGCGGCCCTTGATCTCGGGCAATTCGATCAGCGTGCAGCTCTTCTCGTCGACCGCGATCCATGCCTCACTGTAGACGACGTCGAGGTTCGGATTTGCCCAATCCACGCCGCCGGGTTCGCGATGGACGATCTGGTTCCATTTCATGCCATCCTTGAAGTCGAGGTTCTCCTGCCGCAGCACCAGCCAGCGGCCGAGCATGTACTGGTAGGACTCGACAATGTCCCTGTCGGTGACGCGTGCGGGCTGCGCCTGAACCTCCACGGTCGCCAACGCCGTGGCTAACGCGCAAAGTGCAAAACTGGTTTTCATCCCACGTTCCCGTTCAGTACCGCTGGCGAGCCCGCATAGTTTATCCATTGTGGTCAGGAAAGGTCAGGCCAATATTTTGCCGGGAACCTGGGTCGAATTTTACCCATCCATCGGCTGCGGGCCGTGATAACCCTCGACGATAATGATGTCGGCCACAGAACTCCCCTTGCGAATTTCAATTGCCTTGGCGTATTCGGGCGATCGGTAGCAGTCGAGCGCGGTTGCGTAGTCCTTGAATTCGATCACCACAATTCGTGATCGTCCTTTGCCTTCAACCACCTGTGACTTGCCGCCGCGAACGACAAAGCGGGCTCCGTATTTGCGTAAAGCGCTTCGGGTTTCAGCAACGTACATCTTGTGGCTCTCGGGGTTGCTGATATCAACCGACACAATCCAATAGCCTTTTACCATGGCCTGCCCATTTCGATTCGCATTGTGGCTTATTTGCTACATCCCGGCGCTCGAACCCATGTTAATGATTCGTTAACTGATTTTCCTGACAATCTTCAAGAAGTCGGAGAAGCATCATGCTGCAAACCGACATAGCGATACTCGAACAGCGAAAGAGGGCCCTCGAGAAAGAAATCGGCGAGGCGCTTTCTCACGCGCCTGTCGACGATCCGATGATCGCGTATCTCAAATCCCGGATCTTATACATCAAGGAAGAAATCAGTCGTCTTCGTCACGAAGCTTTTGCTTTTTCGTACCACTGAGGATTGGTCAGCCTGTTTTGGTGTTGAAGAATGCCATCCAGGCAAAAACGTCGATCATGAACGCAGTCCCTCCCTGTTCAACGCCGCACGAAATTCAGGGCGGGGCCGCTTTCACGTGAGTGCTACCCACTGGCGTGCGATCGTTAGTGGTGGACGCCGGCTTACTTTTCCGTATCGACCACTTTCCTCCAGGTATGGTCCGGATTGAACGAGGTCATGCGCGAGCCGATCCGCTCGGTCCGTGGCCCGAGATCCTTTTCGTAAATGTCGCCATCATTGTTGATGATGAACGTCATGATGCCGGAATTACCGTACTCGGCGGGATAGGCGACGAGGCCGAAGCCACCAATCATGTTGCCGCGCACGATGTAATCCACCGCGCCGCCCGGGGCGTTTGGACCCTGGCTGGTCAAGACCTTGTAGTAATACCCGTGATATGGTTCCCCGGCGCCGACGCGATAGCCTTTTTGCGTTGCGTTCGCGACCGCTTCGCCTAGCGGACTGTCCGGCTCGCTGCCCGACGTCGGCCAGTACAGGCCGTCCTTCTTGCCAGGCGAACTGACGATCTTCTGCGCGTAAACCGCCTGGCCATCCTTGTCCTTGAACGTATCGGCGTATTCGTTCTGCGCGTCCCAGTAGGCGAGGGCAGCCTTGATCGCGCCAAGCTCGTTGCGGCCGATGCGCCGCGCGAGAACTTCCTCCCGCCCAGCCGCCGTGTCGAAACTCCACTGGCCGTCACGCTGCACGATCGGAATTGGGAACGGCCAGTCGTTCTGCCCGATCACGAGGGTGGCGGGTTTGCCGCTCTCCGTCACGATCCGATGCTGGGTGTCGTACGCGGTAAGATATTCTTTTCGAACATTGGCATCCTCCACCGGATCGCCGGAGGAGACGAGCTCCTGCGAACCCGGACCTAGAATTGAGATGACCTCCCTGGTGTCGCCCCTTCTCGCAGCGGCCACCAGAGCTTCAACGGCAGCATCGGGTGTGTTGAATTTTTGCTGGGCATGGGCGAGCGACGACAATATCAGCGCAAGGACCGTCGTACCGGTCAACAGAGCGAGCTTGCTGAGGAAACGAACCTGCTGCGATTTCGATTTCATCATGGCTGTCTCCCCTGTCAGTGCGAGGCTGAGCCGACGGATGGAATCCGCGCACCGGACGCAATCCACCGGTCGTAGCTTTCGAACTTCACGCCGAGCTTTTCATAAAAGACGCGGAGATAGCCGTCGCGCCCGCGTGTGACCGCATCGGGTCTGACGCTCTGCACTTCCTGCGCCATCACACCGACATAGGCCTTGTCGCTGCCGTTATAGACGAAGCGGTAGTAACCAAGACCATTGTCGAGATGGCCGAGAAGGGTGATGTCGTGCTTGAGCGCGATATCCGAGCGTCGTCCGCCGCCGCCACCCCCGCGTCCGCCGCCGCCACCGCGGCCACCACCACCGCCACCCATGCGCGGACCACCACCACCGCCTCCGCCCATGCGTGGGCCGCCCCCGCCACCGCGTCCACCGAGACTGGCGTGGCCGCGCGAGGCCTGTGCCATCGCGCTACGGCCGCCGCCGCCGCTGCCGGCGAAAGCATTGCCGCCACCAGGACGACCGCCGCCGCCACGCTGGGCCGCGGCTTTTTGCTGACCGGAGCCGCGCGAGCCTGCATCTTTGCGCTGGCCGCCGCCCTTGGCGCCTGCCCGATCACCGCCACCCTTGGCGCCTGCCCGGTCACCGCCCTTTGCACCTGCCCGATCACCGCCCTTTGCACCCGCCCGATCACCGCCGCCGGGACGATCGCCGGCACCAGGCCGATCGCCGCCACCGGGACGTCCGTCGCCGCCGGGACGTAACGCCTGCTTGCCATCATGGCCGCGGAAATCCATGCGGTTGTTCGCGCCGCCGCGGAAGTTATTGCCCTTGTTGAATTTGTTGGCGACGTCCTTGTTGTTGTAACGCACGCCGTGTCGATGATCGACATTGTGATTCCAGTTGTTGCCGCTGTTATTGATGTTGATGGGCCGATTGACGTTGATGTTGTTGTTGTTCCAGTTGACGCCGCCGCCCCAGTAGTTTCCGCCGGACGCCCAACGTCCGACGGCATAACCCGCCCCGAATGCCAGGCCGGTGGCGAGGAGTGCGCCGCCGCCCGGCCAATAGCTTGCGCCCCAATAGTACGGCGGATAGGCCGGATAGGGCCAAGCACCGTAGACCACCGCTGGGTCGTAATAGGGCACATAGACCGTCTGCGGATCCGTTGGCTCGATCACGATGTACTGCTTGCCGCCTTCGCTTTTCTTCGTGACCTTCTGCTGTTTCGTCGTCTTGAGCTTGTCGTTCGCATCGGCCTTGGCGCGCAGCCGCTGAATGGAGTCCATCACGTCGGTCTGCTGCGCGAGCACGGCGTCGCCAAGTTTTTGTGTCCAGTCGAGCTTGTCGCTCATCATCTTCAGCACGTCAGGCGTCGCGGTGAGCGATTTGATGCTTTCATCCCAACCCTGCTTGTCGACTTCAGCCTTCAGCGCATCGCCCTTGAGATTCTTGTTTTGCTCCATCCACCGGGCCGCCTGGACGACCTCGAGCGGATAGGTCGAGGCCATCAGGACTTCAGCCATCAGCGTGTCCGGGTAGAGCGCGATCGGCGCGACCAGCGCATCAATCTGTTCCGGCTTGAGCGGCTGGTCTCCAGACGTGCTTGCCGGCGCCTGGGCAGGCTGAGTCTGCGCGTTCGCCGTTTGTGCGAAGACGACAAACAGGATAAGTGCGAGCAAATGTGCAAGGAATTTCGACATGGCCACTCCCTCGGTTCGCCCCGTCACGGACGCGAGTTGACTGCCGTCAAGCCTAAATAAAACGATATGGCTGATCGAGTTGGACGGAGGTCCAATACCTACCCGGCGGGAACTATGGATTCGGAAAGACCGTCTTCCAGTCCGCCTTCATGTTGCCACGGTCCAGCCGCGCTTTGTCGCTTCGTACAGCACCTTGTCGAGCCTGCCGATGCGCGAGTTGCGGTCATATGCGTATTCGCGCTCGGCATCGGTGTGATGCACGATTCCCATGAAGCGCGCTCCGGGATGGGGGCAGTCCATTGCAGCATCTGCATATCGCCATCCGAATTTCCGAACGCGAAAATCGGGTAACGCCCGATAAAACGATTGATGCCGACCGGCTTGCCCGGACCATCATCGATGAATTCGACTTTCGGCAGCTTGAGCAGCTCTGCAGTGCCGTTCGGTTTGAGCTCAAATTTCGTGACGCCCGATGAGCGTCGCCGCTACGATCGCGAGCAAACCCTTCTCGCCCAACGCGGCCAGGGCTTTCATGTCATGTTCGAGCAACGCCTTGAACGGCTGCTTCGTCTTCCATTCCGGGTGCTGCGGCGCCATCGCCTTTACGCGATCAAATGCGAAGGCAAGCTGGAAATAGAACGGCTGTTCGCACCACAGCGTGCCATCGTTGTCGAACGTTGCGATGCGCAGCTCGGGCGGCACGAAATCCGGCGACCGCTGCGCCGTCACCCGCGCGACGAAATCCACGATCGACTTCTTCGTCGCGCCTTCGTTCCAGGCGGGAAGGGGGATCAGAGACCTGTGCGAAGACGCTGCCTGCCAGACTGGTTGCAAGCAGCGTCGCCAGCAGCGCGACGGCTAAAGAGGTCCCTACGCATCAAGACGCTTGAGGCGCCGTCGTGCTCGTGACGCGCACATCCTGGGCGTGTGGACTGAGCGGCGGACTATGCGCGCCATTCCGCCGGAAATGATCCAGCACGAACACGCGAATCGCCGACGACAGGTTGCGTTTGTTCGGGCCGTGATCGATGGTCCCGACCAGTGCGGACACGGTCACGCCTTCGCGCGCTGCGATCTCGCGCAAGCCATCCCAAAACTCGTCTTCCAGCGACACGCTCGACTTGTGTCCGTTGCGGATGATGGACCGCTTAATGACGGGTGAATTATGCGCGCGGTGGCCAGGGTCGCGAGCCTCGGATATCGGCGTAGCAGACGGGACAATTGACTTTGACATTTTAACCCCACACCTGTTTTTTTCGATTTCGGCATTAAACGCCGGGCAGGTGTGATGATCGAGTTGGACCATGGGCCAACGCCGACAGGTCTAGTCAGATTTCATTAATATTTTTCGTGACTTAGCGAGTTCTTGGCGTGCCTCACCCGTTACTGACGGAAATTTGAGATCAAGCTTGTCCAATGCCTCGACCACCTCGGCAGCGACCACAAGACGGGTGAACCACTTGTTGTCCGCGGGCACGACGAACCATGGCGCCTCCGGCCGGCTGGTGTTCCGGATCATGTCCTCATAAGCGGCCATGTACTTGTCCCAGAGCTTTCGCTCCTCGATGTCGCCCATGGCGAATTTCCAGTTCTTGGCCGGGTTGTCGATCCGTTCCAGAAAGCGCCGTTTCTGCTCTTCTTTGGAAACATGCAAAAAGAACTTCAAGATCACTGTTCCATTGCGCGCGAGGTAACGCTCGAAGGCGCGGATATCCTTGAAGCGCTCCTTCCACATGTCCTTGGTGACCAGCTTTGCGGGCATCTTTTCTTTCTCGAGCAGTCCCGGGTGAACGCGCACCACCAGGACTTCCTCGTAGTATGACCGGTTGAAAATTCCGATGCGTCCGCGCTCCGGAAGGCGACGTGTCGTGCGCCACATGAAATCGTGATCGAGCTCCTCCTGGCTTGGCTGCTTGAAGGCATGCACCTCGCAGCCCTGCGGATTGACGCCCTTCATGACGTGTCCGATCACGCTGTCCTTGCCGGCCGCATCCATCGCCTGAAAAATTAGCAGCATCGCCCAGCGGTCCTGCGCATAGAGCTTCTCTTGCAGGTCGGACAGGCGTTCGACACCCTCGGCCAGCAGGTCCTTGGCTTCATTCTTGTCGATGTCGAGCTTGCCGGTGTCGGCCGGGTCCCATTCTTCGATTCGGAATTTGTCGGGGTCATCGACACGATACTTTTTTGCGAACCTGGAAAGACTCATGCAGCGCCTCGTGCTTCGGTCATCGGGCGACGGGGCGTCGCAGCGGATTGACCTGCGGGCGTGACATTACAGGATTAAGGCTGCCCAGGAGTATCTTTTGCAGAGGCTGAGTAGGCATCGACCGCAGCAGCCGACGACGAACGAGGCTAACTCTTTTCAGGAGGCGGCGTGGCTACCAGCCGGACGCTGCCCCTGTTTGCGGCGCAAACAGATCAGTCTCTATAGCTGCTAATTCGCGATCCAATTCGGGTCTGCCGCAGCCTTGTTTCAGGGCATCGAGATTTCCCCGCGGCGACAACGGCTCGAACCGCTGCAGCCAATTCAGCAAAGCGAAATAGACCTTTGCCGGATCGCGTTTGTGCCCGACAACCTTCAGTTGCGAGAACCAACGAGCCTCTGAATTGAGATAAGCGAAGCTTAAGAACTCATTTGCCTCCCATGCTCTCGCGTTCCTGTGCCACGATGACGGGCGGCGGATTCCAAAGTCCGGTCAGCGCCTCCGACTTCGGCGCATAAAGACGCATCGTGAGGTTGAACGGACCTTTCGGCGCTGGCAGCCAATTGCTCTCGCGATCACTGCCGGGGTTTTCATTTTGGATGTAAAGCGTGAGGGAGCCGTCGGCGTCGCGCTTGAAGGGCATCCAGCTGCTGACCGCAAAGCGGTTGATCGGATTTGCAACCTGGAAACCTTCAGAGTCATAAAGCGTGACTGACCAAAACGCCTCGACGGGCGGGATTTGGTCTTTAGTGAAGCGGATTGAGTATTTGTTCGCGCCGTCGAGTGGCTTGCCGTTTTCGTCGCCTAGATTCAGCGGATAGATTGCATCTTCGGGCAGATTGGCGCCGAGGCCAGCCTGCGCGACCAAGGCGCGCTTGAGATAGTAGTTGCCGTAGACACCCATTGTGTCGGTGTTCATCGACCAACCGTTCACAACTCGTGCCAGGGTCGGCATTTTCCATTCCATCAGCTTCTGGGCTTGCGCCGGAGCGTCGTCGATTGCTTTTCTCACCGAGGGGTCAAGCCTCGCGGCGTCGAAATTCTTTCCGGTCTCGAAACCGATCCGCTTCAGGCGCGCAATGATCGGCTCATCGGTGATGTGCGGCGGGTTCACCTTGAGCAGTTCCGCCGCGTAGGCGAAAAATTTTGCGCCCTGCATCGTGTCGACCTGCGTCTTCGGGGGGGTCTTGACGTCGACACTGGGGTCGATGGTCTGCTTCACCTCGACCGGCGGCTTGCCCCATCCCGAAAGGGGCGTGATTTTGTAGCCCTTCTGAATGGCGTGGACCGCGTCATAATCAGCCGGGCCATCGGTCTTGGTGCGGCCGATGATCCACACATGCGGCGTCGGAGCGTTGATGCGCGTAAATCCCGCCGGCACTTTCCCATTCCACCCGGGCGTGGTGAGCAGGAAATTGGCAGCCTTGGTTCCTGTGGTGCGCCAACCGGGGGAGGCAAACACATCTGTCCACATGTCGAGCATGGGGAGGAGGTAGTAGCGACCGCCGGTGTCGGGCGCCGAAATGACCATGGGCTCGCGCGTGAGATCCACTCAGGCGCTTGAATAGAGCGTATCGAAATTCGGCCGCACGACCGCCCGCATGTCCGCGGTCGGGAAGGCGGGGATGTTGTCAAAGGTGTTTGCCGGTCCGCCAATTCCGCTGCCGGCCCTGGTGTTGATGAGCTGCTTGCGCGTTACATCCATGGTGACGAGCGGGTAAAAATAAAGATAGGCGTCGGTGGCGATGCTGCGTGCTTCCGCCTCGCTGATCGCTGGCGCTTGTGCTGCGGCGTGCGGCGCGGCGACTAAAGTCGCAAGAAAACCCAGCGACAGGAGAATTGCAGTTCGTTTCATGTCATATTCCTTTCACGGATGACGCAGCGAAATCCGACGTGGCTCGTCGACGTATCGACCGGCTGCGCATGGCGTGCGGCGGGACGATAACGACGGCAATCGACGGTAACCCGGTGGACCGGCGACTCTTCCGGATAGTGCTTGTCGGACCCCATGCGGAACGTACCGCCGGAAATCCGCATCATGCCTTCGGTGTCGGAATTGCCAGGTCTGGAGTTGTCGTGACGGTGTAGGGCGACCTGTGATCCAGGCTCTACGTATGCTCCCATGCTGGCAAGCTTTGCGCTAG
>Ga0126380_10000771_pt1 | contig 11336 bp, 8 predicted proteins | sample PanSoiMetPlot_26_FD_92544 | JGI IMG/M metagenome (GOLD analysis project Ga0126380, IMG submission 92544) | Tropical forest soil microbial communities from Panama - MetaG Plot_26 | ecosystem: Environmental > Terrestrial > Soil > Tropical forest > Bulk soil | place: Panama | collected 2016-02-17
AGCTCGACGTCAGGTAGTGGCCCGGGTCCATCCGCTCGATCGAGTGCCGGAACTCGCCCCCGCTGGCCTGCACCGCCGCCGCGACGCCCTCCAGCAGCGCCCGGGCTGTCGCCTCCCACCTCTCGTGGAAGACGGGCTCGGCCGGCGAATGGGCAACCGCCCCGAAACCCTGCATGCCGCCCAGGTCATGGATGCCGTCCACACGCGAGACTCTACCGATCCGCCCCGCCGCGGGCACGCCCGCGCGGCCGCGCTGCGCCCCGCCGCCCGGCATCCTGGCGCTATGTGTCGTAGAGCTTCATCAGCCGGAAGCCGCCCGAGGCGAGCACGGGAACCTCCCGGCCGGCAAGTTCGGTGCAGCCGAGCCGGAAGGTCACCGCGCCGGTGTCCCCCATCCGCGACCCGGTTGCCCCGGACACCGGCGCGGCGCCGTAGCCGAACTCGATCGCGATGACGTCGCCCGTCACGGTGCCCTGCGGCGGGATGGGCGACCCGCTGGTGCCGGCCGGTGCCGCGGCTCGGCCGGCCACCTTGCCGGAACGGAAGGTCCCGCGGAAGGCCTGCCCGTACGCGCCCCGGGCCAGCGGGCTCATGCCCGCGTACCAGACCGAATTGTCAGCCTGGTCGTGGCGCAGGTAGTAGGTATTGCCGACATCGTCGGTCCAGGCCCCGGACAGATTCGCCGAAAACGTGGCCGTTATTTTGTCAACGGAGTAGACCGGGTGTATTTCCAGCTTATCCGGGTCATCGTCGCCGTGGCGGTTGTCGAACACGAGCGCGCCGGTCACCCGGACGGGATCGCCGAACGACAATTCGGTGAGGAAGCCCGGCTCGGCGGGCACGTCACCCGAGTCCGCGGGCACAACGACCTGCATCGGCCTGCCATTGAACAGAACCGCATTGCCGCCGACACTCTCGGCCCACCCCGGGAACAGCGGCGGTGACGTTTCCGAATGCTCGTCGCCGCAGTCCGCCGAGCGCCCGAACATGATGATCTCGCCTTCGATCGGCACGGCCAGCTTGCCCTGGATGTAACCCGCCTGGTATTCCACCCCGGCGTAGAAATCCGGCTGCGCATCGACTATCTGGCCGACATCGGCCAGGAACCAGAAGGTGACGTCGCCGCCGGGCTGATCCCCGCCACCCAGCGCCGAGCGCTCATTGAGGCAGATGAAATCGCGGTAGGTAAAGCGCCGCAGCGGCGCACCGGAGCGGGGGTAGTTTACGGTCACCGGCGGCTTGGCGTGCTCGCTGCCCTGTGCGACCGACGCGAAGACCGAGACCGAGTCCCGCAGCGGCCACAGGTTGTCGGCCAGCGTGCTCTTCTCGCCCCCATCCCCGTTCCTGACGACGTTCTTGAGGGTCTCGGTGAGGGCGTCGTAAACGAAGATGACGGGCCACCGCGACGTGCTGGTCCGCCGCCAGATCGACGCGCCAAAGCCGCCGGATTCCGCTACCCGGACAAGCTGGTCACCGCCAGCGGGCCGGAGCGTCAGGGTACCGCGGCCGGACGTAACCCCCCGCGGCACGTCAGACCATTCGCCGGTAACGGCCGAGCGGGTCACCGCGGCGCGCAGGACGTTACAGAACTCCAGTCCGGGGTGCATCAGGCCGGCGCTCAGGCCCAGCCACCAGAGGGTATTGCCGGTCTGCCGGAGGAAATACATGCCTCCGTCATTCGCCACCCAGGTCCCGGTCAGGCTGGAATCGTCGGCCGGCCCGCCGGACGAGGGATCGGAGGACATGGCGCCGGCAGGCCCTCTCGTTGATCATGAGCCGGATCGTTCCGCTCAGCCTGCCATTATCCCTCCAGAGAGTCAAGAGGTTTTAATGTAAAGGTAAAGAAAGGCAGGTCGCAGCGATCAGCCCCGGACTGGGCGATGATCCGTCAGCCGGGTCAGTGCGGCCTGGATCCGCTTCTCCGAGATGGCACCGGACGTGCCCAGCACCTGGGCGAAGAGGCTGACCCGAAGTTCCTCGATCATCCAGCGCACCGACTGGACGTCGCTCGCCGAGCGCCGGCCGGGCGGAAGCTGCTCGACGGCTTGCCGGTAGGCGTCCGTGGCCCGGTGCACGGCTGCCATCCGTTCGGCGTCGCGGCGCGGGTCCTTCGCCGCGGCCTCGAGCCTGCGGCTGATCGCCCGCAGGTAGCGGGCCAGGGCAGGCAGGCGCGCCAGCCCGGTCTCGCTGACGAACCCGGGGTAGACCAGCGCGGCGAGCTGGGCCTGCGCGTCGGCGCGCGCCGGCGCCAGCACCGGGCTGGTGGCGCGCTGTAGCGCGGACTCCGCCTCGTGCGCCGCCGCCAGCACCTCACCGGCGGCCTCCAGCACCCGCGACGTCGCCAGCGGCAGGGCGGACCGTGCCTCGGCCACCAGGCGGGCGAAGCCGTCGGCGTCCCAGGCCGGGCCTCCGGCGCCGGAGATCACCTGGTCCGCCGCGCAGGCCGCGCAGTCACCGAGCAGCGCGCCGATGCTGGGGTACGGGCTCCGGCTCATCGCCAGCTTGCGGCTGGTTGGCAGGCGGTCGGCGATCGAGCGCAGGCCGGTCGGCACCCGCAGCAGGATCAGCCGCCGGGTGCCGCGCACCATGGCCGCGCTGGCCTGCTCCTCCGTCTCGAACAGCCGGACATCGGCCGCGCTACCGGTGTCCTCAACCGCCGGGTAGGCGGTGAGCTGACCGGAGGTGAACACCCGGGGCAGCGTGCCGATGGTCCAGTCCGTCAGGCCGGTCCTGACGATGTCGCTGGCTGCCGCGGTGACCATTTCCTGCAGCCGGGGCCGCAGTTGCCGGCGCAGCGCATCCAGGTCTTTACCGCGGGCCAGCTCGCGGTTCCCGTCCAGCACCCGGAAGGTGATCCTCAGGTGGGCCGGCAGCCGGGACAGATCCCAGGCGTCCCGCGGAATCTGCACACCGCCGAGGCGGCCGAGTTCGGTCCCCAGCGCGGCCAGCAGATCCCCGTGCGGCTCGCCCAGCCGGGCGAGCACGGCGCGGGCCGCGTCCGGTGCGGGCACGAACGCCCGGCGCAGGTCTTTGGGCAGGGACCTGATCAGCTCGGTGACCAGTTCCTCGCGCCGGCCCGGCACCTGCCAGCCGAACTCCTCACCGCTCACCCGGTCCAGCTCGGCGAGCGGGATGTCCACGGTCACCCCGTCCCCCGGCTCGCCCGGGGCGAACTCGTAGGACAGCGGAAGCTCGCCCCAGCAACTGGGGTAGTCGGCCGGCCGGATCTGGTCCGCGGCCGGGCCCTCGAGGTCGGCGGGGGTGAGCGTGAGCAGGTCAGGGGCCTGCGCGCGGGCCTTCTTCCACCAGGTGTCGAAATGCCGGGCGGAGGTCACATCCTGGGGGATCCGCTGGTCGTAGAAGTCGAACAGGGCCGCGTCGCCAGCCACGATGCCGCGCCGCCTGACCCGGTCCTCCAGCTCCCTGGCCTCGGCGAGCAGCCGCTGGTTGCGGTGGAAGAACCTGTGGTGGGTCTGCCAGTCGCCCTCCACCAGGGCGCTGGTGATGAATATGTCCCGTGCCGCCGCCGGATCGGCCCGCGCGTAGCTGACCCGCCGCCCCGCCACGATCGGCAGGCCGTACAGGGTCACCCTCTCCTGCGCCACGGCCGCACCGCGCTGCGCGTCCCAGTGCGGCTCGCTGTAGCTGCGCTTGACCAGGTGGGCGCCCAGTTGCTCGGCCCATTCGGGTTCAATACGAGCGGCCATCCTGGCCCAGAGCCTTGACGTTTCGACGAGTTCCGCGGCGACCACCCAGCCGGGCGGCTTCCTGGCCAGCGCGGAATCCGGGAAGATCGCGAATCGGGCACCCCGGGCCCCGGCGAACTCGGCCGGACCGTGGCGCTTCCTGCCGGGCTTCGGTTCGGCGTCCCGCATCCCGATATGCGAGAGCAGCCCCGCCAGCAGCGACATGTGCACCCCGTCCGCGAGTTCTGCCGTGAGCTCCGCGGAGCCCTCCTCGCGGCCGGTGCCGGCGCCGACCTCCCTGGCCGCCTGCCTCAGCTGGCCGTAGACGTCCTGCCACTCGCGCACCCGCAGGTAGTGCAGGTACTCGCGGCGGCACAGCCGGCGGAACGCGGAGCCCGACAGCTCGCGCTGCCGCTCGTGCAGGTAGTCCCACAGGGTGAGGAGGGCGAGGAAGTCAGACCCCGGCACGGTGAACCGCGCGTGCATGGCGTCCGCTGCCTCGCGCGCGTCCGTTGGCCGCTCCCTCGGGTCCTGGATGGACAGCGCCGCCGTGATGATCAGCACCTCGCGGGAGCATCCGTGGTGCGCCGCCTCCAGGATCATCCGCCCCAGCCGCGGATCGACGGGCAGCCGCGCCAGCTTCCGCCCGAGCGGCGTCAGCCGGGTCTGGCTACCCCGCGAGGCTCCGGGCTGCTCCCCGGGGCCAGCACTCTCAAGGGCGCCCAGTTCTTCCAGCAGCCGGATGCCGTCGGCGATGTTGCGGGACTCCGGCGGGTCCACGAACGGGAAGTCCGCCACCTCGCCCAGGCCGAGCGCCGCCGCTTGCAGGATGACCGAGGCCAGGTTCGTGCGCAGGATCTCCGGGTCGGTGAACTCCGGCCGCGCGGCGAAGTCCTCCTCGCCGTACAGCCGGATGCAGATGCCGTCGGACGTCCGGCCGCACCGGCCCTTGCGCTGGTCCGCCGAAGCCCGGGAGATGGGTTCGATCGGCAGCCGCTGCACCTTGGTCCGCTGGCTGTACCGGGAGATCCGCGCGGTGCCCGGGTCGATCACGTACTTGATCCCCGGCACGGTCAGCGAGGTCTCCGCGACGTTGGTGGCCAGGACCACCCGCGGCCGGCGGTGTGCCTGGAAGACGCGGTGCTGCTCGGCCGCGGACAGCCGGGCGTACAGCGGCAGCACCTCCAGGTCGCCCGGCTGCTCGGCCAGCGCGTCGGCGGTGTCCCTGATCTCCCGCTCGCCGCTGAGGAAGACCAGGACGTCGCCGGGACCCGCGGCGCGCAACTCGGCGAGCGCGTCGCAGATGCCCTGCACCTGGTCCTTCGGCTCGCCGGCCGGGTGGTCCGGGTCGTCCAGCGGGCGGTAGCGCACCTCCACCGGGTAGGTGCGCCCGGACACCTCGATGATCGGCGCTCCCCCACTCTGCTTGCCTGATTCGCCTCCGGCAAAATGAGCGCTGAAGCGCTCCGGGTCGATGGTGGCCGAGGTGATGATGACCTTGAGGTCGGGCCGGCTGGGCAGCAGGCGCTTGAGGTAACCGAGGATGAAGTCGATGTTCAGGCTGCGCTCGTGCGCCTCGTCGATGATCAGGGTGTCGTAGCGCCGCAGCTGCCGGTCCCGCTGCATCTCGGCCAGCAGGATCCCGTCGGTCATCACCTTGATCTGCGTGCCGTCGCCGGACTTGTCGGTGAACCGCACCTTGTAGCCGACGGCCGTGCCGATCTCGGTGCCCAGCTCGGTGGCGATCCGCTCCGCCACCGTGCGGGCCGCGATCCGCCTGGGCTGGGTATGGCCGATCTGCCCGGTGACGCCGCGGCCAAGCTCCAGGCAGATCTTCGGCAGCTGCGTGGTCTTCCCCGAGCCGGTCTCACCCGCGACGATGACCACCTGGTGGTCGCGGATGGCCGCGGCGATCTCATCCTTGCGCTGGCTGACCGGCAGGTCGGGCGGATAGGAAACCACGGGCACCGCAAGCTGGCGCGCGGGCGAAGGTGTCACGATGGCAGTCTCCATGGCTGGGCACGGGGAAACACGCACCAGGATGGCTACGGAATCCCCCGGGTACCTAACACTTTTCCGGCGCGCCACCTTCCGCGCCTCCTGCCGCGGTCAGCCGTAGTTGCGCAGGTGCGGCCACAGCGTGTGCCAGCCGGCGTGCGGGCCGGTGCAGACGCCGATATCCAGGCCGGTGAAGTCGCTCGGCACGTGGTACGGGACGTAGTAGGTGGTCAGCACGCGGCACCGGGCGAAGTAGGGCCGCAGCCAGGCGAGCGCGTCGACCACGAGCACGATGCGGTCCGAGGCCCGGCCCGGGCCCCAGATCCAGTAGTTGTTGTGCCCGGACAGCACGGGCGGCAGGTGATCGGCGCCGCCGAGGACATCCAGCGCGCCGGCCTCTCCGTAGTGGCCGGCGAAGATCGAGGTCGGCGCCTGGCCGGCCCGGGCCAGGGCCGCGTTCTGCGCCGCGACCGCGCGGGTGAGCTGCGGCCAGCCGAAGGTGTCGGCGGTGGTTACCGTGTCCAGGTCCGGCACGTCGTGCAGGTAGGCGACGGGCACGACGGGCAGGATGGTCTGCACCGAGATCGCGATGCTCACCAGCGGCGCGGCCACCACGAGGCGGCGCCGCAGCCCCGGCCGGCGGCCACGGGCGATCCACCCCTCGGCCGCCACGGCGGCCGAGGCCAGCAGCGCCGGCGCGGTGCCCTCGGCGTAGTACGTCTTGCCCGGCACCCAGGCCAGCACGTAGCCGACGAGGAGCGTGCTGGTGATGGCGAGGAACCGCAACTCAGGGGTCCGCCAGAGCCGGACGAACCCCGCGACCAGCAGCGGTATCACCAGCAGCCCGGCGAACGCGAGGATGATCGCCGGCCCGGTGAGGCGATTGGCCGGGGTGCTGTTCAGCTGGTGCAGCACGGATGCCATGGCAAGCTGCGGCCACCCGTGCGTGGCCTGCCAGATGACGTTCGGCGCCCAGATCACCGCGGCGAGGCCGGCGCCGAGCCACGGCCACCTGGTGCCGAGCACTCGCTTGTGCCCGGAGCAGAGGATGCCCGCCGCGAGGCAGATCAGCAGCAGGAGCATCAGGTTGCTGGTTTCGAGCCCGATGCCCGCCGCGAGGCCGGCCACGAGCCAGGAGCGCGGCCGGTCCCGCAGCAGCGCCGTGGTCACGCACAGCAGCACCACCGCCCAGGCCAGCAGGTCCGAGGACTCGGTGACGTCCAGGTGCGCGAGGGCGAGGACCAGCGGGGCGCACGCGGTGGTCAGGGCGGCGAGTATCCGGCCGAGCCGTCCGGCGCCGAACAGCACCGCGAGCCTGGCGGCGATGACCACGACCGCCCCGCCGGCCAGCGCCGGGACGATCCGGACCGCCGTCGGGCTGACGCCGAGCACGCCGGTGACCCGGGTGAGCAGCGGGACCAGCGGCGGCTGGTCCACGTAGCCGAACGCGAGATGCCGACCGGCCTCGATGAAGTACAGCTCGTCCTGCAGGAAGCCGTACCGGCCGCTGAGCGCGAGCTCGACGGCCACGAAGACGCCGGCGATCACCCACACCGGGGCCGGCAGGCGGTCGCCGGCCGGCGCGCGGTCCAGGCTCGCAGGCCGGTTCGCGGGTGCTGCGATGTTCGTGACCATCGGACGCTGACCTCCGCTCAGGCCCACCGGGTGAGGATATCCTCGCGCCGGAACGTGGCCCGGCTCGCGATGGCCAGCGCGGCGTCGATGACGGCCAGGACGCCGGCCACGACGCCGAGGGTGGCCATGTTGAGGGTGATCGCCCCGACCTCGGCCAGCACGTAGAGGGCCATCGACGGCAGGACGACGAGGGTGGCCGCCTGCTGCGCCGCCCGGACGTCGCTGGCCCTGGCCGACACGAGCACGCTGTACTCGACGGACAGGATCGCCATCAGCGGCACGATAACGGCCAGGATCAAGATGGCCGTTCCGTTCGGGAAGTACGGGTGCCCCAGCCTGGCGCGAGTCTCCTGGTCGGACAGGGCCATGAACACCACGCCCCCGATCCAGATGGCCGCGATCGGCGGGACGAAGGCCGCCAGGCCCTTGCCGAGCAGGATCTCGCCGTCGGCCGCCGGGGTGGCCAGCAGCGGCTCCAGGCTGCGCTCGATCTTCTCCCCGACCAGGCTGTAGGAGGCGATGGCGACGGGCAAGATCGTCGCGGTGACGGCGAAGAAGAAGAGGAACGCGGTGAGGAACCGGGGCAACAGCGCGGCGGGGATCCCGCCGTTTCCAGCGAAGCGGGCCACCTGTGGCAGGCCGATGGCCACGCCGAGCGGCAGCAGGATGAGCGAAAGCCTGACGCTGCGCCTGGCCACCAGGATGCCCAGGTCCTTGGTGGCGATCGTGGCCACGTTTCTCCAGTTCATTGCCTGCCTCCGAGCAGCCTCAGGTAGACCTCTTCCAGCGTCGGGACGGACTCGGTGACGAATTGCACCTGCCCGCCCGCATCGACGATCGCCCGGACGAGTTCGGGGTTGTCGCGCTCCGGGTCGCCTACCGGCACGGTGAGGACGTTGCCGGCCACCGCGACGTCGCCCGAGCCGGCCTTGCGGGCGGCGTCCGCGACCGGCCCGGTGACCTCCGCCAGCCGCACCACGGTGGCGCTGCCCCACAGCGACCTGCGCAGCTCCTCCGGTGACCCCACCGCGATCAGCCGGTTCGCCAGGACGCCCACCCGGTCACAGACCCGGCTCGCCTCCTCCAGGTGATGGGTGTTCAGCAGGATCGTCCGCTTGTCGCGGCGCAGTTCCAGCAGGAAGTCCCGGACCGTCTTGGCACCCTCCGGGTCCAGGTTGGCCGTGGGCTCGTCCAGGAACAGCACCGGGGGATCGTGGATCAGCGCGCGGGCCAGGGCCAGCCGCTGCCGCATCCCCTTGGAGTAGGTCTTGACCGGGGCATCCCTGCGCTGCCACAGGCCCAGCAGCGTGAGCAGGCGCTCGGTCCGCTCCGTCCGCGCTGCGCGGGGCATCCGATAGAGCCGCCCGAAGAAGTCCAGGGTCCTGGCCGCGCTCAGGTCCGGATACAGGCCCGCCTCCTCGGGCATCAGGCCGATCAGGCTCCTGATCTTCCGTGCGGCGGCCGCGTCCCCGATGCTGTAACCGCCGATCCGGGCCCGCCCGGCCGTCCTGGAGATCAGGCAGGCGAGCATCCGGACGGTGGTGGTCTTGCCCGCACCGTTCGGCCCCAGCAGCCCGAAGACCTCTCCCTCGCCGATCGTGAGCGTCAGCCCGTCCACCGCCGTGACCTCGCCGAACCTGCGAGTCAGGCCCTCAATCTCGATCATCGCGACCTCCCGCGACGCGCCGCCCGATTCCCTTGCCGCATTAAATTGATATCAGTATGCTAGATATGTGGTATCAGCCACGTCAAGCGGAGGTGGTTCGGATGACAGCGGAGGATCCGGTCAGCTCGGGTCAGGGGCCGGCCGCACGGCCGGTAAGCGAGTCGGTGGCGTGGTCGGCACCTGGGGTCCGCGTCCTGGTGAGCGGTGTGGTGACGACGCTCGCCGGGATCGCGCTGCTGATACTGCACTCGGCCGTCAGCGGGGACTGGATCCTGATCGTGGCGGGGATCCTCGTCCTGATCCTGGCCGCGCTGCAGTTCCAGGGCCTGACCCCGGTCGTCGTCCAGGAGGCCCGCGTGGTCCAGCTGTTCGGCAGGTACCGGGGCACCATCCGGGACCCCGGGCTGCACTGGGTGAACCCGTTCGCCCGCAGGCTGCGGGTGTCCACCAGGATCCGCAACCATGAGACCGCGGTGGCCAAGGTTAACGACGCCGACGGCAACCCGGTCGAGATCGCCGCGGTGGTCGTCTGGCAGGTCCGGGACACGGCCAAGGCGATCTACGCGGTCGACGACTACCCGCAGTTCATCGCGATCCAGACCGAGGCCGCGGTCCGGCACACCGCTTCCAGCTACCCGTACACCAGCCACGACGGCAGCGCGCTCTCGCTGCGCGACAACGCCGAAGAGATCACGCAGCGCCTGTCCACGGAGATCGCCGAGCGGGTCCGGCCGGCCGGCGTGCACATCGTCGAGTCGCGGCTGACCCGGCTGTCCTATGCGGCGGAGATCGCCCAGGCGATGCTGCGCCAGCAGCAGGCCAGCGCCGTGGTCGGGGCGCGGCAGCGGATCGTCGAGGGGGCGGTCGGCATGGTCCGGCTCGCGCTGCAGCGGCTCGAGGAGGAGGGCGTCGTGGAACTGGACGAGGAGCGCAAGGCGGCGATGGTGTCCAACCTGCTCGTGGTCCTGTGCAGCGAGCAGGCCACCCAGCAGGTCGTCAACACCGGCTCCCTCTACCAGTGACGGCGGGCACGGTAACGCGGTGAGTGAGCGCAAGGGCGTGCTGCTGCGGCTCGATCCGGCCGTTCATGACGCTCTGGCCAGGTGGGCCGCGGACGAATTGCGCAGCACCAACGCCCAGATCGAGTTCCTGCTGCGCCGCGCGCTCCGCGACGCGGGGCGGATGCCCGGCCAGGCCGGGAAGATGCGCAGGCCCGGCCGCCCGCCGCGGGAAACCCAGCCCGGCTGACCCGGAACTCCGGCAACGTACCGCCGCAGGTCACGGCCTCGCGCCGCGAGAAAGGCCCATTGAGGCGCTGGTCCTCCGCGGCCCGCGCGAACCGTTCCGCGCTGCGCGGCAGGATGCCCTGCTCACCCACCAGCCAGCCGGGCACGGGCATGCCGCGCAGGCCGTCCAGCACGGCGTCCACGTCGCGGTCGCCGTTGCCGTGTGGGCAGCGGGTGGCGGCCGGGTGCACGATGCTGAGCCTGTGGACACCGGGGACGCGGCCGGCGGCGGGCGGGTGCTTGGCGTCGATGCGTGCCGGCGCGGCTGGATCGCGGTGGCCGTGGCGGGCGCGGTGGCCGGCGCCTACTTCGCGGAAGGCATCCAGGCGCTGATGGAGCAGGCACAGGCCGACGGCCCGCTCGCCGTCGTCGCGGTGGACATGCCGATCGGCCTGCCGGACCGCGGGTTCCGTCAGGCCGACGTGCTGGCCCGGGCGGAGATCGGCCCGCTGTGGGCCTCGGTCTTCATGACGCCGGTCCGGGAGGCGCTGCTGGCCGCCGATCACGAGACGGCCTCGGCCATCAACCGGCGGCTCACCGGCCACGGCGTCTCTATTCAGGCGTTCGGGCTCAAACCCAAGCTGCTCGAGGTGGAACAGTGGGCACGGACAGCCGCGTCGCGGGTCGTCGAGATCCACCCGGAGGTCTGCTTCGCCCGCCTCGCGGGAACCCCGCTGACCGTGCGCAAGTCGTCCTGGGCCGGCGCCGAGCGGCGGCGCGCCCTGCTGGCCGATGCGGGGATCAGGCTCGCCGGCGACCTCGGGCCGGCCGGCGCGTCCGCCGGGGTGGACGATGTCCTCGATGCGGGTGCCGCGGCGTGGGCGGCACGACGGGTCCTCCTCGGCCACGCCCGTCCTATCCCGGACCCGCCGGAAACCTTCTCTGACGGCTGGCCCTGCGCGATCTGGGCTTAACGACCGCCAGCGGGGACGCGACCGGCCGCTCCCCCGGCGCCACGCGCCCGGCGCCATGCGCCGGGCGCCACTCCTCCGGCCCTACTCCCTGGCACCACTCCCCGGACCCACGCCCAGCACCTACTCCCCTCAGGCGGGTCAGCCGGTCATG
>Ga0126380_10000773_pt1 | contig 11332 bp, 13 predicted proteins | sample PanSoiMetPlot_26_FD_92544 | JGI IMG/M metagenome (GOLD analysis project Ga0126380, IMG submission 92544) | Tropical forest soil microbial communities from Panama - MetaG Plot_26 | ecosystem: Environmental > Terrestrial > Soil > Tropical forest > Bulk soil | place: Panama | collected 2016-02-17
AAGCCCGACATGTCCGGAAGGTTCAGGTCGAGCAGAATGATGTCGTAGTCGTAGAGTTTGCCGAGATCGACGCCCTCTTCTCCGAGATCCGTCGTATAGACGTTGAAACTCTCGGACTTGAGCATCAGCTCGATGGATTGTGCGGTCGCGCTGTCGTCTTCAATAAGTAAAACGCGCATGTAAGTCCCCTTCTCGCCGCAGCCGGGCTTCAGGTCAGCGCCGCATAGGCGGCGAGTGTTAAAAAACGCGGTGGGACAAACCGATTCGACACTATCTGGCCATGGTTAACAAAAACTGATTCTCGGACGCAAGCGTGCCGTAGGCAGCAGCCCCCTAATCGGCGTAAGATGTTGCTTACGAGTGGTTTTTTTGGCCACGTTCAGCCTCAAGTTCCAGTTTAGGAGTCTGTTCTAACCGACTCTTGCGACTCGCCCCTTCCGTCCTGGCTGGGCGAATCTCAAGCCTTAGTCCCGTGGACGAATAACCCAATGATTAACGACGCGGGTAAACACCGAGTTAATGTAACGCATGAGCCGGTAAGCCTAAGGGCCGGTTTATGGCTTGCGCGTCGCCATCACTGAAAGCGGACCGATGAATGCGCTCGCCGCGCTCGATGGATGCGCCGCGGCTGGCATTCGCCCCTTTGAGCGATGGCCTGGGTCGTCATCCGTCTGGTGCCTACCGGGCTGGATCCAGCGCGGAAGTGGATGAGGCCATCGCGCTTCATAAGCCGCTTGAGGCCTTTCTGTCGCAAAGTAAGGAAGAAGCAACGACTATGGCGGACGGCTACGACCGGCTGGAGCGCATCCTGCGCGGTGAAGAAACACAAAACTAACGTTATTGCGGCACAGTCAGCCCCGAATGGTCCAGAGCGCGGTCCGAACCGGGCGGTGTCGCCAGGTTAGGGCTGCGTTTTCAGAGGCTTCGGGGAGTATTTAGTCGATGAAGTCACGTGAAACCCTCATCCGTCTGAAGAAATTTCAAGTTGACGAGAAGCGTCGGAAGGTCGCCCAGATCGAGGCGATGATTGCCGAGTTTGACCGGATTACCGGTGAGCTCGAACGCGAGATCAAGGTTGAGCAGGATCGCGCAGGCATCCACGATCCGGCGCATTTCGCTTATCCCACTTACGCCAAGGCCGCGACGACGCGTCGGGAGAATCTCAAGCACTCGACCGATGAGCTCCGTGTCCAGCTCGCGGACGCCAAGACCGCTTTAGGCGAGGCATTCGAAGAACTCAAGAAGGTCGAAATGCTGGACGAGCGGAATCAGGCGCGCGAAAAAGCGGAAGAAAACGCACGCGAACAAGCTGAGCTCGATCGCATCGCAACCTTGCGGTTTAATGCCGGCGGCGCGCCGGCCTAAAGCTTCACTCCTCGCGAATTTTCGGCGGCGCCCATTGGTGCCGCTTTGCGTTTGGTCGGTACCCCGTTCCATCCTGCCGGTGGCAACCCTATCCGCGTTTTATTAGATGTAGTCTAATAAAACCGTGTATCGGCTTTAATGACATATCTCCAGCTCTGCGATGTACTTTGCTTCGGCACAACTTGTCCTTGTTTCGCCAATTCCGACACGACTTTTGACCTCCAACCTCACGTTGAGGGCCGAATTCAGATGATGGCAAAAAAATCGCCGAATCCCACTGATAAATACGTAGGTTCTCGAGTACGCATGCGCAGGCTGATGCTGGGAATGAGCCAGGAAAAGCTTGGCGAAAAGCTGGGCCTGACCTTCCAGCAAGTGCAGAAATACGAAAAAGGTACGAATCGCATCGGTGCAAGCCGGCTTCAGCACATCGCGCAAATTCTCAAGGTGCCGGTGTCGTTCTTTTTTGATGGGGCCGTCGGCAAACAGGCCGAAGACGGATCGTCAAAAGCGCCGGTCGCCGACTACGTCTCCGATTTCCTGTCGAGTTCTGATGGCCTGGCGCTGACGAAGGCCTTTACGAACATCAAGGACTCGAGGTTGCGCCGGCGAGTTGTGGATCTGGTCGAAGAGATCGCCGGCGATCAGCGTTGACTTTGTTTCGTAGACTCTAGAACGCCGCCGCCAGTTCGCGCGCCCCCTGCGACTGCGCGCCGCGCGCCATCTTGGCGTCGATATCGGCGATGAGGTTGGACACAATGCCGGTGCGCCGCGCCACTGGGTTGCGTTCATAGCCTTCGCGTTGGAAAAAATTCGCCGTGGGGACACGCGCGCGCAAGGCCTGAGGCATCGTCACCATGTCGAAGCCATTGCCATCGCCGGTGAGATTCATCAGTTCGAGCTCGGCGGCGGTGAGCGGCGGCGCATAGCCTTTGGCGCGGGCGAAGCGAACGGAATTCGTAAGCTTCTGCACCTGCAGGATCGGACCGAGATCGAGATCAAGCACCGCTGCATGGATACCGAAGCCTCCCGGCGTTGTCTTGGCGAGACGATCGTGCTCGCTCCAACGGTTCGGGACCGTGCGACTGTACGCGATCATCCGCTTGAGACCCTCGATCTTGCGCTCCATCGTAACCTTTGCGGGGCCAGATAGCCTTTTTTCCTTTTGCCGAAGCGCCGCGAGGTAGCGATTGCCATCTTCGGCAAGCAGCGACACCGTGTTAGTGCTGAGTAATTGGTTGTAGCCGACGGCTGGTGAGATCGCGCGAGCGCCCGGCCGATAAGGCACGAGTCCGGCTTGCGAATCGTATGCGCCGTTGCCTCCGGTCTCGAAGGCGTAAATGCCGACGATCTGATCGCGGGTTAGTCCGCCTGCGAGCGCTGCCTTTGCGTAGGCACGCTTGAAGTCCATGTCGGTTGCCGGCCGATCCGGAATAAAGCCGAATTGCTCCGCTGCATTCTTGAGGAAGTCGGCGACAACCGGAATCTCAGGTCGCTCCGGCTGGGGAGCGGCCGGCGCATGCGGGTCCACTGGTCGGGGCGGGCCCGTGTAAACGGGCGGTTGCGTGAGCACGTAGTCGTCGAGCGTGATTGGCTGTTGATCGCGGCGTTTTGCGTTGCGCGTACGCCGTTTTTCCGAGACCACGACCCAATAGGCCGTCGCTTCGGCCTCGTAAGCTCCGCGTGCAGCCTGATATTGCGCCAGCCTGGTTTGGTAATCGCCGATTGCGCCGGGCGGTGCACCTTGGGCGTGCGCAACCGTTTGATCCAACAGCAGACACGCTGCCAGAAGGCAGATCGAATCCAAACGGAACAGACGGTCGCTCATGCCGGCCTGCTTTCGGTCATTTTTGTCGATTCGACCACTTCACAAAATAACGCGCCGCAAATGCGGCGCGTCGGGCGAAAGATCAAGAATCGGAATAATTTTATCGGACGGTCGCACCGTTGCGGTCGGTATACACGACCGGGCCGCCCGCCTTGAAAACGGTTGGATTTTGCGCGGTCATGACGTCCGTGCCGAGATTTAGTTCACGGGCGGAGATGCCGATAACGGCGATCAAAAGCGCAGCTGCAAGCCCTACCACCACAATCTTGAGGTGAGTGGTGCGGTCCGCCGTATATAACGACCAGTTCATGAGATTCTCCGGGCTTTGCACCTTTGTCGCCCCGTCCCGAATTCGTGTGAACTAACGTAGGTACAGACCTCCGGTTCCCAAGAACCCATCACAGATCATTGAATCGTCGTGAGCTCGGAGAAATTCTCGTGTCTTTACGGGGGCTTACTCAGTTCGGTGGAGGCGATCGGTCGCGCTGGAGCACAGCGGCTAGATGCTGCTCACGTCTTAAGGCGTGCAGCGCGGGTGCATCTTGCCTTGCGAGAGCACCAGTTGTGCCCGGAAATATTCGATGGCCGCCCTGGATGTTTGCCGAGGTCGCGAGCGCCGGCGCTTCGCCCTGCCGCGCAGCTTCTTCGAAGCGCTCGCGGACCTGCAGCACGTCCTCCACCTCTGTGCGCTCGCCCAAGATACGTGGGCAGAAGCCACAAAGCTTCGCCGAGGCAAACGATACACCGTTTGCAATGCTGTCCGGACGCCGGCCGGCCAAGCGCGGCGGCTATCAGGCTGCGATTGGAGTCGAAATTCATATGGCCAGGGCGCCGTCCTGTGGCTCGTCGCTGACCTTAGCGCGCGGCCACAATTGCGGCTCGCTGGACGATCAATCCTCGAAGATCGGGAAAATGTGACGACCGTTAGGGCCAAGCGGCAATGGCTCAACGAGCATAACAGCCGTGAGGTCAAGATCGCCATATAGATGTGGAAACAAAGCGCCACCGCGCGATGGCTCCCACTTCAGGCGATCGCCGAGCTTTGCGCTGTCGATGCGCAGCAGCAGGAGGCCGCTTTGACCGGCAAAGTGTATCTCCGCGGTTTCGACGACCTGGGCCGCGTTCGAAAAATGAATGAAGCCGTCGCGGCGATCGACTTCGGAGCCGCGAAATACTCCCGCGCGCTCGGCTGCTCTCCACAGCCGGACAGGACAAATTTTATAAATTGTCGTCACTGTACGGCAGATTAAGCGGCCGTTGAGCTCCGGACCACCGAGAGGCGGAGAAATCGGTGAGCCGTCAGCCGCGTATTCTCAGGTGAAGGTTAGCATCCGGTAAAAGTCGGCGTGCCCGGATGCGAAAGAAGTCGGCCAGGGAGAGTGCAAATGAAATCGCCGGTCACATGGCCGGCGTTTCGATTGTGAGGGGTACACCGACGGCTACTGGCGATACTGCTGAATGCGTGTTGTGCGCAAACCGGCAAGGCCGTGTTGGTCAATTGAGGCCTGCCAAGACAGAAATTCCTCAACAGTCAGCGTGTAGCGCGCGCACGCTTCTTCGAGTGACAACAGGCCGCCACGCACCGCTGCGACCACCTCCGCCTTTCGGCGAATAACCCAGCGCTTGGTCGTCGTCGGCGGCAAGTCCGCGATGGTCAGCGGACTACCATCTGGCCCGATTACATATTTGACCCTCGGGCGATGAGGTTCGGTCATTGGTACACTCACAAAGCAAAACTCGACTAACGGTTACTGCGGAAAAACTACAGGTCCCGGCTTAAAATTTGACTAAGCAGGACAAATGCATCGGGCAATGTTTGCCCGGTATCCGATGACCTTTTTGGTTACAGATCAAACCGCCGCGTTAACAGCCGGTAATAAAAATGAACGCAGGTAACCTTTGCCGTTCGGCAATCAAGTTGTCGGCCCGCGCGGTCGAGCCATCGCGATGTGCTTATTGCGTTGGTTTGTTTCCCGGCGTTGATCTTGGGCAGGCCGGCCCGTTACGATTTGCGCCGCCGCTTCGTTCTGATCTGGCGATGGCGCTATCGGTGCGGGTACTGCCCCCTACAGTCTAGACGTCCGCCGCAAAGGTCGTTTGAATGGTGTCGGCGGACTCTGCGCCTGCCGGGCTGCGTATCGGCACGACCAGGCCCGTCCGCCTTTTTGGCTGTGCTGCCATTGTTCGCCAATCGTTGCTCTGGGACGGCACCCGGTCCGCGAACGCAGTTTTACTTTCCGGCGCCGGCGCGGCGGCTGGTGATGCGCCGTCGTCGAGCAGGCGCGGTCAGTTGCTGTGCAGGACGCGCCTGACGAGGCGTTGTGCGGCTGTGGGCGTGATCGTCGGATCGGACGCAACTTGCGGCACTGTGGCGCCTCCGCTATTTCCGTGTTTCCACGTGAAATCGGCAGGCCAGCCCTTGGAAAGGTCAAATTCCTGTTTCTATTCAGCGTCTTGCCGATCGTGTAAGAGGCTCCTCTTGCGGACGTCTAGGCAGTGACGACGGCAAAGCGGCAAAATCTGCTCGGCGTCTCACCTCGCATTGGACCTCTTCCGTCACCAACTGTGCTAAGTAGCGCCATGCCCAACAGCCTCGATCTGGATCGCCGGCCTGAAGACACCCGTGTCGTCGTTGCCATGTCCGGCGGCGTCGACTCTTCGGTGACGGCCGCTTTGCTTAAGGGGGAGGGCTATGACGTGGTTGGAGTAACACTGCAGCTCTACGACCACGGCGCCGCGATCCACCGTAAAGGTGCGTGCTGTGCAGGGCAGGACATTTACGACGCACGGAGCGTAGCCGCGCGCATCGGCATCCCGCACTACGTGCTCGACTACGAAAGCCGTTTCAAGGAAGCGGTCATCGACCGCTTTGCCGAGAGTTACATTCAAGGCGAAACGCCGGTTCCGTGCGTCGAATGCAACATGTCGATCAAGTTTCACGACCTGTTGATCACCGCGCGGGAGCTGGGCGCCGAGGTTCTGGCGACTGGGCACTATGTCGCATCGCGGCCGTTAACAGGCGGCGGACGTGCGCTCTATCGTGCCCGTGAACAGGAGCGCGACCAGAGCTATTTCCTTTTCGGCACCACGCGCGAGCAACTCGACGTCCTGCGCTTTCCGCTCGGTGAACGAACCAAGACAGAAACGCGCGAGCTCGCTCGTCGCTTCGGTCTAGCTGTTGCCGACAAACACGACAGCCAAGACATCTGCTTTGTGCCGTCGGGTCACTACGCCGATATGATCGAACGGCTTAAGCCGGGCGCGGCGGAAGCGGGCGAGATCGTGGATCTCGACGGGAAGGTGCTTGGACCACATTCCGGCATCATTCATTTTACGGTGGGCCAGCGCCGGGGTCTCGGTGTTGCGACCGGTGCGCCGCTTTACGTGGTGCAGCTTGATGCCGATCGTAGGCGGGTCGTCGTTGGTCCGCGCGAAGCGTTGCGCATGAGTCGGATCTTGTTGCGCGACGTAAACTGGATCGGAGATGGCCCTCTCGACGAAGCGCTTGCCGATGACCGCCGCGAAGTGTTCGTGAAAGTCCGTTCGACGCGTGCGCCGCAGGCAGCCTGGCTGCGGCACGGCCCCGCGGGTTGCGAGGTCGAACTGGTGGATGGCGAACATGGCGTATCGCCTGGGCAGGCCTGCGTGTTTTATGATGCCGGAGAAGGCCAGGTGCGTGTGCTTGGCGGTGGGTTCATCAAGAGCGCGGCTGCGGCGGTGGACCACAAACGCGACGATGAGCGCAGAGCTGTCATGCGCGGTTAAGCGAGCTCTGCATGGGGGCTGATATCGACAAAACGAGCGTGGAGCGTGCCTATGCGCGATGGGCACCCGTCTACGATCTCGTCTTCGGCGCAGTGTTCGATGCTGGGCGACGCGCTTCAATTGAAGCGGCCGAGCAGGCCTGTGGACCGACCGGCGGCCGCATCCTCGAAGTCGGTGTCGGCACCGGCATTTCGCTTCCGGAATATGCCCGCCGAAACCGGCTGGTTGGTGTCGATCTGTCCGAACCCATGCTGCGCAAAGCGCACGAGCGCGTGGTCGAACACAAACTGACCAATGTCGAGACGTTGGCTGTGATGGATGCCGAGCGCATGGCGTTGCCAGACCGGTCTTTTGATGTGGTCGTGGCACAATTCGTCATCACGGCGGTGCCGAAGCCCGAAGCCACTCTCGACGAATTCGCGCGTGTCATACGGCCGGGCGGCGAGATCGTACTGATCAATCATATCGGCGCAGAGGCGGGGCCACGTCGTGCATTCGAAATCTGCTTTGCCCCGATCGCTCGCCGGCTCGGCTGGCGGCCCGAATTCCGCTTCGGCCGGCTGGCCGATTGGGCGCAACGCCACGGCGGCGTGCGATTGGTCGAGAACCGGCCAATGCCGCCGCTTGGCCATTTTTCATTGATCCGCTTCCAGCGCCTGCCCGGTCCCGCGAACTGAGGGAACTCTCGTTCCCGTCAAGTCGTTATTGGTCGGTTCACGTCGTTAAGCGCGGAAGGGAGCATGCAATGATCCGCGGAATTCGCATCTGTGAAATCGTGACGGCCGCAGTCCTGTTTTCGACGGCGGCAGTCGCGCAGGCCCCGCCGACAACCAAACCGCCCGTGGCTCCAAAGGCGGAACAACTCGACCCGAATGCATGCGCGCAATCGGATACGCCAAGCACGATGGGCAAGGGCGCGGAATCTGACCAACACGACGCGCAGGGAAATCTGAGCGACAAGCTCGCGCGCTCGGGCGGCGTTATCTGCCCACCGAAAAATGTAGATCCGGAGATCAAGCAACCAACCCCGCCAGGCGGCGCAATGCCTGTAATCCCGCCACCCGGGACCCCCGGTGGGGACCAATCGATACAGCCGAAGTAACCGCTATCGAGTGGTTCAGTGACACTTGCTTGACAGTGTTTGCCGTGCCTCCCTATATCGCGCTCGTTCCGGCGTTATTTCGGAATGGCGGGGTAGCTCAGCTGGTTAGAGCAGCGGAATCATAATCCGGAGGTCGGGGGTTCGAGTCCCTCCCCCGCTACCAAATAAATCAAAGACTTAGCGCTGTTTTGGCCTCCAACGTGTGTCGTATGTGTCGTAAATTTTCCCAAGCGTTTCCAAGGGCTGTCAGACGTTAGCGGCGGCTCCATACGACACACCTACGACACGCGTAGGAATGTGTACCTATACTTTGGATTGCCGCCGACTACCGGACCGCTAATCCGCGTTCAAAGAAAACCCCGCCGTGTGGGCGCCGGGGCGAGTAACGAGTAGTACGCGCGACGGTCAGTACCAGTGCGAGGGTATAATAAGGAGGCTAGCCGGGCAAACGATTGCTGCCGGTCCTATCCCCAGCTATATCGGCCGCATGTTGTGGCGTGTGCGTGCATTCATGCGGAAACCAGACGAACTATTCCGTAATGTCCCGGCAAACATTCATGAGCTTCAACTAGCTCTGGCTGGTTTGCCGCAAGACATGAAAGTTCTCGCCGCGTTCGATACGGGCGTTTCGGAAAGTACAGTTGAGGAGCTTTGGGCCCGGACAACATGGCCGCCGGATTTGGTGGTAACGACGCCACGTAAGCTCAACCCGAAATCAGTGGTCAAGATAAGCAAGGCAACTTGAATAAAAGAAGGCCCCGGCGAGATGCCGGGCCTAAAGGGTCCGCGCGGAGAATGATCATACGGGTGCAATGAGAGGCCGGAACAACTCCCACCTTCAGCGAATTTCATATCTACCGGCCGCTATTTTCATCCTCACCCGTACAACAGCGGCCGGGAGTACGTGCAACAAGGGCTGCCACCGATGCGCCTCGCTGGCGGCCCTCTGCTTTTTACCTATACACCCAGCAAGTAATGCGTAACTTAGTACCAAGCGCGTTTAGATGAAAATCGAAGGCCTCCCCGTCATCGAGGTCGATGAGAGCGAAGAGATCACGGTCGCAGTGAGGGCCGATGATTTGCTCGAAGGCGATATAGCAAACCGGAAGCGACACCCCATCGCCATCGCCTTACGTCGCCAAGATAATGTTGACGACGCGCGCGTGACCAAGAATGAGACGCTGGTCCGCCGTGGCAAGAAGTGGTTTCGCTACGATGCCCCGGACAAGCGGTTATTTAAGCAGCGGCAGAAGACTCTGACCAACTAAAACCGATCAAGGCGATGCTCGTTTGGGTGTTATGTCCAACACCCCATACGGAGTGACGTGATTGAGGTTCTTTTTGCAGTTGTTGCCTGTCGCCTTGTCGTCGCAGCTGATTAAGCACTTTTGACCTTTGGCATCGCAGTTTTTCGTGCACACACTTTGACTGCATTGCGTCTCTTTTAAAGGCGCTGTCGAAGTGACAGGGTTGGCCGATGTTGCGATTGAAAAGGACAAGAGCGTAGCGAGTCCCAGGAACAGCGATGAAAATCTGATCATTTTTGTCCCCACTATGTTATCGCTCTAAAGCGATAGGCAGATTTGGGGTCGGGACGCGAGTGATATCGGTCACAAAAAACACGATTTAGGTAGGAAAAAATCTTCTGGCAGTTCTGCCGGCCGTCATTCAAGCAGTTGCAGAAGACACTGACAGCGCTGGACTAGTTATCTAGGGAAAGGGCCGAGCACCCAGTGCTGGCCCGGCCCTAACAGCCGCAGCATACTTCGAGGGACTTCGGGGACGGGGAAGTCGCTGCGACCATAAAGTCAACCGGCAATCGAGACCCATGTTCCTCAGAAGCGTAACGCGGTGAGCCGGGTTCCCGAACATGTCGGTTGTGCGCTGCATCTAACAAATTTAATCGAAATGTCAGAAATCCCGGCTAGGATGACGCGGGGACGCGTAGTGTGAGTTTGGCCATGCCACAACCAAAGCGTTCCGGTCACTTCATTCGGCCCTCTGATCACAGGTTCACGTTTTCAGTCAGCCCCGACAACACGCCTTGGTGGCGTATCTGGAACGATTATCCCAATCCAACCCGCGATGCGGTCGTGGGAGCGTTCGGCATTGCCATTATCGTGATTGCGGTTTGGTTTTTAATGGCGAGATGACGCCCGGGAGGCGAACATGGCAGATGACACCAAGAATCCATTCTCGATTAGTGACATGATGCAACAGGGCTTTGAGCAAAGTCGCAAGGCGATGGAAAACTATATGGATCTTTTCCAAAAAAATATGAAAGCTTCAGCGTGGTTCGCCTCGTCCGATTTGAGTAAGCAGATGCAAGGTTATATGGAAAAAAATCTTGCTGCGGCATCCGACTTCACGCAAAAACTATCTCAGGCCAAGGATTTCTCAGAGTTTTTGCGGATTCAATCTGAGTTTGTCGGATCGCAATGGAAGGCTTTCGCTGAACAGACGAAAGAGCTTGGGCAGACCATGACTAAAAGATAAGGGCGAGCGCAAGGAATCTTAACTGATTACTTACCGACTTTTGGCCGACACGTTGTTGAGGCGCTCAACCGCCTCAAACCGACGGGTGTGGCGCCAACGCAATGATACGCGAATCGCCCGCCGCAACGCGAGCGATTGATGGGACGTTTTAATAAACTCATTTCCCGTGTACATCCTTCAGTCTTCGCAGTAACGGATCGACGAATCCATCGGTGCAGCGGAGCCTTCGCGTGTCGATAGCCGCGCCGCCTTCATCACCAATGACCAGCGAAACGCCAAGTTCGGTGGCCCGGTCTCTGATCGTCTCTTGATTGGTGCACATGATCTGTGCAAGTCGGCCGATGCCGACGCCGGTCATCGGCTGCTGCCGGATCAGCGCATCGTCTGACGGCGTGAATTTCTTTTTCATTCTTTGGCCTCACAAAGCGTTTCTCCAGTCAATGAGCCTTACTCATTTGGAAACAATCGGCTGTGACGGTCGTCACATGCAAAAGCCGTCATTGGACCACGGGCCAACATCAGAATTTTGCAGGACTGGCTATAGTCGTTGGGTTTTTGAGGCAAGACATGAGCCGATACAAAGGCCGCGCAAGCGCGTCCACTCGTTCGGTGCGAACTGCCGTGACTTGGCTTGGTGAGCCACGTCGGTTGTGGCTAATAGCCTCTGATCTATTTTTCCAGCGATAACCGTCTCAGTCCGAGTCCTGTTAACGCTAGAGCAAAACCGTCCCTCGGGAACACGAATGTTCGAATGTACCCAAGCTCGAGTAAACGCT
>Ga0126380_10000774_pt1 | contig 11327 bp, 6 predicted proteins | sample PanSoiMetPlot_26_FD_92544 | JGI IMG/M metagenome (GOLD analysis project Ga0126380, IMG submission 92544) | Tropical forest soil microbial communities from Panama - MetaG Plot_26 | ecosystem: Environmental > Terrestrial > Soil > Tropical forest > Bulk soil | place: Panama | collected 2016-02-17
ATCATCGGTGCGCAGGCGACCGGCGCCGCCGACTACTGGTACGCAAAGACGAGCTCGCCCATCAAGACGTTGAAGGACACCGACGGCAAGACGCTGGCCTATTCGACCAATGGCTCGTCGACGCACTCGATCGTTCGCGCCTTCATCAACGAGTTCAAGCTCACGGCCAAGCCGACCCCGACCGGCAACCCCTCGACCACCTTGACGGCCGTGATGACCGATCAGGTGGACGTCGGCTGGGCCTCGCCGCCGTTCGGCCTCAAGGAGATCGACGAAGGCAAGATCCGCATCGTCGCCAAGGCCACCGACGCCGCCCTGGTGCGCGGGCAGACCATCCGCGTGATCGTCGCCAATGCCGACGCCCTGGACAAGAAGAAGGACGCCATCAAGCGGTTCATGGATGCCTACCGCGAGACGGTCGAATACATGTACAGCAGCAATCCGCAGGTAATCAAAGACTATGCGGCGTTCGTCGGCGTGCCCGAGCCGCTGGCCAAGAAGGTGCGCGACGACTTCTTCCCCAAGGCGCTGGTCTGGCCCGACGAGATCAAAGGCCTGGATTCGCTGATGGAAGAGGCGGTGACGCTGAAGTTCATCCCGTCGCCGCTGACCAAGCAGCAGCAGGCCGAGCTCATTCAGATTCAGGCCGCGACGGGGCACTGACGTCGCCGCGCACTCGGCGCGCTCCCTCTCCCCGGTGGGGAGAGGGTTGGGGTGAGGGGGCGAGTGATTTTCGAAAAGCCCTCGCCCCCTCACCCGACTTGCTTCGCAAGTCGACCTCTCCCCGCTGGGGAGAGGTGGAGCAAGTGGCACGACCGCGATAACATCACGACGCCATCAAGACGTCGCTGCATGGGAGGCAAGCCGATGAATCCCGCAGTCCCGCTGAAAGCCGTCAAGACGCAAGCCCTGATCCTGCCCGAACACCGGGATGCCTACTACGGCGGAACGTGGCACGCGCCGAAATCGGGCCGCCGCCAGGACAGCATCAATCCCGGCACAGGCGAGTCCCTCGGGCCGGTGGCCGACTGCGGCGCCGACGACATTGCGGCCGCCGTCACGGCGGCCAGGAAGGCGTTCGACGACTGGCGCAACGTGCCACCGCTCGAGCGCGCCCGCATGCTCAAGCGCATCGCCGCGATCCTGCGCGAGCATGCCGAGGAGCTGGCCATGATCGATGCCGCCGACTGCGGCAACCCGTTCGCCGAGATGGTGCGCGACGCCACCGTCGGGGCGGCGCAGATCGAGTTCTATGCCGGCCTCGTCACCGAGATGAAGGGCTCCTCGATCCCCATGGGGCCCGACGTGGTCAATTTCACCGTGCGCGAGCCGCGCGGGGTAGTCGGCCGCATCATCCCGTTCAACCATCCCTTCATGTTCTGCGCCGGCAAGGCCGCCGCCCCGCTGGCTACCGGCAACACCGTGGTGATGAAGCCGCCCGAGCAGGCCCCGCTGTCCTCGCTGCGGCTGGCCGAGCTGATCGAGGGCGTGCTGCCGCCCGGCGTGTTCAACGTGGTGCCGGGCGGACGCGAGGCCGGCGCGGCGCTGGCCTCGCACCCGGACGTGGCGATGATCGCCCTCATCGGCAGCGTGCCGACCGGCCGCGCCGTGATGAAGGCGGCGTCCGACACGCTGAAGCCCGTGATGCTCGAGCTCGGCGGCAAGAATGCGCTGATCGCCTACCCGGATGCCGATCCCGACGAGGTCGCCGGCGGCGTCATCGGCGGCATGAACTTCACCTGGTGCGGCCAGTCGTGCGGCTCCACCAGCCGTGCCTTCCTTCACGAGAAAATCTACGACGCCGTGCTGGAGCGGGTGAAGAAGCAGATCACGCATTACAAGCCCGGCATTCCCACCGAGCCCGCGACCACCATGGGCGCCATCATCTCCAAGGCGCAGTTCGACCGGGTGATGAGCTACATCGACTCGGCCAGGCAGGAAGGCGCCACCCTCATCGCCGGCGGCGGCCCGCCGCGCGACCCGGCGCTGGCAAAAGGCTTTTATATCGAGCCGACCGTGTTCGCCGTCACCGGGAAGAACCGCATCGCCCGCGAGGAGATTTTTGGCCCCGTCCTGTCGGTATTCAAATGGTCGGCCGAGAAAGCCATGCTCGACCAGGTGAACGCCGTGGAATACGGCCTCACCGCCTCGATCTGGACCAATGACCTCTCGACCGCACACCGCACCGCCGCCGCCGTTCAGGCCGGCTTCGTGTGGATCAACGAGGTGAGCAAGCACTTTCTGGGCGCGCCGTTCGGCGGCTACAAGCAGTCGGGCATCGGCCGCGAGGAATGCATCGAGGAGATGCTGGCCTATACCCAGGAAAAGAACATCCACGTGCGGCTCAAGCCGAAGAAGAGCTAGAACTCGGCGACGCAACATCCTCGGCGCGCTCCCTCTCCCCGTCGGGAAGAGAGTTGGGTGAGGGGGCGAGTGACTCTCAATAACCCCCTGCCCCTCACCCGGCGCGCGAGAGCGCCATAGCCGATGCTTCGCATCGGCGTCCTTGGCTTTAAGAACGGCGGCCGAAGGCCGCCTATGCCTCTCCGCACTGGGGAGAGGTGGAGCAAGCGGCGCACCCTGCGCATCTCACCAATTCCCAACAATCCAGTTCACAACTGTTGCGGAAAGGAGCAACATTGCCACGTGGGAGCCCGCCCCATTGCGGCTCCGACGGAGGACACGCGGGACCAAGGGCAGCTTGAGAACGCCCGCCCGCCAGGGAGAAACACATGAGCAAGCGTCGTCACGGCGGAGTTCCGCCGGTGGAAGCCGTTGCCGGCAACGGTCTCCTTGATCGCCGCGCACTGCTTGGGCGCGGCGTTATTCTTGCGGGCGCCATGGGAACGGGAGTCGGCACGTCGCTCACCGGCGCCGCCGCCGAGCCGCTGCAGAACGATCCGTGGAGCCTGGAAATGGGCGCGGTCGTGCCGCCCTATCAGGTGCCGTCGCGGTTCGAGAAGGGTGTCATCCGCACGCGCAGCAATCCGGACAACGAGTTCCGCAACTCGCATGCGCGCACGCCGCATCACCTGCTGCAGGGCACGGTCACGCCTAACGGGCTGTTCTTCACCATCTCGCACTCCGGCCTGCCGGACATCGACCCGGCGCAGCACAAGCTCGTCATCCACGGGCTGGTGAAACAGCCGCTGGTCTACACCGTCGAGTCGCTGTCGCGCTATCCGATGGTGTCGCGCATGCATTTCGTCGAGTGCAGCGGCAACTCGGCGCCGATGTTCTCCAACGAACCGTTCCAGGGAACCGCGCAGGCGCTGCACGGCCTGGCATCGAACGCGGAATGGACTGGCGTGCTGCTGTCCACGCTGCTGGAGGAGACCGGCATCGACCCCAAGGCGAAATGGCTGCTGGCGGAAGGCGCCGACTCGCTCGGGCTGCATCGCAGCGTGCCGGTGAAGAAGGCGTTGGACGACGCGATGATCGCGCTCTACCAGAACGGCGAGCGCATCCAGCCCGGCAACGGCTATCCGATGCGCCTGCTCTTGCCTGGCTACCAGGGCAACATGAACATCAAGCACGTGCGGCGGATCAAGCTCATCGACCAGCCGGCCATGAGCTTCTACGAATCGAAGACCTACTCGCAGATTCTGCCCGACGGCAAGATGTGGCTGTTCCATTTCACCCAGGAGGTGAAATCCTTCATCACCCATCCGTCGTTCGGCCAGTCCCTGAAGGGGCCGGGCTTCTACGAGATTTCCGGCATCGCCTATTCGGGCAACGGCCGAATCTCCAAGGTCATGGTCTCGGCCGACGGCGGGAAAAGCTGGGCTCAGGCGGCGCTGCAAGCGCCGGTAAATCCCAAGGCGTTCACGCGCTTCCGCATGCCGTGGCGCTGGGATGGCCAGCCGGTGATCCTGCAAAGCCGCGCGTGGGACGAAGGCGGCAACGTGCAGCCGCTGCGCGCCGAGTTCGTGGCGGCGCGCGGACAGACAGAGAAGCCGGTGGCGAGCCCCCTCGCCTTCCCCAACCAGCACTACAACAGCATCACCAGCTGGGGCATCGACAGCTCGGGAGGGATCAAGCATGTCTATGCATAAATCGCTTCCGGCCGTCGCGCTCGCGCTCGCCTTCGGCACCGGCACTGCGCTTGCCGAGTCCCCGGGCCTGGGCAAGCCGATCACCGAGGCCGATATCGCGGCGTGGAACATCGAGATCCTGCCCGACGGCACCGGCCTGCCGCCCGGCAGCGGCACCGCCGCGCAGGGCGCAAAAATCTATGCCGAGAAATGCTCGTCGTGCCATGGCGACAACGGAGTGAAGCCGGCGCAAGGCTACCTGCCGATGGTCGGTCCCACGAAATTCGACCGCATCGATACGATGAAGACCGTCCCTTACTACAAGTATGCGACGACCTTGTACGACGTGATGCGCCGGTCGATGCCGTATCCGATGCCCAAAACGCTGACGGCCGACGAGCTCTACGCGCTGTCGGCCTATATCCTCGCCCTCAACAAGATCATCGGCGAGAACGACGTGATGAACGCCGAGACCCTGCCCAAGGTGAAGATGCCGAACGCCGACAACTTCATCATCTGGAATCCCGAAAAGATTTGACTCCGAAGGGTGGGCAAATTCGCCTGTGTAGCGCTGATTGGTGGGCGAGCCGCCGCAAGCGGCGAGGAACGACGCGACCGCGAGTTTGCCCACCATCAACGCCGATATCTCGCGCCGTGGCGGGCCTATTCTTTGGCTGCCGCCCATGCCGCGCGGCGGTTCAGCACATAGCCGCAAAGGCGCTTTCGGTGCTGGAAGCAAACCTGGATTCTCGCCGTAGTGAGGCTGGATTCTTGCTTTGTTCGCACACGTTCATCTATAAACCTGAGATCGCCGCGCCTCCAGCCGACAGTACCTCGCCTCTGCTCGCCGACCACTAACGGCACGCGCTTCGCCTCACTTGCCGGCCGGCGACGTCGGTCCGATTGCCCTGGAGGACCGGCGGCCGCTCAAGCGGCCGGAGTGAGCGCTAGGTCCTCATCGAGCTTGGCCTTCTCATAGGCCAAGAGCACCTCGCGTCCCAATTCTGCGCGCCTCGTTCCGATAGCGTATGCCGTGATGCGCATGCGACAGGGCCCGCCCGCGGCTAGGAGCTCGCGAAGGAACCGGTTCAGGACCGGCGCGGAATCGATCTCGTCGACGACGAAATAGAACATGTCCAGCCATCGCTCGTCGCCGCTCAGGCCGACGTAGTCGACACCCGCCTGCGCGCCTGGCCCGATCATGCGGCGAACGTGGCGCGCCGCCAGGAATTTTCCGATGAGCTCGTGGCGAAAGCCGGTCACCGGCTGTTCCTTGCCCAGGACGTCGCGTTCCACTTCGCCGCGAAACAGCCGGCTCGCCTGCATCGCCTTGACGATCCTGCCGACACCATCGCCGCCGGCGGCCGAGTCGGCGGCAATCCAATCGCGCAGCTGGCCATCCTGTAGCACGCGATGTTCGTCCACCATCCGAAACGCCACGCCGTAGATGACGGCCATTAGCGGGTCGCCGGATTCGACCCACGGACTCAGCGCGCCATCGTGTTTCAGAATCTCGCGATAGAGTTCGGCACGACGGGTCGGCACGCGAGCCGTGCCGAGCGCCTTGGCAACCTCGGCCAGGAGCGCCAAGTCCTGCGGGTTGCGGGCAAGCGCCTGGGCTTCGGGCGGCAGATCCGCATAGAGGTCGCGACCGATGGCGTCGGCCAGATAGCTGGCCGCTTGTTCGGGCGTGACCTCGGCAAGATTGAAAACCGGCGTATCCTGGCGACGGAGCAGGTCCACTTGGCTTGCGATCAGCACGAAATTGTTGGCGTCTTGGCTGAAGAAGGTATGAAAACGCCGCGCGTCGTCCGGCTTCGGCAGCTCGTTCAGGGAATCCACCAGAATAAGAAAGCCGCCCTTGCCAATCAGGAAGTCGAGAACGCCATTCTCCAGCTCGACACCGGCACCACGCAAGGCGTCGCGGACGAGGTCCTGCACCGTTCGGTCAGTCAAGACATTGGTCCGAAGGTCGATGAGCAAGGGCACCGGAACGCGCTCACCGCGTTGGAAGCGTGCTGCCACCTCTCGCAGCAGATGGCGCAGGAACACGCTTTTGCCCGTTCCGCTGCGTGCCAACAACAGGGCGCGGCGCTCGCGCGCGAAGATCTGCGCCAAGCTGGCTCGGCCACCGTCGGGACTCAGCGGCTGCGGTTCCTGATCGGCTGCCGCGAAGAGGGATTGCGGGATGTAAGGCTCGGGCCCGGGGGTCGCGCTCCCCCTTTCGGCAAGCCGCCGAAACAGATGACGCCGCGCCCAGCGCGTGTTGACGACAGCCTTGTGCGCGACTGGGAATTTCGTGAACCAACCGCTGTTCACCGCCGTACGCGCCCAGGAGTATCGCGGGTAAAGCGGGATCAGGGGAAGGATCAGGGCAAAATAGAGCACGCCGACAAGGCCGAGCTGCTTGGCCGCCTCCACGAGCATCTTTCTCACAGGCTCCGGCTTGGGCAAGTCCACATTGAAGTTGACGTATCGCGGCTCGCTCCAGGCGCCATAGCGATCGATGGCATTCACCCGCAGATGGTAGGCTCCGTCGCGATCGAACGAAGCCCTGTACACCGGGGAGCGCGTCGGCGTCGGGTCCTCCGACACCGGCTTGCCGTCGGGGTCGGTCATGCGCCAGACGTAACGGAACATCGAGGGCTCGGTGCGATAGCCGGAGTCGAAAGCGACGACCGCCACGGTCTGCGTCGTCTCCGTGCTGTGGGCGCTCTCGCCGATCACCTCGACGATCCGATGGGTCGGTCCCGCCTCGTCGCGGAAGTGGGCAAGGCCGGTCCGAGTTCCGATCCAGACGCCGCCGTCCGCTGCAGGAGCCAGCGCCACGACGACGTCATCCGGCAGCCCGCCATTGGTGTTGGCCTTGGTGTAGGTTCGCCAGGCGCTGTCCTTGTTGCGGCGCGCCAGGCCACCTTCAGTGCCGATCCACAGGGCGCCGTCCGCGCCGGCTGCCAGCGCACCGAGGCGATCATTCGCCAAGCCGTGGGCCGTGCCGTAGGCCTGCCAGCGCCCATCCTTGTCGCGCCGCGCCAGCCCACCGTGGAAGGTTGCGACCCAGAGCGTGCCATCGGCAGTGGCTGTCAGCGCCGTTACGTCATCGATTGGCAGGCCGCCGTTGGTGCTGGCCCTGTTGTAGCGTTGCCAGCGCCCGTCCCTGTCGAGCCGCGCCACTCCGCCGCCCATGGTTCCGATCCAGACGCCGTCCACTTCGAGGGCCAACCCGAAGATCTTATCATTCGGCAGTTCGCCCTTGGTGGAGGCGGTCGTGTAGTTTTTCCAATTCCCATCCCTGTCGAGCCGCGCCAAGCCGCCGGCGGTACCGATCCAGAGGTCGCCGTCTGCCCCCGGCGCGAGCGACAGGATGTCGTCATTCGGAAGGCCGCCCTTGGTGTTGGCACGGTTGTAGGTCTTCCAGCCCCCGTCCTTGTCGCGCCGCGCCAGCCCGCCGTGGAAGGTTCCGATCCACAAAGTGCCGTCCGCGCTGTGTGCCAGCGCCGTTACGCCATCACTTGGCAGGCTCCCCTTGGTGTTGGCCTTGCTGTAGGTTCGCCAGGTGCCGTCCTTGTCGCGCCGCGCCAAGCCGCCGCCCAAAGTCCCGACCCAGAGGACGCGGTCAGCGGCGGTCAGCACCCTTATCTCGTCACTTGGCAAACCGCCTTTGGTGTTGGCCCCGGTGTAGGTCTGCCAGCGCCGGTCGACGTCGAGCCGCGCCAGGCCCCCACCGAAAGTTCCGATCCACAGGGCACCGTCCGCGCTCGATGCCAGCGACCAGACAGCGTGGGCCGGGAGGCCGCCCTTGGTCTTATCGTAGGTCTGCCAGCGTTCGTCCCTGTCGAGGCGCGCCAAGCCGCCGAACCTGGTCCCGATCCAGATGGCACCATCCGCGCCGGGCGCGAGCGACCAGACAAAATCGATCGGGAGCCCACTCTTGGTGCTAGTGTAGGTTCGCCAGCGTCCATCCCGGTCGCGCCGCGCCAAGCCGCCCCCCAAAGTCCCGACCCAGAGGGCGCCGTCAGCGGTGGCGGTCAGCACCCTTACGTCGTCACTCGGCAAACCGGCTTTGGTGTTGGCCCTGTTGTAGGTCTGCCAGCGCTCATTTTTGCCGAGTTGTGCCACTCCGCCGCCCATGGTTCCGATCCAGACGCCGTCCGCATCGAGGGCCAACGCGTAAACCTTGTCATTCGGCAGTTCGCCCTTGGTGGAGGCGGCCGTGTACTTTTGCCAATGCCCGTTCCCGTCGCGCCGCGCCAAGCCGTGTTCGGTTCCAACCCAGAGGGCGCCGTCCGCCCTGGGCGCGAGTGCCATGATATGGTCGTGTGGCAGCCCGCCATCGGTGTTTGCACTGGTGTAGATCTTCCAGGTCCCGTCTTTGTCGAGCCGCGCCAAGCCGTGCTCTGTTCCAATCCACACGGCGCCGTCCGCGCCGACGGCCACTGCCTGGACAAGGTCATGGGGCAGGCCGCCTTTGGTGCTGACCGTGCTGTAGGTCTTCCAGCGCCCATCCTTGTCGAGCCGTGCCACGCCGCCCCCGTGTGTTCCGATCCAGAGCGTGCCCTCCGCATCGAAAGTCAGCGCCAGAATGTCAGTATGCGGGAGGTCGCTGTTTTCGGGATTGAACACGGTCCACAGCGGCACGGACTCCGAGAAGGCCGGGAACGCGTAGGCCGCGCAAGCGACGGCCCATGACAGGCGAAGCATCCAGGCAAAAAATCCCGAACCAGGTCGTTCGGAGATGGCGTGCCGGGTGAACATGCGTCCGCTCAAACGAACCGCAACGACGAGCCGCAGCGCGTCATGGTCCGCGCCACTTTAACGCCGGCGCAGCGACACGCCAAATAGCACACGGCAATGACATGTCTGCTTTTAACTGCCGGACATCGCAGCCTGCCTTCGGCTTTGGTCGTGACATCCCACCGCTGCTTGTCTTACACAGGTGGGTGGCGTAGCTCGCCGCCAACTACCTCGCTCTTCATCCAGCTTGCGTTAATCAGGATGTGATTGCGCGTTAGATGAGTCCACGCCCCTAGCCTATTTCCGCGCGACTGCCGGCGACGTCGGTCCGAACCGGCGCGACGCGCCGAGGAAGGTCTTGAACTGGACGTGGTTGCTGCGCAGGAACGCGCCGGGGCCCTCCTGGAAGAAGCGCTGCATCGCATGGCTCAGGTGGGCCAGATCATAGAAGCCGGCCTCATGGGCGATCGCCGTGAGGGTCTCGGTGTCCTTGAAATAGAGCAGGCCGACGGCCCAGTTGATCTGCAGGATCTGGCCAAAGAATTTTGGTGGAACGCCGACGACGTGGCGAAACACCTCATTGAGGCGGCGGGGATTGACGTCCAGCTGCTTGCAGATGTCGGCCACGCGAACGGCGCCGTTGGCCGCCTCGAACCGCGCCACCGCCGCTTCGACGATGGGATCGCCCGGGCCGGCGCGCTCCGCGAGGGCGAGAAAGAAGGCGTTGGCCTCGGCGACATGCTCCTCCCGGCTCGCCTCCGGCCCGCACACGAAATGGGCGCGCGCCCGCGCCTCCATGTGCGGCGCCACGGCCGGCAGCGGCTGTGATTTGCCGGTCATCCGTGCGCCGGGAATGCCGAACAGCCGATAGAGGGCGCTGGCCGCGAGCTCGCAAAACACGATCTGCAGGCGCTCGGAAAACCGAACGACGATCGCGTGATCCATGATCTGGCCGGAGATGTGCCAGCGCGAGAGGGACGGAAATTCCTTGCCGTCCACCACGGCGACCAGCGAGTGCGAGGGAAACGCCTCGCCGCTCGATAGGCCGAAGTTATTGAGGAAGTAGGAATAGCCGGTCGGCTTGGGGTGGACCGTCAGCGGCGCTTCGAGCCGCCGATTCGCATAGAGATAACGGCGGACGAATGGTCTGATCGCCTCCGGGGGCACGACGATGTCGAGTTCGCCTGCATCCATATGCCGCTCCGATTTTTACAAGCGCCCTCTGCCGGAGGCGCTTATCGTGACAAACCGCGGTGAACGGTCGTCGGCCGGGAATGAGGCAGGCCAGAAATGTTCCACTTCCGGTATGCAGGGCAGGCGGCCGGACCGGCCTACGAGCAATGGCGCGAGGAATACGCCCGCCAGTGGCTTGCTGCCGATTTCCAGCCGCTCGACGGCGACTACCTCGTCAACGAGTTCGCAGGCAGCGAGCACTCCTTCCTGGGTGTCTGCACGCTGCGCGGCACGCCGGTGCATACGGTCCGCCGCGGCGACGTGCATGGCGAAGCGCGCGACTGGCTGTATTTTGTCGTTGCTGCGGGGGCGCGGCTGGAGGCCTGGCAGCGCGGCCGGTCGAGCGATCTGGGCGTGGGCCAGATGGCACTGATCAGCAATCGCGAGCCGGCGTGGGTGCGCCAGACCAGGGGCAGCCGCTGGAGCGCTCGCATTCCGCAAAAGATGCTGAAGGATCTGTGCCGGAATTTCGAAGACAAGGTTGCGCGGCCCATCACGGCCAACCGGGAGCTCACCAGGCTTCTTCTCCATCAGATGGAAATTGCCAATCGGTTCGGGCCCAAGCTCGGTTCGGCTGAAAACCACGCCATGGCGCAGCACATCCTCGACTTGGTGGGGCTGTGCCTCGGGATCGACCGCGATGCCGCCCATGCTGCCGAGCATCGCGGACTTGCGGCGGCCCGCTTCGATGCCATCAAAGCCGACATTTTGCACCGGCTCGCAGCCTCCAACCTGAGCCTGGCGGCTGTCGCCTCCCGTCACGGCGTGAGCGCGCGCTACATCCAGCACCTGTTCGAGCGCGCCGGAACATCCTTCACGCGCTTCGTGCTCGACCAGCGGCTGCACATGGCCCATCGGCTGCTGCAGGACCCGAGCCATCGCTGGCGCAAGGTCAACGACGTCGCGGCGGCCGCCGGCTTTGCCGACATTTCTTACTTCAACCGCGCCTTCAAGGCGCGCTTCGCCGCCACGCCGCGTGACGTTCGCCGCCTGGCCGATCGGTCGGCTGCGGAACAGGCGCCGGAAACCTGCGATGTGCCGGCGCCGCCGCTGCAGCCCGAATGGCGACTGCGGAACAGCGATTGATAGAGCATGATCCCGAAAAGTGGGCACCGGTTTTCGGAAAGAGCCTGCCCTCGGGCTTGACCCGAGGGATCATGCTCCAACAATAGGCTAAAGCGAGATGACGATTCGAAGAAAAGTCATCTCGCTTTAGCGGCGGGATGCGCGTGGCGCCACCGTTCAGCGTGATGAACCGGCGAGCTTGAGGGCGAGCAGTGATCTGACGCGCCGCGTGACAAGCCAGACCGCGAGGATCGCGAGCGC
>Ga0126380_10000775_pt1 | contig 11327 bp, 9 predicted proteins | sample PanSoiMetPlot_26_FD_92544 | JGI IMG/M metagenome (GOLD analysis project Ga0126380, IMG submission 92544) | Tropical forest soil microbial communities from Panama - MetaG Plot_26 | ecosystem: Environmental > Terrestrial > Soil > Tropical forest > Bulk soil | place: Panama | collected 2016-02-17
CACAGGCCAGCGTTGCGGTCGAGCGCAGCACCGGCCGCTCGCCGATCATGACGCCGTATTTCGATTCGACGCCCCAGATGGCCACGATGACGTGGCGATCGACCCCATAGGCGCGCTCTACGGCGTCGAAGGTCGCGCGATGCTGCGCCAGGATCTCGCGCCCTTTCTGGATGCGCTCGTCGTTCACGAGAAGGTCGAGGTACTCCCAGAAGGTCTTGGTGAACTCCGGCTGGGTATCCAGCAGGTCCATGATGCGGAGGTCCGGCGTCAGGCCGGCGGTGTAGCGGTCGAAGCTCGCCCGCGAGACGCCACGGCGTGTGGCGTCGGGCCACAGCCCCTCGATGCAGGCGGGGAAATTGGCGGCGGCCGCCAGGATGGCGTCGCGCGTCATCAGCGGGTGGCCGGAGGCGCCGTCCTGACCGGTCCATTCCGGCGCAGGCGTCGGGGGCGGGACCGCGCCGGTGGACGGATTGGGCGCGAACAGCGACCGCAGGTCGGGCAACTGGGCGGTGGCTCCCGTGGTCGCGCCGGTCACGATCGCGGCGACGCACAAAATTCGCAAGCCAAGGGAACCAATCGCCATAGCGCGTCTCTTGTCCTTCGCCGGGCCTGGCCCGTCCTTCGCCGGCCTGGCCCGGCCCCTCCCTGTCGGTTGGGGTTTCGTTTCCGATATCTTAAATAAGGCTTCCGATATCCTAGCACCCCTCGCCGAAAGCCTCCCAAGCCGTCATCTGGGTATTATGAAGCCGATCCGCAAAGCCGTTTTCCCCGTCGCCGGCCTGGGCACCCGGTTCCTGCCCGCCACCAAGGCCATGCCCAAGGAGATGCTGCCCGTCGTCGACCGCCCGGTGATCCAGCACGTGGTGGACGAGGCGCGCGAGGCCGGCATTGAGCATTTCATCTTCGTGACCGGCCGCAACAAGGCCGTGATCGAGGACCATTTCGACAAGCAGTTCGAGCTCGAAGCCACGCTGCAGAAACGCGGCAAGAGCCGCGAACTCGAAGCGCTGGAAGCCGAGTTGCCCGGCGCCGGCCAGACGAGCTTCACGCGCCAGCAGGAGCCGCTCGGGCTGGGCCACGCCGTGTGGTGCGCGCGCGACATCGTGGGCAACGAGCCGTTCGCGCTGCTCCTGCCCGACATGCTGCATTTCGGACCGCGCGGCGCCTTGAGCGAGATGATGGAGGTCTATGGCGAGACCGGCGGCGGCAACGTGATCGCGGTCTACGAGGTGCCGCGCGACCAGGTGCAGCAATACGGCATCGTTGAGGTGGGCGAGCAGCGCGGCAAGGGCTTTCGCATCACCGCCATGGTGGAAAAGCCCAAGCCCCAGGATGCGCCGTCCAACCTCATGATTTCGGGGCGCTACATCCTGCAGCCCGAGATCTTTTCGTTCCTGGAGAAGCAGACCGCGGGCACCGGGGGCGAGATCCAGCTGACCGACGCCATGCTCGGGCTGGCCAGGCAGCAGCCGGTCTTCGGCTATGCGTTCGAGGGGCGCATCTTCGACTGCGGCTCGAAGATCGGCTTTCTCACCGCCAACGTCGCCTATGCGCTGGCGCGCGAGGATGTAGCGCCCGCCCTGCGTGCGGAGCTCAAGCGGCTGCTCGATCAGTCGTGATGCGCTTTAGGGCGGGATGACTTTCTTCGAAGCGTCATCCCGCTCTGGTTATCGTTGGAGCATGATCCCTTGGGTCAAGCCCGAGGGCAGGCTTTTTCCGAAAACCGGTATCCAACCCGGATCAGGTCCGGGCCAGGCCTTTTCAGGATCATGCTCTACCGCTCGGCCTCGCCGATCGACCTGACCGCCTCCGCCCAGAACGCCATGTCGGCCGCGATGGTGGCGGAAAATTCTTCCGGCGTGCTGCCGAGCGGCTCGAACCCGTCCCCGGCGAGACGTTCGACGAATTTCTGATCCTTGACGGCGCGGCCAATTTCCGCGGCGATGCGATCGATGATGTCGCGCGGCGTGCCGGCCGGCGCCATCAAGCCGTTCCACGTCACGATGGTGAAGTTGGGAAATCCGGCATCGGCGAATGTCGGCACTTGCGGGAGCTGCGGCACGCGCCGCTCGCTCGTCACCGCGATGAGTTTCAGCGCGCCGTTTGCCGCATGCGGCATCACCACCGAGACATTGGCGAACATCGTCTTGACGTGGCCGGCCACCAGATCCGCCACCGGCGCCGCACCGCCCCTGTAGCTCACGGGAATCATGTCGAGCCCGGCGCGTTTCCGGAACAGCGCCATGGTGAGATAGGTGAGGCTCGCGGTGCCGGATCCCACATAGGTGATCGTGTTCGGCCGGCCGCGGACATAATCCACGTACTGCGCCAGCGTCTCCACCGGCATGCTCGGATGCGCCACCAGGACGAAGGGATTGATCCCGATGTTGCTGATCGGCGCGAAATCCCGCACCGGATCGTAGGGTGTCTTGCCGATCGCCGGCAGTACGGCGGTCTGCGGCACGTTGGCGGCGAGCAGGGTATACCCGTCGGCCGGCGCGCGGGCCACGGCCTCGGCCGCGACCGCGCCGCTGGCGCCGGCGCGGTTCTCAATCACGAATTGCTGGCCAAATGCCTCGGCCAGCCGCTGAGCGACGATCCGGGCAATGATGTCGGCATTTCCGCCAGCGGAAAACGGCACCACGATGCGCACCGGCCGCGTCGGCCACGCCTGCGCCCGGGCGGAACGGCCGGGGCCGAGCGCCAGCACGGCGGCCACCGATCCCAGGCAGGCCCTGCGCGTCGGCATGGTCCGTCCCCGTCTGGCGGCGCATAGATCGAGCCGGCAGGCCGCCGGTATCATGTTAATGCACGCCTTGATTGAAGCGCCAGCCCGGCCTAGCATGAAATGCTCGCTTTCCTTTCTTCGTCTTTCCCTGGGCTTGCACGAGAGGTCTGGCATGGGCGGAAGAATCGATTGGGAAAGTCAGATTGGTCGTCGCCTCAAATTACGCGACTTGCATGTATTTTGCACCGTGGTCCGGCGCGGCAGCATGGCCAAGGCCGCATCGCATCTCGGCGTGTCGCAGCCCGCGGTGTCGGAGACGGTGGCAGAGCTCGAGCACATGCTCGGCGTGCGCCTGCTCGATCGCCGCCCGAACGGCATCGAGCCGACCGTCTACGGACGCGCCCTGGTGAAGCGCAGCACGATCGTGTTCGACGAGCTCAAGCAGGGCATCAACGACATCGAGTGCCTGGCCGATCCCGCCACCGGCGAGGTGCGCATCGGCTGCGCCGAGGCCTTTGCGTCGGCGGTGCTGCCGCCGATCCTGCAGCGGTTCTCGCAGGCGCACCCGCGCGTCTTCCTGCATCTCAAGCCGCTCGTCACGCCCACCCTTGACTTTCCCGAGCTGCGCGCACGCAGCCTCGACGTCGTGCTTGCGCGCATCGTGCGGCCGCTCGCCAGCGAGGACGACGACCTGAACGTGGAAACCTTGTTCGACGACCATTCGGTGGTGGCGGCGGGAAAACAGAATCCGTTGTGCCGCCGGCCGCGGATCGACCTCGCCGAGCTCGTCGACGAGCCCTGGGTGCTGGCGCCGCCCGCCGGCTGGAACAACACGATCGTCGCGGAGGCGTTCCGCGCCCGCGGGCTCGACATGCCGAAGATCTATCTGACGACCTATTCGATCCAGCTGCGTGCGTCATTGCTCGCCAGCGGACCCTTCATCTCGGTGTTTCCCGCCTCAATCCTGCGGTTCAAGGCAGACGAGCTGTCCTTGAAGATATTGCCGGTCGAACTGCCGTTCCGGCCGTGGCCGTTTGCCACCGTCACGCTGAGGAATCGCACCCTGAACCCGGCGGTGGCGCGGTTCATCGACGATGTACGCGTCTTCACGCGGTCGATGGCGGCGGAGCTGGCGCGATCTGCACCGACGCAAGATGTCGCGGCGGCGCGCTGAGGCATCAACGGCGCCTCATCGTCCGGCCGGTGCCGCGGCTCCTTGCGCCGCGGCAAAACGCTCGGCCTTGCGGGCGACGTGACGGCCATAGGTGTGGCGCGCGACGACGTCGAGCATGAAGCGATTGAGCAGGTCCGGCGCGGCGGGAAGCGGACGACGCACGTCGACGATCAACACCGCCCGCGTTTCCGCGCTGCTGTTGACGACCGAGTGCGGCCAGCTGTCATCGAACAGCACGGCCTCGCCTTCCTTCCACACGTAATCCTGTCCGTTCACCACCAGTTTGGGCGGATTGTCGGTCGGCACGCGCAGGCCGAGGTGATAGCGCAGATAGCCGAGATAGGGTCCTTCGTGCTCCGGCACCGATTTGCCCGCCTCGAGGATCGAGAAGAACGCCTGAATCATGTTCGGCACGCGGGCGAGCACGCGGCACGTTTCCGGGCAACGGGCGACGTTCGCGGCCGGCTTGTGACCCATGATCTCGAGCATGAACACGTTCCAGCGCTTCGGCGTCGTGCTGGAAATCTTGCGCTCGCCGGAGTCAAGCTCGTGGTACTGCGGCAGCTCGCCCGCATCCGCAAGCAGTTGCTCGAACTCGCGGCGGATGATCGGATAGGCCTGCGTCACCAGGTCGAGCGCCGGGTAGTCCCGCTTGATGTCGAAGAACGTGGGACGGCTCGCGCGGTCGATGTAGCGGCCGAAGTACCAGTTCACCGCCGATTTCACGACATGATAGTCGAGCTTCATTCCCCATCCTCGGCTGACACAAGACGATATTGCTCCGCCAATCCGGCGGAACTTCGCCACGCCGTGACGTTCAGGATGGAGGTTTTTTCACGTCACGGCTGCCAGCGCAAGCCGAGCATTCCGATCGTTGCGTCGTAATCGTTGCCCGCCACGTTGGAGCGGCGCCATTCCTGCCGCACCTCGCCTTTGACCTGCACCGTGCGGGTGAGCCGGTAGGTGAGCGCCGCCGAGGCGCCATAGCGCGTGTCCTGGCGTATCGAGCCGACGAAATCGTCGATGCCGTAGGCGAGCCGGGCAGTGCCGATCAGCCAGCGTCGGAACGCATGGTCGACCTGGATGCCGGCATCGTACGACAGCAGGCCGGACACGCCGGGCAGCGTTGTCTCCTGCGGCGTGGTCGTGGCGACGAGCTTCACTGTGGTGAGGCCGCTGGCCGCCCACACCAGCGAGCCGTCGAACAGGACGCCGCGCATATCCGGCAGCGTCGGATCCTTGTAGGTGCGAACCAGGTAGCCGATCGCCGCCTCGCCCGTGAGCTTGCGCGAGATCTCGAAGCTGGTGCCCCCCTTGGCGGCGACGCCGTCAGAGTCGCGCGACACGCCGAAGGGATCGAGGGCATCGTGAACGCGCGTGTCGACGACGACGTCGACGAATGGCTTCACGCCGGGCCACAGCTCGTAGCCGGCACGCGCATTGCCTGCATATTGGTTGTAGTTGCGGTCCTTGTTGCTGAGGATCGTGCCGTCGGTGAGCGTCGAGTTGCCCCACTCGTCGCGGTCGAAAGCGCCATTGAGCGCCAGCTCGAAACGGTTCCAGCGATGTGCGATGCCGGCAGTGGCGCCGGCGATCGTCTGGATCGGCAGCTTGGCGAGACCGGCGGGCAGATCGGGCGTACCCGGATTGGCCGAGGTCATCAGGTAGCGGCCGGCGACCAAAGCGCGGGTGCGGTCGGTCACATCGACGCGGCCCGCCCCTTTCAGGTCGAGATACGGAACATCGAGCTCGGGGGTCGCTTCGTAGGCCGTGTAGCTGCCGCGAAAATCCGCCGTGAGCGCGTGGCGCTCCCAATCGGAGGCTGCGCGCAACTCGGCCGCCGGCGTGGCGAAGGCCGAGCCTTTGGCAATGACGGTGCGGCCCGGATTGCTGTCGTAGCCGCCCGTTGCCTCGAGGGCCGGGCGCAGGACGAAGGCGCCGGCCCGCATGCCGAGCTGGGCGTAGGGGTCTTCTTCCGCAGGCCGGCGCGGGACGGCCACGACCGTGTTGGGCAGCGTGTTGAGGGCTTCCCTGGCCTGCGCGCGCCCCGCCACGGCGGGAGGCTGCGGCGGCGCTGCCGGCTTGGCGGGGGCGCTGGCAAGGGTCGCAGCTGGCTTCGCGCCTGCGGCCGCTCGCTCCGGGCTCGCGGTCCCTCGCTCCACTGTTGTGGCGAGGCTGGACGGCGACAGCAGCAGCGGCGGCGTGGGCGCCGGAGCGGGGGCGGTCTTGGCGGCGACGCCGGAGCGCTTCTTGGCCTTGGCCTTCGTCCTCGTCGAAATGAATCCAGTCTTGCCGGCGCCGCGGCCGGGCGGCACCAGGAAGCTCGGCCGCTCGCCGACCAGCTCGCTTGGCGTGCTGCGGGCGCGCCGCGGCGGCGTGAGCGGACGCACGACCAGGTCCGCCGTGTCGTCGAACGTGCTGCGCATGCCGGACGCAGCAGGCGCCGCGGTCGTGGCCTGCGCCGCCACGTTCGTGACGGCCAGCCCCGACGCCAGCGCGCCGAGGGCAATCAGCGCGAGACATGCCGAACCGCGACGAGACAAGGCAATACCCTTCGGGGCCGCCGGCGAGGCTTCGCCGCAGCCCTTTGGTTTTGGTTAATCGAGTAAAAACGGGTATGGTTAACGGGCCGTTGATACCCGGTCGCCCTCACGGGCGCGCCGTGCTATTGGGGAGACCTTCCGGGGGACAAGGGGCGCAATGGCCAAGCCAACAGTGCTGCGTAACGGCAGAATGGCGAGCGAGCGCGACCACGCGCTGATCGAGTCGGCCCTGCGAACCCTGGACGCGGAGGCCGAAGGTATCGCAGCCCTATCGGTGGCCATCCGGGACGGACTCGGCGCGTCTTTCGCCGCCGCCGCGGAGCTGATTCACGCGGCGCGCGGCCGCGTCATCGTCACCGGAATGGGCAAGTCGGGTCACGTTGGCCGCAAGATCGCCGCCACGTTCGCGTCGACCGGCACGCCCGCCTTCTTCGTGCATCCCGGCGAGGCAAGCCACGGCGACCTCGGCATGATCACGCCCAATGACGTCATCCTGGCGCTGTCATGGTCGGGCGAGACCGTGGAGCTCAAGGATCTGGCCGACTATTCGCGCCGCTTCCGCATCGGGCTGATTGCCGTCACGGCACATGCCGACAGCACGCTCGGGCACGCGGCCGACGTGGTGCTCACACTGCCGCAGGCGCGCGAGGCCTGCCCGCACAACCTGGCGCCCACCACCTCGTCGCTGATGCAGCACGCGCTGGGCGATGCGCTCGCCATCGCGCTCCTGGAGAATCGCGGCTTCACCGCGCTCGACTTCCATGTGTTCCATCCAGGCGGCCGCCTCGGCGCCATGCTCAAGTTCGTGCGCGACATCATGCACCGCGGCAGCGACGTGCCGCTGGCGCGGATCGGTACGCGCATGTCCGATGCCATCGCCGAGATGACGGCCAAGACCTTCGGCTGCGTCGGAATCATCGACCACGACGGCCGTCTGGCCGGCATCATCACGGACGGCGACCTGCGCCGGCACATGAGCCCCGACCTGCTCAGCCGCACGGTCGAGGCGATCATGACGCGCGAGCCGGTCACGGTGCGTCCGGATCAGCTGGTCAGCGAAGCGCTCGAACTGCTCAACACCTCGAAGAAGACGCAACTCCTCGTGCTGGAAGACGGCAAGCCGGTCGGCGTCGTGCACTTCCACGACCTGTTGCGCGCCGGCGTGGCATAGAGGAGCCGCCTGTAGCCCGCATGAAACGAAGCGAAATGCGGGAGCGGCCGATCCCGGATTACGCTGCGCTCCATCCGGGCTACGAACCGGCCCCCGTGTGACGCGAGGTGGGCAGCAGCGCCCGTGAGGACGGCATGGACCTGAGCAGGATCACGGCCGGCATCGACCCGCCAAACGATGTGCACGCCGTCATCGAGATCCCGCTGGGCGGCGTCCCGGTGAAGTACGAAATGGACAAGGACTCGGGCGCCTTGTTCGTCGACCGGTTCCTGCACACGGCGATGTTCTATCCCGGCAACTACGGCTTCATCCCCCACACCTTGTCGGCCGACGGCGACCCGTGCGACGTGCTCGTGGTCAGCCAGGTGCCGGTCGTGCCCGGCGCCGTCATCCGCTGCCGCCCGGTCGGCGCGCTGGTGATGCGAGACGAGGCCGGCGAGGACGAAAAGATTCTGGCGGTGCCGGTGGACGCGCTGCATCCCTTCTATGCTGGGATCAAGAGCTATCGCGACCTGCCGGCGATCATGTGCGAGCAGATCGCGCACTTCTTCCAGCACTACAAGGATCTCGAAAAGGGCAAATGGGTCACTGTCGTCGAATGGCTGGATGCCGCGGCGGCCGAAGATCTGGTCATGGCGGCTATCGCACGCGCCGCCAAAGGCGGGTGAAGCTCCAGCGGCGTCCGTCTTGACGCGCCGCCGGTCGGAACGTATGGGAATGCGTGATGGGGATGGAGTTCCCCGACAACCGCCGATGAGGCTGATAACTCCTACCGCGTAGCCGCGGTGGGAGCTTTTGCAGACCCGCCGTACCGGCGGGTTTTTTGCGCCCGCCGTCCACCTGACGTGAGACGGATGGCCATGACTGAAATCTGGACTCTCGCGGCACTCTGGCTTGGGCTGGCGCTGATCGCCACGCTGCTGTCGATCTGGCTCAAGATCGCGACAGCGCTCTCGGAAATCGTGGTCGGAACCATCGCACAGCTCGTGATCGGGGCCGCCATCGGCGGGGCCATCCTCGGCACGGACCAGACGTGGATCAAGCTCCTGTCCGGCACGGGCGCCATCGTGCTCACGTTTCTGGCCGGCGCCGAGCTTGATCCCGTCGTGTTCCGCGAACGGTGGAAGGAAGCCGGGGCGATCGGGCTCATCAGCTTTCTGGTCCCTTTTCTCGGCTGCACTGCGGCAGCGTACTATCTGCTCGACTGGGACCCGATGGCGAGCTGGCTCGCCGGCGTCGCCATGTCGACCACCTCGGTGGCCGTTGTCTACGCGGTGATGCTGGAGTTCGGCTTCAACGCCACGGACTACGGCAAGGTGGTGCTCGCCGCCTGTTTCGTCACCGATCTCGGGACCGTGCTGGCGCTGGGGCTGATCTTCGCGCCATTCAGCTACAAGACGCTGATCTTCGTCACGGCGAGCCTGGTCGCCCTCGCGGTGCTGCCATGGCTGACCGCGCAATTTTTCAGCCGCTACGGCGGCCGCCCGTCGGAGCTCGAAACCAAGTATCTGCTGCTGCTCCTGTTCGGTTTCGGCGCGCTTGCGGCCTGGGCTGACAGCGAGGCGGTGCTGCCGGCCTACCTGATCGGCATGATTCTCGCCGGCAGCGTCGGCAAGGATCATATCCTCATCCGCCGCCTGCGCACGCTGTGCTTCGGGTTCCTGACGCCGTTCTACTTCATTCGCGCCGGCTCGTTCGTGTCCGTCCCGGCGCTGGTTGCGGCGCCCGCCGCCTTCCTGCTGATGCTCGCCGTCAAGCTGGCGACGAAATGCATCGGCGTCTATCCGGTGGCACGCGCATTCGGGTCAGCCGGCAACGAAGGAATGTACACGACGTTGCTGATGTCGACGGGGCTGACCTTCGGCACCATCTCGGCGCTGTTCGGCCTGTCGCACCACATCATCGATCAGGTGCAGTACTCCGCGCTGGTCGCCGCCGTGATCGCCAGCGCCGTGATGCCGACCCTCATTGCCAATGCGTTCTACCTGCCGCGGCACTTGCTGCCGCCCGGGCTGGAAGAAGAGCCACCGCGCGAGGCGGGCGGCGCCCCACTGGCACCGGAGCCCGCCGTTCGCAAGAGCGAGTAGCGAGGGAGAAGCCGATGCAAATACCGAAGGACGCAGTGCTGCTGCGCATCTTTTTCGGCGAGAACGACCGCTTCGAGCATCATCCGCTCTACGAGGCGATCGTGTTGAAGGCGCGCGAGATGCACCTTGCCGGCGCGACCGTGTTGCGGGGACCCATGGGATATGGACATTCCAGCCGCTTGCACACAGCCAAAATCCTCCGCCTCTCGTTCGATTTGCCGATCGTCATCGAGATCGTCGACACCGAGGCGAAGGTCAACGAGTTCCTGCCGGTGCTCGACCGCATGATGAGCAGCGGGCTGATCACTCTGGAGCGGGTCCAGGTGCTGCAATACGGCGCCGAGGGCCTGAGGGAGCGGGCAGGCCTCGGCTAGGGCGAGATGCGACCTGACGGGCCCCGTCCCGGCGCTAGCAATGGATTACGAGCCCGAGAAACTCGCAAGCGAAAGAGAGAAACTCGCCTTGGAGACCAAGCGAAGAGAAGCGGGCTCGTTGGACCGCCTTGTCAGTGGTCGTCCCTCTACTGGCAGGTCTGATGACGATCGCCTTTGGCTTCTGGAGCGCCAAACAGCAGGCTCATCTTCAATTCCACCTAGAAATCGCTAAGGCTGTGATGAGCGCTCCCACTCCGACCGAGGTACTTGATAGGGCGGAATTGTTTCAGCGACTTTTCCCCTCGGACTTTAGCGACGTTGCTCTGAAGGAGGGAACAAGGTCAGATGCTTGGGTAACTAGACCACAAAACGAACTTTTCGACGCGATTTCATCCCAGGGTATGACGGCGCAAAAGAAGCTCGATCTCTATATCGCATTGTTTCCCGAAGCTGATTGGGCGCAGCGTCCAGAGATCAGGGCGGCGATGGTTTCCTCGCCACAATCAAACTGAGGCACTGCGCCCAAGAGGCAACGGCGACCCACCAGTACGGGCCGAAGGCGTCATCGGCGCTTCTTCCGCTCGAATGAGGTCTGCGCGTTGCAGGCCTCGACCTCGGCCCTGTCGGCCGCCCTGCTCAGGTGTCACGCCCGAGATGAAGGCCCGCGTCGATCGTCATCGCGGTTGTTTGGCACCATGCTATACGGGATGCTTGTGGATCGGCGCGCCGCACGCGCGCCGGGGGCCCATATCCGGGCCTTCCGCAAACAAAGGTGCGCGATATGACGAAGGCGAAACGGCTTAAGTCTTTCACTGGCGGGGCGCCATCCTCGACCGGAACTTTGGTTAGGTTTGAGGTTGAGACCACAGAAGGCGAAAAGCTCTTGTTCGAGATGCCGAGCAAGAACATTGGCCACGTTGTTACGGCTCTGATCGACCTCGCTCTAAGAGCTGCAAATAAAGCAGGGCCGGTACTGCCGCGTGCCATGTTGGAGGGCGCGTTGATCGAGGCGCGCACTATCAGGGCCGGCCGGGGTCGGACGGGCAACGAAATCATACTTGGGATCGACTGCGGTCCTTTTGATCTAGGCGTGGCGGTGCCAATCTCTGCGCTTGGAGCCATCAAGGAACTGGTCGAGCAGGCCCAATCGAACCAGCCCCCGCCAACGCGGACAAATTGACTAGCCGGCCGCAAAACGCTCACCAATTCTGGGCGGGCACGCGCCTGACGATCTTCCAATTGGCCGAGTC
>Ga0126380_10000776_pt1 | contig 11320 bp, 8 predicted proteins | sample PanSoiMetPlot_26_FD_92544 | JGI IMG/M metagenome (GOLD analysis project Ga0126380, IMG submission 92544) | Tropical forest soil microbial communities from Panama - MetaG Plot_26 | ecosystem: Environmental > Terrestrial > Soil > Tropical forest > Bulk soil | place: Panama | collected 2016-02-17
CTCAGCAAAATAGCGATTGCGATAAAGCCTACCGGCAACGCGGTTGCGTGCTGACCGACCGCGAGTCCGGCGATGATGTTTGTCGCGTGGCCTGTCTCTGAGGCGCGGGCAATTTTTTGCACGGGCCGATAACGCATCGATGTGTAGTAATTGGTGATTGCGACAACGACGGCGGTCATGATCAGCCCGACCACAGACGCCCAGTATAATTGTGTTGGTGAGCGCATCTGTCCGCTCACCATGATGCCGTTCGGGAACAGGTAGTGCGTGGCCGGCCAGAAGAGAACGGCCGAAATGATTGCACTGGTGACCACGCCGCCCATCAGGATGTTGGCTGGTTTGCCAGCGGCAAAGTTTACATACAGAACGCCCAAGATTGCGCCCAACACGGAGATCCCGCCGAGCACAAATGGATAAACCACGGCTGCGGGGTTTCCTGGCAACGTGAGCGAGCCAACCAGTATCGCGCCGATCAAGCTCACCGCGTAGGTCTCGAACACGTCGGCGGCCATGCCGGCGCAATCTCCGACGTTGTCGCCGACGTTATCTGCAATCGTGGCGGGATTGCGCGGGTCGTCTTCTTCGAGGCCTTTCTCGATCTTGCCAACGAGATCCGCCCCGACATCGGCGGCCTTGGTGTAGATGCCCCCGCCAAGCCTTGCGAACACGCTGATGAGACTGGCCCCAAGGGCGAGACCCACCAGGCTAGTGATCGCCATCCGCGACCCGGCAACATGTGAGACTGCTGTGTAGAAAATCGACACAGCCAGAAGCGCGAGCCCCACAACGAGCAGACCGGTTACAGCACCACCGTTGAATGCCATTTGCAGAGCCTTGGTTATCGAGCCGGTCGCAGCTTGAGTCGTACGCACATTAGCCACGACCGCGATGCGCATACCGATGAAACCTGCTACGAGCGAACAGAAAGCGCCAATAACAAAGCCGATTGCCGTGGGGTGATCTTTGAAAATAAAGAGCAAAATAAAAATGATTACTGCGATGGAACTGATGGTGATCACCTGACGATTCAGGTACGCTTTTGCGCCTTCCTGAACGGCGCCGGCGATCTGTCGCATCCGGTCATTGCCCGCGGGCGAACGAATCACTAAGGCAATCAAAATGAATGCGGCCACGAGTCCGATTACGGCGCACACCATCGACAGTGGCACGCCCGAGTTGAGAATCGTTAGGCCAAATAAAATGCTCATGAAGGTTCCGGGTGAAAGTTGGGGACTTTAGTGGGTTTTCACCTACTGGCAATTCGTTATTCAAATAAATTCGAAATCCAGATTTCGCCCCTTTTTCTGCCGTGCGCCCTGTAGCCGTCTCGCTGTGTCGAGGCGTTCGTCAGGTGATCCGCGACGCGGCAGCAGCGTCGTGGCTACAATTCGAAAAAGGTCCGCAAACGGTGCAGGAAGCTTGCCCGGTATTCGTGCTCTTTGCTCGCGTTCTGGCTGTGGTGAACCGCCTCTTTCAGTAAGCCTTCTGTTTCCATTTTCCGTCTGGCGAGCAATTCGCTGAGCCGTTCGAGACAATCAGGCGCAGCGCGGAGCAACTCTGCCATTACTGGCTTTCCAATCTCCATCACCTGGCAATCAGTCTCGGCGCGCACCGTCGCCGTTCGCCGTTCGCCTGTCAGAAGAGACATTTCGCCGAAACAATCCGGGGCTTTTAAGGTGGCCACGGGAATTGAACTACCGTTTTTCGAAATCGAAACTTCTGCGGCTCCGCTCAACAGCACAAACATCGAATCGCCCTCGGCGCCTTCCCTGATCACGCGCTCGCCGCGACCAAAATGATTGACTCGGGACTGCCGCACCAACCCATCGATTTGCTCGTCCGACAAGCACTCGAACAACGCTTCGGAGCGCAAAATCGACCGGGCTTCCTGATATTCTTCTTCCTTTTTGGATACGGCTACTTTGCGTTCCACATGTAACGTGCGAATCGGGAAGGGGATGGTGATCCCCTGCCGTTTGAGCTCATACCAGACATTGGTGCGTACCGAGTCGTTGGTCTCGTTGATTCGTGAATGATTGCCCATGTAATACTTGATCTCGTAAATCACGGCGTAATCGGCGAAGTCGACCAAAAACACTTTCACGGGAGGCTCGGGAACAACATTTTTCGCGCTCTGCGCGGCGCGCCCGAGCGCGTCTTTTACCCGATTTGGTGGCGCATTGTAATCGATGCCGACTCGGATTCGCATAGCGTGGATCTCTGTCGGGTAATGGAGATTGACGATCTGGTGACTCACCATCTCGTTATTCGGGATATCGAGATAGATGTCGTCGTTTGTGCATAAGCGAGTTGAACGCCAGTTGATCTCCTTTACTTCGGCAAAGCGCTCGCCGACCTGCAACCAGTCCCCGACCTTATAAGGCCGGTTAATTTGAATCGATATGCCGCCGATGATCCCGGCGAAGAGATTCTGTCCCGCGAAGCCCACGATGATTGCAAGGACGCCGGAGCCCGCCAGCAGCCCTTTTAACTGCGCTTCGGCATGATAGCCGTAGCTCAGAACTAACAGCAAGACGATCAGAAAAATGATTCCACCCACAACCTCGCGAAGAAAATGCGGGATTGTGGTGTGCCGTTTCTTTTCGAAATAAAAATCCCATACGTATCGGTTCACCAGCGCGACCACCACCGCCGTGCTCAACAGAATTACAGCTGTACCGACATGATTTCGCCAGGACGCGTGAACCCCGTAAACGCTGATCGCCGCGTAGAATGCCAGGATCAGGCAGAAAAGCCGGAACAACAGGCCAAGGCGTACTCCGGCGCGCCGCTTCAAGAAGCGGCCTACCCATAGCGCGACAAAGAAAGTTCCAACGAATACGACCGCTGTGATCGCAGCCCGCTCTGCTTCCGATAGTCCGCTAAACATCGAGATAGTAGTATACCAGAAGGGAGCAGCTGGAACAGACTTCTTGTGACAAGCGTCAAAGGGGGATCAGCTTCTGGTGAACAAATGGCAAAACAAACGCCGAAGGCACGAATATCAGGCGGCAAGGTGTACAGGCGCGTGTCCTCACGCGCAGGATGGTCTAGAGCTGCGGCTGAGGACGGCCGCCACTTCAACAACGCGTTCCACCTTGGGTCCAAGATGCCGAAAGAAGATGTTGATTTCCAACTACGCTTTTGGCTAAGAAACATCCGCCGTTTTCTCAACAGCTAGCAGGTAAAACTTAGGGGGATTCCATGATGACAAATCTAAAGCGCAGATTCACCCGGCCCACGCCTGCATTTGGTGCTTTGCTTGGTCGTTATTATCGCTGGCGCGGTGACTCTAGCGAGGATCGCCGTAGCAGTGGCAATGGACGAAGGTGATGCTCCTCACGGCCGGTCTAGGCCGCGGCTACGAATTGGCATTTGGAGGAATCGCCATGTTAAAACGATCATTCGCTATTTTCGTAATTTCAGCGCTTGCCTGCGGGATGCTCAGCGCACAGGAAGTTTCGCCGGATCAGCTTCATCAACCCACACTGACTCCGCAGGACAGTGGCACCACCAACGGCCTGATCGCGGTCTGGCCAGTGAATCCGCAGGTGGTTTGGGCATCCGGTCGCGCTGGCACGTTCACCGTCACAACAGACGGCGGAGACACGTGGAGAGCTGCGGTCGTGCCGGGCGCCGAAGCGCTGCAATTCCGCGATGTGCAGGCCTTCAGCGCCAGCGTTGCTTATCTGCTATCGATAGGGACGTCTGGGGATCCAACAGATTTCCGCATTTATAAGACAGAGGACGGTGGTGCGACTTGGACGATCCAGTTCGAAAATCAGAACCCCAATGCTTTTTACGACGGATTCGCGTTCTGGACGCCGCGCCGGGGCATTGCACACAGCGATTCGGTGAACGGTGTGTTCCCCGATCTGCGCATTACCGATGGAACGACGTGGCAGGATATCAGTACCAACATGCCGCCGGCGTTACCGGGTGAATTCTCCTTCGCATCCAGTGGTACTTGCGTCACAACACAAGGCGGAAGGAACGCCTGGATCTGTACCGGTGGTGCGACCATTGCAAGGGTCCTGGCCACGAGAGACGCCGGCGACAGTTGGCGTGCATACAACACTCCTTTGTTAAGCTCGCCTACTGCCGGCGCCTTCACGGTGGATTTTCGCAATCCGTTTGAAGGCATTGTGGGTGGCGGTGATTTGGATCCTAACGATCCTAACAACGCGCGGACCGCAACTTCGAGCGACGGCGGTCAAACCTGGACTTTTACCAACCCTCCGCCGGTGACGGGAGCTATCTTCGGATTGAGCTACGTTGGTCAGACTGGTGGCGGCGTCGGAGGCAATGGTCGCGCAGTGGTAATAACCGCTAACGACGGAGGCGCCGCCTGGACCCCCGACGAGGGAAACACATGGTTCACATTGCCTGGTGTGACCGGCTTCTGGGCGGTGGCTTTTGCCAGTCCGAAAGCGGGCTGGCTCGTTGGCACCGACGGCCGCATTCTAAAGATCAGCTTCTAAGGGGCGCCGTTCGCCGCAGCTCTTCAGGCAAAAACCGAAACGATTTGGGCCGCACCGCGCGGCTTAACTTTGTAAACGTTCGGAAATTCCTCAGGCCAGCGCTTCAATTCGACTCAACAAGTCTTTCTTGCTCGTGACCCCGGTTACTTGATCGCGCAGTTGGCCGTTCTTGAAAAACAGTAAAGCTGGAATCGCGCGAATATTGTATTTTAGCGAAAGGCTCTGGTTCTCGTCTACGTTAACTTTTGCTACCTTCACTGCGTTCGCTTTTTCGCGCGCAATCTCATCCAGCATCGGTGCGATCATCTTGCAAGGACCACACCATTCCGCCCAAAAATCGACGATCACAGGTTTGTCGTCCTGCTTCAGTTCACGATCAAAATTAGATTCATCGAGCTTAATAACAGAGGAATTATCCATAGCTTTAGGAAAGATAAGTCCAAATCTGAATAATCAAAATCACGGCGGAAAAACCTAGTAGCAGCCACAATAGCGGCATTGGGCTTTTCTCGACCGGCGTCACAGCGATTGAAGGAATCTCCGGTGCCACCTCGGGCATGCCGACAAGGGGCTGAGTCTTTTTCGTCTGAACCGCGCTAAGAGGAATGCGCACCGTCTCTTTTATCGGCCCTGACGATGGTAGATCCGGAGCGGGGGCCACCGAAGCGCTTGCGGGAACCGGTGGAGGTTGTGGCGGTTGGAAGAATTGCGGGGCGGCCACTTCCTGAACGCCGGATCGGGGTTCAGCTAAAACGCGAACAGGCGGCTCACGAACCGGCAACTGAATTCGCACTGTATCGCGCGATTTAGGATTCGGGTCTGGCGGTTTTTCCGCGGCCGCAGGAGCGAAGGAAATGCGAGTCGTCTCTTTTTTCGGTTCGTTTGGTTCGGTCATCTAGCGAAATAAGTACGAACAAGTTTGCTCAGGAAAAAGATTGCTGTCACGCGTTAAGTACACCGGAGAATTCTCTTGTAAGCCGTCGACTCAGGCCAGCAGGTCGTAGCCGCGGCTTCCCATGATTGTTCGCCAAACGAACTCGCCGACTGGGGCTTCGTTCGACAAAACGACGCGCGCATCAACATCCGGAGCATCGGCTTCGCTCCGCGCCACATGCGGTTGATCAACTAACAATTTCAATTCTCTTCCAACCTTTTTACGCGCATCTTCATGCGCGATCTTTCGCTGAATCGACATCGCCATGCCATAACGCTTGTTTTTGATTTTCGTGGGGACCTGGCCTGGCATTTTCGCAGCCCGCGAGCCTTCTTCCCGCGAATACTTGAATATTCCGAGGCGCTCGAATCGAGTGCGCCGGATGAAATCAAGAAGCCTGGCGAATTCCTCTTCGGTTTCACCAGGAAATCCGACGATGAAAGTGGTACGCAACGTCACGCCCGGAATTCCAGCGCGCAGCTTGCAGATCAAATTTTCGATGTGCTGGCGTGAAGTTTCCCGTCGCATGCGTCCCAGCATCGACTCGTCGATATGCTGGAGAGGAATATCGATGTAGCGAGCGACCTTGTCGCATTGCGCGATGGTCTCGATCAGTTCGTCGCTCCAGTGGGCCGGGTGCGTGTACAGCAGGCGAACCCAGAAGTCGCCATCGATCTTTTGAATTTCGCGAAGAAGAGAGGCCAATGTGGGACCTCGTGTGGAGTCCACTGGCTGACGAGGGCTGGCCTTCGCTGTCCAAAGATCCATTCCGTAGTACGTCGTGTCCTGACTGATCAAATTGATCTCGCGAACGCCTTCACTGGCGAGCCCGCGAATTTCCGCTAGCACCGACTGCGGCGTGCGGCTGCGGTGTTTGCCGCGCATCTGCGGAATCACACAAAAACTGCACGGATGATTGCAGCCCTCGGCAATCTTTACGTAGGCGGAGTGCGCGGGCGTAAGCCTGAAATGTGGCGTGTCGTAATCGGGGATGTAGGTCGGACGCGTATCTGCAAACGCGACACTGACGTCATCATTGTCGGAATCTATGTTCAACGCCCAACGCTCAACGCCCAGCATCGAACTGTCTGCGTTGAGTGTTGGGCGTTTTCTCGAAATCCTCTCTATGATTTCCCCAAGCTGACTGACCTGATCCAATCCAATAAATGCGTCCACTTCGGGCATTTCTTCTTGCAGTTCACGCGCAAACCGTTGCGACATGCAGCCGCTGACGATGAGTTTTTGACTGGCTCTTTTGTTCAAGCCGCGGTGCCGGTGCGCTTCCAGAATCGCGTCGATGGATTCCTCCTTGGCTGAATCAATGAACGCGCAAGTGTTCACAACAAGGACGTCGGCATCCTCCGCGCGCGATGTGATTTCCATTCCGCGCTGCAACACGCTGCCGAGCATGATTTCCGCGTCGACGAGATTCTTCGCGCACCCAAGACTGATCATGCCCACCTTTGTGGGCTGTAATGGCAGGCGTGTTGCCTGCTGCTTATGTGGCAGGCTCAGACTTGCAGCCGACGCGGCTGCCACGACAGATGGCGAATTCACAACCGCTGCTTAGTTGACCGTCACGTCTGCGTCATCGTCCTCGAGCGCTTTTCCATTCTTCGTGATCTGGACAGCATCCGGATCGAGGACGCGAATCGAGACATGTTTACCGCGAAATTCCACGGGCCCATCTGTAGGAGAAACCCAGCGCTCAAAGGCGGGATTCCCGCTTTTGTCGCCGACAGTCACCCTCACGTAAGTTCTTTTGATTGGCTTAATAGCGACGCGATTCTGCTCGCCCGATTCCGGTTGGGGGGATGAATTAGTTTGCGGCGACGCTTGCGCCAGGTCCGCAGGGCTCACAGGCTTGGCCTTCCGCACCTCTGGTTCACTCGGGCTTGCCGAAACTGCTGCAACAGCTTTTCGCACAACTGTCGGACCAACCGAAGCGGCTGGTGCAACTGTTGGGGCGGACGCAACCGCTCCGGGTGACACCGCGGTTGTCCCTGGTTGCCCGGCCTTCGGACTCGGAACTGGCGACGCACTCGGCGACACCTGTGCAGTGGAGTCCCCTTGTCCAGGCGCAAGCCGCCGCACATTGAGGATCAACTTCATTACGGAGAAGCCCACTACTAACACGAGCACGCCGAAGATGAGCGGCATTGGTGAAATACGCTCGTGGGTGGTGGTTGTGGGGCGGCGACGGCGAATAACCGGTGCACTGACTGGCTTTTCAGGACGATTTTCCTGGAGATATGAGTAACCATCGACCGTTACGCGCTCAGAATCTTCAAACGCATCCAGATACGGCGTGACATCGACGTCCAAAAATTTTCCGTAGATGAGAAGAAAACCTTTTGCGTATGCGAGGCTGGGGAATTGGGAAAAATCATCCGCCTCAATCTCTGCAAGTCGCGCGGGACGGATCTTTGTCATCCGGGCTGCTTCATCGATCGTGAGATTCCTCGCGAGCCTCGCTTCTTGAAACTTTTTACCAAGCCCTTCTATCGTCATCGCGCAGAAAAATAGCAGCTAAACGGCAGCATCCAGATCGACCAGAATCTCGCGTGGTTTGGCGCCTTCGCCCGGACCTAAAATACCGCGCTGCTCCAGAATATCAACGATGCGTGCGGCGCGCGTGTAGCCAAGCCGCAGACGGCGCTGAAGAAGCGAAGTGGAGGCACGTTTTTCTTGTCGAATGATCTCCAGACATTTTTCAACCAACTCTTCGTCCTCGTCTGTAACATCTTCCTCCGGGGTCGCAGCGGATTGTAGCTTCTCGTGCATCGCCGTATCAAAAGCCGGCGGACTTTGCTCGGAAACAAATTGCACCAGCCGATGAATCTCATCATCTGTAACGAGCACGCCTTGTGCGCGAATGAGACGAGAAGCGCTCGGCGGCAGATAAAGCATGTCCCCCTGCCCAAGCAGTCGATCGGCTCCGTTTTCATCCAAAATCACGCGGCTGTCGATCTTGGAAGCGACCTGAAACGCAATCCGGCTCGGAATATTCGCTTTGATCACGCCGGTGATGACGTCTGCTCGGGGAGTTTGCGTCGCCACGATAATATGAATACCCGCCGCGCGCGCCATTTGCGTGATGCGCGCGATACCGGTTTCAACATCCGCGGGCGCGGTTTGCATCAGATCGGCCAACTCGTCGATGATGACGACGACGTAAGGCATTTTGTCGGGAATTTGGTCTTCTTCCTTTGTAGCCGCGGGTGTTGACCCCGGCCGCTCATCCGTTGACTCGTCTTCGTCGCCGCGGTCAGCGCCCGCGGCTACAGGTTTCTTCGGCCGTGCGTTGAAGCCCACAATGTTGCGCACGCCAACTCTCGCAAAAATCTTGTAACGACGCTCCATCTCATCAATCAACCATCGCAAGGCCAACATCACTTTTTTTGGGTCGATAACGATCGGGAACGCCAGATGCGGCAGCGAATTATACGCCTGAAGTTCAACCATCTTCGGGTCGACAATCACCAGACGAAGCTCTTCGGGCGTGAAACGAAAAAGCATGCTGGCGATTAGCGCATTAATGCAAACGCTCTTTCCACTACCGGTAGTACCGGCGACCAGCAGATGTGGCATTTGCGCCAGATCGGCGATGATGGTTTTGCCATAAACATCTTTGCCGAGCGCGAGCGGAATTTTGGCGTGTCCCTTTGCCTCTTCCCAATCGGATGATTGCAACAGTTCACGTAGTTTTACTGTCACTTTTCGGCTATTCGCTAATTCGATGCCAACGGTGTCTTTTCCGGGAATCGGCGCGAGAATATTAATCCGTTCAGCACGCGTAGCTCGAGCGAGATCGCGCTCCAGGCTTACAATCTTATCCACACGCACTCCTTTAGCCGGATACACTTCATAGCGGGTGATGGTTGGGCCCTTTGTGATGTCACCCGGCGCCACCGCAATCCCAAATTGCCCCAAGGTTTCAATTAGAACTTGCTGGACATCCTCCAGCTCCGAGGGATCCGCGGTTCCGCGACCCTCCAGACTATGTTCGTCGAGCAAGTCCATCCCAGGGAGGACATAATTTTCCGACGTCCAAGTCGGAGTCATAACACTCGGAGTCGATCCTGCTTTCTGTTCGCTCGCACGCAATTCGGCGAGAGACGGCTTTCTCCGCGTCTGCTGCTCGCTTGGTAATGCGGTTGTATCGACCACCTTCGGTTTGGGCCGGTTCGCCAGTTCCTCCGACGAAATCATCGGCCCGACCCACTCAGCAACGGGCATGCCTTTCTTCTTTAATTGTTTTTGCAGCAATCGCTGTCGCTTGGCGATCTGTTGTTCACTGATCTCCAGTTTTCCCTTGAGGTCCGATTTGCTCAGCTTCCGGCGCAGACGCCATTCCTGAAGGCTTACCCACATGCGTCGCATAAGCGCTACCGTCTCCCGGACAAGATGAATGGGACGCAGCCCGGTGACGAGGATCAGCGTGGTCACGTAAATTCCAAGTAACAGGAGAAGCGTACCGAGTGGACCAAGAGCGTTGCGGAGTAACCCGCGGTGTTCGTCGGCGAGAGCGTATCCGACCCATCCGCCCGGCCCTTGGATGTTGAAGGCGGCGTGCCAGCCCTGCAAATGATACGGCTGCACATGTAGCAAGCAGGCCCCCGATATAATAAATAGAACGATCCACGCCAACCGCGCCGCGATTCGCAAATTGGGATAAAACAGTTTTGTTGCCCCGAAACCGAGCAGGATCGCGGCCAAGAGGTACGCCGCCGCGCCAATGAATTGATAGCAAATTCCTGCAATAATTGCGCCTACTGGCCCGATGAAATTCTGCGCAGGGCGATTCGCCGGCGAAATATGACTGAACCAAACCCAGGATGGCACATCCTTCGGCGTATAAGAAATCAGAGCAAAGAACAGCAAAGTCCCCGAGAACAGGAGAACGAGCGCGAAGACTTCGTTCCAAGGGCTGTGTCTGTCTGTGCGAGCCACCGCGTCTGATAGTAATCCCCCAGCAGCGTCTTTCAATCTTTTGTACAGCGCTTGTTCCAGGCGCCTGGCGTTTGACACAAACGCCATTACAACACATCGCGGTTTAATCTTGCGCGCTTAGGCAGAGGCTGATAACTGTGCCAGCGCATTATGGCTCTTTTCCTCCGCTACGGCCTTTCTGCTGTTGCGCTCTTCATGCTGCTGTTTTGCATATCCTGCGAAAAACATCCGCTCGGTCAGATGCCGGAAGTGCAGCGCGAACAAAGCGATCCGGCAACAAGAGACTGGTCTGAAAAACGCGACACGGACAAATCGGAGTCGCCGCCGCCCCCGGCGGAAGGCGCCCCGCATGAGTCTCGTTAGGCAAAGGAGATCATATGGGCAAATTCAAATACCTCACGTCGCCGCCAAAAATCACCACGATGCCGCCGGGCATCCCGTACATCATCGGCAACGAAGCCGCCGAGCGGTTTGCGTATTACGGGATGAACTCAATCCTGACGATCTTCATGACCAAGTATCTGTTAGACAAAATGGGTCACTTGAACGTCATGCCACCCGCGAAAGCCGAAGCGTGGTATCACACATTTGTTACCACGCTTTATTTTCTGCCTATCGTCGGCGCAGTCCTCGCGGACGCCCTGTTCGGAAAATTTTGGGTCATCTTCTGGCTGTCGATCGTCTATTGCGGCGGACTCTTTACGCTGGCGTTAATGGGCTCGTCCGTGGCGCACACAATTGAACCGGTCTACTTGCTCGCCGTTGGTTTGCTCCTGGTCGCACTGGGCACCGGCGGCATCAAGCCGTGTGTTTCAACTAACGTCGGCGATCAGTTTGGCGCTACGAACAAACATCTCCTGACTAAGGTCTTTAACTGGTTTTATTTTTCCATCAACTCAGGTTCCGCGCTTTCGACACTTTTAATTCCCTGGTTACTCGAACCGTACAAAGC
>Ga0126380_10000777_pt1 | contig 11315 bp, 9 predicted proteins | sample PanSoiMetPlot_26_FD_92544 | JGI IMG/M metagenome (GOLD analysis project Ga0126380, IMG submission 92544) | Tropical forest soil microbial communities from Panama - MetaG Plot_26 | ecosystem: Environmental > Terrestrial > Soil > Tropical forest > Bulk soil | place: Panama | collected 2016-02-17
GCCCCTGGGGCTGGGTCCGGATCATCAACGTCGCCGACCCCGCGCACCCCGTCATCGTCAGCGAGTACAAGATCGCCGAAGATCAGCAGTCCTTCTGCGGCACCTCGCGCGATGATCCGGCCACCGAGCAGTTCACCAGCTACTCCTCCCACAACCCCACCGCGCTCCCGGACCTCGCCTTCGTAGACTGGCACTCCGGCGGCATCCAGGCCATCGACCTGTCCAACCCCGCCAACCCTGCCCAGGCCGGATTCTTCCTGCCGAACCCGCTGAACAAGGCCGCCCTGGAGGACCCGGCGCTCAGCCGCGGGCCGAACAAGGTCGTGTTCTGGAGCTACCCGATCATCCGCAACGGATTGATCTACGCCATCGACATCCGCAACGGCCTCTACGTGCTCAAGTACACCGGCCCCCACGCCGGCGAAGTAGCCGGCATCTCGTTCCTGGAAGGAAACTCCAACCTCGGCGATGCGGTCCGGCTCGCCACCCCATAAGCAGTCCCGATCCCTGGGGGGAGCCGGCAGTGCCGGCTCCCCCCAGGGACACTCCACCGTCCGCGCCCGGAGCAACTGCGCCCGGCCGGCGGGTAACGGCCGGTTGTGCGCAGGCGGGCTACGATCGGGTCGCGTAGCGCTGCGGTTCGGCGTCGAAGGCGGCGGCGCAGCCAGTGGAACAGAAGTACACCGCGCCGGCCGCGGTGTCGCGGTGCGCAGCGGCGGCCGCAGGGTCCACCCGCATGCCGCATACCGCGTCCATCGCGGTCGCCCCGGGTGCCAGGCCGTGGTTGCACGGGCTGGCGTGAGCGTCCCCGGCGCGGGCGTGTGCTCGGTCGTGAGCCTGGCCGTGGCCGGCGTGTGCCGGGGCGGCATGACCGCTCCATCCGCCATTCCATTTGGCAACGTCGTGGCCGCCCGCGGATCCGGCCTGCACCTGCGGCTCGACCCCGGCCACCCCGGCATCGGGCAGCGGTGCGGGGCGGTAGCGGCGCAGCCGGTTGGCGTTGCCGACCACCGACAGCGATGATGCGGCCATGGCGGCGGCGGCGATGATCGGCGACAGCCGGATGCCGAACGCCGGGTAGAGGGCCCCGGCCGCGACGGGGATGCCGATGCCGTTGTAGGCCAAGGCGAAGAACAGGTTCTGGCGGATGTTGCGCATCGTGGCCCGGGCCAGCCCAATCGCGGTGACCACCCCGGCCAGGGACCCGGAGATGAGGGTGATGCCGGCAGCCTCGATGGCCACATCGGTGCCGGTGCCGATGGCCATCCCGACGTCGGCGGCGGCAAGCGCCGGGGCGTCGTTGATCCCGTCGCCGACCATGGCAACGGTCCGGCCCTCGGCCTGCAGGCGGCGGATCTCGCTCGCCTTGTGCTCGGGCAGCACTTCGGCCAGCACCCGGCGCACGCCCGTCCGGCGGGCGATGGCGGCGGCGGTGGTGGCGTTGTCGCCGGTGAGCATGACCACTTCGATGCCGAGGTGGTGCAAGGCGGCGATCGCGGCGGCCGAATCGTCCTTGACCAGGTCGGCGATCGCGAGCACCCCGGCTGGCTCACCGTCGACGGCGGCCAGCACCGGCGTCTTCCCTTCGGCAGACAACCGGGCGGCTTCGCGCTCCAGGACGGTGAGGTCGATGCCCGCACCGGCCAGCAGCAGGGCGGTGCCGACGAGGACCGCATGGCCGGCCACGGTGGCCTGCACGCCCTTGCCAGTGATGGAATCGAAGCCCGCCGCGGCGGGGATCGTAATGCCGCGGTCGCGGGCTCCGGCCACGATCGCGGCGCCGAGGGGATGCTCACTGTCGGCTTCGGCCGCGGCGATCAGGGTGAGCAGTTCGGCCTCGCTCCACTGGCCGGCCGGGTGGACGTCGGTGAGGGCGGGCCGACCGGCGGTGATGGTGCCGGTCTTGTCCAGCACCACGGTGTCGAGCTTGTGCGCGGTCTCCAGCGCCTCAGCCGACCGGATCAAGATCCCCGCTTGGGCGCCCTTACCGGTGCCGACCATCACCGACAGCGGGGTCGCCAGTCCCAGCGCGCAGGGGCAGGCGATGATTAGCACCGCCACCGCCGACACCAGCGCCAAGGTGAACGCCGGGGACGGGCCGACGGTGAACCAGATCGCGAACGTGACGATCGCGATGGCCATGACCGCGGGCACGAAGTAACCGGAGACGGCGTCGGCGAGCCGCTGGATCGGGGCCTTGGATGCCTGCGCCTGCTGCACCAGTTTGATGATCTGGGCGAGCATGGTGTCGGCACCAACCTTCTCGGCGCGCACCTGCAGCGACCCGGTGGTGTTGATGGTCGCGCCGATCACGGTGTCCCCGGTGTGCTTGGTGGCTGGCATCGGCTCACCGGTCACCATCGACTCATCCACCGCCGAGGACCCGGCCAAGACCACCGCGTCGACTGGGATCTTCTCCCCGGGCCGGATCACCACCTCATCGCCGACGATCACATCCTCGACCGGGATCTCGGCCTCAGCGCCGCCGCGGACCACCCGGGCGGTGCGGGCCTGCAGGCCCAGCAACTCGCGGATGGCCTGCCCGGTGCCGGCCTTCGCCCTGGTCTCGATCAGCCGGCCCAGCACGATCAGCGTCAGGATCGTTCCCGCCGCCTCGAAGTAGACCTCCCGCACGTCCGCCGGGAGCAGCCCGGGCGCGACCGTGACCAGCAGGCTGTACCCATAGGCGGCAATCGTGCCCAAGGTGATCAGGCTGTTCATGTCCGCTGAGCGGTGCGCCAGCGCCAGCCAGCCGGTGCGGTGAATCGGCCATCCGGTGTAGAACATCACCGGCGTGATCAGCGCCAGCTGCACCCAGTGGTTCAGCAGAATCCCCGGTACCCAGGTGGCTCTGAACACTTCCTGCGCCATCACCGCGAACAGCACCGGCGCGGTCAGCACCACGCCGACCGCCAGCCGGCGGGACAGGTCGCTGATCTCCGCCCGCCGCTCGGCGGCCTCCGCCGCTTCTGCCTCAGCGGCATGCGCCTCGCCTGCGGAAGGCCCAGCGGCGGCCGAAGGCTCCGCAGGGGCCGGAGGCTCAGCACTTACGGCCGGCACCATGGCTGGCAGGGAAGTGCCCGCTTGGGCTCCATCCCCGCCCACCGCCACGGGCGTACCGCCGGAGTCGATGATCAACGTGCCGTGGATCATGTTCATCCCACAGGCGAACCCGAACGAGCCCGCCGCCGGCGTGGCCAGCCGCACCGTTGTCTGCTCGAACGCCGGCAGGGAAGCGCTCACCGCCAGATCCGGGAAGACCACCCGGGAGGTGCAATCGCCGGACTCCTGCCGGTCAAACACCAGCTCCAGCGGGACCCCCTGCCGGGCCCGGATCACGTCCGGGCTGTACCCGCCGCGCACCGTCACCGTAATCCGCTGCACGTCTCCGGCCAACTCCGCCGTGCGCGCCCGGCGCGGCGCGAAGAAGAACCAGCCAAGCCCCGCCAAGGCGCCCATGGAAGCGATCACGACGGCAATGTCGGCCACGCTCATGGCGACCCCCTCTCACCGTCTTCCACCCTCCACGATATACCCCTACGGGGTAGGGGCATTGGTCAGCAACTGGCGGGACTTTTGACATCTTGCCCCGGTCCCATGGCCTGGTCTTTTGCCACGGTGGTCAGAACCGGGTCCCCGCCCCCGACGCCTCGCGCGAAGTCTCAGGGGCGATGAGGTCACGCAGGCGCTGATACTCCTCGGGGCTGATCTCACCGCTCGCCAGCCGCTGATCCAGGATGCGCCGAGCGTCGCCAACGCTGTCTGGAGTGCCGGGCTTGCGGGTGAGATTGGTGATCACAGCGTAGGCCGCCCAGATCAGTGCGCCCCAGAACGCGATCATGACAAGCCACATGAGGCCCGCCTGCCACCAGGCCCAGCCGTTGCCGTACCAGAACATCATCGCGACCATCCCCTTGAGGAACGGGCCAACTCAGCTACCGGTCCAGAGTCGCCGGCCGGTACCCGTTCGGGGCAGGGCCATCGGTCCCGGCCGGGGGGACCAACGTCCCCGTCCGGCTGCCGACTGATGGCCCTGCCCCGCGCTCGGCGACTAGCCCCGCCATGGTGTCCAGGGCCGCGTCGCGGACCGCACGCCGTGGCGCCGAGTGTCTCGCTCCACAGCTTCATGCCATTTAAATCTACATGATGTCTGCATCTAGAACATCATGCCGTATAATAGACATACTGTCTCTACAACCTACCGCTGCCGGAGGCCTCAAGCGCTCCGGGCGGGACGACCCAGGAAGGACTGCCATGCCAACCGCCGAAGCCCACGTCCCGACGGGCAACCCGGGCAGGTACCTCATCCAGCTCTGCCGGCATGCCCAACAGGTCCATCGCATGCGCCACCGGCCGCCCGCTCACGGCGGTGGCACGCAACCGCGCCCCAAGGTGCAACAGGTCGACTGGTCCGAAACCCGCGGAACGGTCAGCTTCGGCTGGGGCAAGTGCACCATGCAGGCAGCCCCGGGCATGCTGATACTGCATGCCGAGGCAACCGACACCGAACGCCTGCGACAGGTCCAAGAGATCATCGCCGCAGACATCGAGAGATTCGGCAGGCGCGAGAACGTGAAGGTGATCTGGCAAGAGCCAGTCCCGGCTGACTAGGAGCCAGCCGGCGCGGCACCTCGGGTCACCGAGGCTTGCCGGACACGGCCGCCGTGGATCTTTGAAGCCGCTTGGGCCGAGCTCATGCCATACCATGCGGGGGTATCAACGGGTCGGCGCAGCCTGGGGGCAAGATGCACGGATACACCCAGAACAAGGATGACTATCTCAACAGGTTGCGCCGGATCGAAGGCCAGGTGCGCGGCCTGCAACGGATGATCGACGAAGACCAGTACTGCATCGACATCCTCACTCAGGTCGCCGCGGTGACCAAGGCGTTGCAGTCGGTGGCGGTCGGCCTGCTCGAAGAGCACCTGGGCCACTGCGTCGCCCAGGCGGTCGCCGAAGGAGGTGACACCGCTTCGGCGAAGGTCCGTGAGGCCTCCGAGGCGATCGCCCGTCTGGTCCGGTCATAACACGGCACCGACTAGCCAGATCGTGGCGCGCCCAAGGCGGGCAGCCGTGCGTGGCTTAGAGCTTGCAGAGTGTTGACCAGATGCGGATCGCGCTTGGTTGCCCGGACCTTGAAGACGGCAGCGGTCTTACGGAGACAGCATGTCGTTCTCAATGCAGAGCGTTTAGCAATGGACGTCCTGTATGATGTGGTGGTGCCGAAGCTCTGGACCGAGACGATCGAGGCGCACCGCCGTGCGGTGCGCGACGCGACCCTGGACACCGCCGCGGCGCTGGCCGCCGAGCATGGGCTGGCGTCCGTGACGATGTCGCGGATCGCGGAGGAGACCGGCATCGGCCGTGCCACGCTGTACAAGTACTACCCCGACGTGGAAGCGATCCTGATCGCCTGGCACGAGCGGCAGATCGCCCGCCACCTTGAGCAGCTCACCCATGTCCGCGATCTTGCCGACACCCCCGTCGAGCGGCTGGAAGCCGTGCTGACGGCCTACGCGCTCATCCGGCACGAGCACCACGACACCGAACTGGGCGCACTGCTGCACCGGGGTGAGCACTTCGCCCGGGCGGAGCAGCAGCTGCACGACTTCATCCAGGACCTGCTGACCGAGGCCACACAGACCGGGGACGTCCGGGATGACGTCACGCCGGACGAGCTTGCAAGCTACTGCCTGAGTGCCCTCACGGCGGCCACCAGCCTGCCGTCCCCAGCCGCGGTCCAGCGGCTCGTCCAGGTCATTCTCACCGGCCTGCGGGCGAATCCGCCTGCCTTCAAGGCCGACGCCATGCCGCCGGAACGTCGCCGGGCGGTGCACGAGCGGTAACCGTGACCTCAAAGTGCTGATGTCGGTTCGCCCGGCTCCGGCCGATCAAGCTCGCAGGCCCACGAGCTGCCGGTTTTGAGAGCAGGCGGTGGTGCTGCCCGCGGGCATCCTCGGGCCGGGGCGATGCGCCAGGCCACGCCGCGCAGCGGGCTGGGCTGTAGCCGCCGCATCCGCCGAGTCACGCACACCGCGCATTTAGCTCATACAGGATGTCTGTGATGACACTATCTGGATTGATAGCGACATAGTGTCTGCTAAACTCTGTCCATGAAGGGGCCGGACCCGCGCCACAGGAGAGGACACGCACATGGCTGACCGCCCTCGCTACCCGGATACCGGCAACGACACCGGCGCAGCACCCGAGGGTGCACCCGCCGCTCGCAAACAGCGCCGGATGCAACTGGTGTTCTGGATCATCGCGATCGCTCTGGTCCTGCTGGTGATCGTGCTGCACGTCACCGGCACCGTCGGCGCCGGCACCAACGGCTAGCGGGACCACTGTTCCCGGTGCCCTCCGCCGCAGGCCCGCCAACGAGCATTGGAGTCCGCAGATGATCGAAGCAGCAAGCCTCGGCAAGCGCTACGGCGCCACCGTGGCGGTCGACGATCTGTCTTTTGCCGTGCCGCCCGGCCAGGTGACCGGGTTCCTCGGCCCGAACGGGGCGGGGAAGTCGACGACGATGCGGCTGATCCTCGGCCTTGACGCGCCGGATACGGGCTCGGTGACGGTCAACGGGCGGCCCTACACCGCCTACCGCCGGCCGCTGTTTGAGGCCGGGGCGCTGCTTGAGGCGAAGGCGTTCCACGGTGGGCGCAGCGCTTATAACCACCTTTGGTCCCTGGCGCTCAGCAGCGGGATCGCCCGGGCCCGGGTCAAGGAGGTACTTGACCTGGTCGGGCTGGGCAGTGTCGCCCGCAAGCGCGCGGGCGGCTTCTCGCTCGGCATGGCGCAGCGGCTGGGCATCGCCGCCGCGCTCCTCGGCGACCCGCCGGTGCTGTTGCTTGATGAGCCGGTCAACGGCCTCGACCCCGAGGGCGTGCTGTGGATCCGCACCCTACTGAAGTCGCTGGCCGCCGAGGGCCGCACCGTGTTCGTGTCCAGTCACCTAATGAGCGAGATGTCGCTCACCGCCGACCGGCTGATCATCATCGGCCGCGGCCGCCTGATCACGCAGACGACGGTCGAGGACTTCCTCCGTGGTGGCTCGGGCAATTTCGTGAAGGTGCGCTCGCCGCAGGCAGACTCACTCGCGGCCCTGCTCACGGCGCGGGGTGCCGCGGTGACCCGCCGGGGCAGTGACATGCTCAGCGTCACCGGCGCCACCTGTGACGACGTCGGCGAACTCGCCCGGGCGAACAGATTCACGCTGCAGGAACTCTCCGAGCAGCAGGCTTCTCTGGAGGACAGGTACATGGAACTCACCAGGGATTCTGCCGACTATCGCACGGCTGAAGACGCGCTCGCCGAGGCCAGCAAGTGAGGCCGGCCGTGGAAGCGATCACAGTTCCGCAGCGTTCCGCAGGCGCGCTATCGCACTTCGCCGAGGTACTGCGGTCGGAGTTCTGCAAGTTCCGCTCGGTCCGTTCCACACTCTGGGCGCTGGCGGCGACGGTAGTGTTCAACATCGCAATCGCGGTGCTGCTCGGCATCTTCCTTCCCGGTGCACTCAGCGCCCGCCAGCAGGCGGCCCTTGATTCGACCCGGGTCAGCCTCGGTGGCCTACACCTGTCGCAGGTAGCCATCGGCGTGCTGGGCGTTCTCGTTATCACCAGCGAATACAGCACCGGTATGATCCGGGCCACCTTGGCCGCCGTGCCACAGCGCCGCCTGATGCTCGCGGGCAAGACGATCGTGTTCGCCGCGGCCGCCCTCGCCACCGCGATCCTCGCGAGCTTCGCCGCCTACTTCGCCTTCCAAGCAATCGTGACCGGCACCCTGCGGACCTCGCTCAGCGATCCCGGTGTGCTCCGCGCCGTGACCGGAGCCGGCCTGTACCTGGCCGTGCTCGGCCTGCTCGGCCTCGGGCTCGGCGCGATCATCCGCTCCAGCACCGGCACGGTCGCCACTCTGTTCGGCCTGCTGTTCGTGCCCCAGATCCTCATACAGCTCCTGCCACAATCGTGGCAGGACACCATCGGCCCCTACCTCCCGCTACAAGCCGGCAGCACGGTCTTCTCCGTACGGCACGAGGCCGGCACTCTCCAACCCTGGACGGGATTCGGCGTGTTCTGCCTCTACGCGGCGGTCGCCCTCGTAACCGGATTCTTCCTGATCAGCCGTCGCGACGCTTAGGGACGCCTTATGGAGCTTCGAGGTCGGCCGGGCACGGCTCGCTGCTGGCGCCCCGGCCGGTCGCCGGTTACGTCCCGCCGGGCTGCCCGGCCGGGGCGGCAATGATCTGCGCCGGCTGCGGCGGAGGGCTTGCGGTGAGGGGGCCGGGAGCTTGAGCCGCTTCAGTGTGAGTGCGTTTGACGGCGACGATGAGGCTTGACCCGGACATGGCCCGTCAGGAAGGCCGGGATACTCGACGCCCTCGAAGGTCTGTTGGTCGGAGGCGTTGCGATCGAACCCCGGTCCTGGTGCGTCGGGATCGTGTCTCGAGCGGAGCGGAGCCCCGGTCACCGTGGGGGGAGACGGTGTCGCCAGGGGCTCCGCCCCTGACCCGGCTCGCTACCCGGCACCCCGGAATCTTGAGCCGGGCTTCTTCAAAGGCGATGCCCGGTTCACGAATGCTAACAGGGCAATTCCCTATCTTCTCAGCCGAGAGCATCGTCTTGCTTGTCCGGGCTACCGTCAGTGCCAGCTGGCTGAGGAATGGGTCCTCGCCTAGCCCTCCCCCCAGCACCCCCCATTGCCAGGGCTAGGCGAGGACCCCGCATCAAAGACCTCGACCACGCGTCGGAGCTTGCCCGGACGTTTGGTCAATCCGCTGGAGAGACTTTACGCGCAGTTACGGCATACGGTCTAGACCCTTTTCCGCATTTTGCCGAGTTTCTGCAATTGCACGATGAGGGCGCCGTCGCTTGCCCGGCTCGCCAGAAATCGAATACAATTTCGCATATTGGCGCTTATTTGCTAGCCTTGGGTCGCTGGGGACGCAAAGTGCTGGTGACACTGCAGCCCCGCCAGGACCGTCCTGGCGGGGCTGCGTGCTGCGAGGAATCCGACACCTCCCGGGCCAACCGGTGAACCCATGTCGCTGCCCGCCAATCCGCCTCGTCCCACGATCCCTGATGGTCGCTGGCCGGACACGCCGGGGATTAACGTTGGGACCAGGGCCCAAAAGATCTGCGGCAAGGGCTGGCCCGATGGCATTGACACGCGGGTATCGGATGCGCTGGGGTTCGTATGGTGAACTCCCGTGCGATGCCGGGTTCGGATCGCACGGGCGCGACAGGCCCCGCTCCGGCCCGAGGGCCGCCGGGACGCCCAGCTGAGAGAGGAACCGCTATGAGCGCGTGGAACGCCATGACCTACGAGGGGAAAGACACCATCCTCCGGGTCGTCCGCGAGGAAGCGGAACGCATGTTCGCGATGGCCGAGGCGCCCGGCGCCTGGGAAGATCGCACCGCCTGTACCGAATGGCAGGTCCGCGACATCATCGGGCACATCGTGGACACCACCGAGGGGTATTTCAAGGCATTCGAGACCGCCCGGGCGGGCGGCACCGCCCAGGCACACGGGCTGCCCGTCATGCACGAGCTGGCCGGCGACGGCGGCCGGGCCTTCCGCGGTGTCCCGCAGGCCGAGATGATGAGCCGGATCCGTAATGACCTCGCCAAGATGATGGGCATCCTGGAGCCGCTGTCTGCGGAGGAGTGGGGCGGGCTCATGGTCCCGCACGCCTACATGGGGCCGGTGCCGGCCTTCGTGTACGCGGGTGGCCAGCTCATGGACTACGGGGTGCATTCCTGGGACATCAGGGAGGGCATCGGGCGCGCGCACGCCCTGTCCGCCGACGCGGCCGACCTGCTGGTGCCGTTCATGTTCATCATCTGGCAGTCGACCGTCCGGGCCAGTGCCGACCTCAGCCCGTTCACCATCGGCGTGACCGTCACCGGGCGCAACGCGGGCAGCTACCGGGTCAGCATCTCCGACAAGGGGATGGCCTACGAGCCCGGTGAGGTCGGCGACCTGCCGACCGTGCTGGAGTTCGACCCGGCAGCGATGGTGCTCACCGCGTTCGGCCGGATCAACGGCGGCACCGCCAAGGGTGACCAGGCACTGGCCGAGCGGTTCCTGAACCTCTTCTACCGGATCTGACCAGGGCAACGGGCCGGCTGCACCGCGGCCAAGGAAAAGAAAATTTGATGCGCTACGACGGCCGGGGCATACCTGGAGCCCCGGCCAGGGGGTGGGTGCGGCGCAGTCAGGAGCTACGACGGCCGGGGCAGGCGTGGAGCCCCGGCCCGGGCGTGAGCAGGGCGGGGTCAGGTGCTACGCCGGCCGGGGCAGGCGTGAGCCCCGGCGCGGGCGTGGGGCGCGGCGCGGTCAGGTGCCGCCTGCCTCCGCGTCCCACTCATCCGGGGGGTGATCTCGCGGCAGCAGGTGCTTGGCCACCCGGGACGTCGGAGTGCGGGGCAGGTCCGCGACGGCCTGCCAGTAGCGGGGGACCTTGTACGACGCGAGCAGGGTCGCGGCGTGTGCCCGCAGCGCGGGAAAATCGAGGCCGGCGCCGGGCGCGGGCACGACAAACGCCTTGACCTCCTCCTCCGACAGCTCCGACGGAACTCCCACCACCGCGGCCTCCAGGACCGAGGGGTGGCTCACCAGTGCCTCCTCGACCTCGGCGGGGGAGAGGTTCTCGCCCCGGCGGCGCAGCACCTCCTTCTTGCGGGCCACGAACGTGTAGGTGCCGTCGTCGTTGCGGGTCACCAGGTCGCCGGTGTGCAGCCAGCCGTCGTCCGTGATCGCCTCGGCCGTCTCCGCGGGCATGCCCCAGTACCCCGGGGTCACCACCGGGTTGCGCAGCAGCAGTTCCCCGGTCTCGCCCGGCGGCAGGACCTCGCCCTCGGCGCCGATCACCTTCGCCTCGTTGACGACGCCGAGCCGGGGATGCTGGCGCGGCTTGCCCAGCGTGCCGTACGGCCGGGCACCGTGCGGCCAGATGAGCCCGTACGGGCTTTCCGACATGGCGTACCCGACGACGATGCGCAGGCCGAAGCGCTCCTCGATCTCCAGCTGCCGCTCCCTGGCCGGGGCCGGCCCGGTGTAGCACAGGCGCAGCGGGGTGTCCGCGTCGCCGGGCCCGGGCTCCTGGCGCATCAGGATCTCCAGCATGGCCCCGATCGCGTTGAACTCGGTCGCGCCGTGCCGGCGGGCCGAATCCAGGAACGTGCTGGCGGAAAACCGCGGTAGCAGGATCAGCCCGGCCCCGGAGGCGAGCGAGCCCATCACCGAGTACGCGGGGGCGTTGATGTGAAACAGCGGCAGTGAGGTCATCAGCCGGTCAGCCGCGGTCAGCTCCA
>Ga0126380_10000780_pt1 | contig 11285 bp, 8 predicted proteins | sample PanSoiMetPlot_26_FD_92544 | JGI IMG/M metagenome (GOLD analysis project Ga0126380, IMG submission 92544) | Tropical forest soil microbial communities from Panama - MetaG Plot_26 | ecosystem: Environmental > Terrestrial > Soil > Tropical forest > Bulk soil | place: Panama | collected 2016-02-17
ACCTTGAGATTTTGCTGAATCATTTGAAATGCGCGGCGTTCGAATTACCGATTGAAGCCAGGGAAAAAATGGGCGACGTGGATTTGCCAGAGATTTTGCCGAAGCTGGCCGAGGCGGGTTATTTGCATCGCGCGGAAGAGTTCTATCACTGGACGCAGGAGGCGTATCCGGCGGACACGGTGAGTCTGCGGTCGGTGACAAGCGACAATTTTGTGATTGTGGACATCACGGGCGAGCCGCGCGTGATTGGCGAGGTTGACTTTCCGAGCGCGCTGACTTTCTTGCACGAGAAAGCGATTTATTTGCACGGCGGACAGCAGTATCACGTGGAGCATTTGGATTTTAAGGAGCGCAAAGCGTATGTGAAGGAAGTGGATTCAGACTATTACACCGATGCGGTGAAGTATACGCAGGTGAAAGTTTTGGAGATTGCGGAGGAAGAGCAGATTCAAAAAAAAGAGATAGCTCATCAAAGGATGCATGGAGATGTGCTGGTGCGATCGCAGGTGGTCGGATTCAAGAAGATCAAGTTTTTTTCGAATGAAAATATCGGCGATGGAAGACTGGAGTTGCCCGAAAACGAGATGCACACGACGGCGTACTGGCTGACGCTGGAGCGTGGGCTCGTGGAGTCGCTTCCCTTTTCCGTGAGCGAGCGGCAGAGCGGGATGTTTGGGCTGCTGCACGCGATGGAGTCAGTGGCCACGCTGCTTCTAATGTGCGATGGGCGGGATTTGGGAACGGCAATTGGCGAGCGGCCTCCGGCAGCGGGTTCTGGCGAGACGGAGTTTGCGCCAGTGCGATATGAAGATATTGCGGCGGGAAAGATGAAGGAGTTTTTCGAGCCGAATTTGTATTTGTACGATGCGTATCCCGGCGGGATTGGATTCAGCGAGCCGTTGTTTCGCGCACACGAATTGTTGATGACGCAAACGCGAGAATTGATTGCAGGTTGCGAATGTCTGGACGGATGTCCATCGTGTGTGGGACCGGCTGGAGATTTGGTGCCGAAGGCGAAAGAAGCGGCGCTGGCGATCTTGGAGAGAGTGTGCGGATATAGGGCACGTGATGTTTGATTCGAGGAATTGGAACACTTTCGAAGAGAGATCCCTCCGCTCCGTGGGCCTGCCTGCCTGCGGCAGGCAGGCGTGCAAAAACCGCACGCCAGAAATAATCGGGCCACTCCGGTCGGGATGACAACCTTTTGTTTGCCCGAAAGGAATGAATTTGAGTGCCTTAGATAGATTTTCGCGACTGACAGCACTTAAGCCTGTGCAGGCCGCTGTGCCGCTTGCGGAACCAGGCAATGAGCCGATGCAAGGGGATGAAGTTACGCGGCTATTGGGTGGACTCTGCCAGAAAACGAAGTTCGGGCAGCATCTGACGATTCGAAATTGGTATTCGACGCCAGAATTTGCGGAGCCAGATAGGCGTTCGTTGGATTTATTGACACAAAATAGAGACGAGACGATTTCGCGTAAGACGCGAGCGGCGCTGGAGAATCCGGAGAAGTGGTTATTTTTGGACACCGAGACAACGGGGCTAGCGGGCGGAACAGGCACATACGCGTTCTTGACGGGGATTGCATGGTGGGACGCGGTCGGGCTGCAGGTCGAGCAGTTTTTCATGCGGGATTTTACCGACGAACTTTCCGTTTTATGCGAACTGGCAGAGCGAATCGCGGAACGGCCCGTACTGGTGACATTCAACGGCAAGACATTTGACTGGCCGCTGCTGGAGAGCCGGTTCACGATGAGCCGGAGAATTGTAGCGCCGAGATTGGCGGCGCATTTGGATTTGCTGCATCCAGCGCGGGCGCTTTGGAAATTGCGCCTGGGTTCGGTACGGCTGATCGAACTGGAGGAGCAAGTTCTGGGTGCCGAACGGCTGGGATGGCGTCGCGCGGATGACGTGGCATCGGCCCTAATCCCGCAATTCTATTTTGATTATTTGCGCGGAGGATCGGCGGCACCGTTGGCAAGCGTGGTGCGACACAACCAAATGGATTTGCGCGGGCTCGCGGCGCTGTTTGGAAAAATCAATTCGATGCTGGCAAAAGAGGATCCTGAGGAAACAGACGGACGGGATTTGTTTGGATTATCGAGATACTTGAATCGGCGAGGAGATGCCCCGCGTGCGGCAAAGATGTGCTCGATGGCAATCGAAGCGGGATTGCCAACGGAGCACAGGCACCAGGCATCGCGCGAGCTTGCGCTGATGGCGAAACGGCGCGGTGACCATGCAGAGGCCGCAAGGTTGTGGGAGAGCTTATTCGATACAAGCCAGAATGGAGTCGAGGCATGCGAGCAACTGGCAGTTCATTACGAGCGGCGAGAGAAGGATTTGGCGCGGGCCATGGAATATGCGCGACTGGGGCTGAGTAAATTACATTCGGGCGGATTGAGACTGAATGATCCGTTTGCGGAGGCGCGGATAGCTAGGCGGGAAAAAAATCTCCGGAGGCGCGTGGCGCGGCTGGAGAGGCGGATAACTAACGAACGGATGCAACGGCTGGAGCGTTCGACGGCCGCGGCAGCAGGGCGACTTTTGTAGGGTCGGCTGCCGGCTTTTGCGGCAGTTCAGGCAGCGGCGACCATTTGAGATCCGAGTTCCACTGGGCAAAGACTTTACGATCTGCGCCCTCGAGCGTGATGCACTCGGTTCCAACGCAGCGAAGAAAGACACTGCCTTCGGGCGTTTCGAACGTGAAGAAATTGGGCCGGCGCAAGAGATGCGAGCGCTCAGCGTATTTCTTTTCAAGGGCTTCGGAGTAGCGGCCGAAAAAGCGAGAAGCCGCATCATCGCCTGAAAGAGAAAGGCGGGCAGCGAGCATGAATTTCTTGGATTGCTTGTGCTCGTAAACGACGTAGTGATCACCTTCCCAGGGTTCGGCTAAGGCTGCCGCGCTTTTCGCGTCAATAAACTGCTTCAGAACTTCACGCCAGCCAAATTCGCCGAGAACATCATCCTCCAGCTTTTCCCAGTCCGGGCCGAGCTGCTTTTCAAATGAGGGAACAGCAACGTTCTTTGGAGCTTTTCCCGATTTGTAGAGGGCGGGATGAAGGATTTGTTGTGTGGAGAGCGGCGGGTTGGAAAAAAGTGAAGGCAATGCACTCCAGCCGGAGTTCTTGAGCGCCACCGCAGTAAAAGTGAGACCGGAAAGATACGGGAAGAGCAACGTGTCCTTAATAAAAGGCGGCGCTTCCTTGAGCTTGGGGCTGCCGGCCAAATCCCCCATGAAATTCGAAGGGTCAACGGCGGGCAAATTCTTGAGGGTGTAACCGGTATCGCGAAGCATGTAATCCACCATGGCGGCGGTGGCGCTGCCTTCGAGCACCGCATCGCGAGCCAAAGTAGCGTCACCGTTTTCATGGACAGCCTTGGACCATTCTTCAATGTGGAAATATTGATCTTCGAGAGCATGAGTCAGCTCATGGGACATCACGATTTTCTGGTCCGCCATCGGGATCCAGTCTGCAATATAGAATTCCTGCGCCTTGGGGTCGTAAAGGCCCGCAATTTGCTCTGTCATCAGGTCGACCATGAAAGGGTCCAGATCGAAGCCTTTGGGAAGGAGGCCGAACGCTTCCGCGGCGCGGGCATCGGCGTAGCGTTGACGGGGATTCTTGTCGTCGTCCATCTGGCGGAGAACGTACGCCCGAATCTCTTCGCGCGAGCGGAGGGTTTTCTTCAGAGGCGTACGAAGCTTTAACCCGGTGATCTGGCTCATCTGCTGTAGAACTTCGTCCGTGGCCGCGGCGAATTCGGCGGAAACCTTCTCCGAAGCCGCGGGCGGAGGGCTGGAGAGGGTTTGACAGAAGGATGGTGCGACAGATAAAAGGATGGCTGTGAGAAGCACACGCAAATACCGGCGGAGGCATAGCGGGGACGTCAGGGACAGGAGTGTCATTTAGGCAGGATAGCAGAAGAAGGGGTATGGACAGGACCAGGCGAGATAGGAGTTCCAGCCTATGGCGAAGTGAGCCATTGTGAACTATTAGTGCGACAATAGAACGTCACACTCGCCAGGCCTGCATCCACATATATGCACACAGACATGAGTTGTATGTAAGGTAGGAGCGAAAAGACTGGGGCGAAAATTGCAGGCGAGAGAAAACTGTAGAAAAACGGAAAAGGCTCGCTTAACCTGTTCCGAATCCTTAACAAAGTGGTAATTGAAGTGCATTCAAGGGATGTGGTGCTCGACGAACAGAGGAGTTAATGCTTCCTGGCCTTCGGCTTCGACAAGTTCGGGAAAGATTGGGGTTGACGTATCGGGACGTAGAAAGAATCAGCTTTGAGCTGGCGACCCGTCGCGGGCGACCTGAGTTCGTTCTGCATATCAGCCGGCTGGCGGACATCGAAAACCACGACGTAGTACCAAGCCTGCATAAGCTCTACACGTTGGCAGTGGCTTATCACCTGAGTCCTCTGGATCTGTTTTCCTGGTATGAGGTGCCCCTTGAGGAATGCTTTGAAAATGGAGTGAGCTTCCCATCCCCCCACACACACAGGATTGCTCCCCCTACTTCGCTAAAGGTTCCGTTGCGGTTTGACCCCGGATTTGATCCGCGCCGGACGGATTTCCTCTCGCGCATGGTGGAGAAATGGGGACATTTTGAAGGCGCACTGACCAACGGGGACAGCCGGCATTGTTACGGGTTCGTAGGACTGGAAGACCGCCGAATGGTGCCACTGCTGAGGCCCGGGAGTGTAGTGCTGGTGGACACAGGGGTGCGGCAGATGGAAGACGATTGTTGGACATGTGAGCACGACCGGCCGATGTATTTCGTTGATGTGCGAACCGGTTACCGATGCGGATGGTTCCACCAGGACGGATCGCTGCTGGTAATGCAGCCGCATACGCTTTCGCGCTGTCTGCAAGAATCCTGGAGGATGCCGGAACAGGCCGAGATTGTCGGGAGAGTAGTAGGGGTTGTAACGCGCCTGAACGAACCGTGGCAATTCAGGTTTGCAGAATCTCAAGGAGAGCGCGCAGGTTCGAGCAAAAAAGTTCTTTGAGGTAGTCGGGAGAATCTTCCGGCATTAGAACGCGATAGGCTTCCATCTGGCGCCAGTGGGAGACCGTATCGCAGAGCGGACCCTCCATTCCTTCCAGGCAACCCTTCAAGTCCCCTTCCTGAAGCGCAAGCGGAGTCTCCAAAATCTTCTGAAAAATTTCTTCGTGACACTGCTTGAGTGCTTGCTGAATCGCCTCAGCAGGATAGAGGGCGGCCAAACCGGAGTGTTCGTAGCGGCCCGTAGAGAGATCGCGGAGGGAGGTGATGTAAGTAAGGCGGCCAAAATCATTTGGAATGACCGCGAGCGTATTAACGACAAAATCGTGAATGATGTGGCGGTTCTGTTCGAGCTGAGTTTGCATGCTCATAAGAGGTGTTCCGAACGCGGAACGTTTTGTACCAAAACGGCGAAGTGAAAAAGCCCAAACCCATGATGGCGTCAGGAGGTGTCCATCATGGGGCACAAAAAATTTGGAGTGCGACTGGGTCTTTCTCTTCTAGCTGTAGCAATCGTAATTCCCTTGGCAAGCCGGGTCAATCACCTCGCGAATGATTCCAAGGAACGAACAAAGTCAAAGAGCCTGAGGGTAGACGGAGTCCCCCTTCCGTCGCTTCCGACGCTCGAGAGGGCTTTGGTAGCCGACGGGCCGCCAGTTCCTCCGGTACCCCCGCCCAAAGAAATTGGATCTGCGACCGAACTCTTGATCGCTGATGGCCCTCCAGTCCCCCCAGTGCCGCCGCCGAAATGGATGGACGAAGTTAGTGGTCCGCTTTTTGGATAAGGTCAAAAACGGGCAGGAAGTAAGCATCTGACAAAGGCGAAGAGCCTAAACATTAGAACTCTCTTAGAGTTCTTGTAATAGTACCACTTGCCTAACAGAGAAGCGCATCCTGGCTATTTACCGTAGTGCAACTCGATGCTAGGATGCGCTTCAGGATGTTGATCCTAGCAAACATAGTGAAGGTATTGTGGGGCTGTGCGCTGGCACTGCAACTCGTTGTTTTTGCCATCATGATTAGAAAAAAACAATACAAGGAATTTCCCACAATATTTTCGTACATTTTGATTACTCTGCTCCAATCTCCAGTCCTATATTTGGTCTACGCCATCTATGGATATGGGTCCTGGCCTGCGTACTGGACGGGATGGATTTCTCAGGGAATCGTAGTCATTTTCCGGTGGGCGGCAGTGTGCGAACTCTGCCATACGATTCTCGGGCAGTTTCGGGGTATTTGGGGGCTCGCTTGGAGAGTGCTTACAGTCTTTGGCGCGTTGGCCTTGCTGACAGCGCTAGTCCTTGGCAGGCACGATTTTGACCGTTTAATAAGCACGTTTGATTTGGGGCTTGAGTTTTCAATCGCGACAGTGATGGTGGTGTTTTTCCTCTTTGCGAGATACTACCAAGTAGAGGTGGAAACATCACTGAGGTCTATCGGCGTAGCCTTTTGTCTTTATTCGTGTTTCCGGTCGCTAAATGACATCGTGCTGCAAACATTTTGGAGGAACTATGCGGGCACGTGGAGCATCATTGATCAGATAACTTACGTAGCGACGCTGATTTTACTGGGAAGCGCAGTATATGTGCTACGTCCTCAGACGGAGCACAGAATCGTTCTACTTCCGCACACCGCTTACACACAATTTGCTCCCCAAGTGAACGAGCGGTTGAAGGCCCTAAATGACCGACTCAGCCAATTGCTGAGGTCCAAGGAGACGGGGAGCACATGAGCCTCCTGCTGGTAACCGTCGGTGTTCTGGTTGCGGGTCTGTTGGGACTGCTACTGTGGTCGACCTTTAAGAAAACCGGAGCGCGCAGAACCGGCAAGCATCAAATCGAGAGTATTTCTTTGCACTGCAAACACGTGCCCAATCTTTCGCAGATCCGCCAGGCCTTGGATCGAGCAGATTTTGAGTACCTCACGGCTAAGGTGAACGAAAAAGCTGCGCGAAGAGTGCACGCCGAAAGGCGACGGATTGCGCTGAAATATCTTGCTGGATTGCAGGGAGACTTTGAGCAGCTTATGGACGCGGCGCAAGTAGTTGCATCTCTTTCACCACAAGTGGAAGCCAAAGAAGAGTGGAAGCGATTCCGGCTGAGTGTCGAATTCAAGGTCAAATACCAGTTGGTGAGGGCAAAGATCGCGATGCATGCACCGGGGTTCCACGGTCTGGAGAATCTTGCGCAGCTTGTTAGTTCGCTGGCGATGAATTTGGAGCGGGCCGTGGGAGAAATTGGAATTGCAGCGATGGGCCCCGCTGCGGCCGTTTCAACGAAGAGTTGAAAGCTTGGCGCGGTTGAGAACGGAATCGATGGCTGACAAGAGTTGAAGGGCTTCGAACGGCTTTTGAAGGACAAGTTCGAAAGCTCCGTCTGTGTGGGCCGAACTCTCAGCCATCGCGCTCATGATAATCAGACGGTCAGAAAGGGCAGGCCTTTCGCGCTCCATCCATTCGCGAAGTCCTTTCTCTCCCTTACGACCGGCAACCTCGATATCCGCCAGGATCAAGTCGAAATCACGTGCGCGAAGCAGAGCCTGAGCTTCTTCCAGACCCCTTGCGGGAAAAACGTGGTGATCGCGGTTCTTCAGCATGGCCTGAATAGCTTCGAGGACTGAAGTCTCAGGATCGACGAGAAGAATTCTCGCGTGATCATTTGGAGGCACGTTGGGGTTTTCCGTTTCTTTGAGCGCGGCGACTTCCTGGCAAGGGATTTCAATGGTGAAACTCGCGCCGTGAGGAGGGACATTCTTTACGCGAATCGTTCCGCCATGCTCGGTAATGATGCCGTAGCAAATGCTCAGGCCAAGGCCTGTGCCCTTCCCGACGGGCTTTGTCGTGTAGAACGGGTCGAAAACGCGAGAAGGATCTTTGACTCCCTGGCCGCTGTCCGTAAATTCCACGAACAGTTTCTGTTCCTTGCCGCCAGTGGAGACCCACAAATCACCGTCCACGGATTTCTCTAGAATAGCGTCCACGGCATTGTTCACCATGTTGAGAAAGACTTGCTGCAGTTGGTGGGGATCGGCCGCCGTCATCGGCAGGTCCGCGGCGAGATCGAGATGCACGCGAATATTGCTCATGCGCAGGTCGTAGTCGCGAAGCGCGAGAGTATCCTCAACGATCTTATTGAGCGACACCGGAATTCGCTCGGGCTTGTGTTGACGGGCGAAGCTCAGCAAATTCTGGACAATGCGGTGAGTACGCTGCGCCTGCTTGTAAAGCTTTTCTGAATATTCGAGACCCTGCGCGTTCATTTGTCCGCCGGAAGTGAGCAACTGGCTATAGCCGAGAATCGCGGTGAGCGGGTTGTTGAGCTCGTGCGCAACGCCGGAGATGAGCTGGCCTACGGCGGCCATTTTTTCACTGTGTAGGAGTTGTTCCTGCGTCTTCCTCAAATCCTCGTAGGCCTGGCGTGTTTTTTCATACAGAAGTGAACGCTCGATCGCGCTTGAAGTTTGGCTGCCTACAGCGATAAGGAGATTCACGTCAGATGGCGAGAACTCACGAGGCGTGCGGCAACCGATTACGAGGGCGCCCATGATACGGTCTTTCGACCAAAGAATGACGAGGTAGGAGGTGACGATCTGTTCTTTGCGCTGGGCGTCTCGAAAAATCTGAGGAAGCGGCAGTCCTTGCACCGAGAGAAAAGTAGCGTGGACCGCCTTGATATGCTGAATCAATTCATGAGGAACTTTTGTGGGAGGAAAGTTTCGCGCATATTCGGACCGGTGGCCGACGGCAGCAACGCGGCGAACGACTTCGCCATCTTCGTCAAACAGATAAAGAGAAGATGCGTCAAGGCCAAACAATTCGACCATCTGGCGCAACGTGCGGTGCAAGGAATCGGAGAGGTCCAGCGACTCGGTGAGCGTCTTGGAGATGGAGTTGAGAACCAGGAGTTCGCGATTGCGGCGGCGAATTTCCTGCTCGGCGCGCTTGCGCTCGGTGATATCCAAAAGAAAGCCCTGATAGGCAGTGATTGTTCCTGACGCTTCGCGGACGGCGATGGACGACTCCATCACGGTGCGAATTTCTCCGTCGCGCGTGCGAAGCTCGAACTCGTAGTCGGCGACCGAGCCGTGGTCTTCGAGAAGTTTTTTCAGGTGCTCGCGGTCCTGGGGATTTACGTAAAGGGAAGGAATGTCGATTGCCAGGAGTGATTCGCGGGTCGGATATCCGCAAATTCGCAGGAAAGCCTCGTTGAAATCGAGAAAGTGCCCCTGCGGTGTGGAGATAAACACGCCTTCCTGCACGTTGGAAACGAGCGTGCGGTATTTTTCTTCGGCGCGTTTACGTTCCGTGATGTCTTTGAGGACGTGGACAGTGCCGAGAGCACGTCCGGATGGATCCGAAAACGTAGAATTGGAAGCGAGGAAATATCCGGGCAGCCAGGGATCTGGATCATCGCCTTCACCGGCCCGCCCTTCACAATAGGGACAATCTTCAAAGTTCAGGTTCTTTTTGGGAAAAAGGTCACAGACGCTGCGGCCCGCGTGAGCGGCGAGATCGCGGCCGGTGAGCTGGCGCAAGCGCTGATTCAAACGGACGATGCGGAATTGCTGGTCGTGAACGAGAATGGGATCGCCGATGGAATCAAACGTATATTCCCACTGGCGATGAACACTATCCACCTGTTCGAACAAGCGGACATTCTGCAGAGTCAAGCCAAGGTAATTGGCGATGTTGGTGAGGTATGCGACCTCATCGGGCTCATACCGAAGCGTTCCTTTGGACCCCAGGACGAGAATGCCGAGAATGCCTTCCTTTCCACGAAGTGGGAGGGCAATAAAATCCTGCACGGAGCTCTCGGCCATCCTTCGGCGCTCCTGTTCGTCTTGCTCTTCCTCCACTCGCAAAATGCAATGATCCTTTTGGAGGGCGCGCTTGGCCCAATTCTCTTCGGAAGAAATCCAGTGATGCTTTTTGAGATAGCTCTCCTGGAATCCGACCGCGGCGTGAATGACCAGTTTCGCTTTGCTGCCATCGCCTTCGAGCAGGCGAACCAGGCCGTGACTCGCGCCAACGCTTTCAACAACGTGCTTCAAGAAAGTGTCCAGCAATTCCTTCGCGGTGAGGGTCTGCGTGTTGGCGGCGGTAAGGAGAGTGAGGCGGCGAAGCTTGGCGTTGAGCTCTTCGTTTCTGGCTCGTGCGCCTTCCAGAACAAGAACGAGCATAGCAATGCCGAGGGCTATTTCTAGAAGATCGTCAAAAGCAATTCGCGTCAAGAAATATGCGCTTCCTGGCCAATGAGGCCGGTCGAGACCGTGGCTTGCGCTTAAGAGGAACAAAGCGGCGAGAAGGCGGGCGCTGTGAGCCTTACCGGCGGCGCGCCAGAGTAGCGTTCCGGAAATCAGACTCAACACACAAAGCAGAATGGAGGTTTCCCATCGGATGGTGCCAAAGTTTGCCGGACTAAAATTCTCCAGATAAAGCAGCGTGAGGATGGAAGCGACCGAAAGCGGCCAGATGGCAAGAATGTGCTTTCTTACGCCCTTGCCGAAATTCAAGACGGTGCTAAGAAATGCGAAGGACGCGGCAATGCGGAGCCCCAGGCCCAAAGTCGCAAGCCAATGAAACGGCAAGCTTAGGTAAAACAAATCGGCGATGGCAGAACCTGTAAGGGTGAGCCAGCCGATGAGCCAAAGCCGAAAATAGGAGGCGCGATGGTCCCTTTTGAGCAGTGCAAAGAGGACCAAGAGAACGACGCAGGCGGTCGCTTCAAAGAAGGCAATGGCAAGCAAGCCCTGATTTGTCGGCACGGCGCGCTGACTCCCGGTTGCAATATTCCGCGGGCAAGCGCTTCGGCACACCGGGGACGAGCTTGCGCTGCGCGTTGCCTTGAGAGAGAACCGTTAATCTTGACGCTACATGCTGTTTTCTGAATGGGCAAGAACGCCCCCAACCGCGTGTGACCTCTCGTATAATGACGCCTGGGAGCCAGGGTAACCGTGGAAATCGAGAAAATACTGGTTGTCGACGACGAAGAGGCAATTCGTGAAGTTGTCTCGACAATGTTACAAGCGAAGGGATACGACTGTGCCGCGGTGAACAACGGCCGGGCTGCTCAAGAGTATGTAAAACGCACTACGCCAGATCTAGTACTCAGCGACATGATCATGCCAGAGATGGACGGCATCAAGCTCCTGGATTGGCTGCGTGAATACGATCCTGAAGTTCCCGTGATCATGGTTACGGCGATTCATGACATTTCCACGGCCCTCGAAGCGATTCGCCGCGGGGCGTACGACTACATTTTGAAACCA
>Ga0126380_10000782_pt1 | contig 11279 bp, 12 predicted proteins | sample PanSoiMetPlot_26_FD_92544 | JGI IMG/M metagenome (GOLD analysis project Ga0126380, IMG submission 92544) | Tropical forest soil microbial communities from Panama - MetaG Plot_26 | ecosystem: Environmental > Terrestrial > Soil > Tropical forest > Bulk soil | place: Panama | collected 2016-02-17
AGCGCCGGGGTTCTAGACGCTTTGTGCGTTTGTCGATTCTGACGCGATCGGGTTAGCGATGGAGGAAAACCGAATCATTCGGACTGATTTTTTCCGGCGCGATCCGATCACCTGCGCGCGCGCTCTCATCGGCGCGACATTGATCTGGGGAAAGTGCGCGGGCAAGATTGTCGAGACCGAAGCCTATTTGGAACACGGCGACGAGGCCTGTCACGCATTTTCGCGCCCGAGCACGCGCGCGTTCATCGAACGGAATAAACCGGGCGCGGCCTATATTTATTTTACTTACGGCGCGCATTGGATGTTGAACGTGCTCGTGAAAGGCAAGACGAGCGGCTTTGTCTTGTTTCGCGCGGTCGAACCACTACGCGGGATCGAGTTGATGAAGAAGCGGCGCAAGATCGATGAGGAGCGCTCGCTTTGCTCCGGCCCGGGAAAATTGACGCAAGCCTTCGACATTACCAATCGGAATGACGAGATGAATTTGTGCGTCGATCCGAGTCACTGCTTCGCCTACGGCGACGACGATGTCGATGTTGTGGCCGACGAGCGGATCGGAATCAGCCGCTCGGCGCATCATCCGTGGCGCTTCACCGAGCGCGGCAGCAGATTCGTTAGTCGCCGCGTGAAAATCTAGCGGAAGCTGCTAGCTTCCTCCTTCTATAATGGCGGCAAAAAAGACACGCGTGTTGCTTGGCATGAGCGGTGGAGTGGACTCCAGCGTCACTGGGTATTTGTTGCGCGAGCAAGGCTACGACGTCGTCGGCGTGACAATGAAAGTGTGGCCGCAAGACTGCATTTCGCGCGCGGAAGACAAGTGTTGCGGCCCGCAAGCGGTCGCGGACGCGCGAAACGTCGCCCATTCGTTAGGCATTCCGCATTATGTGGTCGATGAGGCCGACCAGTTCGAGCGGACAGTGATCGATTATTTCACGAGTGAATATCAGGCCGGGCGAACGCCGAACCCGTGCGTGATGTGCAACGAAAAGCTCAAGTTCGGAAATCTCTGGGGCAAGGCCGAAGCGCTTGGCTGCGATTACATCGCGACCGGCCACTATGCGATCATCGAGCATCATGCCGACCGCGCGGTCTTGCGCAAAGGCGTCGATCCGCGCAAAGACCAATCGTATTTTCTTTTTAGTTTGCGCCAGCCGCAGCTTCGTCGCGCGCTTACGCCGCTCGGAACGATGCGTAAGCCCGAGATCCGCAAGATCGCGCAGTCGCTAGGGCTAAAGGTCGCCGACAAGGTCGACAGCCAGGAAATTTGTTTCGTACCCGGCAATGACTACAAGGCGTTTCTCCGCTCGCATCTTGGCGAAAAAGAGTTTCATCGCGGCGAGATTTACGACGTTGATGGAAATTTCATTGCCGAACACGACGGCATCGAGCTGTTCACGATCGGTCAGCGCAAGGGACTGCCCGGTGGATCGCTCCGGCCACGTTACGTGGTCGATCTCGATCCGGAAACCAATCGCGTGATTGTCGGCGACGCGGACGATCTGGTTTGCGACGAATTCGAAATCGATCGGACAAATTGGATTTCTGTGGAGGCAGCCGTTCTCGGCCGCAACGAAGAGTTCGAAGCAATCGTCAAGATCCGTTACAGCCATCCTGGCACGTTGGCGACCGTGACGCCTTTGGAGAATAATCGTGCGCGGATTCGATTGCACGAACCGCAGCGCGCGGTCACGCCTGGACAAGCGGCAGTCATATATGATGGCGACGTCGTCGTTGGCGGCGGCTGGATCTGCCGGCAACCGGCCCTCGTTCCAGCCTAATGGCGGACAAGATTGTTCTCGCGCTGAGCACGTTTCCCGATCGCGAAACCGCGCAACGGATCGCGAAACAGCTCGTCGAGCAAAAATTTGCCGCCTGTGCGAACATTCTGCCGGCGATCGAATCGGTTTACCGTTGGAAAGACAAACTCGGAACCGGAAACGAGACGCTCGTGTTTTTTAAAGTAAGCGAGGATCGGCAATCAGCGTTTCAGGAAAAGCTGCGCTCGCTTCACTCCTACGAAGTTCCTGAAATCATTTTCATTCCGGTGACTACCGGTCTCCCGGAATACCTGCGCTGGGTTGTCGATAATTGCGGCTAAGCGTTGCGGCGTTTGCTGCCGACAAAATAGACCGTTGCGCCGATTGCGTTCGCGATAATCGTGACAGCCGCCACTTTCGCTCCGAAAATCAATGGGCTTGGAACGTCGATAATCGGATAAACCGTGAAGAAAATTGTCAGGAGCGAAACCAACGCGCCGCAAACCGCCGCAATTCGCAACCAGATCGGCGCTCCGGATCGAATTGCGGCCGCGCCGAAGATTGGGATCGCGAACATCGTGACGTAAACGATCCCGTAGAAAACATTCGCTGCGTTATCGACGAGTTGAAACGCCTCCTGGATTCCGGCGCCAATCTGGCTCGCAATTGCAATAATGAGGGTGAGTGCGCCGACGAAGATGATTGAATTGATCGGCGTCTTGTAACGCGGATGCAGGCGCGAGAACCACGCAGGCAGAAGCTGGTCCCATCCCGCGACCATTGGCAGTCGCGAACTGCCCGTAACATGCACGCTTGTCGAGGCGATTGTGCGGACCGTCATCAAAATGATTCCTGCCGAAGCGATTGCACCCGCGATCGGAAACGAGCGCAGACCGAGACGCAACGTTTGCGGGACCGGCCCGATAAGATCGATCGGATTGTTCCCGACATAAGCCAGAACCGAACTTGTTCCCAAAATAAACATCAACGCGATCACGGGCGACGCGATCAAGACCGAGCGGCCAATGTCCCGGCCGGGCGAACGCGTTTCGCCGGCGAGAATCGCGACGTATTCGAACCCGCTCAACGCGCCGAGGCCGAGCTTTGTGAAAACATTCAGGCAATAAAAAAGGGATATCGTTGGCAGCGCGAGCGGGAGCGGCTGATAGTTTTTTATCTCACCGCGAGCGAGGCCGAGCAGCGGCAAACAAATCAATGCGGCATAAACGGCGAACATCGCGAACGCGCCGATATTGTGCAGCCATTTGCCTAACGAGAGACCGCGCACACAAGCCCACCCCAATCCAACAACGAGCGCCGAGCTAATGAGGGAAACGGCCCACTTGCTGTTTGGCAGCCAGGCCGCGCCAATCGCGTAGGAAATATTCGTGGTGACAAACATTCCACCAAGCGCGATCACGGTTATGGATAGCAGCCAGAGATTCCAGGCAGTGATAAATCCGGCAAATTCGTTGAAGCCGAGCTTGGCCCACTGATAAATGCCACCTTCCAGCGGCATCCGGTTGCTCAAATAAACAACGACCGCGGCCTGCGGAATGTAGAAAAGGACAATGGCCAGCAACCAGAAGAACAAATGCGCCTGTCCGAGTTTCGCGGCCGCGCCGACCCAACTCGATCCAACGACAAACAAAATTTGCGTGAGAACAAGATCGAACAGGCCAAGCGGTTTCTTAAGCGATTCGCTGCGTGTTTCGACGCTTTGTTCAGCGCGCTCGAAGTCGGTTGTCACGACGATCAGTAGGTGTCGATCTTAATGCGCTTCGTCCGGCTTTTTCACAGGCGGCGGAACGTTGCGAAATTCGCGGTGGCGAATTTTTCCACCGGCGTAGGCAATGTAACCACCGAGGCCCAGCGTCACGGCGCTTAGCAAAATGACGGCGATCACGAGCGGTGTTGTCGAACGCGGCCATTTGCGCGGCGCGACCAGCGCGACCGCGCTCAGCGCGGCCAGTGCGTAAAAGAACCAAATGCAATCCTCGGCGCGATCTTGATGTTCTTCGAGCCAGGCGCCGCCAACTTCGTTTTCCATCGATAGCACTCGATCTTTTGCCTGCTCGCCGAATTCATACACCGGCCAAGCCGAGGCGGCGGCGATGAGCACGACAATCAGCGCGACGATTTGCGCGGGACGGCTTTTCAAAAAGAACGCCACGATCAATCCAATGAGTCCCATCGCGAGTCCGTAAACCGGTAACGGGTTGATCAGAACGTGAATGTATTCCGGTTGACGCAAGTCGCGCAGAATCGCGTCGATCATGAATTTACAGCGCGGCTGCGCGTCAACTTTTCGGCGGCGCGGGAATGTCGCCGAGTTGCGACATCTGCTTGTCTTCCCACCATGGAATGTACTTTTTCCAATCCGCGGTCGTGAAATGCCACCACTCGACGCGCAGGCCGTAGAAATTGTTGTGCGACATCGCCTTCTGCAGGAGATTCAAATGCTGCCGCACGACCGGATCGCGGCCATGGTAATACATCATCGCCTGGGGTGTGAATTCGTCGAACTTGGTCGGCATCGTCGCTTCCTGACTCCAATCATCAACCAAAGTCGCATCGACCGATACGCCGTAGGAATGCATCGAGCCGAAACCTTTTTCCGGATTAGCGACATATTCGCCGTCCCCCGCAAATTTCCAAAGCTGCTCCTGCGCTTCCTTTGGCCGATACGCATCCCAGATTTTCAGCCGGTAACGATATTGTTTCAGATAGGCCTGCGCGCCCGCGAGCTGTTGCGCCACGCTCGGCAACACCAAGGCGCGCATCCCGGACGGATATAAAGCGCGACCGGTCACGTTTTTCTCGGTCGCGTAACGCAGATCGATGATGATGGTCGGATCAACTTTCGCGATATCGACAAACTCCGGACTAGCGGCGCGAGCGGTCGGCCCACCTTCGCGAGGCTCCGGCGCGGCCAGCAAGGTCGACATCGTGGCGGCGAAGACGAACGCGACAATCAGGCGGCGAGACATTGGCGGCAATTATAAGCGCAAACCGGGACGGCGCGCAATCAGCCCCGAAAGCTTTCGGGTCAGTCGCCCGCGACGGTCGAGGCGGTGTCGGTTTTGGCGATTCGCTGAAGGAGAAGACGCGCGGCCTCGTCCGGCACATTGAAATGCAGCTCGAGGTTGGCCGCCTGGCGCGAGACATCCGGTGGCTGCGCGCAGAGCACGTAATTCGAATCCTGAAGCCGCAGCCATTTCTGCGGCTCATTATGCAGATTGCGCGCGAGCTCGGACGCGCTTTCGGGAGATTTCAATTTCAAAAGCAAGCGCGCCTTCACCGGATTTTGCAGCGTGACCGAGAAACCCAGTAATTGCGTTTGCTCCAAGAGTTCGGGCGCAAAAATCGCATGAAACATGTGCGGCAGATTTGACGGATCACGCGAGATCAAACGCAGTGCGCTTTCCTGATCGAGGGCTTGAAACCGGTCGAACAGTTGCCCCGTGATCTTAAGATCGACATCGATTCCGAGACGGACGCGCACGAGCTGGTCCACTTCGCTCGAAGTTCCGACCGCGAGCGTGCTGGGCCCCACTTGCGCGAGCGCGAGGTCGGGTTTCTCCCAAATTGGCAAACCACTCTGGTTGCGCCGATGAAATTCCTTGTCGGTTCGCGCTGCGCGGATGATTTGCGAAACGTCGCTGCGGTTTTCGACCAGGATAAACTCGCGAACGGTCCCGTCGTCAGAGCTGGTGGTCGCGCGCGTTACGCGAATCGTGTCGCGGGAAATATTGAGCGCGGGCACGCGCGCGGTGGGACCAATCAGTCCGTTCCAGAGATTTTGCCAGACATCGGGCTGCTCCTTCCGCCAGCGTTTTGGCAAATCATCGCGATCGAACTGATCGGTGTTAATCGAAAGAATCGCTTCCGTCTGCGACGGCAGCCACTCGCGTTTGCGCGGCGATTTCGCGATCAGCGGCAAAATGATCGCCAACAAAAAGATCACCGAGACGACGCTGAAATAAAATTGGCGCAACTCCTGTTTGTCGATCTCGGCCGAAAGGCGCGCGAGCTCGTCGTTATGTTGCTGATGTCGCTCTGTGGCCGCGCGATGTTTCTTAACGCCTTCGAGCAGGTGCGACGCGTTTGGCGGCGCGATTCCCTGAGTTGCGAGATGCCGGCCGATGTTCAGGTATGCCGGGTTTTTCCGTTCCTCGACAACTTGATGAAGCTGCTTGGCCTCACGAACGGCGTCCTGCTGCGTTTTAATATTGTCCGCAAAGCCTTTATCGCGCGCTTCATAATCACCTTTTACTTTCACGATGTTTTTTTCAATCGCGACAAGCTCCTGCTCCGCGGCGGCGAGTTTTTCTTTCGCGATCCGCGCCGCATCGCTCGTTCCCATTCGCGCGCGAACAAGCTCCGCGCGCTCGTCCGGCAAACGCGCGCGACGCGTAGTGATATTTTCCATTTGCGCTTCCAAGTCCGCCGGCGGGGGTGACAACGCTTGAAGCTCGGACAATTTCTTGAGCAGCATCTGCTCTGCAGCGTCATTGACGCGAATGCGAGCTTCCACGGCGTCCACCGCATGCTGAGACGAATCGGCGGCGCTCTTTACCTCGTTGCGCCGGTGCACAATCGGTTTTTTCTCAGTGTCCAATTTCTTCATCGCTTCGGCTTGCTCTTTCGCGTTCGCCCCGCGCTGCTCTTCGATTTTCTTGATCCCCTCTTCAATTTGAGCAATCCGCAGCGCGACTTCCTTTTGTTCCTGCTCGAGTTTTTTCAGCGCGACGATCTCGTTGCGCAGCTCGGGAAAATTCGCCGCCTGCGAAGTCCCTTCGCGTCCGAGCGCGATTTCGCTTTTTTGCAGCAACCGTTTTTCGTGCCGCAAGACCATGCGCGTGCGCTGGCGCCGGATTTTCAACCCTACCTCCCTCAACCCGGTGCGAATGAAACTCATTTATTCCTCCGGTCCGGCCAGCTTCGCCAGAACGCTGAAATCTTCCAGCGTGGTCGTGTCGCCGCTCACTTTCGCGCCGCTCGCGATCTCCTTCAGCAGTCGCCGCATAATTTTTCCGCTGCGTGTTTTCGGCAAGGCTTCGGCAAAGCGCACTTCGTCTGGCTTCGCGATCGCGCCGATGTGAACGCCAACGTGGTCGCGCAATTCACTTTTCAAATCGTTGGAAGCTTCGATGCCGCTCTTCAGCGTTACAAACGCGACCACGCCTTGCCCTTTCAATTCGTCCGGCCGGCCGACCACCGCCGCCTCAGCCACGCGCGCATGACTCACCAACGCGCTTTCGATCTCGGACGTTCCGAGTCGATGACCGGCAACGTTAAGCACATCATCGATCCGGCCGACGATCCAAAAATATCCGTCCTCGTCGCAACGCGCGCCGTCGCCGGTCAAATAATTTCCCGGATACTCGCTCCAGTATTGTTTTTTGAAGCGCTCCTTGTCCCCGTAAATCGTGCGCAACATCGATGGCCACGGCCGGCGTATAATTAATTTGCCGCCGACATTCGCGCCGACTTCTTTCCCGTTCGGATCGACAACCGCCGCATCAACACCGAAAAACGGCAGCGTTGCGCTACCCGGTTTGGTCGGAATCGCGCCCGGCAACGGCGTGATCATGATTGCGCCGGTTTCGGTTTGCCACCAGGTATCGACGATTGGGCAACGCCCGCCGCCGACCGTCTTGTGATACCAAATCCACGCCTGGGGATTGATCGGCTCGCCGACCGTTCCAATCAGACGCAATGACGAGAGATCGTGCTTCTTGACCCATTGATCGCCCCAGCGAATGACGGCGCGGATCGCGGTCGGCGCGGTGTAGAGGATGTCGATCTTGTTTTGTTCGATGATTCGCCAAAATCGATCAGGCTCCGGCCAGTTCGGCGCGCCTTCATACATGAACGTGGTCGCACCGTTCGCGAGCGGCCCGTAAACGACGTAACTGTGGCCCGTCACCCAACCAACGTCTGCCGTGCACCAGAAGATATCTTCTTCGCGAAGATCAAACACGTATTTGGCAGTGGAATAGATTCCCACCAGATAACCGCCGGTCGTGTGTAGAATTCCTTTCGGCTTTCCGGTCGAGCCGCTGGTGTAAAGAATGTAAAGCGGATGCTCGCTGTCGACCGGCGTCGGCGAACAATTATCGTCCACGTATTCGAGCTCGCGGTGCCACCAAACATCGCGCCCTTCCTCCATGTGGATTTCGTTGTGCGCGCGCTGGAAAACGATCACCCGTCTGACCGATGTGCCCTCTCGTAGCGCGTCGTCCACGTTTTTCTTCAACGGGACAATTCCACCACGCCGATAACTGCCATCGGCCGTGATCAGCGCGATTGCGCCGCTGTCGGCAATTCGGTCGCGAATGGAGTCGGCGCTGAATCCGCCAAAAATCACCGAATGGACGGCACCAATTCGGGCGCAGGCCAGCATCGCGACCGCCACTTCCGGAATCGTCGGCATGTAAATGATCACGCGATCGCCTTTTGCGATTTTGTTTCGCTTGAGCACGTTCGCGAACCGGCAAACATCGCGATGCAATTGCTGATAAGTGAGCGTGCGTTTCTCGCCCGGCTCGCCTTCCCAGATAATCGCCGCCTTGTTCCGGCGGCCCGTGGTCAGATGTCGATCCAGACAGTTCTCGGAAAGATTCAATTGCCCGCCAATGAACCATTTCGCGAAGGGCGGTTTCCATTCGAGCACTTTTCGCCAACGCTTCCGCCACAAAAGCTCACCCGCCTCGCGCGCCCAGAATTTGTCCGGATGTTTGATCGACTCCTGATACATCCGCCGGTATTGGGCGAGGCTTTTGATCCGTCCCTTCTGCGCGAACTCCTTCGACGGTTTGAAAACCCGCTTCTCCTTCAGGTGGGATTCAATGTTCTTGTTGTCGATCTTCATGCGCAAAAGCGAAAGGAACGCTAACCAGCCGCGGCGGCCTGCTCAACCCAAAGTTAATTTTGTTTGTCTTGGCGCCTCCCAGGCTGAACGTGACTGATGGCAGATCATATTTACAAAAAGATCGAGTTGGTCGGTTCATCGCCGAAGGGAATCGAGGAGGCTGTGAAGAACGCGCTCAACCGCGCAAAGAAAACCATTCGCAATATGCGCTGGTTCGAGATTGCCGACACACGCGGTTATCTCGAAGAGGGAAAGATCGCGCACTGGCAGGTGACGCTGAAAGTCGGATTTACCCTGGAGTAGGTAGCGGCGACTGACGTGCCAGTCCGGCTCGGACTCGCCATGGCGGTTCGGTGAACCGCCGCTACCTGGATTCTTCTTCCTGGGTCGCTTCGTACAATTTCGCTGCGCCGTAGATCAGGATCGCCGGCTTGAGCGCGAAGAGCGCGAGGCGCACAACGCCACTCAAGATTCTCCCGATGCCGAGCCGATTCAAAACGAAACCGGCGAGAATGGCGTAGGCAATCGACTGCACCGGATTCTCGCGGACGTAGGTTTCGGTCTCGGCCAGCAACTCGTCGAAATGCTCGCGCGTGTAACGCAGGCCGCGCTCGGCCAAATCTTCATGTGTTCGTTCCATTCCTTAACGATTGTCCGCGAGCGGGACTTGGTCAATGTAAAGTGAGCCACGCCGTTTTCGCGCCCGTGCCCGGCGGAAAATCGGCCGCTGGCGGCTGACGATGAAACGCGCCGCTTCGTCGCGATAACTTCAGCGCGTATTGAGCCATTCGTTCCAGCGCGGCTTCGCTCAACGTCTCGCAGTTTGTCGACAGCAGAATTTTCGAATCGCGTTCCGCAATTTCCAACGCTGCGGCGATCAGCTCCTCGAAATCTTTCTCAACATGAAACGCCCGGCCGCCTTTGGTGCGCGAAAACGTTGGCGGATCGAGAATGATCATGTCGAACTTTGCTCTACGCCGCGCCAGCCGGCGCACCACCGGACGCACGTCATCGGCAATGAATTGGTGCCCGTCGGTCGATAATTCATTGAGCGCAAAATTTTGACGACCGCGTTCGAGTGATTTTTTCGAAAGATCGACATTTACTGTCTTGGCGCCGGCGGAGGCGCCGGCGACCGAGAACGCGCAAGTGTAAGCAAAGCAATTCAGGATCCGCTTTGGCTTCGTTTGCCGAACGAATCGCCGGTTCTCGCGTTGATCGACAAAAAGCCCGGCAGAATATCCGGCGCCGAAATCAATTCCGAACTTCAAACGATTCTCGGTCGCGACGGTCTGCAAACTTTCACTTTCGATTCCAAAGAGCAGTTTGGGTGTCTCGCGCTCCTCGTTTTTCTTCGGCAAGAATCGCCCGAAGATTCGCGCGATCCGAAGATCGACTGATTTCGACCACGTTTGAAGTTCTTGCACGAGCTGATCGCGCGCACTGTTCGATCGGTAGGAAATGAGAACGTCGGCGCCGAAGCACTCGGCCCAACCGTTGTCGATCGTGCAGAGCCGGTGCGCGTTTGTGCCTTCGGCTTCGAACATGCGAAGCGATTCGCTGTCGATCCACTCTCCTGTTTTCATGCCTTTTTTGTCATTCCGACCGAAGTGGAGGAATCTCTTACTATTTCTGTTTTGATAAAGCTCGTTAGTCTGAAATATCTAGAGATGTCTCGACTTCGCTCGACATGACAAGTCGTAATCAAAAAATCACGATCCGCGTTCCCGCGAGCACCTCGAACCTCGGCCCGGGGTTCGATTGCCTCGGGGTCGCGCTTCGCATCTACAATTCAATCACAGTGCGCCGGACAAACGAATCGCCACGCCAGGAGGAAATCGTTGCTCGGGCCGCGGATTTGTTTTTCAAGCGAACAAATCGTCGACGCTTTGCATTTTCCTGTTCAGCGAAGGAGAAAATCCCGCGCTGTCGCGGTCTTGGCAGCAGCGCCACAATACGACTCGGCATTCTGCACGGACTCAATGAACTTTCCGGCCGGCCACTCGATCGATTGTCGATCTTTCACTTGGCTGCCGAGCTCGAACATCATCCTGACAACGCCGCGCCCTGCTCCTTTGGCGGATTCACCATCGCGCGCGGTGAAAATTTTCAGCGCTTCGACGTCGCGCCGCGGCTAAAATTTGTCCTCTTGATTCCCAACATCGAAATCTCAACACCCGCTGCGCGAAGAATTTTACCGAAGAAAATTTCGCGCGTCGCTGCGGTCCATAGCGCCGGCAACGCAGCGGCGATCACGGCCGCGTTCGCTTCTCGAAATTACGAACAACTGTGCGGCGTTTTCTCTGATGAACTTCATCAGCCGTTTCGCCGAAGACTGATTCCGTTTCTACCTCGCGTCATCGCCGCCGCGGAAAAAGCTGGGGCGCTCGGCGCATTCTTGAGCGGCAGCGGGTCGACAATTTGCGCGGTCATGCTGCTAAATCCGAAAAGAATTGCCGCCGCAATGCAGCGCGCGGCGAAACGAGAGTGTGAAATTGTGATCACAACCGCCGACAATCACGGCGTTCAGATTCGTTAAAGATGGGACGCACTCTCGAAAATCTGGAGCAGTTCGGGATCGACGTCGTCTTGGGTAGGCGACGCGGGTTTCGCGCCGCGCTCTTGCGCAGCGTTCTCTTCGCGCT
>Ga0126380_10000783_pt1 | contig 11274 bp, 9 predicted proteins | sample PanSoiMetPlot_26_FD_92544 | JGI IMG/M metagenome (GOLD analysis project Ga0126380, IMG submission 92544) | Tropical forest soil microbial communities from Panama - MetaG Plot_26 | ecosystem: Environmental > Terrestrial > Soil > Tropical forest > Bulk soil | place: Panama | collected 2016-02-17
AAGGCTCGGTCGAAGTAGCGGTTTCGCCGTGGGCCGAGCAGATGGGTGAGTCTGACGCGAAGGGCGAGAGTCATAAGCATCGCGTTCTGGCGTTTGACTACGGCATCAAGCAGAACATTCTGCGGCTCCTTGTGGACCACAATTGCGACGTGTGGGTCGCGCCCGCGCGGACTCCAGCGGAAGATGTTCTCGACTTGAAGCCGGATGGGGTTTTTCTCTCGAATGGGCCCGGCGATCCCGAGCCCATCGGCTACGCCATTGAAACCATTCGCAAGCTCATTGGGCATGTGCCCATTTTCGGGATTTGCCTCGGGCATCAACTTTGCGGACTGGCGCTTGGGGGCAAAACCTTCAAACTGAAATTCGGCCATCACGGGTCGAATCATCCAGTTAAGAATCTGCTCACCGAACAGGTGGAAATCACCGCGCAGAATCACGGTTTTGCCGTGGACCCTGACTCGCTGCCTTCGCGAGACGTGGAAATCACGCATATCAACCTGAACGATCACACCAACGAAGGGATGCGCCACAAAAAATTGCCTCTTTTTAGCGTGCAGTATCACCCGGAGGCCTCGCCTGGGCCGCACGATTCGCACTATTTGTTCACGCAGTTCACGGACATGATGAAAGAATGGCGCCAGCCGGGGAGCTCAAGGCGCTAAACGAGTTTCGCGGTCATTTATACTGGGGCAGGGCAGTTGGCAGGCAACGAGGGTCGAACCGCGCGTTGACGGAGAGCAATGCCTAAACGGAAAGACATCAAGAAGATTTTAATTATCGGCTCCGGGCCGATCATTATCGGCCAAGCCTGCGAATTTGATTACTCCGGGGCACAGGCGTGCAAGGCGCTGCGAGCGGAGGGCTACGACGTCGTCCTGGTCAACTCCAATCCTGCGACGATCATGACCGATCCGGAATTGGCGAGACGTACGTACATCGAGCCGCTCACGCGCGAATATCTGGAAGAAATTATTGCCAAGGAGAAGCCGCATGCGCTGCTGCCTACGGTCGGCGGGCAGACCGCGCTGAACCTTGCCGTCGAGCTTTCTGAAACCGGCATCCTAGAAAAATACAAAGTGGAAATGATCGGCGCATCGCTTCGTGCCATCAAGGTCGCCGAAGACCGACTGTGGTTCAAGGACGCTTGCCGCAAAATTGGGTTGGAAGTGCCGGCTTCGGCACTGGTGAACAACGCAAAAGATGCGATGCGCCTTTGCGATCAACTCGGCTTCCCGTTGGTCATTCGTCCGTCGTTCACTCTGGGCGGCACCGGCGGATCGATTGCATACAACAAGGAAGAATTCGCCGAATCCATTTCCGCAGCACTGGACCTGAGCCCGGTTCACGAAGCGCTGGTCGAAGAATCGGTCCTTGGTTGGAAGGAGTACGAACTCGAAGTGATGCGCGATTTTCGCGACAACTTCGTGGTTATCTGTTCGATAGAAAACTTCGACCCGATGGGCGTGCACACCGGAGATTCCATCACCGTCGCTCCGGCGCAGACGCTGACCGACAAGGAATACCAGCGCATGCGCGACGCCGCGGCGGCCATCATCCGCGAAGTAGGCGTCGAGACCGGCGGGTCGAACGTGCAGTTCGCCATCAATCCCGAGAATGGCCGCATGGTCATCATCGAGATGAATCCTCGCGTTTCGCGCAGCTCGGCCCTTGCAAGTAAAGCCACGGGTTTTCCGATTGCGAAGATTGCCGCGCGGCTCGCGGTGGGGATGAGCCTCGATGAGATCCCCAACGACATCACGGAGAAGACTCCTGCGTGTTTCGAGCCGACCATCGATTACGTCGTGGTGAAAATCCCGAAATGGCAGTTCGAAAAGTTTCCCGGCGCGGACAGCACGCTCGGCACGCAGATGAAGTCCGTTGGCGAAGTGATGGCTATCGGCCGCACGTTCAAGGAAGCGCTACAAAAGGGCATTCGGTCGCTCGAACCGAGCACGCCTTGGCGCGCTCCGGCTGAAACTCCGGATTCGCTGCTGCGCGAGAAGCTGGCCACGCCGCGCCCCGACCGCATTTACTGGCTGCTGACCGCGATGGAACGGGGCCTCCACGCCGAAGAAATCTGCGAGCTCACAAAAATTGATCCCTGGTTCATTCATCAGATCGAAGAACTAACAGCCATGAACCGGCGCGCCGCCGGCGTCACCGTCGAGACCGCTTCGAAGGATTTGCTGCGCGAAGTGAAGCGCCATGGTGCCAGCGACGAGCAATTAGCGCAGATTTGGCGCACCACTCCGGCTTCGGTTCGCTTGCAGCGCGCGCGCTACGGCGTAGCACCTGTCTTCAAACGCGTAGATACATGTGCTGCGGAATTCGAATCCTTCACACCATACCTTTACTCGAGCTACGAGGACGAGGACGAATCCGACGCCCAGCAGCGCCCGAAAATCATGATTCTGGGTAGCGGCTCGAATCGCATCGGGCAGGGTATTGAATTCGATTATTGCTGTTGTCACGCTTCCTATGCTTTGCACGAAGACGGCTTCGAAACCATCATGGTGAATTGCAACCCTGAGACAGTTTCGACGGATTACGACACTTCGGATCGGCTTTATTTCGAGCCGCTGACGCTCGAAGACGTGCTTGCGATTGTCGAGCGCGAGAAGCCGCAAGGCGTCATTGTTCAATTTGGCGGGCAGACGCCGCTGAATCTTGCGCTGGAACTGAAGCGCAACGGCGTTCCCATCATCGGGACGGCCCCAGCATAAATTGGCTCCGCGGAAGAGCTCCGGCGCTTCGGCCACCTGCTGGAAGAATTGAAGATTCCGCAGCCGCGCAACGCCACCGCGCTGATTCCCGAGGAAGCCGCGCGGGTCGCCGCTGAGATTGGCTTGCCGGTGCTGGTGCGCCCGAGCTATGTCCTGGGCGGCCGCGCCATGGTGATCGCGTATGACGTCAACACCGTGCAGGATTACGTCGCACAGGCGGCGCTGATGGGCCCGGCGCGCCCCGTGTTGATTGACCAATTCCTGGAAGAAGCCACCGAAGTCGACGTGGACGCGCTCGCAGACGGTACCGACGTCATCATCGGCGGCATTATGGAGCACATCGAAGAAGCCGGCGTGCACTCCGGCGACTCTTCCTGCGTGCTGCCTCCGGTTAGCTTGACGCCCGCCGTTCTTGATACGATTCGCGAGTACACGCGCCGTCTTGCTCTTGCGTTGAAGGTCGTTGGCTTGATGAATGTGCAGTACGCCATCCAGCGCGACACGGTTTACGTGCTGGAAGTCAATCCGCGCGCGTCGCGTACGGTTCCGTATGTGAGCAAAGCAACAGGCGTTCCGCTCGCAAAAGTGGCTGCTCGTTTGATGGCAGGAAAAAAGTTGGCCAGCATGCATTTGCCCGTGGTGAAGAACAACGGCGTCGCGGAAATTGCCGTTCGCGAGTTTTATTCCGTGAAGTCGCCGGTCTTTCCCTTCAACAAATTCCGCGGTGTGGACACCATTCTCGGGCCGGAGATGCGGTCGACGGGGGAAGTCATGGGCATTTCCACGTCGTATGGACAGGCGTTCGCCAAAGCACAGCTAGCTGCAGGCCAGCGCTTGCCGCGCCAGGGCACGGTGTTTCTCAGCGTGAACGACCGCGACAAAAAACATCTGGCTGCTCTTGGCAAAGAGCTTTCCTCACTGGGTTTTCGTTTGCTTGCCACGCGCGGCACGGCGGCAGCCCTCGAAGCCGTGGGAATTCAAGCGCAGGCGGTCTTCAAAGTGAACGAAGGCCGGCCCAACATTGTGGACCTGGTGAAAACGGGAAAGATCGATCTGATTATTAACACACCGCTCGGGCGCGAGTCTTTTTACGACGAGAAGTCGATTCGGCGCGCGGCGATTCGCTACAATATACCGTGTATCACCACGCTGGCTGCGGCCAACGCGGCGGCGCGAGGTATTCACGCCCTCCACGAACAAGGCATCGAGGTTGCCGCGCTGCAGGACCTGCACAAAGGCCAGGCCGCCGCTTCCGGCGCGCCTGCCTCAGGAGATTGAGCTATGGATTTGTCGGGAGTATTTCCCGCGTTAGTCACACCATTTGCCGGAGACGGCTCGGTTTCCATCGCCGATCTGCAGCACAACGTTCAGCAATACAACCGCGCAGGCCTGGCCGGCTACGTGGCGATGGGTTCCACGGGAGAGTCCGTTCTGCTTTCACGGGGGGAAGCCGAAGCGGTTCTCGTCGCGGTAAAAGACAACGCCGCGCGCGACAAGAAACTGATTGCGGGAACCGGCGCGGAGTCCACGGCGGAAACCATCGAGCGGACCAAGCGAGCGGCGGAGCTTGGTTATGACGCCGCGCTGGTCAAGACTCCTTACTATTACAAACCGGCGTACCGGCCGGAGAACTACATCGCACACTACCAGCGCGTTGCCGATGCTTCGCCGATCCCCGTGCTGCTCTATTCCGTGCCGCAGTTTACCGGAGTGGCGCTCGAGCCGCCCGAGGTTGCCAAACTGGCCGAGCATCCGAACATTATCGGAATGAAAGAGAGCTCTGGAAACGTGCAGCGGGTCGCCGAAATCGTCGCGAGTGTCCCCCGCGACTTTCAAGTGCTCGTGGGCTCGGCCGCAACTATTTATCCCTCCATCGTCTTGGGCGCACGTGGGGCCATCCTCGCGCTGGGCTCGGTTTTGCCGGAGAAGTGCGTCGAGCTTTACGGTCTGATTCGCCACGGTAACCACGAGAAGGCTCGCGAACTGCAGGAAGTAATTCTGCGCGCGTCGAAACTCGTAGTTTCCGAGTGCGGAATTGCCGGCGTGAAATACGCAATGGACCAGCGCGGATATCGCGGCGGCGTGCCCCGGCCTCCGCTCCTCCCGCTCAAAGATGAACAAAAGAAACGTGTTAACTCCCTTTTGGAGACGCTCGAACCAACTGCCATGCGGGCCTGATTCCGGTGTAATATGGCACGGATTTGCGCCTGGCCTGCTTGCGTTTGAACGCGGAACGAAACCGGAAATTGAGTGAGACGTTTTCTCGCTGAGTTCATCTAACCGCTCATGGATTGTCGCGCTCTCGCGTTCAACCAACTCCCCCACCAGCCGAAGCTGTTCCTCGCTTATTTGGAGAAATTTGAAAGCGTGAACGCGTTCTACGCCCACCCGCCCACGATGCAGGCGGTGACGCAAGCAAGCCGCAAATTGGATTATCCCGCAGCGCGTCGAGCGGAAGTGGCGAGGATTCTTGGGAAGCAGAACGCTGAGTTGGGCGCCGGGGCGGAAACGCAGGCCAATCTGGACCGGCTGGCGAACGGGGCGCTGGCGGTTGTGTCAGGGCAGCAGGTCGCGCTATTTGGCGGTCCAGCGTATGCCGCATACAAAGCGCTGACGGCAATTCAGATTGCGGAAGAATTGACGCGAGACGGAATCGACGCGGTGCCAGTTTTCTGGATGGCAACGGAAGATCACGACTTGGAAGAAGTGCGGCACACGAGTTTGTTCGATGCCGGGAAACTAATTCGCTTCGAGTTGCCGGATGGGAATGCGGCGGAAAAGCCCGTGGGGCGTATTCCGCTGGGAACGGATGGCGGAAGGCTGGCGCGCGAGGCCGCCGATTTGCTGGAGAAAGACGGCGGCGAGCTGCTCGCGCAACATCTGCTGGAGAGTTATAAAGCCGAGGAGTCTTACGGAAGCGCGTTCGGGAAATTGTTCGCGCGATTGTTTGCGCACCAGGGATTGATTTTCATGGATCCGCTGGATGCGGGGCTGCACAAAGCTGCGGCGCCGCTCTACCAGCATGCGCTCGCGGAGCGGGATGTTCTGAACGAAAAGTTACTGGAGCGAGGAAAGGAACTCGAGCGCGCGGGATTTGATGCGCAGGTCAAAGTAACGTCGAAGAGTACCCTGCTTTTTCGGTTTGAGAATGGCGCGCGGCAAGTGATTTCAGCGAGCAGCGACAGATTTCACGTGGAGGCGAAGAGTTGGTCACGCGAAGAACTAACGCACCTCACTCACACGGAGCCGGAAAATTTCAGTCCCAATGCCCTCTTCCGTCCCGTGGTGCAGGACTATTTGCTGCCGACGATTGCGTTCATCGGCGGACCGGCGGAACTTTCCTACATCGCGCAATCGGAGGTTGTTTATCAGCATCTCCTAGGACGAATGCCGGTCATGCTGCCGCGCGCGGGTTTCACGCTGGTTGACGCCAAGGCCGCCAAACTTCTGCGGAAGTATGAGTTGTCGGTCGAAGACGTGTGGGCCGGTTCGCAGGGCTTGCGGCAAAAGATGGAAAAGCACTCCGTGACAGGATCGCTGGCCAAGGATTTCGAGCGCGACCAGGCGCAACTTGGTGAGATGCTCGCGAAACTCGGCGAGAAAATTGAAACGCTCGACCCCACGTTAAAAGCCACCGTTGAAAAGACGAAAGAAGGCATCGAATTTCACCTGGACAAACTGCGGCGCAAAACGGGCGTGGCGCTCGATCAGAAAGCGGGCCTGCTCGCAGCCCACGAAGAGCATCTGGAATCGCTTTTGAACCCGCACAAAGGGCTACAGGAGAGGGAACTCTGCCTGCTGCCGTTTTTGGCGCGCTGGGGCGAAGGCGCTCTCGACGAACTGCAAAACCTGTGTGGCAGCGAACAGCTCGGGCATCACTTCCTTGTTGAATTTCCTTAGAAAATTCCGCAATCTACCGACGCAGCCTGGCGACCACTTTGATGCAAACAATCATTGTGAAGACGGATCGGCGGACGCAGCTTGTGGACGTGACCACGCAGGTGCAGAAGGCCGTGTCCGCGGCGAAAATCTCCAAAGGAATTTGCTACTTGTACGTGCCGCACACCACCGCGGGAATTGCCATCAACGAGTGCGCAGACCCAGATGTGGCGCGCGACATTGAAGGAGCGCTAGACCGGCTCATCCCAAAGACCGGGCCGTACCGGCACAGCGAAGGAAATTCCGACTCGCACGTGAAATCCGTGCTCGCAGGCAGCAGCCAGATCGTCTTCGTGGAGGAGGGTCGCCTGGCGCTGGGCCGCTGGCAAGGAGTCTTCTTTTGCGAGTTCGACGGTCCGCGCGAGCGAAAACTAATTGTGAAGACGCAGGCAGATGGAAGGGATGAAATCCCGGCCTAATCAAGGCCGACGCGGCGAACGAGGTCTTTGAAGCGAGGATCGTCGCGAATGGGATCAAAGTAGGGATGCGTCTTGAGAAAAAGCAGAGTGTTGGAGTGTTCCTTGTAGGCTTGCTCGAGCCACGAAAATGCCTCCTCCTTCTCATCGACTCCTCAATAGGCGTTCACAAAGGCGCGGGCTGGAACGTAGCCGGTCTGCTTGCGCTTCTTCAGCTCGGCAAGTAGGCGCAGGGCATCCTGCTGCCTACCGGCGTGGGCGTAAGCCCTGACCAGCAGACCCATGACATCCGGGCTGCGGTCAGAAATGGAAAGCGCCTTCTCCAGGACGGGAATGGCTGCGTCCGGTTGCTGGTTGGCAATGAGTACGAATCCAAGATCCCAAAGGGCATTCGCGTCGTGCGGCCGTACCGCGACTGCGCTGCGGAACTCTTGTATGGCCTCGTCGTTGCGATGGACTGAAAACCAAATCCAGCCGATGCTACCGCCAGAAACAGCGAAAGGGCATCCACGTGGAGTGCTTTGGCGATGTCCGGCATGGCGAGCTGCGTATCCTTGTACCGCATTACCGAGGTCCGAGAGATGACGCGGAGATCGCGGATGCCGGAGAGCCGCCCGATAAGGGCTTCCGTCATACCATCTGCAAGGTATTCCTGAGTTGGGTCGCCGGATAAATTCTTGACAGGAAGCACTGCGAGCGATTTGATTCTGGGCCGCGACGCACCATTAGCACGCGCGCGTATGAAAAAGTAGGTGAGCGCAATCAGGACCAGGACGACGGCACCGCCCACAGCAGGCGAGCTACGCGCGCCCACCACGTCGCGCTTTTTTTGCTCTTCTCCAAACGCAGCTTGCGGTTTTGCTGCCAGGCATCCAGTTCGGCCGGAAACGCGTAGACGGAGCTGGCCTTGTCGTGTAAGTGGCGGTGAACAGGCATTCCCTCGCGCTTCTCCGAACGCTGCATGGTCACATCGCGGTCGAGGTATGACGCGATTTCCTTCCAAGAATCCAGGCGATTCTCGGGCGGTGTGTGGAGGCCTGCCGTGCCAGGGGAGGGCTCACTCACGCAGTTCTCCTCAATGGCCTGCGGTTGCCAGAAGGTCAGTACACCGATTGTAACTCCACCTGGAAGGGACCGCAAAGGAAGGCACTCGACGGCAAATAGGACAAACCAAGGCATTCCGCGCATTGCCGTTTGACGGCAGCCAGAATGGACGTTTTTAACCAGCTCGTCGATCCGCCGCTCGCCCAGGATCCGGGAAACAACGGCAATGTTTGGCTGTCCCTGCAAAAGACCAAGGGATTGTCCGACCTGTACGTGCAGAGCAGCGCGTGGCAGCCAGGAGGAAGCACGGGCTGGCACTCTCGTCCCGGCCATAGCCTAATCATTGTGACGGCGGGGTCCGTAACGAACGACGAAAGGGATGATCCCCGTTGCACGCCTCATGTGTACACATTTGTCCCAGGACAACCGGCGCCGACTTTCGTGCACCCCGGCGGCAACCACCCGCACATCGTCCGGAATGAAGGCACGGTCCCAGCGTCAACAATCGCCGTCCAGCTAATTCCTGCAGACACCCAGCGGCGGATTGACACGCCAAGCCCGGGGAATTGTCCGTTTTGAAAACGATGCGCTGATTCGTTCACACGGGCAAGCTCGACGGCTTGTCGAACTCGCGCGCCCAGAGCTGCTGAACCTTCCGACATCAAGGCAACGTGAAGGCGACGAGGGAATCGCCGAGCTTTTCTTCGGTGATTTTGGGGTGACCACCAGCAGCGATAACAAGATATTGCTTGCCTGTTGCGGACACACGATAGGTCATGGGAGTGGCATTGCCGCAGGCCGGCAGCTGGGCCTTCCACAATTCCTTGCCAGTTTCGACATCGAAGGCGCGGAAATTGCAATCCGTCGTGCCAGCGATGAAGACAAGTCCGCCCGCGGTGATGATTGGGCCGCCTAGGCTGATCGAGCCAGGCGGAACCTGCGGGTGTTCGCCGCCGAAATCGCCCATCGAGCCGAGAGGAACCTGCCAGCGAATCATTCCTTCTGTCATGTCCACAGCGGTGAGTGTGCCCCAAGGCGGCGGGCTGCACGGAAGGTCCGAAGGCGACTGGATGAAACGGCGGTAGAGGCCGTAGGGAGCGCCGAGTTGATCTCCGTAGTCGCCGTCTTCCGTGCGCCTACCGCGATCATTGTACTTTTCGCGGGGAATCAATCGCGCGATGGCCACGAGATTATTGACGTTCGTCACCAAGAGGCCGCGCTTGGGGTCGAAGGCGTAGCCGCTCCAAGTCATGCCGCCGATGTTTCCGGGCACTATCAGTGTTCCTTGCAGGCTCGGGGGCGTGAAGATTCCTTCGTTGCGCAGATGCGAAATGTAGTTGCGGCACCAGTCGCGATCTTCCGGAGTGGGACCCCATGCCTGAACGGCGGAAATCGCGTGGGGAACGAGCGGCGGAGGCTTCAGGGGGAAAGGCTGCGTGGGCGAAGCGACTTCGCCGGGCACCTCGGTTTTCGGAACGGGGCGCTCTTCGACAGGAAAAACCGGCTTGCCAGTGTCGCGGTGGAGGACATAGAGGAGTCCCGATTTGTTGCCTTGAATCACGACGGGGACGTCTTTGCCATCGACCTGCAGAGTGGCGAGCAAAGGCTGCGACGCGCTGTCGAAATCCCAAAGATCGTGATGAACAAGCTGGAAGCCCCAGACGAATTCGCCGGTCTTTCCACGAAGTGCAACGACGGAGTTGGCCCACTTGTCATCGCCCGGGCGGAGGCCGCCGTAATAGTCTGGGCTTGCGCTTCCGGTGGGGACGAAAAGCAGGTCGCGCTCGGCATCAACGGCCATGATGGACCAGGCGTTTCCGGCGCCGCTGCGCCAACGTGGCCCTTTTCCTTCTGCTGCAGCTGATGACGGATTCCCGGGAAGCGGGTCCCAGCTCCAGCGAAGAGCGCCCGAGCGGGCGTCATAGGCGCGGACGACGCCGCGGGCCATGTCCACGCGGTGATTGTCGTCAATGGCGGAGCCGACGACGACAAGGTCGTCAATGATGGCGGGTGGGGAAGTCATGTGATACCAGCCGGGGTCGTATTGTGGAACGTCGCGCAAGCTGACTTGTCCGTTTTTGCCGAAGTCGGAGCAGCGCGCACCAGTGACGGCATCCACGGCCACGAGGCGGGCGTCTTGCGTGGACTCGAAGATGCGGCGATGGCAGGGTTTGTCTTTGGCCCGCGTGGTGTCGAGCCAGGTTGCCACGCCGCGGTTGACGAGGCCGTCGCCGTAGTCGCCATCGAGATCGATCTTGGGATCGTAAGCCCAGCGCTGCTTTCCCGTCTCTGGATCGAGCGCGATGATGCGGTTGAAAGCGGTGGTGAGATAGAGCGTTCCATCGACCAGGAGCGGAGTGGTCTCGAAGCCACTGCGCTTTCTGCGGCGGCTGGCTTCGGAAATGTCGCCCGTGTGGAATGTCCATGCGACCTTGAGTTGGGCGACGCTGTCGCGATTGATTTGCGTCAGTGGAGAGTATCGCATGCCACCGGCGTCGTGGCCGTAGTAATGCCAGGAATCGGCGGCAGTATCTGACGGAGTTTGCGCGGCCGCCAAGACAAGAAAGCTACAAATCGATAAAAGCAAAACAAGAAAATCCGCGAGCCTGGCTCGGTGATTCATTTGGAGCCCCTGAAGAGAGACGGAATTGTGCACGGATTTGTTCCCAGAGGGCGACTGGGCCGGAGAGTCAGCGGCCCTTAAGCTTGAGGACATATTGACGGACTTATCTGGCGAGGGAGAGAAATACGAGAAACGCTGTGAAGCCTAGTCGACAGGCGGGAGAGCAAACTCGAGTTCGTAAAACGCGATTGTCCTCCTTCGAAGGCCGGTGTGCTAGAGTTTTTGTGCAATGAGAAGGCTCGGAATCTACGTGCAGGTGCCGTTTTGTCAGACGAAGTGTACCTACTGCAATTTTCATACGGGGGTGGTAGCGAAGGAGCGCTTTGCGCCGTATGTGGAGGCGGTGTGCCGGGAGATTCGAGAGCATCGTGAGTTGTTGAGAGTGGCGGGAGTGATTTGGGGGAGTGGCGAGTGGCCCCTCGAAGCTCTGGGTACACGAGGGACAAGTGGTGGGAACCGGGATTTCGATTTGGACACGGTTTACTTCGGGGGTGGAACACCGAGCCTGTTAGAGCCGGGATATTTGCAA
>Ga0126380_10000784_pt1 | contig 11271 bp, 9 predicted proteins | sample PanSoiMetPlot_26_FD_92544 | JGI IMG/M metagenome (GOLD analysis project Ga0126380, IMG submission 92544) | Tropical forest soil microbial communities from Panama - MetaG Plot_26 | ecosystem: Environmental > Terrestrial > Soil > Tropical forest > Bulk soil | place: Panama | collected 2016-02-17
ATTCACGTGCAGCTGAAAAATATCCGGCCGGTTGTAGTGGCCGGCGAAATCATGCCGCAGCTTGGTGAGGACGCCGAGCTCGAGATTGCAGTCGGCGTACAGAATGCCTTCCTCGGCGCCCATGGGTCCGGCGAGGATGCGGCTGGTGGGCGCCACGATCACGCTGCCGCCGCAGCAATCGGGATCGCGCAGGAATTTCTCCGCCTCGGGGCCGGCGTCCAGCGCCGCGATGGTGTCCTCATCCACCGTCCCGCAGGCCGAGACCACGAAGGCCTTGCTCATCTGCGCGAATGCCTGCGAGTCGATGGCGACGCGGTTGCGCATGGGATCGCCGCTCACCGGGAAATGATTGGGCCAGCTCATCACGTGGATGCGCGTGCCCTCCGCGGTCAGCGCGAAGACCGCCAGCGGATTGGAGTTCTCGCCGCAGATCAGGCCGCTCATCGGACCAAACTCGGTGGCAAAGGCGCCGAAGGTGTCGCCATGGCCGCCGGTATGGACCAGGCGCTCGCCCACCGTCGGCATGATCTTCTGGTGCTTGCCGATCAGGCTTCCGTCAGGACCGATATAGACCTGGGTGTTGAACATGGTCCCGATCGTGCCGGCAATTTTCTCGCACACGCCCACGACCACGTAGGCATCGGCGTCGCCTGCGGCCGCGCACAGCGCGGCGATCTCCGGCCCGGGAATCTCCACCGCGTTCTTGAACAGCTCGACCGACAGGCGGTTTGCCGCCGCCCCGGTGGCGACGTGGTGGTGGTACCAGATCGGATGCGCCGGGATGAAGCCTTCCGGAAAGCCGATCACGCGCGCGCCATTGCGGCCCGCCTCGCGGATCAGCCGGCAGGCCTTCGCGGTCGATCCTTCGCGGTCGAGGAACACGGACGCGGCCTGCACGGCCGCCACCTTTACCACCGGATAGACGTCACCCATGAGGCAGTCCTGCGCGTGACACGTCTCCCCCTTAGCAAATACCCCGCCTCACGCGAACCGTTCGCGCGCGCGGGCGCGCGCCTTGGCGGCCTCAATTTCGCGGTCGCGCGGCGGGCTCGCGGTGTGCAGGGAGTCGATCAACCGGCGCGCTGCCTCCGCCACGTCCTCGACCGCGCGGTTGAATGCGGCCTCGTTGGCCTTGGACGGGTGGGTGAACCCGCTCAGCTTGCGCACGAATTGCAGCGCCGAGGCGCGGATTTCGTCCTCGGTGGCCGGCGGCTCGAAATTGAACAGCGTGCGGATGTTACGGCACATTGATCTCTCCTCTGTTGCCCGGCCTCGGATCTGCGACGTGCCCGGGCAATGTCGATCCGGAATGTAGGCGAAAGCGCGCCGGCTGCCCACCCGCGGTCCTTCTGCGACGGAGCTGGCGGCGATAAGATGGCTATCATGTCCGCCACCGACGCCGAGCCCGTCCCTATCGCGATCAATGACACAAGGCGCGTCTCCGGCCTGCTGCAGCTGCCGGCGGATGCGCGGGCCTGTTACGTGCTGGCGCACGGCGCCGGGGCCGGCATGGCGCACCCGTTCATGGCAGCGGTCGCGGCGGAGCTCGCGCGCCGCGGCATTGCGACCCTGCGCTACCAGTTCCCCTACATGGAGCAGGGCGGCAAGCGGCCGGACCCGCCGAAACTGTCGCACGCCGCGGTGCGCGCCGCCGTCGCCGCGGCCGCCCGGCGGGCGCCGGGACTTCCGCTGCTGGCGGGCGGCAAATCGTTCGGCGGCCGCATGACGTCGCAGGCGCAGGCGGAAAGCGCGCTGCCCGGCGTGCGCGGGCTGGTGTTTCTCGGCTTCCCGCTGCATCCGGCCGGACGCCCGTCGCGCGAGCGCGGCCGCCACCTGTTCGATGTACAAATCCCGATGCTGTTCCTGCAGGGAACGCGCGACGCGCTGGCGGCGCTGGACGAGCTGCAGCCGCTCACCACGGCGCTCGGCAGCCGCGCGACGCTGAAACTGTTCCACGACGCCGACCATTCCTTTCACGTCCCGAAGCGCGGTGGCGGCAGCGATGCGCAGGTCCGTGCCGACATGATGGATGCGCTTGCGGCGTGGAGCGATGCGGTGATCGCAAGCGGCGGCTGACGCCAGGAGCGGAGGAGCGGCCGTCCTGCACGTCTTGCCGGGCCGCTCACCATGCTGTCCGGCCGAGGGACAGAAGGATCGACAGTCCCGAAGCCGTGATGATCAACGCGATCGCGCGATGCAGGATCGTCCCGGACATGCGATCGCCGAACGCAATTCCCGCCACCGCGCCGACAATGCACACGAGAGCGAGGAAGCCCAGCGCCTTCCAATCGGTGCCGGCAAGCAATCCCGAAAATGCGAAGGCAACGAGAATAGCCGCGTAGGCGATGACGAAATAGACCGCCATGGTGCCGCGGAGTGTGGGGCCATTCATCTGCGTGCGCGCCAATCCCCAGGCCGCCGCCGGTCCGGGCGCGGCAAAGAGCGCCGCGCACGCTCCGGCGAGAATGCCGGCACTCGCCGTCTCCAGGGAAAACCGGAAAGGTTGTGTTGCGACCGCTGCCGCGTTGGTCGTGCCCCGCCTTTGCAACAGCAGGACCAATCCGAGAGTGCCCAGCATCAAGCCGAACAGCGAGACGACCGCGCTTCGCGGCACAGCCCACAGGATGGCCAGACCCGCCGCCACGCCGACCGGCAGGGTTGCGGCCAGTCCGGCGGTCGCGCGCGGCTCTGCGGCCGAAGACTGTCCGGCGGCGCTCACCACCGCGACCACGAGGCTGAACACCGCCGTCTCGGCGATGGCGCGATCGTATCCGTAGGCGTGAAGCAAGAACGGCCCGGAGATGACACCGAAGCCGATGCCGGTCGCCGACTGGACGAAGGCGCCGGCAAAAACGATCAACGCGAGGACTTCCACGGGCATGAGCTGGTCATCGCGGGCGGCGGGGCATCGGCATTCAATGATGTGAGCTCGGACGACCGCTGGCTTGTCAAGTCGCACAGCACATCGAAGCTTGCAGCTACAGCGCGCCCGGCTCCATGCCTTTCTTTTTCATCACCAGCGCAGCCTTCGAAGAGGTGAGAAACCGGATCAGCGCGGCGGCCGCCGCCGGCTCCCTGGCATGGGTGGCCACACCGATCGACCAACTGAACCGGTTGTAGTCCTGCAGGTCTTCCGGGATCAGGTCGAGCAGATCGAAGCTCGGCGTGATCAGAATTTCCGTCGGCTGCGCGATGGCGAGGTCGGCGTAGTCCTGCGGCGGCGACTCCGAAAACGGGTGTTTCTGCAGCTTGGCCTTGGCATTGACCTGCTCGGCAATGCCCAGGCGTTCGATGATCTGGCGAAACAGGGCGCCGGCCGCATGGCCTTCCGCCGGATCCGGATAGGAGATCGACTTGGCGGCCAGCAGCGCCTGCTTGAAGGCGTCGACCGACCCGATGTCGGGTTTCTTCATGCCGTGCCGGACCGCCACCGCGAGGCCCGAGCGGGCTATCGTCGTCAGCCCGCTCAAATCGATTTTGCCAAGCCGCGCCACTTCCTCGGCGGCTGGCCTTTGAAGAATCGCGACATCGAAGATCTCGCCGGCTTCCACGCGCTTTCTTGCCGCGCCTGCCGGCACGTAGCTGATCGTCAGCCTGTGGCCGCTCGCCTGCTCGAACTGGCCGGCCAGTTCGAGCAGGACGGGTTTCATCACGGCCGCGCTCAAAACCTTGATTTCAGCGCCCTGCGCGGGCGACCCCAACTCCGCTGAAACCAGGAAGACCCCAACAGCCAGTGCCGCGAGCGGCGTACTTGTTCTAGGCATGCTGCCTTCTGCGAATCGCCCGATTGGCAGGTGAGTCTACCAGTCGCAGCAGTCCGTCGCATCACCCGCGAGCGAAGCTCGCCTGCGCAATTCAACTTACGCTATTATTTCCATATTTGGTGCGGATATAGTGAAGCGGAAAGTCCTTGAATCGGCCGGGCGGCCCAAGAGGTCTCGATGCGGAAAGCGGTATTGCTTGGCGCTCTGCTCGTCGCAACATGTCTCGTCGGTTGCGGTCAGGGCAGTCAAGGCGAAAAGGGCGATGCTGGCCCTGCGGGGCCTCCGGGCTCAAGGGGAGATGCCGGGCCTGCCGGGCCGCAAGGGCCTGCTGGACCTCCGGGATCTCCGGGACCTCCAGGGCCGCAGGGGCCGCCCGGGCTTGCTGGTCCCGCTGCGTCGCAGGTACGGGTCGTGCAGTCGAACTGCACTGCAACGAGTTGCGCCGCCGAATGCAGTGCAGACGAAGTGCTCATCACGGCTTACTGCGGCGCCCGAAGAACACCGGCCGTGTTCCCGAGCGAGCGGGCCGCCTCCTGTCGAACACGAGGCGCGGCAAGTAGTCCACTTATCGGCGTCTGCGCAAAGATGTCAGCCGAGGAGCACTGAACAATCCTGAGTGGCCTTCTGATCACACGCCTCTGACCGCGACGGCACGGTGCCTCGGACTGACAGCGTCCCACACGCGTAGCGCAGGTAAGAAAAAACCTCCGTCCCTCAGCCGAACGGAGGACGAAGGCCCTGGCAACGATTTCTTAACAATAACTGCCGAAGTTTGAACGAGCGGCCCCGCGGTATCGACCAGAGGCCAGTCTTGCAAAAAAAGCACCGTTCCTGCACCGCGCGTTCCATCGGAGGAGCCATGAGTATGGCCGTCATCATGTCCGGCATGGCCCGTCGCTTCCCTTTGGTGTTGTCGATCATCTGTTGCCTGATCCCCGCGCGGACTTCCCTGGCGCACATGCCGGACGTCAGCGATGGAAAAGTGCCGACGCTGGCACCGCTGGTGCGCGAGGTCACGCCCGGCGTCGTCAACATCTCCGGCCAGGGCCGGGGCAAGGAGGACAACCCGCACTACCGCGACCCGGCGTTCCGCCAGTTCTTCGATCTGCCGCCGGAGCTCGAGCGCCAGGGCCAGGCGATCGGATCGGGCGTCATCGTCGACGCGCAACAGGGCTACGTACTCACGGCCAACCACGTGGTTATGCAGGCCTCCACCGTCCAGGTCACAACCAAGGATGGCCGGCGTTTCGCTGCCAAGCTCGTCGGGCGTGATCCCGGCACGGACGTTGCCGTACTGCGCCTGCAAGGCGTGCAAGACCTCAAGGCCATCCCCATAGGCGACAGCGACGGCCTCGAAGTCGGTGACTTCGTGATCGCCGTCGGCAATCCCTTCGGCCTTGGACAGACTGTGACATCGGGCATTGTCAGCGCCCTCGGCCGCACCGGTTTCGGCAAGCAAGGCTACGAGGATTTCATCCAGACCGATGCGGCCATCAATCCGGGGAATTCCGGCGGAGCCTTGGTCAATGTGCGCGGCGAGCTCGTCGGCATCAACACGGCCATGTTTTCGGCCGGAGGCGGGAATGTCGGGATTGGCTTCGCTGTGCCGATCAACATGGCGCGACGGGTCATGGAGCAGATCGTGCAAAATGGCCACGTGCAGCGCGGCCGGATCGGTGTCTCAATCAAGGACCTGATCCCCGCCGTCGCCGCATCGGAGTCGCCGACGTTCACGGAAGGCGCCGTGATCGCGCAAGTCAGCCCGGGATCGTCGGCGGAACAGGGCGGAATCGAGAAAGGTGATATCGTCGTAGCGGCCAATGGCAGGCCGATCCGCAGCGCCGCACAGCTGCGAAACAAGATCGGCCTCACCACGGTTGGCGACCGCCTGCAGCTCACCGTGGAGCGTAAGGGCGTCGCCCATCATGTGTCGGTGCAGGTGGCGCCCGCAAACGAAATGACAGGAACGCGAGCGTCCACCGCCGCAGCTCCGTCGAGGCGATCGGCACGCGAGCGGCGAGCCGGATCGTGGAATTAGCTGAGACCAGGCCTTTCAGGTCCTGAATATGTCCCAGTCCTGAAGTGTGTCCCTTCCACCCGCCCGTACGGTATCATGACACCGAAACGACGCGGAGGTTGTTGGTTGTACCGGCCCGACCTAGCGGTATGCCGGCAACGACCACCAAACTATCGCCGGCGCCGGCGAACTCCTCCCGCTTCGCAAGCTCGGTCGCGCGCCTGACCATCTCCTCGTAGCTTTGCACGTTCTCGCAAAGCACGCTGTGTGCGCCCCACAAGAGGCAGAGACGACGGGACACTTCTACGCTCGTCGTGGTGGCCAGGATCGGCACCCTGGGTCGCTTGTGCGCGATACGTCCGGCTGTTGTCCCGCTTGAGGTGTAGGCGACGATAGCCGCCGCATGGATCGCCGAGGCCAAGTCGGCCGCGGCCGCGGCAACCGCATGCGGCGGCGTCTTTTCCTCGTCCGGCTGGGTCGCCTCGATGATGGCGCGATACATCTTGTGCTGCTCCGTGCTGCGGATGATGCGGTCCATCATTTCAACGGCTTCGCGTGGGTACTGGCCCACGGCCGACTCCGCCGACAACATCACGGCATCCGCGCCGTCGTAGACTGCGGTTGCGACGTCCGAAGCTTCGGCGCGCGTGGGCGCCGGGGCCGCCACCATGGAATCGAGCATCTGCGTGGCAACGATCACCGGTTTGACAGCCAGCCTGCAGGCGCGCACCAGCTCCTTCTGGCGACCGGGCACCTCCTCGTGCGGAATCTCGACCCCGAGATCGCCGCGCGCGACCATGATCGCATCCGACATCTGGATGATGTCATCAATCTGCTCCAGCGCAGCGGGCTTCTCGATCTTCGCCATGAGCCCGGCGCGTTCGCCGATCAGAGCCCGCGCCTCGATCAGGTCCGACGGTTTCTGCACAAATGAAAGAGCCACCCAGTCCACGCCGAGGCGCAAGCCGAATTCCAAATCGACACGGTCCTTTGCCGTGAGCGGCGACAGATCGAGAATCGTTCCGGGCAAATTGACGCCCTTATGGTTCGAGATCGCCCCGCCAACAATCACCTTGGCCTCGATATAATCATTGCCACGGCTAGTCGCGCGAACACGCACCCTGCCATCGTCGATCAACAGATCATGGCCGGGCGCAATGGCTGCAAAGATTTCCGGATGCGGCAAGGGTATGGCTGAACAGTCGCCTTCCGATCCGGAGCGCACAAAGCGAATGGACTCGCCGGACCGAACGATGATCCTCTTGTCGCGCAAGGTGCCGACGCGGATCTTCGGGCCCTGCAGGTCCATCAGAATGCCGATCGGTTGCTGCATGTCCCGCTCGAGCCCACGGATCGCGGCATGGACGTTTGCATGATCATCATGGGTTCCGTGACTGAAGTTGAGACGGAACGTGTCCACGCCTGTGAGAAACAGCGCCTTAAGCATCTCCGGCGAAGCGCTGGCGGGGCCAACGGTTGCGACGATTTTTGCCCGTCGACCACGACGCATGGCGATCTCCTTGGCATTCGAAATTGCGGCTTTGTGATTCGGAATGGCCCTCCGGCGTGGTTTGGTCGAACTGAAGTGGTTACGCCGCTCAAAACCATCCTAATTGCAACGAGACATCTTTCATACCAGTCTCGACGTCCGCGACCGCTGCGCCCTGGCGTTCCCCCGATCCTCGACAGCTTCGGTGTGGCGCATCTTGTGCGTCGGTCTGGCGCTGCTCGTGCCTCGCCTTGAGGGGCGTTCTTCTGGATCAGAGGGAAGGATGGCTTCGACGAGCTTGCGCAGGCAGGCGAATCGCTGCGCCGCGTTCTTCAGAGACTGGCGCCGCGCCCGCCTGCCCTTCGACTGTTCCCCACGCCCGCCGGGCCTCAACGCCCGGCAGCGCATTGCCTTCCGGCCATTCAAGAAACGCGCGCCCGTGGCCAATACGATGGTGCCGGCATCGAACGACTCCAGTTCGAAGACGCTGAAGCCTGCGTCCCAGACCAACGCTTGGCGCGCGCCAATACGAGCAGACATGCTCGCCCCCGCGGCCACCTCCCAGCGGGCTGTCAGCAGGGACAGCGGGCGGAAGGCCATCGCTTCCCCGTCTCCCCTCAGATCAGCTTCCCCATCGCTACGGCCGTGTCCGCCATGCGGCATGAGAAGCCCCACTCGTTATCGTACCACGACATCACACGCACTAACGTGCCATCCATGACCTTCGTCTGATCCATATGGAATACGGCGCTGTGCGGATCGTGGTTGAAGTCGACCGAAACATTGGGATCGTTGGTATAGCCAAGGATTCCCTTGAGCTGCTGGTCGGCCGCGCGCTTGATGGCGGCGTTCACCTCGTCCTTCGATGTCGTCCTCTTGGCGACAAACTTGAAGTCGACCACCGAAACATTCGGCACTGGCGCGCGAATGGCGACGCCGTCGAGCTTGCCGTTCAGTTCCGGCAGCACGAGGCCGACGGCCTTTGCCGCACCGGTCGAGGTCGGGATCAACGACATCGCCGCGGCTCGCGCGCGGTACAAGTCCTTGTGCAGCGTGTCCAGCGTCGGCTGGTCGCCGGTATAGGCATGTATTGTTGTCATGAAACCCTTTTCGATCCCGATCGCATCGTTGAGCACCTTGGCAACTGGCGCCAGACAGTTGGTCGTACACGAGGCGTTGGAGACGACCTTATGCTCCTTCGACAGCCTGTCGTGATTGACGCCGTAAACCACCGTGACGTCGGCGCCGGCCGCCGGCGCCGAGACAAGGACGGCCTTCGCGCCTGCTGTGAGGTGAGCGGAAGCTTTGTCTTTCGAGTTGAAGATGCCCGTGCATTCGAGCGCTATGTCAACGCCCAGGTCCTTCCATGGCAGGGTTGACGGATCCTTGATCGCGGTCACCTTGAATTTGCGCTTGCCAACGCTGATGGCGTCGCCTTCGACCTTTACTTCGCCAGGGAAGCGGCCGTGCACGGAATCGTAACGCAGAAGGTGCGCGTTGGTCTCGACAGGCCCGAGGTCGTTGACCGCGACCACCTCGATATCGTTGCGGCCGTTTTCGATGATGGCCCGGAGAATATTGCGGCCGATGCGGCCGAATCCGTTGATGGCGACGTGGACGGTCATTTTTCCGGCTCCCTTTCTTACCGGCACGTCCGACACTGTTTCGGTCGTGACGACTAGGACAACTGTTTCAACGCGATGTACATTAATGAGCTTCGGCGTGTCTGCTGGCCGTATCGTCTCTGGGCTCAAGCACGCGATTAGTGGGTCCGCCTGCGGCCTCTATCTCAATCCTGTCACAGAAGCATCGCTGCAATGCGAAATCATATTACGGCGAGTCTGGAGCATGACAGATCTAATCGCTGTCGCGATTGATGTTCCCTGATCGGACAACCATTCGCGGTTGCGATTTGAGCCGCATCACGGAAAGTTGAATGGCAGCCTTAATCGCGACCGCTCCGCTCGCCTTGATCATTTTCCTCATGGCCATCTTGCGGTGGCCGGCGGCCAATGCGGGACTGGTCGGGCTCGTGGCAACAGTGGTTGGCGCGATCGGGTTCTTTGGCTTTGGAACGAGAATCCAGGCTGAACAAGGCATTACTGGAGCGCTCATCGGAACCGGCGCGGAAGCAGCCTTCTCGGCCGTTGACATCCTGTGGATCATCCTGCCGGCCTTGTCGCTCTATGAGCTTCAGCGGCACTCGGGCGCGATCGATGTCATCCGCACGGGACTAATGAGTCTGTCTTCCGACAAAACCCTGCTTGCTGTCATCATCGCTTGGTTCTTTGCGCTGTTCATGGAAGGAGCGGCGGGGTTCGGCACACCTATCGCGCTGGCTGCGCCTCTCCTGTTCAGCCTCGGCTTTACGCCAGTCGTGGCAGTCGCTTTGCCGCTCATTGCTCATGTCGCAGGCAATTCCTTCGGCGCGCTTGGCACTCCGATCTTAGCGCAGGCCGACGTTTCCGGCATAAGCGGCGGCAAGATCGCGCCGCCGACGGCATTGCTCCATGCGAGCCTCGCGCCACTGCTGACGCTTTCGATTGTGCTCATCGCGGGCTCTTGGCGCTTCCAGGCAAAATACGCGGCATGGGCCGTCGTCGCCGCCGTCTGTTTCCTGCTGCCTTACCTGGGCTTGGCCGCGTTCGTCGGACCAGAGCTGCCGACGATCGGAGGAGCGCTTGCCGGCGGGTTGGCATTTGCGTTTGTCCTCCGGCGGATGCAAGCGCAGCAAGCTGAAGCGTTGGATGCGAGATCGCTTGCCTGGGCTGCGATGCCGTACGCGGTGCTGGTCGGCCTGATCCTCGTGACGCGTCTCGTTCCCCAGATCAGGGACGCCCTGCGGCAGGTCGTGCTCGAATGGACGCTGCCCGGACCGTTCGGCGGACGTGTTGAGCCCCTCTATCATCCGGGAACCATGCTGCTCGCAGGATTTCTTTTCGGCGGGCTGTTGCAAGGGCGCGCTTTGGCCGAACTTGCGGGCGCCGTTGCTGCGGCCGTTCGTCGGTTGGTCCCCGTTGCCATTGCCTTGTTAGCAATGCTTGCCATCGCTCGGCTGATGTTGCATGCGGGCATGACCGAGGCGCTGGCCGTAACGGCAACACGGATCGGTTGGGCGTGGCCCCTGCTTGCCCCCGCAGTTGGCGCAATCGGGGCTTTCATCACCGGCTCCACGACGGCCTCCAACATCCTCCTGACGGATCTTCAACTCGCGGCAGCCGCCGAGCTCGGCCTGCCGCTGCTTGCAATGATCGCCGCTCAAGGATTTGGTGCGGCCATCGGCAACAGCGTGGCCCTGCACAACATCATCGCGGGCGCAGCAACGGTCGGCCTGCAAGGACGTGAGGGCGATATTCTGAGGAGGACGGGACCGGTTTGTCTCGTCTTTCTTGCGGCCGGAGGCGTTCTGGTGCTGGCGGTCGCGCTATGGTCTTCCTGAAGGAGCCGCGAGACGGCCGGAATGATCATCGGATATTCCAATTTGGTTCGCGGATCGGCGTGAGAGCATATGCCGCGGACGAAAGTGCTGCATCATGTCGTGCGTAATGCCTGTCAAGTGGACAAAGGAGGGTTCGCCATGATCATCGAACGGGGCAAGGGAAAAGTCGGAGTGGTCGGCACCGGGATGGTCGGGTGCTCGTTCGCGTATTCATTGATGCAATCAGGACTGGCGAGCGAAATGGTCCTGATCGACAAGGACGAGAAACGGGCCGAAGGCGAGGCGATGGACCTCAATCACGGCTTGCCCTTCATGCGTCCGATGCGCATCCAGGCAGGCGGTTATGACCTCCTGGCCGGTGCGGACGTCGTCGTGATCTGCGCCGGGGCGAACCAGAAGCCTGGGGAGACGCGCCTCGACCTTCTGCAGAAGAACACCACCGTCTTTCGGGACGTGATCCCGAAGGTCGCCGCCGCCGCGCCGAACACGATCATACTGGTCGTTACGAATCCCGTGGATATCTTGACCCAGATGTCGGCCGACCTCGCAAAACTGCCCGCGG
>Ga0126380_10000785_pt1 | contig 11265 bp, 9 predicted proteins | sample PanSoiMetPlot_26_FD_92544 | JGI IMG/M metagenome (GOLD analysis project Ga0126380, IMG submission 92544) | Tropical forest soil microbial communities from Panama - MetaG Plot_26 | ecosystem: Environmental > Terrestrial > Soil > Tropical forest > Bulk soil | place: Panama | collected 2016-02-17
GGGCTGCGGAGAGTGTCGAGGGACGGGCCCGGCTCTACCGCCGCGCCCAGGCCAGGGACCGGGCCGTCGAGGCGCTGCGCGCCGGAGCGCTGGCCCGGCTCGTGCCGCGGCTCGGCCTCGACCCGGGTGCTGACGGAGAGCCGGCACCGGCCGCAGTCGTCGAGGCTGTCGCGGAGCGGTCCGGGCTTCGGCCAGCCGATGTGCGCAGCGCCCTGTACGGGCCGACCCCGGCCGACGACCCGGCTCTGGTCCGGCTGGCCGATGACCTCGACACGATCGTCCGGAACACGCTCGACTCGGAGGTACGCCGGTCGTGACGCAATACTCAGCGCTACCGTCGCCGCATCCCGACACCGGGCATGCGCCTCCCGCCGACGCCGCATCTCCAGTCGACGACCCGAGGCCCGCCGACCGCCGCAGCGGCGGCCTCGCAGCCCCGCCGGAGCCCGGGGCGGGGACCGGCGCCCCGGTGGCGGGACAGCCCGGGTACGGCCGATCCGCTCAGGCTGCCGCGCCGGCCGGTGGCGCGGCAGCCGGCACAGCCGGAGCTCCCACCGGAACGGCTGCCTCAGCCGCCGCTACCGCGGCCCAACCGGAACGTGGCCCAGCTGGGCAGCCAGCGTCCGGGGGACGGGCCGGCGCAGCGCCGGCTGGACAGCCCGGGTACGGCCCGGCCCAGTCCCCGCCGGGCGGACCAAGCGGACCAGGCGCACCGAGGGCACCGGGCGGACCGAGTGCACCGCGAGGCACGGGCGCGGCCCCGGCGACGCCCCGCCACGGCCAGCCGGCGCAGCCGGCGTACCCGGCGTCGGCGCCGGTCACGGTGCCGATCGGCTCGCCGGAGGCCGAAGCAGCCCGGGCGGCGCTCAACCGGCTGCGCACGGAGGTCGGCAAGGTCGTCGTCGGGCAGGACCCGGCTGTCACCGGGCTGGTGATCGCGCTGCTCTGCCAGGGCCATGTCCTCCTCGAGGGCGTGCCGGGGGTCGCCAAGACGCTGATGGTGCGGGCGCTGGCTGCCGGCCTGACGCTGGAGACCAAGCGGCTGCAGTTCACGCCCGACCTGATGCCCGGCGACGTCACCGGGTCGCTCGTCTACGACGCGCGCACGACCGAGTTCTCGTTCCGGCAAGGCCCGGTGTTCACCAACCTGCTCCTCGCCGACGAGATCAACCGCACCCCGCCGAAGACCCAGGCGTCGCTGCTCGAGGCGATGGAGGAGCGCCAGGTCTCGGTGGACGGGGAGCCGCGCCCGCTGCCCGACCCGTTCGTGGTGGTCGCCACCCAGAACCCAGTGGAGTACGAGGGCACCTATCCGCTGCCAGAGGCGCAGCTGGACCGGTTCCTGCTCAAGCTCACCGTGCCGCTGCCGAGCCGGGACAACGAGTTCCGCGTCCTCAACGCCCACCATCGCGGCTTCGACCCGCGTGACCTGCGGGCGGCCGGGGTGACCGCGGTGGCCGGCGCGGCCGAGCTGGCTGCCGGCCGGCTCGCGGTCCGCTCGGTGCAGGCGGCATCAGAGGTGCTCGCCTACGTCGTGGACCTGTGCCGGGCGACCAGGCAGTCGCCGTCGCTGTCGCTGGGTGCCTCCCCGCGCGGCGCCACCGCGCTGCTCGCCACCGCGAAGGCGTGGGCCTGGCTGTCCGGACGGGACTACGTCACCCCGGACGACGTGAAGGCGCTGGCCCGTCCCACGCTGCGGCACCGGGTGGTGGTCCGGCCGGAGGCCGAGTTGGAGGGCGTGACCGCCGACGGCGTGCTGGACAGCGTGCTCGCCTCGGTGCCGGCACCACGCTGAGGACCGAGCTGAGGACTGGGCTGAGGACTGGGCTGGACGGCGATATGGCGATCACAGGGCGGGCGGCGGCCACCGCCGCCGCGGGCGCGCTGCTCGCCCCGGTGGGTACCGGCTGGCTCTGGGCGGTGTGGGCCGCGCTGCTGCTGGCCGTACTCCTCGACCTCGCGCTGGCCGGGCGGCCGGCCGACCTGCACTTCGAGCGGTCCGGGGCCACGAGTATGCGGCTCGGCGAGCCGGCCGAGGTCACGCTGGCAGTCACCAACGTCGGCCGCCGCCGGCTTCGGGGGGTGATCCGCGACGCGTGGCTGCCGTCGGCCGGCGCCCGTCCCCGCTCGCAGCCGCTGGACGTCCCACCCGGCGAGCGGCGCCGGGTCACGACGACGCTGGTGCCCGTCCGCCGTGGTGACCGGACCGCCGCGCACGTCACGGTGCGGTCGTTCGGCCCGCTCCGGGTGGCGGCCCGGCAGCGGCGCCACGTCGTCCCGGGGGTGGTCCGGGTGCTGCCGCCGTTCACCTCACGCCGCTTCCTGCCGGAGAAGCTGGCCAAGCTGCGCGAGCTCGACGGGTCGGTGGCGCTCAACCGCCGCGGTCAGGGGACCGAGTTCGACTCGCTACGGGAATACGTCGACGGCGACGACGTGCGGTCCATCGACTGGCGGGCCACGGCACGCCGGGGTGACGTGGTCGTGCGCACCTGGCGGCCCGAGCGGGACCGGCGGCTGGTCTGCGTGCTGGACACCGGGCGCACGTCGGCCGCCCGGGTCGGCGACATGCCGCGGCTGGATGCCGCGCTGGACGCATGCCTGCTCCTCGCCGCGGTCGCGGCAAAGGCCGGCGACCGGGTGGACCTGCTCGCCGCCGACGCGGCGGTGCGGGCCTCGGTCGAGGGGGCGACGCGCAACGAGGTGCTGCCGAGGCTGGTACAGGCCATGGCGCCGCTGGAGCCGGCGCTCGTGGAGTCCGACGCGGAACTCGTCGTCGCCGAGGTCCTCCGCCGCGAGCGCAAGCGCGCCCTGATCGTCCTGTTCACGGCCCTGGACTCGGCGGCAGTGGAATACGGCCTGCTCCCCGTCCTCGGCGGCCTGACGTCGCGGCACACCGTCGTGCTCGCCGCGGTCGGGGATCCGCGGGTCGCGGAGCTGGCGGGCGGGCGCGGCGATGCCCAGGCGGTGTACGCGGCGGCATCGGCAGAGCGCACGCTCGCCGAGCGGCGCCGCGTGACAGCGCAGCTTCGCCGCCGCGGCGTGATGGTCATCGACGAGCCGGCCGACTTCTTCCCCTCCCGGGTCGCCGACACCTACCTCGAGCTGAAGGCCGCCGGCCGGCTGTGACCTGCCGCGGCCGGCGGCGGTCAGGCCACCGGTGCGGCGTCCTCGCGGAGCCCGAGGCCCAGGTCGCCGCTCTCGCCCAGCCGGGCCGCGCGCCGGCCGTAGCGCAGGACGTAGCCGAGGAACGCCAACTCGGCCAGCCCACCGATGCCGACTCGGGCCCAGGTCGGCAACGCCGACGGAGTGACGAAGGCCTCGATCACCCCGCTCACCGCCAGCACGACGACCAGCCCGAGCGCCACCGTGACCGCCGCCCGGCCCTGCGTGGCGAGGGCCCGGGCACGCGGCAGCGGGCCGGGGTCGATCCAGGCCCACCCGAGCCGCAGCCCGGCTCCGGCTGCCACGAACACCGCGGTGATCTCCAGGATCCCGTGCGGGCTGATCAGCCCGAAGAACTGGTCCGCGCGGCCGGCACCGACCATCAGCCCGCCGACGACGCCGAGGTTCAGCGCGTTCTGCAGCAGGATGTAGGCGGCCCCGAGCAGGGTGATGCCGAGCACCAGCGTGCCGGCCGCGACCAGCGCGTTGTTGGTCCAGACCCGGAAGGCGAACGACTGCGCCGGGTTTTCCGAGTAGTAGTTGGCGAAGTCGCTGTCCACCAGCTGCCTGATCTCCCCGCGGGTGGCGATGCGGGCTTGTACCTCGGGATGGGCCGCCACGTACCCGACCAGCCCGAACGCCACCAGCGAGAACGCGGCCGCCACCCCGCACCACCACGGCCAGGCGCGGTACACCGCCACCGGGAACGTCACTCGGAAGAAGCGGGCGACCTCCCGCCAGGCCGGGACCGAGCCGCCGGCGACCGCGCTGCGCGCCCGGGCGACCAGCGTGGACAACCGGCCCACCAGCGCCGGGTCCGGCGAGCGCGTCCGGATCATGGACAGGTGCGTCGCCGTGCGCTGGTACAGCGCCACCAGCTCGTCGACCTCTGCGCCGGACAGCCGGCGCCGGGCGACCAGGTCCTCCAGCCGGCGCCACTCGCCGGCGTGCCGGGCGACGAACGCGTCGATGTCCACGCCTCTCCTCTCGACCGCCGCCTCGACCGACGCCGCCAGCGTACGCACGTGCGCCGCGGTCGTCGGGACATCTCCTGCCGGGTGCTCAGATGCGGGAGACTGTGCCGGTGTACGACGTCGTCACCGGCGAGGCGGTCGCGCTCGACCTGCGGATCGCGCAGCTGCCGTCCCGCCTCGTCGCGGCCGTGATCGACCTCGTCGCCATGACGGTCCTGCTCTACGTGTCGTTCCTGTTCATCGGCGCGGCCGGGACGGCGGACCTCGACGAGGCGCTGGCCATCGCGGTGTCCACCGTGCTGTTCGTCGCGACGTTCCTGGGCTATCCAGTGATCTTCGAGGTGCTGACCAGGGGGCGGTCACCCGGCAAGATGGCGATGGGACTGCGGGTGGTCCGCGACGACGGCGGCCCGATCACGTTCCGGCACGCGCTGGTACGCGGACTGGTCGGGCTGGCGTTGGAGCGGCCGGGGTTGTTCCTGCTCGGGCTCGGGCCAGCGCTGGGAATGATCGTGTCGATGTTCTCGCCGACCGGGAAACGGATCGGCGACATGGCCGCCGGCACGATCGTGCTGCAGGAGCGGATGAGCAGCCGCCCGGACTGGGCGCCGATCATGCCGGCGCCGCTGGCCGGCTGGGCGACGACGCTCGACCTCACCGGGTTGGACGACTCGCTAGCCCTGTCCGTACGGCAGTTCCTGGGCCGGGCGGCGCAGCTCGATGCCGGGGCGCGGGAACGGCTCGGCGGCGAACTGGCCGAGGACGTGCTGGCCTGCACCACGCCGGCCCCGCCGCCAGGGACCCCGGGCTGGGCCTACCTGACCGCCGTGCTAGCCGAGCGGCGCCGACGAGAGGAGGCACGGATCGCTGCCGCAGCCGGCATGCCCGCGCCGCCCACTCCCACCTGGCCGCCACTGTGGTGGGCAGCGCCGGGCCAGTACGGACCAGCGCCGTACGGGGCACCGCCATACGGGCAAGCACAGCACGCGCCCCCGCAGCACGGGCCCCCGCAGTACGGGCAAGCCCAGTACGGGCAAGCCCAGCACATGCCCCCGCAGCACGAGCCACGGCAGCACGCATTCCCACAGCAGGGAACGCCGCAGTACGAGCCAACGCAGCACGAGCCAGCCCAGCACGAGCCAGCCCAGCACGAGCCCCCGCAGTAGGACCGGCGCGGCAGGGGCACCGTGGCATGGTCCGCGCCGAACTCGTCACCGCGGTGCGTCGACTCGGTGCGTCGGCGCAGAGCCGTCGCCTATGGGAGCCTCCCGTGTGCGAACGGGCGCTCACAGGGTCGGCGGCGAGTGCAGCGCGGCCAGCTCGAGGCCGGGGGCGGCCACCACGACGTCGCCGGCGAGGTGCACCACCCTCGCCTCGCCGATGGACAGGTCGGTGACCCGGTAGCGGGCGAGCGGCAGCGGCCCGGTCTCGGTGGGGTAGGAGGTCACAGCGTCCAGCGACCAGCCCTGCTCGACCACGCGGGTGCCCAGCGCCGGGTCGGCCACCTCCACCAGCCGGAGCCTGGCGCGGGAGCCCGCCGCGAGCCGGAGGAGCCGAGCCGCCGCGACCAGGAACGCCGGGGACCGGCCGGCGAACCCGGCCGCGACCTCTGCCCGCTCGACCGCGCCCGGCCCGGCGGCACCCCCGTCGCGACCGCCGGGGCCGGCGGGCCGGCGGACCCACAGCGTCTCCCGGCCGGCCACCCCGCCGCGGAGCTCCCAGCCACCGGCGGTGACCACCAGGCGCACCTGCCGGCCGCCGCCGTCCAGCGTCAGGTCGATCCCGCCGGTCTGCCGGCCGTCAGGGTCGTGCACGGTGGCCACGTACCGCCAACCGACCGGCCCGGCAGCACAGGAGAACTCCTCCACCGCGACCGGCGACCCCTCCACCGGGTCGACGTGCAAGTAACTGCCGGTTGGCACGACTGCATCGTGCCAACACCGCCCGCCCAGCGACGAGTTCCGGCCAGAGGGCGTCGACTCGGCGCCTCGGCACCCTCGGCGCATCGCGCACGAGGACCCGCCAGCCCCGCGGGGCATCGGCCGTGCCTCACCCCGGGGTCGGAGAGCTCCTCCACCGAGAAACTGCCGGTCGGCACGACCGCGTGGTGCCCGCTGGCGGTGCCCCCACCCGATATGGGTGAGGGCCACCACCGCTGGCAGGTTGACTAGCTGCCGTGCTCCCAGGAGGTGAGGTACTCCGCCTGCGCCGGGGTGAGCGCGTCGATCCGGATCCCCATCGACGCCAACTTGAGCCGGGCGACCTCCTTGTCGATCTCTTCGGGCACCTCGATGACGCCCGGCTGCAGCTCGGCATGGTGCTGGGCCAGCCATTCGGCGGTCAACGCCTGGTCGGAGAACGACATGTCCATGACCGCGGCCGGGTGCCCCTCGGCCGCGCCGAGGTTCACCAGCCGGCCCTCGGCCAGCAGCAGCAGCCGCCGGCCGTCGGCCAGCACGTACTCGTCGGTCTGGTGCCGGATCTTGGCATTCTTGGCGACCGCGTTCGCCTCCAGCCAGCGGATGTCGACCTCGATGTCGAAGTGACCGGAGTTGCAGAAGATGGCGCCGTCCTTCATGGCCTGGAAGTGCTCGCCGCGCAGCACGTCCCGGTTGCCGGTCACCGTGATGAACACGTCGCCGATCCGGGCCGCCTCGATCATCGGCAGCACCCGGAAGCCGTCCATCGTCGCATCCAGTGCCTTGGTCGGATTGATCTCGGTGACCACCACGCTCGCGCCCATGCCCTTGGCCCGGGTGGAGACCCCCTTGCCGCAGTAGCCGTACCCGGCCACCACCACCGTCTTGCCCGCCAGCAGGGTGTTCGTGGCCCGGAATATCGCGTCCAGCGTGGACTGCCCGGTGCCGTACTTGTTGTCGAACATGTGTTTGGTGTCGGTGTCGTTCACCGCCACCATGGGGAACTTCAGCGCGCCGTCGGCCGCCATCGCGCGCAGCCGGATCACGCCGGTCGTGGTCTCCTCGCAGCCGCCCTTCACGCCGGGCAGCAGCTCGGTGCGCGAGGTGTGCAGCGTGTTGACCAGGTCACACCCGTCGTCGAAGACGAAGTCGGGCTGGCCGTCGAGGGCCGCGTTGATGTGCCCGTAATAGCCCTGCACGCCGATCCCGTTGCGGGCGAAGACGTTCACGCCGTACTCGGTCACCAGCGCGGCGGCTGTGTCGTCCTGAGTGGACAGTGGGTTGGAGGCGCACAGGTACAGCTCGGCACCCCCGGCCTCGAAGGTGCGCATGAGGTTCGCCGTCTCGGTGGTGACGTGCATGCAGGCGGCCAACCGGATGCCGGTGAACGGCTTCTCCTTCGCGAACCGCTCGCGGATCTGGCGCAACACCGGCATCGACCGCTCGGCCCACTCGATGCGGGACTTGCCCTGCGCGGCGAGCGAGAGGTCGGTGACATCGTGCTTGGGAAGGTCTGGCATCCGGCACTCCTGTTGTCGGGGTCACCCAGACCCTAGCGGGCCGACGCTCTCGGGCCGACTTTCTTGACATAACTTTGTCAATTTGGTGGGATGACGGGTGTGCTGACGATCCGGGAGGCAGCCGCCAGGCTCAGCACGACGCCGCGGATGCTGCGGTACCGCGAGGCGCTCGGGCTGCTCCCCTCGAACCGGCCGGCGGGAGCGCACCGGCGCTACGACGCGGGGGCGCTGCAGGCTGCGGCGTACGCGACGAGGCTCGAGCACCTGTACGGCGTCGGCCCGGCAGAGTTGGCGTTCGCGCTGCGTGCGCTCACCGAGCCGGCCGTCTACGAGGACGTACGCCGGCTGGGCGAGTTGGCCCAGCGCCTGCGCCATTCGCCCCTCGCGGCGCTGGACTTCGACCAGGAAAAGGCCCGGCGGTTGCTCCGTGCGCCCAGGTGAGGCCGACTGCTCACGATGGGCGTCCGACCTTCACTGTGCGTGGATTGCCCGCCGGACCACTGCGGCGGGAAGATGACCCGACTGTCGCCACGACACATTCGGAGCGGACGGACCACGTGCACGATCGCACTACCGGGCTCCTCTTCGACGGCCTGCTCGCCGGACTGGGCGACCGGAGGTCCTACGACCGCACCGGTCTGGCAGATCTCGACATCCGCGTGCGGACGCAGGTCGGCACGCTGGTCACGGTTGCGCGGGAACTCTGCGACGCATGCGCCGACCTTGCCGACGCGCTCCGACCGCCACCCGAGAACGGCATGGAGGGCCCGCTGACGATGGATCTCGAGCGGCAGCGCGCCGAGCGCAGCGCCGCGTTGCTGGACGAGGCCGCGGCGACCGCACGCGGGACCTACCGGCTGCTGGAGGGATCGTACTCGGCGTTCGACGCCCCGACCGAGCAGACCCCGACCGAGCAGACCCCGACTCTGACAGACACAGGCCGGGCAGGCACCGCCCCGGCAGACCCTGCCCAGGCTGGAACGGCGCCCGGCAGCGCGACCGCCTGGCGCGAGCCGCCGGCCGCGCCGGTCCTCGCGCCGGCGCCGAGCGCACTGCCGCTCGCCGGGTTCGACCGAGCGGGTTTCGAGACCGCACCGCCCTTCGAGTTGCCCCGACCGGGACCATCGTCCACCGGTGCCGGCGCCGCACCCGGCAGACCGCCCACCGGACTCGTCGAGACCCCGCTCACGCCTGCAGCCGGGACGGCCGGGACTGACTGGTCCGTGCCAGTCCCGATCAACGCAGCGGCACAGTCGGCGCTGGCGCCTGCCGGACACGTACCCACCGCGCGGGCACCCGCAGACGTGGACCTGCCGGCCGCGCCGCCGCCGGCCACCGGGGGAGCGGACGGGCCGGAGTGGATCGGGAGCCCGCCCGGCCCCGACCCCCACGCAGTCCGCTGGGAGACCATGCCGGCCCGCCGTACGCGGCGAGCGGAGCCAGCCGAACCGGCGGTGCCGCAAGCCGGACCGGCAGGGGACGAACAGTTCGAGACCACCGAGCCCGCAACCCTCACGCTGGGCTGGGAGTCCCCGCCGGAGACTGCCACTGACCGGCGACCCGGCACGGCCGAGTCCCGCGCCTGGTCGCCCTACTCCCCCGCCCCGGCCGCCGCCTGGCCCGAGCCCCCCGGACACCCAGAACCCGGACACCCAGAACCCGGACACCTAGAACCCGGACACCTAGAACCCGGCTATCGAGCACCCGGCTATCGAGCACCCGCGGCGGCCCGACACGAGGCCAGCGTCCCCGAGCCCGCCGACACCGCGGCGCTGGCGCCCGGATGGACCGCACCCGCGGAGGGCGAGCTGGAGACGACACAGCCGACCGTTCCCGAGCACGGGCACGAGCCCGCTGGCCTGCCGACGGCCACCGACTGGACGCCCGGGCACGGCGCCGGGGCAGGGTCCGGGCTGCCCAGCTACTCCGGACTGCCCAACTACTCCGGACTGCCCAGGCACTCCGGGCTGCCCAGCTACTCCGGGCTGCCCAGCTACTCGGGGCTGCCCAGCTACTCGGGGCTGCCCAGCTACTCGGGGCTGCCCAGGTCCCCAGCCCCGGACGGGTTCGACCCGGCGGCCCGGCTGTCCCCCCCAGCCAAGGTCGACCCAGCCGACACGACGGTCCCGCCGGGCCCGGCAGCCGCACCAGAGCCACCAGTCGTGCCGTCCGCGTGGGAGCCGGTGGCGGCGGAGTTCTGGGACGATGCAATGGCGGCGACCGGTACCGGCGCTCTCGATGACGACATCCAGGCAGCCGCGATCTCCACGCCCCGCGACTCGACCTGGCCGGAGGCGTTCGTCGAGCTGCCACGGCGCAGACTGGCCGCCGAGCCGACGGAGGCGATCGAGCCGGCCGTGGCGGGCGAGTCGACCCCGGCCGCAGCGGCAGAACGCGAGGACGGACGCGCCGAGTCGAGTCGCCCGTCGCGGCACGGCGCCCACCGCACGCCTGGGACCGGGAGTCACGTCTCGCCATCGCTGACGGTGGTGCCGGGCTCGGGGGAACCGGCTGCGTCCCAGGCAGGCGAGTACGGCCAGGCCGGGCTCGCCGTCCTCGCCCGGCAGGTGGAGGCTGCCCGGCGGCACCTGCAGGCAGCGGTCCTGGTCGCCCACGACACCGCCCGCCATCCCCGGCTGGACGGCCTGCTCGGCGCGGTGGAGCAGGTGCTCGCCGCGGTCACCGAGTTGGCGCAGGAGAGCCGGGAGACGCTGTTCGCCGACGTGGCGGACCGGACCTTCCCCGGCGAGGCGAGGTTCCTCTGTGCGGTTCCGTGGGAGCGGACGCCCACAGTCGCCCCGGATCCTCACGGCACCGACCAAGCCTCTCCGTCCGGGCTGGCCCGCCTGCTCGTCGCCCTCGGCTACGACGCCCAACCGGTCACCGCGTCGACCGGCGTGGCGGGCGTGCAGGTGCGGACCGACCGGTACGCGGCCCATATCGCGCTAGTCGAGCCGTCTATCGGCGGGCGGCAGCGATGGAGCGGCGCGCTGGAGTGGACCGACGCCGGGGGCGCGAACCGCACCTGGGCCGAGACCCTCGGCCCGATCGAGCTGGACGACGCGGAGCTGGCCCGCCGAGTCGACGACCTGCTCCGCCGCTGCGTCGGCCCGCTCGTCTAGCGGGCTCTCACCAGCCGAATGTGATCATCAGGAACATCACCGAGGCGATCACCACGAGCACCGCCCGCCAGGCGTAATGGTCCGCCCGCACCTCGGCCTCCTCGGTGATCTCCTCCTCGGGAGTCGTCCACCGTGGGTCGAGAATCCGGGTCGGATGTCCGGCGGTGACCCCGAGCGCGATCGCCGGCACCCCGACCAGGATGAGCAGCGCCTCCCAGGAGGGGTACTTCAGGCCGGCCGTGACCGCCCCGGCCGCCACGATCGCGACCGCGGCGGCGACCATCGCCGGCCAGGCCCGCCGCGGCGCCTCACGCAGCAGCAGGGCGAGCAACGCCGCCCACGCGCCGACCGTGGCCGCAAGCAGCGCAGCGAAGCTCCACACGACCGGTCAGCAGAGGTTCGTCGTCGCCCGGAAGGCGGTGCCCTCGCCGGCTACGGTGACGGCAACACCGGCCGGGATCCAGGCCGACGCGCCGCGCCCGAGCAGAACGGGCTCCCCCCCGGCACCCAGCCCGGCCCCGGCACCCAGCCCAGGCCCGTCATCCAGCCCAGGCCCGTCATCCAGCCC
>Ga0126380_10000786_pt1 | contig 11262 bp, 8 predicted proteins | sample PanSoiMetPlot_26_FD_92544 | JGI IMG/M metagenome (GOLD analysis project Ga0126380, IMG submission 92544) | Tropical forest soil microbial communities from Panama - MetaG Plot_26 | ecosystem: Environmental > Terrestrial > Soil > Tropical forest > Bulk soil | place: Panama | collected 2016-02-17
ACATGAACGCGTTGCAATCCCCCTCGATCGCACCGGACGAATGCCCGGAATCCGGGATGGCGGACCCGCCGCGGGATCGCGCGCACCGCGTGTGAACGGCGTTTTCTCCACCCAGCGTCCGTGCGCGTCCGAGTGGCTTTTTTTATCAGCGCGGCGGATCGATGCCGACATACAGGAGCTGATCGGACTTGGTCAGCTCGAACGGGTCCTCGTTCAACTCCTCGATCATCCAGAAGGGCTTGGCGACCGAACTGTTCGCCTGGCGATCATTGCCATTGATGTAGAGGGTACCCGGGCGCCGCAATCCCACCCGTACCTCAATGGAGGTCGGCGAGTCAGTGATCGGTTCGATCTCGTGATCGACGACCACCGATGCGGCGGAACCGGCCTTGACCGGTTGGACTCCGATCTGGCTGGGCTTGGTACTGCCGCCGACAAAGATGGCGGCCACGATCTCGTTGTCGCCCGGCGAGTATGCACTGAAGCTGACGCTGACGCGCAACGCGGTGCCGCCCTTCTGCCGCGTGTAGGCATTGCCGAGGATGGCAGCACCCTGCCTCTGCTTCGGCTCCTCCGCCGTCTCGGCGAACACCGTGTTGACTGGTACATAGGGATCATAGTTGGCCTTGTAGGTCGCGACCACCTCGCGTCCGCCGTCGTGCTTGCGCGCAGGAGCCGGCCCGATGCGCCAGCCCTGCATCGCTTGGCGGTCGAGCGCCTCTAGACCTTGCGGGCGCGCCATCGCCTCCTTGATGTCGACATATTGCCGCACGCGATCGCCGAGGATCCGGTAGCCGGCCTCGCTGAAATGGCCGCCGCACGGCGGTACCGCAAAGACTGCCTCACGCCCGAGCCTGGCGATGGCGCTGCGCACGTCCTTCTCGAGATCGATGATGTCCACCCCGCTCTCCGCGACGAGTTTGCGGACCTGCTTCTTGAGGGGGTGCTCGATATTGTCGCACACGGTTCCCTGCGCCGGGATGCTGACGAACACGAAGGTCGCGCCCACGTCCTTCGCGGCCTGGACGGTCTTGGCATAGGCGTTGCGGAAGAGATCCATGAGCTTGGCTTCGGTCATCGGCCCCGCCGATGTGGCCGGGATCGGCGAGAGCGGATTGAGCGGAAGCTGCGCCATCCGCGGCAGCGGCGCCGGCGCAATTCGCGCCGGACCAGGACCGCCATCGGAACCGGCGCGTGAGGCTGCTAGCGCAGGGGCGACGAGGCTCGCGAGCGCCGCCGGGCCTGCGTGCCCCCGGCGCGAAGTCCATTTGAGCTCGATCGGTTGCAGGCTCGCCCGCGTCAACGTCAGCCCGAGAAAACGGCCGAACGTTTTCATCGGCGTGCGGTGGGCGAGGCCGGCGTCGATCGCGTGATCGACCACCGCTTTTACGGCCGCGTTGACTTCGCTGCGCCGCTCGTACAGGCGCTGCGAAAAGTGATCGTCTTCCGCGTAGCGCCGGAGGATCGGGTGGCGATATTCGAGCGCCAGATCCGCCTCTCCGCCGCCCAGCAGGTAGAGATCGTTGTTCTCGTCGTAGAAATAGAACACGTATTTCGGACGGGCTTGCGTCAGGAACTCGCGCGCGAAGGCAAGCTCGATGAGCGGGCCGACCCCGCCTTGGGACAGATTGAGCGTGGCTGGAAAGCGCTCGCGTATCTGGGCGACGAAATGATCCCGGTTGGGCAGGCACGCCCCATAGGTCATCGAATCGCCGAGCAGGACGACGTCGGCCGGCTTGCCCCAGAGGCCCTTGGGATTGTTGAACCCCAGTTCGTCCGCCACGTATTCGGCGAACGGCCGTGCGCCCTCCTTGCACATGATGGTCGGCAGGTCGGCGACACCCCCGAGCGGATAGATCCGCTCGGCATTCGGCAGCATGACTCCGCCCTCGGGGCTTTGCCGGTAGTTGGCCGGCGAGTATTGGATGGCCACCGGTCCTTGCGCCACGCGCGTCCCGACCAGCCGCCACATCTCCTCGACGTGCAGCATCCGGTCGACCGGAGAGACGTGCCGGTACTCCAGGACATAGAGCATGAGCAGGAACGGAATGCCGATGAGCTGGACGTAGACCGCGACCGCATGGCGCGACCACACGGCAACCGCCACGGCCAGCGACGCCGCGGCAACGGCGTAGAGCAGAATCCGCGCCGTTGTGTTCGGCTCGCCGGCGCGCAGGGCGTCCACGGCCGCGTAGAGGATGGTCACGGCCGCCAGCGTGACGACGCCGCGCCACAGCGTGCGGAGCACGAACAGGACGCTCATCGCCGGTCAGAACAGCGTGTAGATGAACGGCGCCAGCACGGAACCCTTGGTGAAGACGGCGATCGCGCCGTACACGACGGCCATCACCATGAGCGGCAGCAGCCAGAACTTCTTGTGCACGACTGCAAAACGCCAAAGATCAGCAAGGATGCTCATGACCCCCCCTGTTTCCCTTGATCGCTTCCGATCGGATTGCGGTCAACTCCGCTTTCTGCCCACCATGATGAAGAGGCCGCCGTCCTTGCCGCCCGACATCAGCATCTCGAACTCGCTCGACAGCCGGTCGCGGCGCGCGCCCGCGGGGTGCGACTCGAAGAGCGGCTCGTCGTCCTCGAACTCGGTATCGCCAATGGACGGGATGCTGGAGACGAAATCGACATTGTTTTCGGCGAACCAGCGCAGCACCTCGTCCATCGAGTGCTTGCTTTCGTGCGGATGCTTGTATTGATCGCGGAACCAGGCGGCCCAGCGGCCGCTGTTGAGCGCGTCCCCGCGGAGGCGGCCATCGAGTGCGGCCATCCTGTCGCCGAACAACTCGATCAGCCGCCGCCGCCACAGGGTCGGAAGCCGGCCGAGCCAGTTGTAGAGCCCGATCAGCACGTACCCGCCGGGCCGCAGCTTGGCCAGGATCGCCCGGAATCCGCCTTCCGGATCGGCCGTGTGGTGCAGCACGCCGTTGGAAATCACCATGTCCATCGTGCCATCCGCAAACGGCGGCCGGAACAGGTTCATCTGCACGAAATCGGCATTGACGACGCCGAACCGGTCGCGGAAGCCCTTGGCGAGCTGCAGGGAATTCATGCACACGTCGGCGCCGATGCAGCGCCGGCGCCAATCCATGCCGAGAAAGTTGGTGAGCTGGCCGGTGCCGCAACCGACTTCGAGCACCAGCGAGCCAGGCGGAATTTGCTCGTCGAGCAGGCGGGCGAAGACGCCGAGCCGGGCCTTGGCGCGCAGGCTCTCGCGGCTGTCGAGGTCGTCGTAGTTGGGGAACGGGGTCGTCTCGTAGAACGCCTTGACGATGTCGGTGACGTCGAGCTTCCCCTCGTCCCATTGGTTGGGCACGAACAGTTGCGGGATGCCGTCCACCACGGGATAGCGCTCGCGGCAGACGCTGCACTGCAGGGACTCCCCGGCTCCCGTCAGCGGGCCGCCGCATCGCGCGCAGCAGACGATGTCGAGGAGCGGCGTGACCGCCACCGGCCGCTTGGACGCAGTCGAACGGACGGGCGCGAGTTCGTTCATGGCATCAATCCGCGTCGAAAGCGTTGCTGTAGTCGAGGCGCAGCGATGATAGCTGTTCGTCCTTGCGCAGGATACAGTTGCCGATCACCAGCACGTCGATTTCCGTGCCCATGAAGCAGCGGAAGGCGTCCTCGGGGGTGCAGACGATCGGCTCGCCGCGCACGTTGAAGCTGGTGTTGACGAGAACCGGGCAGCCGGTGCGCTGGCGGAATTTCGACAGCAGATCGTGAAAGCGCGGGTTGATTTCCTTGTGAACGGTCTGCACGCGCGCCGAATAGTCGACATGGGTGACGGCCGGAATGTTCGAGCGCGGCACGTTGAGCTTGTCGATGCCGAACAGCGCCTTCTGCTGCGGCGTCATCTCCATGCGATGCTTCTCGGCCACATCGGCGACGAGCAGCATGTACGGGCTCGGCTCGTCCAGCTCGAACCATTCGGCGACGTCCTCGAACAGGACAGACGGCGCAAAGGGGCGGAACGATTCCCGGTACTTGACCTTGAGATTGAGCCGCTTCTGCATGTCGGGCGCGCGCGGGTCGCCCAGGATCGAGCGGGTGCCGAGCGCCCGCGGTCCGAACTCCATGCGGCCCTGGAACCAGCCGATCGCCTTCTGGTCGACCAGCGCGTCGACGGTCGCATCGATCACCTCTTCGGCGTCGAGCACATCATACCGCGCGCCGGCGGCGCGCAGGCGGCCCTCGATCTCCTCCTGGCCGTACTCGGGCCCGAGCAGGCTGCCGGCCATGCCGTCGATGCCCTTGTGCTGGCGCCGCGGCTTGTCGAGGTAGAGATGATAGGCCGCGAGCGCGGCGCCCACCGCACCGCCGGCGTCGCCGGCGGCCGGTTGAATCCACAGACGGTCGACCTTGCCGGAGCGCAGCACCTTGCCATTGGCGACGCAATTGAGCGCGACGCCGCCCGCGAGGCAGACATCGCGCGTGCCCATGGTGGTGACGGCATTGTCGACGAGGCTGGCGACCGCCTCTTCGGTTACGACCTGGATCGAGGCGGCGATATCCATGTGCCGCTGCGTCAGGAGGTCCTCGGGCTGTCGGGGCGGCCCGCCCATCAGCGCATGGAACTTGTCACTGGTCATGCGTAAGCCGGTGCAATAGTCGAAATACTGCAGGTCGAGATGGAACGATCCATCGGGCTTGATATCGACGATGTTGTTGCGGATCACGTCGGCATATTTCGGCTCGCCGTACGGCGCCAGCCCCATCACCTTGTACTCGCCGGAATTGACCTTGAAGCCGAGATAGTAGGTCAAGGCCGAATAAAGCAGTCCCAGCGAATGCGGGAAGTGCACCTCGCGATGGATCTCGAGCCCATTGCCCTCGCCTAGTCCGACCGACGTCGTCGTCCACTCACCCACGCCGTCCATGGTCAGCACGGCGGCGCGCTGGAATGGTGACGGATAGTAGGCGCTCGCGGCGTGCGACTGATGGTGCTCGGTGAAGATCAGCTTGTCGGCGATTTCGGCGCCGGACATGAAGCGCGACAGCTCGTCACGCAGGATGTCGCGCTGGAACAGCTTTTCCTTCGACCAGACTGGAATCGCCTTGGCGAAGGACCGCAGCCCGCGCGGGGCGAGCGCCAGGTAGGTCTCAAGCAACCGGTCGAACTTCAGCAGCGGCTTGTCGTAGAAGACGAAATAGTCGACGTCGGCGACGCTGATGCCGCCAGCATCCAGGCAATAGCGGACCGCGCCGGCGGGAAACTGCGCGTCGTGGCGCACGCGCGAGAAGCGCTCCTCCTGCGCGGCGGCAATGACCTCGCCGTCCCTGATGAGGGCCGCGGCACTGTCATGATAGAAGGCGGAGAGTCCCAGAATGTGCATCTAACGTTCAGTGCCGAGCCGTTTCGCCGATTACTTCCAGAGTCACTGCGGCAAAGGCCAGGTCCGACGGCCTCATCGCGATCAAAACACTTCCTTCATCGTCCGGGGATCAGGGCCAGGCGGCCTGCGTTCGATCCAGTAGCTCTTGTCGTGCCGCTTGAGGCGCAGCGGGTCCTTGCCCAGCACCTGCATCGCCAGCCCGATCGGCACCACCCCGCCGAAATAGAACAAGCCAAGCAGGACCGGCGAGACGATGACGTGCAGCAATCCCCCGACCTTGAGCCAAAGATTCTTCAAGGGCTGCAGCGTTCTTGGCATCGCGAGCGTGATCAGAAGCAACACGATGGCGGCGATGAGCCAACCCGTCTTGGCCGTTTCATGCCGCCAAGTCAGCGCGTACACGATCGCGCATGCCGCGACAAGCACGAAGCCGAACCGCCTGTTGCTTCCCATCGACGATCTCAACTTGACAGTGTATCACTCATAGCGCGACGTGCCCGGGGTGACAAGCGTCATTCGCCCCCGGCCATGGGTCATGAATCTCCTTCAGGCGAGGGTGCGCGCAGGGCAGCAACGTGGCAACGGAGGCACCGTGGCGGAGGTGCCGCGCCGAAGGCACCGCGCTGAAGGCGCCGCGCCAAAGGCCACCATGCAGGCGGTCGGCGGTGCTGTGCCCGCCACCCGGCGCGCGCGCTGCGCGATGCTTGGTGCGTGGCAGCCGCCGCTCGCGGGCTTGTCTCACAACTGACGTCGAACGCCGCCATGATGCCGCAAACGCGGTGTCGCAAGCGCGGCCGTGATGGCGCGCGAGCGCTCTCCGCGGTGTGCGTAGGAGATTGCGGTTGCCACGGGTCGTTCGCTGTCAGTGATATCATACCACTTGGCATTGGGGGCCCCGTGGCCGTAAACACCGAGTTGAGAGCGGCGCGCCGGTTGCGGGGCCGTCGCATTGGCCCCGTCTTTCGGCCGCAACGATGCGGCATGACGGAAACCCAACGCCATGGCGCGATCGATCAAACAGGCCCGGGAGCGGCCGATTTCGCTTGAATTATTGCGCTTGAATTGGAGTCCCAAGTCCAGCGATAACCCGAAATGACCGCAGCGACGTGCGGCCGACCGATGATGGGACAAGGGGTTGGGGGTCATGGGACTTGGTCCACCGGTGATTGAACTGTACCGCCAGCTCAAGCTGCACGGCGCGCTGGAGGCCATCGACAATGTGATGGAGCTGGGTTCGCAGGACTTCTGGTGCCCGCAAAAGAATCTCGTCAAGGCCCTGTTCAAGGCGTTCGGCCGGCCATCACCGGGCGACGAACTCCTGACTACCAACAACGCCAGCCAGAAACCTGCGCGGCTGCTCTACGAAGCGCTCGGCATTGCCTACAATTGCGTCGACGTCGACGGGCGCAGCGGAACGCTGGTGCTGGATCTCAATTTCGACTCCGCACCGGAGGAGCACTGGAACAAGTACGGGCTGGTCACCAATCACGGGACGTCGGAGCACATCCTGAACCAGTACAACGTTTTCAAGATGATGCACGACTTCACCAAGCCTGGGGGCATCATGGTGCATGCCGTCCCGTTCACGGTGCACCTCGAGCACGGCTTCTTCAATTATCAGCCTAATTTCTTCGAGGCGCTTGCGCGCTACAATTCCTACGAAACGCTCGGCCTCTGGGTGGGCCCCGACTGGCAGCTTCCCAGCTTCATTCCCTGGGATCCCATGCTGCTCGACTATCTGGCGTTCAACTCGAAGACAACGCATCTGCTGGTCGCCGCCCAGCGCAAGATGTACGACAAGCCGTTCTGCGTTCCCTTCCAGGAGATCTACGAGAACATGGTTCCCGACGAGGCGCGCAGCCGCTACAACATGGTGGTCGACGGGGAAATCCTCGACGGAAAGCGCGTCAAGTACCTGACCAAGGATGAGCTTCTGGCGAGGGACTACCAGACCCAGATCCTGCATCTCAACAATTGGATCGACGCCTACAAAGGGCAGATCGAAGGGCTGAAGCATGAACTCGCCGTGACCAAGCATCATCTCGACCAGCTTCGCTTCGGCCCGCCGCCCGAGCCCTTCAGCGGGCAGATCATGAGCCTAACTCTCGAAGCGGCGAACCTCCGTGCCGAAGCCGCGGCTCTCGGCGCCAAGAGCGTCGACAACACGTCGGGCTGGGAACTGGCGCGCGAACTCAGGCGGCGGGTCCGCCGGCGGATCGCGCATTCGTTGGGCATTCGCTGATCATGTGTAGGGAAACGAATATTGCACGTCGTCGCGCGTTCGGTGTGACCGGCGCGCAGGATGTTTGCATGTGTAAGCGCGCCAGTGAATGCAGGTAGGAGTCATGCTGGAAAAAGCGACTGTTTCGGCGACCGGCGAGCTCGAGGGCAAGTTTCCTTTCGGCCGACCGACGCGCATCATCACCTACGCGTGGGGCGAAAAATACATCGGCGAGCTGCTGTCGATGACGCTTCCGGCGCTTCTGGCGCCCGGCAATCTGCCCTATGTCGCATCGGTGGTTCCGTGCGAGCTCGTCATCCTGACGCAAGAAGCCTCCCTCGCAAGGTTTTTGGCCGACCCCACGGTCGGCAAGATCAAAGAGCTCTGCCAGGTTCGCCTGGTCGAGCTGGATGACTTCATTCCATCGCCGGACAAGTATGGAATAGCGCTGACCCATGTCCTGCACAGAGGCTTCAGCGACCTTGGCCCGTCGATGACGGACGCATGGCTGATTTTCCTCAATGCAGACTTCATCCTTGCCGACGGCAGCCTGCGCAATCTCATGCGACGCTTCGCCGAAGGCAAGCGCCTCATCGCCTCGCCGAGCTATTGCGTCAATTCCGAGGCGGTGACTCCGACCTTGCTCAAGCGAGTGGATCCTCATTCTCGAGCCTTGTCTCTCTCCCCCCGCGAGATGGCGGCTCTCGTGCTCCGGCACCGTCACAGCACGATCCGCGGCAAGACCGTCAACCAGTCGTTTTTCAACATGCTCTACATGGACCAGTTCTATTGGCTGTTCGATCGCAATACCTTGCTTGGCCATCAGATGCCCGTCGCGATCGTCGGAATGCAGCCCGAGCGCCACGTAGCCCAGCCCAATTCATATTGGGATCACGGACTGATGGAAGAATTCTTTCCGACCACGGAAGCGTTCGTGATCGGCGATTCCGACGAGTTCCTGATGCTCGAATTGCGCGGCGAGAGCGTTGCTCACGAGCAGATTCGCCTGGGCCCGCCCGATCCGAGCGAAGTCGCCCGCAATCTCATTGGTTTTCTAACGCCCTATCAGCAGAAAATGGCCCAGTATCCGCTCACGCTGCATGCAGAGGAGCTGCCGGCGGACCTCGACGATACCCGCGCGAAGCTTCGCGCATTCATCGACAGCGTGTTCGCCTATTTGCCGACCCTTCCGTCCCACCTCGACCATCCCCAATGGAACTATCACTTGCCGGGCTTCATAGAAGGTCGGCACAGGTATCTGTCGTCGCGACTGGGATCGCTCACCGAGAGCAGCGATCCCCCCGCATCGTTCAACGAAGTCGATCGCCTGTGGTGGAAGATCGATGGTGTCATCAAATCCTATTCGCGCCGGCGCAGCGAGCTCAGCGATCTCTGGGACCAGCAGCGCGCCGCGGTAACGGAAGCGCTCGCCCGCACCGATGAAGCATTGCAGTCTCGCCGGGCGGAGATTTGCAAACGTGTATTGGACGATCTGGGCGCGACGCAGCCCGAGCAGACGGGTCTGGCGGCGCCGCACGATCAGGTCCCGGAACTCAGTCCCGAGGAGATACCACCCGAATTTCCCGTCGCGCCGAGCGACCGGCAGGCCCCGGAAGCGGCCCGCATCCTGAGCCGCCGCGTGCACGAGTGGCTTTCCGTGCACAAGGACCTGGAAGAACAGAGGGATCGCATCGCAGGCGCCGGCAAGCGGATCGATGAATACTACCAGAACCTGCTGCTGCGCATGGACAGCGAATACGTGTTCAGCCGCACCCACCTTCAAGCGGACTATGACAGCCTGATGAAAGTGCGCCTCGAATCTGCCGCCATCCCGCACGTCGTCATGTTTCGCGGTCCGCAGGAAACCCCCGTTGCATCCGGTGAGCAATCGGACAGGGTCATAACCCACATCGCGCGGCGCTTTTATCACAAGTGTTTTGGCAGGCTGGTACGCATTCACCCCTGGCACCCGTACGGAGCGCCGATGCGCCATCTCCTGCGAATTGTGGACTCGACCGCGAACAATGGCGCAGCCAAGGTGCTCATCGTTGGCGGCAGCGGCATGGCCGACAGGGTTGCCAACGATTTGCGCGGAACCCACGCGCGGGTGGCGCTGTCGGAAGTGCTGCAAGGAAATCTCGATAAGGCCTTTACGCAGAATCCAGGGTTCGACCTGTGTGTGTGTTCGCTGGGGACGGCGGAGCTGCGCCGCTTCGCGGATATTATCAAGGCCGTTGCGCCGTGCATGCGCAGCGGCGGGAAGGTTGTTGGCTTGTACTCGAATTTCGGGATGCAGCCGCTGTCCATCGACGACATCAAGGTGCTCCAAGCCATCTCCGACATTTCCCCGTCGATTGCGATCCATTACGCCGGATCGGAAGAATCAGCGCGCGTCGTGCAGCGGTTTCACCACGCGGCGTCCAGTGACATGAACCGGCTTTCCAATCTCCTGCGGTTGGCGGCGCTGCTGTTCATCATCACGCCGCGCGCATTGGCCGCAAACCGGGCCGAGGCCGCCGAGGATCCGTCGTCCCCCTTGATGACGCATTGCACGAGCATAACGATTGAAGCAACCGTATGACGATCGCCGGACTGTCTGCCCCGTGAGCACATCCGCGTCGATGCGACCGGAACGCGTCCTCACGGACATGGTGACGTTCCGGGACTACGGCATCGTCTCGGAAGGGGTCCGACGGCGCCGTGCTGCGTGATCGCATCGATCCGATCCGCCGCGCCGCCGCCCATCGCGCCCGTGATCGGGTTCTCGTCGTGTCGTCGAACCACCTCGGCAGACGCCTGTTCGCCGAGGTTGGCAAGACCGAACTGCGAGTCGACGACGTGCTGTCCGCCCCATGCGGTCAATCCAAGACGAGCGCTCGGCGCGGCTCCGTCGGCCCACGCGGCCGCTTCGATATCTGGGGTCGACCAACTCGTGCGACCGCACCAGGTCGGCTTCGCTGAGGTCGCAAATGCAACATGGGGCGGTTCGAACTGGCCCAGCAGCTCATCAATACCGATGCTCTGGTTTTCGATGTCCCTTCACGCATACACTGGGGCCGGACGCTGGACCGGGCCGACTCCATCCGGAGCTGGGATGACGGCCCGGCGGCGCTTCGCAGCGGCAGCGCCATGACGCAGCTGGGCGGCACGCGCCTTCTGGCGCAAGCAATGTGGTCTGCGCTGACGACCAATCTCGGAGGTGACGCAGTGGCTTGCGACCGTTTGCCGGAGGCATGCACCAGCGTTACCATCGAGCTGGAGGTCATGGCTTTGAGCGTCGTTCGGAACTGCGTGTGATCGAGGTTTCTTTGCAGCGATGCCAAATCACAGGCATACTTCCATTTCGCGCGAGCAGCTCGAGTTGCTCGCGTCCGCGCGCGAGAGCGTTGTCAACGACCTCGCTTCGGAGATTGCGCGGCTGAAGGCGCATATTGCCAGCGTCGAGGCGGAGCTCAATCTGTATCGCGCAACGGGGAGCCCGTTGGCGGGGATGCTGGAAGAGCGGACCAGGCAACTGCATGCGGACAACGTCGTGCTCGGTGAGAACATGGCTAATGCGTTATCCCGCCTCCCCAATGGCGAGAACAACTTTTATGCACGGCGCGTCGCCGAACTCGAGGAGCATAACCGCCTGCTCACAGAAGCCGCTACCGAGCGGGCCCAGCGCGTCCAGGACCAGGAAGGCCAGCTAAC